>VOFH01001684.1_pt1 | contig 35258 bp, 52 predicted proteins | sample 5384091 | NCBI WGS metagenome assembly VOFH01 (sample SAMN12384727, study PRJNA508395) | human gut metagenome | isolation source: healthy gut G | host: Homo sapiens
TGTTCAGAAGCAATAATCATATGTATGCTCAAATTATCGACGATACAGTTGGTAATACTTTAGTATCTGCATCCACTCTTGAGAAAGAGATCAAGGCAGAGCTGGAGAAGACCAACGACGTGGATGCAGCAGCATACCTTGGAAAAGTAATCGCAGAGCGTGCACTGGAAAAGGGCATCAAGGAAGTTGTCTTTCGACCGTGGCGGCTTCATCTATCAGGGTAAAAGTTGCAGCTTTAGCTGAGGCAGCCAGAGAAGCTGGCCTGGCATTCTAGGAAAGGAAAGAGGAATACACCATGAAACACACAATCATAGATGCAAGCCAGTTAGAGTTAAATGATAAAGTTGTTACCAGCAAGCGTGTAACCAAGACCGTTAAGGGTGGTCGTAACATGAGATTCACCGCACTGGTAGTAGTCGGCGACGGCAACGGTCATGTAGGCGCTGGTCTGGGAAAGGCTGTAGAAATTCCAGAAGCTATCCGTAAGGGTAAGGAAGACGCTGTAAAGCATATTGTCGAGATCAATCTGGATGAGAACAATTCCGTTACACATGACTTCCTCGGCAAGTATGGTTCTTCTACCGTTCTGCTGAAGAAAGCTCCCTGAAGGTACTGGTATCATCGCCGGAGGCCCGGCCCGTGCGGTTGTAGAGCTGGCTGGAATCAAAAATATCCGTACCAAGGCGCTGGGCTCCACCAACAAGCAGAATGTCGTTCTGGCAACCATTCAGGGATTAAGCCAGATCAAGACTCCTGAAGAAGTAGCAAAGAATCGTGGAAAGTCTGTTGAGGAAGTTCTGGCGTAAGCCGGATCTTCCCGTTAAGTTGACAGGGCCAACAGAAAGGAGTAGAGTATGGCAGACAAGAAGTTAAAGATCACTCTGGTAAAGTCCACCATCGGCGCTGTGCCGAAGAATAAAGCAATCGTGGAGTCTATGGGACTGCGTAAGATTGGTAAGTCCGTAGTACTGCCTGATAATGATGCAACAAGAGGACAGATCCGTCAGGTGAATCATTTGATCAAGGTAGAAGAAGCATAATCAGATAAGGAGGTGTTAGGAATGGAATTATCCAATTTAAGACCTGCAGAAGGTTCCAAACACAGTGATAATTTTAGAAGAGGCCGTGGACACGGTTCAGGAAATGGCAAGACCGCAGGTAAGGGTCATAAGGGCCAGAAGGCTCGTTCCGGAGCTCCCAGACCTGGTTTCGAAGGTGGTCAGATGCCTTTATACAGACGTCTGCCTAAGAGAGGTTTCACTAACAGAAACTCTAAAGAAATCGTTGCTATCAATGTAAGTGCTCTGGAGTGCTTTGACAACGGTGCTACCGTTGATGTAAACGCATTGGTTGAAGCAGGAATCATTAAGAACCCCAGAGATGGTGTTAAGATCCTTGGAAACGGCGAATTTACCAAAAAGCTCGATATAAAGGTAGATGCTTTCAGCGCATCCGCAAAAAGAAAAGATCGAGGCTCTTGGTGGAACTGCTGAGGTGATGTAATGCTTACAACACTGAAAAACGCATTTAAAATCAAAGAAATCAGACAGAAGATTCTTTTTACACTGGGAATGTTAGTTGTGATCCGTATCGGATCACAGCTTCCCGTACCCGGGGTGGACACGAAGTTCTTTTCTCAATGGTTTGCCCAGCAGACAGGCGGTGCGTTCAGTTTCTTTGATGCCATTACGGGCGGTTCTTTCCTGAACATGTCTATTCTGGCATTGAACATCAACCCTTATATTACATCTTCCATTATCATGCAGCTGCTTACAATTGCTATTCCAAAGCTGGAAGAAATGCAGCGTGACGGTGAAGACGGCCGTAAAAAAATGGTTGCCATCACCAGATACGTTACCGTAGCGCTTGCACTGATCCAGTCCACAGCAATGGCAATCGGTTTCGGCAGACAGGGCTATCTGATCGAGTTTAATGCTCTGAATGTAATTACCGCTATCACAGCACTTACCGCCGGTAGTGCTTTCCTGATGTGGGTGGGTGAACGAATCACAGAAAAGGTATCGGAAATGGTATTTCCATTGTATTGGTTATCAACATCATTTCCCGACTGCCTCAAGACCTGAGCAACCTGTTTGAGCAGTTCGTATTCGGAAAAGCTCCGGCAACCGCAATCCTTGCAGTAGTTATCATCTTCGCAATTATTATTGCCATGGTGGTTCTCGTTATCATCTTAAATGATGGTGTGCGCAAGATTCCGGTACAGTATGCCAAGAAAATGCAGGGCAGAAAGATGGTCGGCGGACAGACTTCCAATATTCCGTTGAAAGTAAATACTTCCGGCGTTATTCCCATCATTTTTGCACAGTCCATTATGCAGTTCCCGATTATTATCTGTTCCTTTATCGGATATAACGGAACCGGCGTGTGGGCAGAGATCCTGAAAGGTCTGAATTCCGCTTACTGGTGCAAACCCAGTCAGCCGATTTATTCCCTGGGACTTTTGCTGTACATTGTATTGATTGTATTTTTTGCATACTTCTATACATCCATTACATTTAATCCTTTGATGATTGCCGATAACATGAAGAAGCAGGGTGGTTTCATCCCCGGTATCAGACCTGGTAAGCCTACCAGTGATTATCTGAATAAGATTCTGAATTATATCGTATTCATCGGTGCGATTGGCCTGATCATTGTATCTGTGATCCCGTACTTCTTTAACGGTGTGTTCGGCGCAAGTGTATCCTTCGGCGGTACCAGCCTGATCATTATCGTAAGCGTAGTACTGGAGACCATGAAGCAGGTAGAATCTCAGATGCTCGTTCGCAACTACAAGGGATTCCTGGAAGATTAGTAGCATAACAGTAACCGGATGGTTTGTAATCATCCGGTTATTTTTGCATTATTGTATTATAGGAAAATGTATTGCAAAAAAGCCGCATAAAAGTTAAAATGTAAATGTTGGACTGTATTTTTAGCTTATCTATAGAAAGAGCAGAGCCTGTAGCAACAGGCAGATAGGAGCAAAGATGAAAATTATCATGTTAGGCGCCCCCGGCGCAGGTAAAGGTACCCAGGCAAAGATGATCGCTGAAAAGTACGGAATCCCTCATGTATCCACAGGCGATATTTTCCGTGCAAATATTAAAAACGGCACTGAGCTGGGCATGGAAGCGAAGAAATACATGGATCAGGGTCTGCTGGTTCCGGACGAACTGACTGTCAAGATCCTCTTAGACAGAGTTGCACAGGATGATTGCAAGAACGGTTATGTACTGGATGGATTCCCCAGAACCATTCCTCAGGCAGAGGTACTGGACAAGGCACTGACCGAGCTGGGAGATGCTATTGATTTTGCAATCGACGTAAATGTTCCCGATGAGAATATCGTGAAGAGAATGTCCGGCAGACGTGCATGCCTGTCCTGCGGCACAACCTATCACATTGAGCATATTCCTCCCAAGAAGGAAGGCATCTGTGACAAGTGCGGACAGGAACTGGTACTGCGTGACGATGATAAGCCTGAGACCGTACTGAACCGTCTGAAAGTTTATCATGACCAGACCCAGCCTCTGATCGAATTCTATACCAAGAAAAATATATTAAAGACCGTAGACGGCACCAAGGATATGAAGGAAGTATTCGCAGATATCGTAGCAATTCTTGGCTAGGAAAAGTCCGGATCACTGATCAGCAGCAGTAAGGTCCGGAACAGAAAGGTGAATAAAATGGCAGTAACTATCAAATCACAGCGTGAAATTGAGTTGATGAGAGAATCTTGTAAGATTCTGGCGGATGTATTCAGCGAGATGGAGAAGGCAGTACACCCCGGGGTATCCACTCTGGATATCAACAATCTGGGTGAGAAGCTGATCCGTGCCCACGGCTGTATTCCCAACTTCCTGAATTATAACGGATATCCGGCATCTATCTGTGTATCTGTGAATGATGAAGTCGTACATGGTATACCTCACAAGGATCATATTCTTCACGAAGGTGATATTGTAAGTCTGGATGCAGGACTGATTTATAAAGGATACCATTCCGATATGGCACGTACTTTCCCGGTAGGGCAGGTAAGTGAGGAAGCAAGACTTCTGATGGAGAGGACCAAAGGAAGCTTTTTGCAGGAATAGAGATGGCAAAGGCAGGCAATCATCTGTATGATATCTCCAATGCCATTGATGCCTATATCAGGCCTTTTGGCTACGGAATCGTAAGAGATCTGGTAGGCCACGGCATTGGTACCAGCTTACATGAGGATCCCCAGATCCCCAACTTCGCACAGCATAGACGTGGACTGAAGCTTCAGGCCGGTATGACGCTGGCAATCGAGCCCATGATCAATATCGGAAGACCGGATGTGGCATGGCTGGACGACGACTGGACTGTAGTTACCGAGGATGGATCCCTGTCTGCACATTATGAGAATACCATCCTGATTACAGACGGTGAGCCGGAGATCCTGACCATGTATTAAGGAACGGGTAACGGCAGACCCGGAGAAGAAAGGTAAGATTTTGATATGTTAGGAGAACTTGCAACTTCAAAAGCCGGTCATGACAAGGACAGATTGTACATGATCGTCGGTGAAGAGGGAGAATGTGTTTATCTGTGTGACGGAAGGCTGCGTGGTGTAGAACATCCGAAGAAGAAAAAGAAAAAACATATCCAGATCATACATTCTTCGGCAGAGGATGCGTTGATACAAAGCATGCAACAGAACCTTCCGGGGGAGAAAGACGAGATCAACAGACGAATCTGTAAGACCCTGGAAGCGTATCTGCGTAATAAGTAATGTAAAGAAGTAAAAGTAGTAAAGAGTAGAAAGCTATGGAGGAATTTTATGTCTAAAAGTGATGTAATCGAAATCGAAGGAACCGTTGTGGAGAAACTTCCCAATACCATGTTCCGTGTAGAACTGGAAAACGGACACAGAGTACTGGCTACCATCAGTGGTAAGCTTCGTCAGAACTTCATCCGTATTCTTCCCGGAGATAAGGTAACACTGGAACTGTCTCCCTACGATCTGAGCAAGGGACGTATTATCTGGAGGGATAAGTAAATACCATCTGGAGAGAAAATAGCTATGGCTAAAAAAATACGTAACTTTGCTGCCATTCTGGCGGTCAGTGCGGTAGTGGGAACGATACTGTTAGTACTGGTATTCTTGCTTCCGGTAGGACCTATGAGAAAGAATGTGGAGAAAAGTGTCGGGGATATGCTGAAGACCGGAGACGAGATACCGGAAGATGCATTTTCGCAGTACCTGTGGAAAAACAGAGAGACCTACACCGATGCCATTATGGTGCAGAATGCCATAGAGAGATTGCCGGACAAAAATGCCTACGAACACGCTATGTGGATGTACCACTATGATCTGGAAGAGGATGTATGGACACCGGAGGATTCTCTCAAATCCTTCTGTGAATCCCATGAGAACGTCAATAACATGTATCTCCACATTTATGCGAGATACTGGCACGGCTATCTTTTATATTTAAAGCCGCTGTTACTGTTATTTTCCTGGCAGCACGTGGTATGGCTGGAGCTGGCGGTGCAGATCGCGCTTATGATCTGGGTGTTGGTTACGGCAATCCAAAAGCAAAATGCAGGTGTTGCAGTCGTGACTCTGGGAAGTTTCCTGTTTATGAAGCCGGTGCTGGTTCTTGTATCACTGACCATGTCAGTGTGCTGGATTTTGACGCTTCTGGCGGTGGAATACATGCTGTTACATCATGACAGACTGCACGAAAAAGGACAATATCCGGAATTCTTCCTGATCGTGGGAATTCTGACGTCTTATTTTGATTTTCTGACGTATCCCGTTGTTACTTTGGGAATTCCTCTGTGCTGTTACTTCTTATTAGAAAGTGATCGCCTGTGGAATAATATCAAAAGACTGACCGGCTTCAGTGTAAGCTGGGCAATCGGTTATGCCGGAATGTGGGCAGCAAAATGGGTCATTGCAGATCTGACATTACATACCGGCACGATCAAGGATGCTATCTGGTCCATTATCGGCCGTACCGAAGCTATTGGCGGCAGACCCCGGATGAACGGGGGTTCTATGTCATCGGACTGAATCTTCAGGAATATCCGGCCTATATTGGAATTGCTGCAGGAGTGCTGGCAGCGATAGCGATAGGAATGCTTGTGATGATAATCGTCACGGGCAAATGGAAGGAAATATTTGCACAGCTGGTTCCCGTAGTACTCACAGCTGCAATTCCCTTCGTCTGGATCATTGCAGTACAACATCATTCAGCATTGCATGCGAGATTTACCTTCGAATTTTAAGTGTTGCAGCGGCTGCGGCTATCACTTTTATTGTTTTGAATGTAAAGCAGGCAAAAAAACAACAAAAAGTCAAAAATATTAAAAAAGCGCAATAATACGCTTGCAAAGGAAAGACCGTCATGCTATAATGTAAGACGGTCTTTTTTGAAAGGAGGGTTTAACATGAAAGTTAGATCATCAGTAAAACCGATTTGCGAAAAGTGCAAAATCATCAAGAGAAAAGGACGCATCAGAGTAATCTGTGAGAATCCGAAGCACAAACAGAGACAGGGATAATCACCGCTTGATCGTCATTTGATCAGGTATGTGAGTTCTTGTCCGGTTATTATGTGCGGCTGAATTGATAATATCAATTTTCATAATAGATTTGGATAGAGCTTACGGGAGATTACTTGTTGATACCACGGTGAAAAGAATTTCTAAATTTATAAAAGACATAAATTTAAGAAAATCTAAGTTTGTCACCAAAAGAAATCGCAGATTTCTTTTTGCGGATGGTGACATATTTGTTATGGAAAGATCGGATCGTGTCCGATTGGGTGAGAGCCCCAATCAATTAGTAACTATTGGGCGTACAATTAACAGACCAAAACGTACGCACACACAACGAAAGTTGTGAGCGCAGAAATGTTGCGCAAAGCGTAAGAGATTACGCAGGAAAATGGAGGAAACGTAAATGGCTCGTATCGCAGGTGTAGACTTACCTAGAGAAAAACGAATTGAGATCGGTTTGACCTATATCTATGGAATAGGCAGACCTACTGCTGACAAGCTGTTAGCAGAAGCAGGTGTAAATCCTGATACCAGAGTGAGAGATATTACCGATGATGAGGTAAAGAAGATCAGTGAAGCTATCGAAAAGCTTGGCGTTATGGTAGAAGGTGATCTGAGAAGAGAAATCGCTCTGAATATCAAGAGACTTCAGGAAATCGGCTGCTATCGTGGTATTCGTCATCGTAAAGGACTTCCTGTTCGTGGTCAGAAGACTAAGACCAACGCAAGAACTGGTAAGGGACCTAAGCGCACGGTGGCAAACAAGAAGAAGTAATTAAGATCGTAATGTAACTGTGAGAGGGAAGCAAATGTAAGCATCCCCAGGAAATGAGAAAGTAGGTTAGTTTAAAATGGCTAAAAAAGTTGCAAAGAAAGTAACAAAAAAGCGTGTAAGAAAAAAACGTTGAACGCGGACAGGCACATATTCAGTCTTCTTTTAACAATACAATCGTAACGTTAACAGATGCTGAAGGTAATGCTCTTAGCTGGGCAAGTGCCGGTGGTCTTGGTTTTAGAGGTTCAAAGAAATCTACTCCATATGCTGCACAGATGGCTGCTGAAACAGCAACAAAGGCTGCTCTTGTTCACGGATTAAAGTCCGTTGACGTATTCGTAAAGGGTCCTGGTTCAGGACGTGAAGCAGCAATCAGAGCTCTGTCTGCAAGTGGACTGGATGTCTTAAGCATTTGTGATGTAACTCCTGTACCTCACAATGGATGCCGTCCTCCTAAGCGTCGTCGCGTTTAGTGAGAAATCGTCAGAAGACGAAAACAATTAATTTTAATGAAGTAACATTAGAACAAGTTGGATGAAAGTGCCGCATTGCGGCACTGTAAACAACCCCTCGGAAGTCACTTCCGAAGTATAAAGAAGGGAAAATAAAAAAATGGCAGTAAATCGCGTACCTGTACTGAAAAGATGTAGAGCCCTTGGCCTTGAGCCTTCTTACCTGGGCTATGACAAGAAGTCTAACAGAACCTCTGCAAGAGCAGGCAAAAGGTATCTGAGTACGGACTTCAGTTAAGAGAAAAGCAGAAGGCTAAGTTCATCTATGGCGTTCTGGAGAAGCCTTTCCGTAACTACTATGAGAAGGCTGATAGAATGAAGGGCATGACCGGTGAGAACCTGATGACCCTGTTAGAGAGCAGACTGGACAATGTAGTGTTCCGTATGGGATTTGCAAGAACAAGAAAAGAAGCTCGTCAGATTGTTGACCACAAGCATGTACTTGTAAACGGAAAATGTGTAAACATTCCTTCTTACCTGGTTAAGGCTGGCGATGTTATCGAGATCAAGAGAGCGCTAAATCCATGCAGAGATACAAGGATATCCTTGATGTTACTGCTGGAAGATTAGTACCCGAATGGATCGATGCTGATGTTGAGAACTTTAAGGGAACCATCAAGAATCTGCCTACCAGAGAGATGATCGATGTTCCTGTTGACGAGATGCTTATCGTCGAGTTGTACTCCAAGTAAGTTTTATGTAACCCCAATGAACATTTCCTGTGGAATATTATTCCATGGGATATTGTTCGTAAGAACATGTCAACATATAAAGTTCGCAAAGGAGGGTATTGGCAGTGTTTGATTTTGAAAGACCTAATATTGAGGTTAGCGAGATTTCAGAAGACAAAAAAGTATGGTAAATTCGTAGTAAAACCCCTGGAAAGAGGCTATGGTATTACTCTGGGTAACTCCTGAGAAGAATCATGCTGTCTTCCCTGCCCGGTGCTGCAGTGAGCCAGATCAAAATTGAAGGTGTTCTTCATGAGTTCAGTTCTATTCCCGGCGTAAAGGAAGATGTATCTGAGATCATCATGAACATCAAGAGCCTTGCAATCAAGAACAACAGCGAGACCAATGAGGCTAAGACTGCATATATCGAGTTTGAAGGCGAAGGTGTTGTAAGAGCTTCTGATATCCAGTGTGATCAGGATATTGAAATTCTGAACCCCGACCTTGTAATCGCTACTCTGAGCGGTAAAGATACCAAGCTTTACATGGAGTTAACTATTACAAGAGGCCGTGGTTACGTAAGTGCCGACAAGAACAAACACGAAGATTTACCAATTGGCGTAATTGCCATTGATTCTATCTATACACCTGTAGAGAGTTAACGTTACGGTAGAAAATACCCGTGTAGGTCAGAGTACTGACTTCGACAAGCTTACACTGGATGTATATACCAACGGAACCCTGGTTCCGGATGAGGCTGTCAGCCTGGCTGCAAAGGTACTAAGCGAGCATCTGAGCCTGTTCATCGACCTTTCCGAGAATGCCAAGACCGCAGAGGTTATGGTAGAGAAGGAAGATAACGAGAAGGAAAAGGTTCTGGAGATGAGTATTGACGAGCTGGAGCTTTCCGTTCGTTCTTACAACTGCTTGAAGAGAGCAGGTATCAATACTGTAGAAGAGTTAACCAATAAGACTTCAGAAGATATGATGAAGGTTCGTAACCTCGGACGTAAATCTTTGGAAGAAGTTCTGGCTAAACTGAAAGAGCTGGGATTACAGCTGAACCCCAGCGATGAGAACTAATTTCAGCTGAACATAAAAAGTTAGATTTCCGTATCCGGTAAGCCCAAAGTGTTCGGATACGGTTTATCTCTAAATGGCAAAAAAACAACGCATTCGGTAAGTAAGTCCAAAGTGCATGGCCGGATGTACCATGAATGGAGAAAGGAAAATTATCATGGCAAAGTACAGAAAACTCGGCAGAACATCTGCACAGAGAAAGGCATTATTAAGAAATCAGGTAACTGCAGTGATCAACAACGGCAAGATCGTTACCACCGAAGCTAAGGCTAAGGAAGTACAGAAGATCGTTGATGGACTGATCGCTCTGGCAGTAAAAGAGAAGGATAACTTCGAAACTGTTAAAGTTACCACCAAGGTTGCCCGCAAGGACAAGGACGGCAAGCGCGTAAAGCAGATCGTTGACAAGGAGACCGGTAAGGTCCTGGCTGAGTCCCATCGCGATAAGGATGGCAAGCTGGTTAAGATCGAGAACGGTGTTACCGTTACTGTATACGACGAAGTTGAGAAGGAGATCAAGAAGGATCTGCCTACCAGATCTCATGCACGTCGTCAGATGCTGAAGGTTCTGAACCCTGTAGTTGAGGTTCCCGCTGATGCAGCAGGCAAGAAAAAGAACACCAAGGAAGTTGACCTGGTTGCAAAGCTCTTCGATGAGTATGCTCCCAAGTATGCTACCCGTAAGGGTGGTTACACCAGAATCGTTAAGATCGGTCAGCGTAAGGGTGACGCAGCTATGACTGTTGTTCTGGAGCTTGTTTAAGCTACGAGCAAAGTAAGGATAAAAGAGACAACCGCTAGGGAATGCTTGCATTCCCTGGCGGTTGCTATTTTTTATGGATATTTGGCGACAGCCGTACAATGAGGGGATGCTCCGCATTCCCGAGTTGCTTTTGCGGATTACTCCACCACCTTCTGGAAGTGCTGGTAATCCTTGCAGGAGTTCCAGTGACCTCCCCAGGTGAAGCCATGTTCTTTAAATAACTGATAGCACAGATCGTTTTCGTCAATTTTGTAGGGGAAGGAAGCGGTTCTGTCTGCATAGGCGGAAGCGTTTGCAGGAGATACCTTTTCGCTGCCATCCTTATTGTATGTAATATAAGGATTGTAAAAGGGATTGATGTCTATCGCTAATCCCAGGGCATGCTTTGACAGGGATGAGGTCCCTTCTACCGGACGATAATTGAAACAGGAGGTATTATTATCCTCCATGGAGGCGGTGTCGTCTCCGTCGTACTCATCGATCAATAAGACTTTTTCCAGTTGATATTCATTACAATACAGCTCATAGAAGATCTCCGTCAGGTCCTGCGCGATCGCCTTGTTACAGATCAATTCCCCTTCTGCAGGATTTCCTTCAAAATTATAATGCCGGATATGTACATATCTCAGATCGTCATAGCTGATTTCGACAGAATTCAACAGGTCTTGTGAGGCTTCTCCGGAGTTATCCACAGTAGCAGGATAAGAAACACCTGTTATATATCTCTGCAATTTCTCGGATAACGGCTCATAATAGAAGCCGTCGGACAGCGTGGTCCGCTGGTCGGTCAATAGCTCTCCGTTCAGGGAATATCCGGTCAAAACAGTAGTTTCTGCCATGGAAGATCCTTCCTGCAAGTTTTCTGTCGCATTTGCATTGGAATTGTCGACGGCCGGTGTAGGTTCGTAGTAGGTGACGGCTCTGCCGTCTGATAAGCCAGGGAAGGATTGTCCGCCGCATAATCCCCAGAGTGTAGGAACTGTGCTGGGATACTCTTAGCAGTCCTCCGGCAACGACAGTGATGAGCGCAAGAATACCCACCATCTTCCATATTTTATTGCGATCGATCGGATTCATAGAATGCCTCCTCGTTTTATTTTCTGAAATGTTCTGCAATAGAAAGATACAACCATAACTATAAAGGTTTTTGGAAAGCAGTACAAGAGATTTTGAAAAAAGTCGGGTCAGTTCCTGTTAAGTGTTGTAAATCTGTGCATAATCTAGTAAAATAGGAGCGATATCTTGCAAAAGCAGAAGAAAGCTGATTCTCCGGCACAAAGCGAATATGGAATGGAGATTATTTATGGAGATCATTAAAGCAAATAATGTAGTATATGAATATATTCGTCGGGATGAAGAGGGAAATGTGGAAGGGATCACAAGAGCGGTGAATGATGTTTCTCTTGATATAGAGCAGGGACAGTTCATAGCTATCCTCGGACATAACGGTTCCGGCAAGTCTACTTTGGCAAAGCATATTAATGCCATCTTAAATCCGACAGAGGGAACGCTCTGGGTCGACGGTATGGACACGAAGGATGAGGACAACATCTGGAAGGTCCGTCAGACAGCCGGCATGGTGTTTCAGAATCCGGATAACCAGATCATAGGACAGGTAGTGGAAGAAGATGTGGGATTTGGCCCGGAGAACATGGGGATCCCCACGGAGGAGATCTGGCAGCGTGTGGAAGAGAGCTTACGAGCGGTAGGTATGTACGAATATCGAAAGTATTCCCCGAATAAGCTGTCCGGTGGTCAGAAGCAGAGAGTGTCTATTGCCGGAGTACTGGCCATGCATCCCAAATGTATTGTATTGGATGAGCCGACTGCCATGCTGGATCCCAGTGGACGTAAGGAAGTCATCCGTGCAGTCCGCGGATTGAATCAGGTGGAAGGCGTCACGCTGATCCTGATCACCCATTATATGGAAGAAATCATTCATGCGGACAAGGTATTTGTCATGGATGAGGGGAAAATTGCCATGCAGGGTACCCCCGGAAATCTTTTCACAGGTGGAGCAGCTGAAAAAGCTACGGCTGGATGTGCCGCAGGTAACGCTGTTATCGTATGAATTGCAGAAACGCGGAATTCCGCTGCCGGATGGCATATTGACAAGGGAAGAGCTGGTCAGTGCACTGGGCTATGGAAAAACCGACAGGAAATAGTGGCGGGGATGGCAGCGAATGAAAGTACTCGGGGAAAGGATCGAAAAAATGTCTATCATATTAGATCATGTGAATTATGTATACGGTGCAGATACACCGCTGGCAGTTCATGCCCTGAACGATGTCTGCCTGAAGATACCGGATGGACAGTTCATCGGTATCATCGGGCATACCGGCTCCGGTAAGTCCACGCTGATGCAGCATATGAACGGATTGATCCGTGCTACCGACGGACATATCTATTTTAACGGAGAAGATATCTACGACAAGGATTATGATATGAAGAAGCTCCGCAGCAAGGTAGGACTGGTGTTCCAGTATCCGGAGCATCAGCTGTTTGAGATCGATGTATTCAGCGATGTCTGTTTCGGACCGAAGAATCTGGGACTGGATAAAAAGGAAGTGGAGCTTCGTGCATACGATGCTCTGAAAAAGTAGGACTGCCGGATGAACTTTTCTATCAGTCCCCCTTTGAATTGTCCGGTGGACAGAAGCGTCGTGTGGCGATCGCCGGAGTGCTGGCGATGAAGCCGGAGGTGCTGATCCTGGACGAGCCGACCGCCGGACTGGATCCCAAGGGAAGAGATGAGATCCTGCAGCAGATCAAAAAACTGCAGACAGAGACCGGACTTACCATCCTGCTGGTATCCCACAGCATGGAAGATGTGGCGGAATATGTGGACCGCATCATTGTAATGAACAAGGGCAGTGTCATGTATGACGATACGCCGAGAGAAGTATTTAAACATTACAAAGAACTGGAAGAGGTGGGGCTGGCAGCACCGCAGGTTACTTATATTATGCACGATCTGAAGGCAAGAGGTGCAGATGTGGACGTGGATGCCACGACGATCGAGGAAGCGGCGGAAGAGATTGCCAGAGTCTGGAAAGCAAAGCACAGTTAAGAGAAGCATGAGGGAAGATGCGGGTTCTGACCCGAAGGCGAAAGCGGGCGGAAACCCAGTAAGGAGCAATATGCTTAGAGATATTACATTAGGACAATATTATCAGACAGAATCCGTGATACACAGGATGGATCCCAGAGTCAAGCTGGGAGGTACTCTCCTGTTTATCATATCACTGTTCTTTTTTAAAAATTACGCAGGATACGTGATCGCAGCCCTGTTTTTGGGGATGGTGATCCGGCTGTCAAAGGTACCGTTCAAGTTCATGGTAAAAGGAATGAAGACTATCGTCATGCTGATGATGATCACAGTGGTATTCAATCTGTTTCTGACACAGGGAACACCGTTAGTGACGATCTGGAAGCTGACCATTACGCAGGAAGGACTGAAAATGGCCATTTCCATGGCTGTCCGGCTGACACTGCTGATCATCGGATCCTCCGTGATGACACTGACCACCACACCGAACAACCTGACGGATGGTATGGAGAAAATGATGGGACCCTTAAAAGTATTCAAGGTGCCCGTACATGAGGTGGCCATGATGATGTCCATTGCACTTCGTTTTATACCTATTTATTAGAAGAAACGGATAAGATCATGAAAGCACAGATCGCCAGGAGGTGCGGATTTCGAGAGCGGCAATCTATTCAAACGCGCCAAGGCAATGGTGCCCCTTTTTAGTACCGCTGTTTATCTCCGCATTCCGCAGAGCCAACGACCTTGCCATGGCAATGGAGGCCAGATGCTATCGCGGCGGAGAGGGCAGGACGAAGATGAAACCGCTGATCTATCATAAGAGAGATTACATTGCTTACGGCTGTATTGCCGCATATATGGTGATTAGCATTGTGGTAGGAAGATTACCTTTTTACCGTAAATTTTTACTGCAAAACACTAATGCCCATTGCAGATCGTATATCATCAAATACAGAAAAGAATGCCGGGGAACCTAAGACAGGTGGCAGGAGAGAAAGCGGGTGAAATACAGTGGAATCGGAAATGATAATAGAACAGCTGTCAAAAGTCAGCCGGAAAAAGAAAAAAGCGTGTCCGCCTGACCGTGGCCTACGACGGAACGAATTACCATGGTTGGCAGATCCAGAATAACGGGATCACCATCGAAAGCGAATTGAACCGGTGTCTGACCGATCTGCTACGAGAGCCTGTTGAGGTCATCGGTGCCAGCCGGACAGATTCCGGGGTGCATGCACTGGGGAATATCGCTGTGTTTGACACGACCAGCCGGATGCCTGCGGAGAAAATCTCCTACGCATTGAACCAGAGACTTCCCGGAGGATATCCGTATCCAGAAGTCCGAACAGGTGGAAAATGACTGGCATCCCCGGAAATGCGACAGCCGCAAGACTTATGAGTACCGGATCTACCGGGCAGAAGTTTCCCATGCCGGTGAAACGTTTGTATTCGCTGTTCACCTATTATGAACTGGATGTGAACCGGATGCAGGAAGCTGCGGCTTACCTGGAGGAGAACATGATTTCAAAAGCTTCTGCCAGACCGGTGCCCAGGTAGAATCCACCGTGCGTACCATCTATTCCGTGGAAGTGGAAGAGCAGGGAGAAAATGATCTGGTGATCCGCGTCTGCGGTAATGGCTTTTTATATAATATGGTGAGGATCATTGCCGGAACCCTGTTAGATATCGGACAGGGCAAGCGGGACCCCATGGACATTTTCACGATCCTCGAGGCAAAAGACCGCAGCACAGCGGGGCCTACGGCACCGGCCCATGGGCTGACTCTGATGAAATACGAGTTTCTGTGACCGTCATCCGCAATGCCGGGTTATTGTGTTTTCCGTCACTGCGTCACTATCTTAGCTCATATAAGGCATCTGGTTCATAGAATGTCAAAAAAGTGCTTTGGGTGCAAAATCGTTGATGCGGTCGTTTATGGCTGAACTGTATAAAATTATCTTGACACTAATTGATTGGTGCCATATAATATATGACTGTGACAGTGTTTCAATATGCTGAGTCAAAGCCCCGACGAAGCATTGAAATAAAGTATTCAACCGTTTTGGGAAGAAGTAAAATGTAGCCGGACATCTGCAGATTACTATCAGACCGGAACACTGAAAAAGTCGATCAGGAATCGGCGAAAGTAATATGGAGGGAACATAATGAAAACATTTATGGCTAGTCCAGCTACAATCGATAGAAAATGGTATGTAGTAGACGCTACTGACATGACCTTAGGCCGTCTGGCATCTGAGGTTGCTAAAGTGCTGAGAGGCAAGAATAAGCCTATCTTCACTCCCCACATCGACTGCGGTGACAACGTTATCGTAATCAATGCTGAGAAGATCAAAGTAACCGGTAAGAAGATGGATCAGAAGGTATATTATCATCATTCCGATTACGTTGGTGGCTTAAAAGAAGCTACCCTGAGAGAAAAGTTAGCAAAGAAGCCTGAGCAGGTAATCGAGCTTGCAGTTAAGGGCATGCTTCCCAAGGGACCTTTAGGAAGACAGATGTTCACCAAACTTCACGTATATGCAGGACCTGAGCACAAGCATGAAGCTCAGAAACCTGAAGTACTGACATTCTAAAGGACTGAGAGGAGGAAAATAAATCATGGCTAAAACAGAAAGATACTACGGAACCGGTAGAAGAAAGAAATCCATCGCCAGAGTATATTTAGTACCAGGTAATGGTAATATTACAATAAATAAGAGAAGCATTGATGAGTACTTCGGTCTGGAGACTCTGAAGGTTATCGTTCGTCAGCCTCTGGCAGCTACTGAGACTGCTGAGAAGTTCGACGTTCTGGTTAACGTTCGCGGTGGCGGATACACCGGCCAGGCTGGTGCGATCAGACACGGTATTTCCAGAGCTCTGCTTCAGGTAGACGGTGATTTCAGACCCGTTCTGAAGAAGGCTGGATTCCTTCCCGCTACGAGAACAATCCCTGCCGTTCCGCTTTTGCGGGGGCGGCGTTTGTTTTTCCTCAGTTCCTGCACCCTGTCAAACTGTGCCTGAGATACAATCGCTTCCTGTGTGTCCGGCAGATAAAACATATTCTCCGGCTCATTGGGAATCCGCTTTTTCAGCTTGTAGGACTTGGAATAAGTCTTGAAGTTGCAGGTACAGCCTGTGTACTCCTGCCGTTCCAAAATCCCTGCAATGGACTGGTTGCCCCAGTGGTACGGTCTTTCCGGCATCGGCTTTTTCTTTCGCTTGGCATAGAGTGCCTTTGCGGTCATAATCTGCTTTTCTTCCAGAATCCTTGCAATCTGCTCCGGGCCTTTGCCGTCAATGCAAAGGTCGAAGATGAGCTTGACTACCGGAGCCGCTTCTTCATCCAGAATCCAGTGATCCTTGTCCTCCGGGTCACAGCGGTATCCGTAGGGCGGTTTGCCCATGTGCTTCCCACTGGTTCCTCTCTGCCGCAAACTGACACGGACTTTCTTGCTGGTATCACGGGGATACCACTCGTTGAACAGATTACGGATTGCGGCGAAGCCCTCGCTGTCTCCCCGGTTGCTGTCTACGCCATCATTTATAGCGATAAAGCGGACATCATAACTCGGAAAGATAATATCCGTATATTGTCCAACAGTCAGATAGTCACGACCAAAGCGGCTGAGGTCTTTGACCAGCCAGCAGCCCACAAGCCCCTGCTTGACAAGCTCAAAGCCTTCCTGCACACCGGGACGATTGAAGTTCGTCCCCGTATAACCGTCATCCACCAGAATTTTCAGGTTTGTATACCCGTGGTCACGGGCATATCGGGTTAAATACTCTCTCTGATTTGCGATACTGTTACTCTCGCCTTCCTGGGCATCCTCGTTGCTCAGACGGCAATAGAGAATGGTAATTTTCTGCTGATCCAACATAATATCCTCCTTCGGTGGTTGGTCAGCCGACAGTACCGTTGTGCATATTGGAATTATATCATGCTTTTGTGTCGCAGTCATTAACAAATCACCCCCTTGTCAGAAAAAATGAGCCGTTTTACCTTGTCGGCAAGCGGCTCATTTCCATCACACTCCGTTTCAATCACATACCATGTGTTTCCAATCTTTCACTCAATGGTAGTGCGGAAAGAGGACTGTGCCGCTTCCCAACGCTTGCGGCATTCTTCCAGAAAATCAATGGGCGGCTCAAAAATCGGATCGAAGCAGGAGCAAATATCAATATAGCCGATGGCATCGTTGATTTCTTCCATCGGGGCATCTTCCATAATCATCTTGTTAATTTCATCTACGGTTTTCTTCATAGGCAAATAGTTCCTTTCTTAAATTTCCATGTCCTGTCCACGATTGCGGGCAGGGTGTTTGTGTTCATACAGTTCCTTTCCTCTGGCGAGGATGGCATTGATAAAAGCCCAGACCTTTTCAGATGCAATCTCAATCGCATCCAGGAAAGGCTGGACTTTTTGTTTCAGCTCCTCATAGTCTTTGTTCAGTTTTTCAAAACGGTCTTTCCATATCTTTGCGTTTTTATCTGCCTGCTCGAATTTCTGCTTGTATTTCAGCTTCTCAGACTTTTCCGCAAAGCTGCTGACCGCATAATCTTTTAGGGTACGGCACTCATCCGCTGACAGCGTGATATTTCCGGTGATGGGATTTTTCTTGCCCATCGACTCAATCTCATGTGCAGTCATAGCAACAGACTTAGCAGCCTGAGTTTCCTTTTTCAGAGCTTCCAGTTTCTTTTTCTGCTTCTCCGTGGCAGCTTTGGCATCCGCTAACGCTCTGCTCGGCCTGTGCCACCTGTCCGGTCACAGCTTCCAAACGCTGCTGTTCTGCCTGCACCTTAAACTGCGTCACCGTCAGATGCTCTTCGGTGCTGCCACATTCTCCACGCTCTACATCGGTATAACCAGCGTTTCGCATGAAATTGAAAAAGTCATCCTGCAGCACACTGTAGGACGACTTCAAAATCTTTTTCCCTTTTGCGTTCAACATGGGATTTCCGTTTTCATCAAGAACGGGTTTGGATTCCCACTTCTTACTGCGGCTGACCTGTGTGATCGTTTCCTTTACCGTTCCCCGGAGGGATTCATCCTTGCATCGCTTCGACCACAGGATTTGTTTCTCCACCACCGGGATATAAACCACATGAAGGTGATAGTGGTACACATCCTCACCCAGAGCTTCCGACATTGCCCGGTTGCGCTCGTCGGCATGCATTACAGCGGAGAGGATATACTGCTCACCGCCCACGATCTCCACGGCGGCTTTGTAGGCATCGGCATAAAACTGTTTTGCAAACTCATAGCCGCCGTGGTTGTAGAAATAAGCGGAGTTCACATCGAAAACCAACTCGCCATATTTGACGGCATCCGGTTTCAGCCCTCTGGTGGAGATGATCTTGTCCTGCTCCATCTGCTCAAACATTTTTACATAATCGTCAGTGGGAGACTTGAAGTGAACATTCAGCGCAGTACGTTCCGGCACGATGTCCACATTGGAATAACGGTCTTTTTCACGCTCATTGTGTTCCTGTACTTTTGTCACATCATCCGGAGTTTCCAAGTCCTGATTTCTGGCTAAGGTACGATCAATTCCATCATTTCTTGCCATAGATTTTTGTCCTTTCTTTAAGATTTGCAGACAGCGGGGGCTGAGGAACGGCACTTTTTCAAAGTGTAATAACCCACTATTACACTTTCATCCAGGCTGGCTACAAAGTGCCGTGGGCTCTCCGAGGGCTCTCCCGGGGGGAATGCGGTCACTGCGGTGACCTCTGCTGACCAAGGCAAAATGTCTGCGCCTTTTACCTTGGTCAGCCCGTCTGCATGAAGCTGTTCTGCGGAACATTTTCTTGCAGACGATGGCAGCGAAAACCGTATCTTTCACTGCCTGTCCATGGGCAGCACTGCGGTGCGCCTATGGGGACGGGAGATGCGGAGGGCTGTTGCCGGGGTATCACTTCTCCCGTCTTTCTGCCATACGATGTCGTAACCAAGCACAGCGGCAAGCTCCAATACTTCCTTGTATCGGATACTTTCCCGCTGTAATTTTGCGGACAGGTTGGAAACGCTGTCGCTCCATCCGTACTCGTCCGAGAGCAGGTCAACAACTTCCTGCATGGTCATCCCGGCACGGATGATCTGTGCCTTTATTTCGTTGCGTATATTCATATTGATAAAATCCTCCATAATTCAGTTCATGTGTCGGTGCAACCTCTGCGCTCCAAAGGTGGGTGGATGCACGGAACAGTGAAAAATCTGCAATCTCGAAATCCGTTCAGAATTTCGCTTGTGATGTCCTGTCCATATATGACCATATCCCACTTTTGCCGTTTTGTGTGGTTTGGTCTGGAACAGTGAAAACACCATTGTTCCGTGAACAGGGTACACGGTTCAGAGAAGCACGATTTCGTGAAATAGTTTCGTCCTGCGGTCAAAAACTTTGCTGTTTCCATTACCATTGATTTTTACGTACGTACACGGCGAAACATCGTAAAATCCATTTATATGAGGTCTTGCCACAGCTTCACGCCCATAAAGCCCCACACCCGCCGTCCGGCAGAGTTGGTGATGTTGTTGCAATGCTCCAGATTGAATCTCCCGGCATTGGCAATCATGGCATCGCTGAAGCTACGGGCTTTCAGCGGTGCAAGGGAGTTTTCCTCACACCACATCCGATAAATTTCGTACAGCTCCTTGGAGCTGATGGAAGCATCCGCTTTCAATCGGATATAGCCCTCAGACTCCATGAAGTCAAAGATATTGTTGTTGTCACGCTTGACCGCTTCCCGGTTTTCCCGGATACGGTCACTCTCCGTAAACTTAAAGTTGTTGGCAACAAGCCGCTGTAAGCCTTCAAATGCCCACAGGAAGATACCCTCGGCTTCAGCTTTCATCTTCTCTGCAAGGTCAGGATCATCGGCTCTGTCCATGGGCTTTTCTTTGTGGTCAGCACAAGTTGTCTGCGGTAAGAAACCGTCGCTTCGGTCATACAGAGCTTGCAGATCTCCGTTGCTGAATGCAAGCAGCCGAGCGAACATCCAGCCCTGATAGCTCTGCTTTCCCTTGCGCTCCAAATCCATTTTCCCTTGAGCTGTCACAATGGATTTCACATAATTGGTCTGGCGCAAGGCTTCCATTCGCATATCATCATCCACGCATAGGAGGATATGCTCCAGATCAGCACGGGCGAAGCGGTTTTCAGAAATCTTGCCGATGCTGCCGTCTTTCATATTCGTGCCAAAGATAGCCGACAGCACCGCACCGATTTGGGATTTACCCTCGCCACCATTGCCCTTAATGACCATCATCCTCTGTCCTTTATTGGAGGGAATCAGGCAGTAGCCGATAAACTCCTGCAAAGTGGGGATGTCCTCCGGCATGGAGCAGCCCATCCAGAAAGTTTAGCCAGGTCACAGGTATAGGTGCATGAGGATTGTAAACAATAGGCAGACGGTTTCGCACGATAGCCGGTCTGCCCTCGGTAAATGTGCCATCCAATAGCAGTGTACCGTTGGCAACATGGATGCGATCCTGTTCCGGTGGAAAGTCCGGCACTTGTGCTTCCAGTTTCAGCACTTCCAGAATGTTGGTGATTTTCCGGGGATATTGTTCACGGCACAGAATTTCAGCTTTTCGTAAATCTCCCCACGCAGAGGAAGGTCATCTGTCACTCGACCATCGGGCGTGAAAAAAGCTCCGTTTGCGAAGATAATTCTGCGCTCATGCAGAAATTCTTCACAAAACAGAGCTTCGTTGATGTTCTGCCCATCAAACCAGACAGGCAAATTCATATCAGGCGTTTTCCGGTTCTTCGCCATGGTGCGCCACCTCCTTTTTCTTTCGTGTGATGTACTCTTGCAGAAAAGCAATTTTGCCGTCCTGCATCAGCTTGTCCACCAATGCCACCCGTTCTTCCAGATCACCCACCGTCAGCACATCTGCCATATATTCGATATAGCAGTGCATCTGGCAGGCTTCCACAAAACGATCATCCAGAGCATCTTCCGGTGTCTTGGGTGCGTATCGTACTTTCCAATCTTCCAGCAGATGCAGATAATCCGTCAGCACCCGGAAACACAGCATTTCATCCTCCCGGAACTGGCGGATATAAGGATGCTTCGGCTTGATCATAGCTGCGGCAATGGGCGGTTTTCGGGTCAAGTCCAAAGTCCGCAGCCAGCTTTTGCGCTGCTTCATAACTGCTCAGATCGAACAGCCTTGCCACAAGGTCGATTACGTCCCCCTTGGCTCCGCAGCCGAAGCAGAAGAAATAATCCTCGTTCAGCTTCAAGCTCGGATGCCTGTCGTTGTGGAACGGGCAGCAAGCCATACCATTGCGGTTGACATTCAGCCCGTAGTGTTCGGCGGCTTGCTTTACGCTGATTGCCGCCTTGATGATTTCATAAATCGTCATAGAAAAACCTCCGTTCATAGTATTCAGAAAGTACGAAACACCCGCCGTGATTGGCAGGGGTTTGGCTCTTTCTACTATGGTTATGCCGGATTTTTCAAAAAACAGGCTAATCGGAGGACAACCCCGTTTCAAAAAACAGGACAACTTATGGATAGATGTAGATTTCTTTACATTAGCATGATAGAATTAAGAAAATGAAAAAACAGGACAGGAGGGGCAAGCATGAACCAAGAACTGATGACATTGGATTTTTGGCAGGATACGGTCATATATGAGGGAAAAACACTTCCTGTCGGCGCTCTTGCCTGTGATGCGCTGAATGTCCCTGCGGATTCCATCGCAAAGATGAACGAGCAATGCGAGAAAATCAATCTGCTGCTTGGAATATTAAACGCCGGACAGGATGCTTCTGCACTCTGTCCTATGGCAAGGGAAGCTGCTCTGACGATGCTCGATATTCTCAGTCAAACACCGCCGTTCTCCTATATGAATATCTCAAAGCACAGAGAACGGATTGAAAAAGTCTTTACTGTGGACAATGCGCTGAAATATGTGGAGTTTGCCATAAAAGCCGCAACCAATTCTTTGCAATTTGAAGAAATCCAGAACTTTGCCGATGCGATGATGCTCCAACGCTATACCGCAGTTTTCGGGCATCTGGCATACTCCCTTGGGGAATACCAAACCGCAATGCTTGATTTTGCAGAAAAATCAGACGGCAATGAAGCAGAACGCACCGCAGAGGGTTTTGCAAAAATGTTCGGCAACTATTTTCCGCCGGAGTTCTCTATCACGGAGGGCAATGCCTGGATGTCTACTTTGAATAATTCCGTTCAGTATATATCGGTCATCCGTCCCGGCGAAAAAGTTGCGAAGCTGGTCAAGCGGATGCACTATGTATCCTTTGTAGGGATGTTCCGGTCTGATCTTTTGAGGGCTTATGTGTTGGTCATGCACCGAAAAATGCCGGATCTGCGGCAAGTGGTTCCTCACCACCAACGCAAGGCACACCAAATACTGCGGCGGCTATGCACCGGGGGACAAGCTGCACCGCACTTGCCGACAGATCGGCAACCTGAAAGGCAGAGAACAACGGGAGCTTGCGGACGATCATCCGGTGAAACAGATTTATGAAAAGCGACTGAATACCATAAACCGCTATGTGAAGCGTGGTACTCTGGCCACTGATCTTGCGGAGGTTATGAAAAAGCTGGCAAAGGATAAAATGCTTCGAGCGCTGAGCAATGTCGCCTATGCCAAAGGTGATTACGAAAAAGAGATGGGACAGGCTGCTTTGAAGAAAGAAGCAAAATTACGGACGAAATGAGGAATATGTAATGGCACAGAAATATGATTTAACTGATATTGGGAATGCGCTTAGCCGGGTTATGGACAATCCTATGACCAAAATAATCCGTTCTGGCTCTATTGGTGTGTTGGGCGTAGTAAACCCAGTTGCGGGAATTGTAGGCGGAATAGGAAATGATCTTCTATCTGAATACAATACCTTCAAACTCGGCCATCTACTGAACGGTCTTGCATCTGGCTTTAATCTCGAAAGAAGATTGAACGAGCTTTACAACTATGTAAACTCCAGCCCGGAAAAGGCTATTATCGTAGCCAATCTGTTCAAACAAACCGTAAATGCAGAATGCCCAAAGGTTTGCGTTATTTATGGTCTAATTCTTGCAAACCATTTAGAAACACTTACAGAATTCACGCACGAAGAATTGATTGTCTGTAAAGCTTTGGAAAACGCTACGGATTATGATCTGAAGAATTTCAAAAGAAATAATGGAGAACTATCTTAAGCCAACATCAAATGGAAGAAGAATTGTATTTCCAAAAGACTTTGCAGATATTGCTGCTTTCACCACCACATGCGATTGGTGTGTATATAATAGAATCTTTGTTTCTCGCACAGCAGAGTGGGGTGAAATGGAAGAAGGCATTTTGGATATGAGCACGTACTATTACGAGGCAAATCCTGCATCTGTTCTTCTGGATAATATAAATGCTGCAAGACAAACTTGGAATTATGGTTAATTATTCCCGCTGATTACTTAGAAGGAGGTGCGCTATGCTAAATGATTTTTCGTGGAACATGACCGGATACATACCGAAGCACCAAGTTAATCCACACGGTGACGGCATCATCCCCTATGTGGCAGAGCGCATCTTCCAACTGGAACCGGAACCGCCAGCGGTGGACAGTCTGAATGAATATATCCTGTCTGCTTTGCGGGAAAAGAATTTGCTATATTTTTCGTTCTTTCTGCACCACTACGAAACGCAGCTCAACAAGCGCATCCAAGGCTTTCTCAGTGTGGACGGCGGCAATCTGTACGATACAGACCGTTTTATAGATATAAAGATCTCCTGCCGGGAGCAAATGCTCCAAAAGCTGATGGACTATGATCCTGCCAAGGGTGCGGAGTATGCTACATACATCTTTCCGTTCATCTGGGATTCTATGCTCCGTTTCCGTATGGGCGAAGAAAATGGTCGGTGTCCTCTCTGACCAATTACAAAATGGTGCGGTCAATGGCATGGCTGTACCATAACACCAAGGATGCGGTCAGCGAGTTTACCAAGAAATACAACTGTGACCTTGCCCTTGCGGAAGAATATCTGAAAGTTGTCCGTGGCATCCGCAATCAGCAGCCTTTCTATGTAACGGACGAGGACGGCGAGGAAACAGGCGAGGATATAGCCCTTGACGATAGCTGGAACTATACCGACATCCTCTGGAACGGCATACAAGCAGAAAAGGTACAGCGGGCATTTGAGAAGCTGAATTACCGGGAACAGACCTTGCTCGAAAAACGGTTAGCAATCTGCATGACCTGTGGGCGTGTCGGCTTATGGAAGAACCGCCCCACTTTTGAGGAATTGGCAGTCATGTTTGAGGGCAGCACAGCCAGCGGTGCGGAGCGAGCTTATCGGAAAGCGGTGGACAAGCTGACGGAGCTCTTTGGTTGTCGAAGGCGCTCTCCATGCTGTCCGGCTGAAACAGAAAACCAAAACCAAACGCAAAGAAAAAATCTACGAATATCAAGCAGACTGCGACGGCGAATGGGGCGAAATTTCAGTTGATTTTGAGAACGGCACAGCAGAGATTATCCGACTTGCTGATTGGGATACAATTAAAACGAACTGGTTTGCCAAGGAGGCGATCCGGTATATTTTAATTGTCGCCTGATGCTCTTACAAAATATATGCTCGTCCCCCTTGAGCCACTTATATCTTGAATCCTTACAACCACTGTAAGTGGTATTTGCTGTGTTCCCATGCTATCATTTTATTACAAATGATAGGAGGTATTCACATGAAACCCATTTTGAATATTGAAAATTTAACAAAAATCTATGGCAATGTGCCAAGTCAAACAAAGGCACTGAATGGGATCACCTTCCAGGTGATGCCGGGGAGAGTTTCTCGGCATTATGGGAAGCAGCGGTTCCGGTAAATCCACACTGCTCAATTGTATTGCGACTGTGATTCAACCCACAGGTGGAAGCATTCAGGTGGAGGGAGATACTCTGCAATCCCTCAAGGAAAAGGCTCTTGCCGAGTACCGTGGCAAAAAAGTTGGTTATCTATTCCAGAACTTTGAATTGCTGGACAACCTGACTGGCAGGGAAAACATCCTGCTCCCGACTTCCTTGCATGGGGTATCCGAAGCAGAAAGCAGCCAGCGGCTGAAGCAGTTGGCTGACTATCTGGAAATCACTGATGTTCTGGATAAGTTTCCGTCCAAGATGTCCGGCGGCCAGCGTCAGCGTGTTGCGGCAGCAAGGGCTCTGATCTTACATCCCCAAATGATCCTTGCCGATGAACCGACGGGTGCGCTGGATTCTAAGAACGCAAGAAGTCTTATGGAGAAGCTGTCCGGCCTGAATCGTGACGAACAAGCTACGATCCTGATGGTAACCCATGATTCCAATGCCGCCAGCTTTTGCAAGCGCATTCTGTTCATCCAGGACGGCGTGATCTTTCATGAGCTTCGGCGTGGAGACGAAAGCCAGCAGGAGTTCTACGGGCGCATCCTGAAGGTGATGGCGCAACTGGGAGGGGGCAGCGCAAATGTTCTCTAATCTCATTCTTCGGAACAGCCACCGCAGCCGAAAGGAAAACGGTCTGTTTTTCAGCTCCCTGGTGATTTCTATTGTTGCCTTTTACATGATTCTTTCCATCTCCACTCAAGATGTGATGCTCTTTTTGCAGAAAATGGAGAGCGATGCCGTGAACAAACTCCTGCTTCTGATTCCTGCGTTTTATGGGATGACCCTGGGTATTCTGTTCTTTTTGATCTATTTTGCCTGCAAGTATCAGTTCGAGCGCAGACGGCATGAGTTTGGTGTTTATCTAATGTTGGGGATGCGTAGAAGTAAACTGTTTGGTATGCTTCTGGCGGAAGATTTCCTGACCAGTATTCTTGCCATGCTCATAGGCTTACCTGTGGCTGTGGTGCTTTCAGAAATTGTCAGTCTTGTCACCGCCAAGCTGGTAGGCATGGGGATCATCGGTCATCAGTTTTCTTTATCCTGGTCTGCAATTGAATGGACGCTGGCAGGATTTCTGGCAATTAAGCTGACGGCACTTCTGATTTTGAGTGGACGAATCAGCCGCCAGGAGATCGGTACTTTGCTATCCCAGCCAACGAACCGCCCCAAAAGCAAATGCCATCTGTTATCTATGGACTGGCTGCTATATGCGGAAGTGTGATGTTGGCAGTGGCTTACTACATGGCGATTCAGGGAATTGCATGGACAAAGGTAAGTATGATGGGACTGACTTTGCTGTTGGGCATAGTTGGTACGATGCTGCTTTTCTATGGGATGCGTGCACTGATTGCTTTGATTGTTAAGAAAGGAAAAGGAAATAAGCAGCTTCATGTATTTACCTTCCGGCAGATTCAGGAGAATGTTATTCATCAGTCAACCTCCATGGCCATCAGCTCCCTGCTGATTCTGGCGGCGCTGTGTTGTTTTGGTGCGGGCGTAGGAATTGCAGGAACGAATAGCCTGTCTTCTGGCCATGTAATCGACTATACTTTTGAAGATCATACTGCAGAAGATTCATCGCAGGTTCTTCCGAATATAAAGGCAGCCCTGAAAGAAAACGGTTTGGAAAATCAATTTTCAGAGCTTTTTGAAATGAGGGTTGGGCGTATTCGCACCACAGAAGATTATGATAATGCCTACAGCATGGACGCTGTTATGGACTCTCTTCGGAGCCTGCCCCAGTCGGAAGACCGGGATGTCCTTCTGAACAATCTTGGTTATGCCACATACCCATATTTGATTTGTTTATCGGACTATAATCGTTTGTTGGAATTGTCCGGCAATCCGGCTCTCCAATTAGGCGAAAAGGAGGCCGCTGTCTATATTGATACAGAGTTTACTACGGTAAGTCGTACCGCAATGCTGAACCAAGTATTGGCCGGACAGCCCAAGGTGGAACTGGATGGTAGTCCGATTCATCTTACAGGAGAGGTTCAGTCTGTGAATTTGGTCACGGACCGTTCTATAACCTTGTCCTTTGCATTGATTCTTCCAGATGAAGCCTTCCTCTATCATACCCAAGGAATGTATGATACGTATGTGAATGCGGTACTCAGTGAGCAGGCTATGGAAGGAAATAGCCTTATGACTGCATATTTGGATTTGAACGAGAAGCTGGACGAAACTGGCATTGAATATGAAAGCTATCTTCAGAATATAGGTCGTCAGCTTTTCTACACCATAGCATCCAGCTATATTACCCTCTATCTTGCGATTGTGTTCCTGGTGGTTGCCAACACCATTGTGGGTGTTCAGTTCCTGATGAGCCAGCAGAAAACCGGGCGTAGATACCAGACCCTGATCCGCCTGGGAGCCACTTACGAAACCCTTTGCCAGTCTGCTGGAAAGCAAATTACCTGGTTTATGGGACTTCCTGTATTGGTTGCGGCTGTCAGCAGTCTGTTTGGAGTCAGGGCGTTATTTACAGGGATACTCTCGTCTCGAACCCGTGGGACAGTGTCTGAAATGCTACTTGTATCTGCTGCTATGATTTTGCTGCTTTGCGTGATAGAATATATTTATATGAGAGTGGTCAAGCGCTCCAGTGATCGGTATTTGCTGACACTGATGCAGCCGCAGAGAGAAGAATAATTTGGAAGGAGGTGCTGCCGTGAAAAGAATTGCTGTTGTGGAAGATGAAGTCTATATGCGGGAAGAACTCTGCAATATGCTTCAAAAGGACGGGTATCTTGTGGAGGCAATTACCGAGTTTGAAGATGCCGCTCGGCTCTTGGCAGCCCTCCGCCCTGACCTTGTGATCTTAGACCTGAACTTGCCGGAGATCAGTGGCTTTCAAATCTGCCAGGAGCTAAAGAATAAAACTGCTATCCCCGTCCTGGTGCTGACTTCCAGAGATCAGGTAAAGGATGAACTGCAAGCGTTCCAGTTGGGTGCCGATGAATATTTGACGAAGCCGTGCAGAAAAGATCGACTTCTTGCCAGGGTATCCAATATTCTCAAAAGGTATGAAGGCCGTACCAATCTCATGGAGGGACCAAATTTCCTGTTGGACCAGCAGACTTACACACTTTATATTCATAACACCTCTGTGGTGCTTCCCAAAAATCAGGGAAAACTGTTGGTTGCTCTTTTGTCCGGCGGCGATGCTCTGGTCACGACGGAGCAGCTTTGCATGGCACTATGGGGAACCACGGAATACATAGATGAAAATGCCTTGCAGGTTAACCTGACCCGGCTGAAAAAAACGATGTCCGCCCTTGAAATGAAGCAGCGAATCGTTGCGGTTCGTGGGATGGGCTATCGTTTGGAAGCGGAGGTGTCTCTATGAAGCAGCTTTGGCACATGATAGAACGGTACTACCCCTGGCTTCTGTTGCTGCTGGGCGTGGATTGCTTTTGCGCTGTCATTCTTTGGATTTCTGACATTCAGGTATTTCAAACCTTGATCGGGTTAGTAGTTCTGACAAGCCTCCTTTTGTTTTCAGCAATTCTGTTTGTACTAAACAAGAGGGAGAACACCCACATGGAACTGTTCCGAGATTTCCTCAGTGATCCTACCATCTGCAATGAAGAACGGCTGCTCAGTGCCATTAGTCAGAAAGAAGGAGAATCTGTCCGATTTTTGGCTTCGGTTTTACGGGAATACAAAAACGAGAGTAACAATATGGCGGATGCCCTACGGGACTATGAAGAATACGTGGAGGGCTGGGCACATGAAGCGAAAACGCCCCTATCGTTGCTGACCATGCTCTTGGATAACCGGAACGATGAAATCTCTCCTTCCCTGCAAGCAAAGCTGGATTATGTCCGCAGTCAGCTTCAGGAGGATGTCACGCAGATGCTGTACTATGCCCGGTTGAAGAGCAGTACAAAGGATTACCGATTTGAGGATGTCAATTTGAATGACTGCTTGGGTGAAGTTCTGGAGGACTATGCCCCACTTCTTGAAGAGAAGCATTTTGTCATTCTCAACAAACTGCAATCTGAAACAGTCTATACAGACCGTAGAGGACTTCAGTTTATGTTGGGACAAATCGTTAGCAATGCCATCAAATATAGCAGCGATAGTCCCATGCTTACAATTTCCGTGATACATTCGGAGACTGCAGATATCCTTTCTGTTGAAGATAACGGCATTGGCGTAAAAAAATATAATCTGCCGTACATTTTTCAAAAGGGCTTTACCGGGGATTCTACTGACAGCAGAAATACTGCTGTTGAACCTTTACCCACGCGATTTTGGGCCGCTTTTCCGGGAATTTTTCGGGAAAGCGGCTCTTTTTTGCTCTCGGCAAAATGTAGAATTTCGACCGGCGTTTTTGTTGGTCTTGCCGAACACTCACTCCAAGCACAGATACCAGCGCGTTAGCCAGCTGTGCGACGTTTCAGACGTTAAGACCGCAGGCAAGCCTCCACCCGCTTCAGGACGAAATCACAGCGTATTGGCGATGCTGGGACGCGAGAAAGCAAACCTCCCGTTGCGCTGGCAACGGGAGGTCGTTTATCTGCTGGCTCTCAGCAGAGCATCGGTTTTTAATGTCACGCCCATCATGTCTTTGTGGGCTTCGCGGGTATCGCGGCAGAGCGGCGAGAGAAACGTCAGCGCGTTCTGAATGCGGCTCAGATCAGATGCGGAGAGCGTATTCTCGTGCAGATGGCGCAGCACCCGGCGATAGGATTCGCGGAGCCTTGCGTCCACGGACGGCTGGAAGAAATAGTTTGAAATCAGGCCGCCGATCAATGCGGCTTCGTTATCGGTGTACTGCATGGTGATTGCCCTCCTCTACGATGTTCACACAACAAACGCGGCAATCATACCACAAGATGCAGTACCGGTCTATGCGCATTGTGCCGAAATATTGAATCACAAACCAATACACAAAATGAAGCGGCGTTTCGCTCTCTTATGAAAAGAGGGTTGAAACGCCGCTTTTTCCTTTTTTATATTTCAAAACCAAGACATAGGAGGTCACAAAAATGTCTGTATTCCGTGTTGAAAAGACCAAAGGTTACACGGTCATGTCCAACCACCATCTCCGCAACCATACGCTGTCTCTCAAGGCAAAGGGTCTGCTCTCGCAGATGCTGTCGCTGCCGGAGGATTGGGATTACACGCTGCAGGGGCTTGCACAAATCAACAAAGAGAGCATCGACGCCATCCGTGAAGCTGTGCGCGAACTGGAACGTGCCGGTTACATCAAGCGCAGCCGGGAGCGCGACGAGCGCGGCTGCCTGCGCGGAACCGTCTACACGATCTACGAGCAGCCGCACGCGGAGCCAACGCCGGAAGAACCTACGCAGGAAAAGCCTGCGTTGGATAACCCAACATTGGAAAAGCCTATGTTGGATAAACCTACGTTGGAAAATCCAACGCAATTAAATACTGAGAGTACTAAGAAAAGAAAAAGACAAAGTAAAGACTCATCAATTACCGATTCGATTCCTTTCCCTTCCGGTTTTCCGGACGTTACCGCGCAGAAGCGAACGGAAGCGAAGGAATCGTTTGAACGCTACCGGGACTTGATCTTGGAGAATATTGACTACGACGTTCTGGCAAGTGATCCTCACGTTGACCGGGAGCAGCTTGACGAAATCGTCGACCTGGTGCAGGAGACAGTTTGCAGCACGCGCAGCCGAATCCGCGTTGCAGGCAATGACTACCCGACCGAGGTCGTGCGATCAAAGCTGCTGAAGTTGAACGGCGAGCATATCCGTTTCGTCATGGACTGCTTGAAGCAGAATACAACAAGGGTTCGGAATATCCGGCAATATCTGCTGGCAATGCTGTTCAACGCGCCAAGCACGATGAGCAGCTATTACACGGCGTTGGTGGCGCATGATATGGCAAGCGCAGCATGGTCTGTAGTTCGTGCTGACCAAATGCTGTTCAATCGAGTGCCTTACAGACCACGGCTGTTAATCGCCCGGCCGTTTCGGTACAGCCCGCGGCAGAATGCAGGCAGTGCGCCTGGATGCTGAAAGTCCGCGCATAAAAGTCCGCAAGCAGACAGACGGGCTATGTACCCTGCATAGTGTTTCAGAACGGCGTTGATCGCTTCCACGTCACCGCCAGCAGCCGCTTCAATGACGGTCAGCGGCAACAGACGGTTATTCTTCGATTGACTTGTCATCTGTTTTCTCCTCCCATCAGGTTTTTCAGCAGCTTTAGGGTGCTTGTCCTGCGATAGGCAACGGAACGGCGCACCATGTTCAGCACATTTGCAATTTCAGCGTCGGACATATCGAGGAAATAGGACAGCAGGATAATATCTCTGCGGTCAACAGGCAAAGCGGAGATCGCTTCCGCCAGCGTTTCATCGTCGATACAAACCGAATGGTCGATGACTTCAAATGTGCGGCTATCCGTGAAATAGGTGTCACGGACAGCGAACTGTTCCAGCACTTCGACGGGCAGTTCGGAAAAATAGACCTCTCGGTTTCTTTTCCGTGCCAGCGCGTCCTGATAGTCCCGCGCTTCGTTCCGCAGTACCTTTTTGCAGAAGCAATCAAAGGCACGGGCAACTCCTACATCGTGCGAATGAGGTTTCATGTATTCACCTCCCTTCGCGTCCGCAAAGGCGGGTGATACGGTTTTCTTCCCCTTTCGCCACTAAAACGGTCTGCATCATGCGTTTTGGCAAACGCGCAGAAAAATTTTTGAAAAAATTCTTTAGGAAGAATCCATGCGCTGCACCTCCTATTTCATCGTTGCGTTGCAAGGGATAGATACAGGAGGTGATCGACAGCCGACACAAAACCCAAGAAAACGACAAAAAACGCCTGTCTGCAAAATGCAGACAGGCGTAGAAGAATTATAAAATCTATTCACATGATTTCTGTGTTCATATTCATACCCAGAATACCCCGACGGCGGGTACGAACTTTTTTGACTGGTGCAGATCACAGGAGAAATAGAATAGTAAAGTAGACACGGCAAAATAACCTCCCATCGGTTGCCGTGTCCCTGCAAGTCGTCATTGGTTTGTGTTAACGCAAAGAAACGGCGGCCCTGAGTCCATCAAAACCGCCGACAGAATAATGAGCTAAATGTGCGCAGGAAATCATCTGCCCCGTCCAACGGTTTTTTTCTTTCCCCGGACGGGGCAGTATTTGATAGTAGTTTTGTTTCTCCTCAAATGGCAATTAAGCAGCCAATTAAACGTTTGTAATATTACTGTGCAAACTGACTCATATACAATGCTTCGTATTTTCCATGTTGTGCCATTAACTCTTCGTGGCTGCCATGCTCAAGAATATCACCATGTTCCATGTAAAGGATCATGTCAGCATCCCGAATCGTAGAAAGCCGGTGGGCAATCACAAAAGAAGTACGTCCGTGCATCAATTTTGCAAGTGCTTTTTGGATAAGCTGCTCCGTATGCGTGTCCACATTGCTGGTGGCCTCGTCCAGGATCATGATCTCGGGGTCAGACGCCATCGCTCGGGCGATGGTCAGCAGTTGGCGTTGACCTTGTGAGATATTTTCCGCCCCTGTGGAAAGTTCAAAATCATAACCGCCTGGCAGGGTCTTGATGAAGCTGTCCACGCTGGCGGATTGTGCGGCGGCGATGATTTTTTCCTCCGGCAGATTGTCCTGCGCGTAAGCTATGTTGTCCCGGATGCTGCCTTCAAAGAGCCAGGCATCCTGGAGCACCATGCCAAAGCGATCCCGTAGCTCGTGGCGGGTCATTTCCTTGGTGTCTACCCCGTCCACTAAAATACTACCGCCGTCCACATCGTAGAACCGCATGAGCAGATTGATCAGCGTGGTTTTTCCTGCGCCGGTGGGGCCCACCGAAGGATGGCCCCGTGTAGTTGAACACCGACACCAGCTCCTGCCCTTGGTACACCTCCTCGATGTAGCCGTTGAGCTGTCCCAGGAGTTCCTGCTGCCGGGCGTAGTGTATGGCTCCCGTTTTCATAACGCCTAGAGAGGCCAGCAGAGACACCGGCACCATAGCCACTGCGATGGCCGTCAGTATAGGACTGGTTGTGAACATCATCCAGGATACCCACAGCGGTGACCACCTGGGTGACGATTTGGGTCAGGTTCTGGCTCAGGGCGTTGTTCACCGTGTCCACATCGTTGGTGATGGTGCTGAGGATTTCACCCTGGGTATGAGAGTCGTAATAGTCCAGCTTCAGGTGGTGCATCTTCCGGTCAATATCACCCCGCAGAGTCTCCATAACGCAGGCGGTCAGCTTAGTCATGCTGAAGCTTTGGAGAATGGCGAAAAGCTGGGCCACAAGATAAAGGGCTATCAGCGTCACGAGCAGCCAGACGATCGTTTCCCAGTCGAAGGAGCCGCTTGCCACGCCATCGTACAGTTCCGAGGTGATGCCGCCCGTCACCGCTGGGGTCAAACGGTAAACAGGGTACTCAGGACAGCGGCGATCATCACTAGAATCAGGCGGAGCTTGTACCGTCCCAGATAGTGGAACAGCCGTTTAAACGCATTCCAGTTCATGTTTCACTTCCTCCTCTCCCAGCTGCAATTCAGCAATCTCCCGGTAGAGCGGGACATGTATGTAGCAGTTCCCGGTGCTTGCCTCTCCCCACGATCTGTCCGTCCTCCATCACCAAGATACGGTCAGCATCCAGGATAGAACCCACCCGCTGAGCCACAATGAGCATGGTGGAATCCCCGATGCTCTCCCGCAGGCGCATGCGGAGTGTTTTATCTGTTTTCACATCCAAGGCGGAAAAGCTGTCATCAAACAGGTAGATTTCTGGTTTTTTACGACAGCCCGAGCAATAGCCATGTTGGCGCTGGCCGCCCGGACAAATTGGTGCCGCCTTGAGCGATTTCGGCGTGGTAGCCGTCCGGCTTCTGTTCGATGAACTCGTCGGCGCAGGCGATGTAGGCCGCTTGCCGCCACTGTTCCTCACTGCTGTCCTGATCTCCAAAGCGCAGGTTGAGGCCACGTCTCCGGAAAAGAGTACATTCTTCTGGGGGATATAGCCGATCAGATCCCGCAGCTCGTTCAATTTATATTGTTTTACATTCATATCGTCCACATAGACATGGCCTACCGTGGCGTCGTAAAGCCGCGGGATCAACTTGAGGATGCTGGACTTGCCGCAACCGGTGCGCCCGATAATGGCGGTGACCTCCCCGGCCCGGCACTCGAAGCTAACATCCTTCAACACTGGTTCGTCCGCCCCAGGATAGGTAAAGGTCACATGGTCAAAGGCCACACAGGCGCGGCCTTTGCGCAAGGCGGCACTGTATCTGCCGTCCTTGATGGAACTCTCGGTATTCAGCACTTCTGCGATGCGCTTAGCGCAGGCATAGGACACAGGAAGAGCATAATGACCAATGCCAGCATCATGATAGCGGCAAGGATCATGCTGATATACTGGCTGTTGGCCACCAGGTCACCCACTGCCATCTCCCCGGCGGACACATACCAGGAACCCATGCCCATGACCGCTGCTGTAGTCACACCAAAGATCACCTGAATCACCGGCATCAGCAGTGCGGTCACCCGCCCAGAGAGAATGGTCATGGATGCCAGTTCTCCATTGGCTTGGGAAAACCTTTCCATTTCTTTCCCTTGCCGATTGAAAGCCCGAATCACCCGTACCCCCTCCAGTGTTTCCAGAAAGATCTTGTTCAGTCGGTCAATCCGCTGCCGCAGGGTCACCGAGTAGCGGGAAACAAAAATCAGAATGACACCTACGCCAATGATGAGGGCGGGAATGGCCAAGCTCAGCACGGAACTGAGTTCGCCGCCGGTCAGAGAAGAGAGTACCAGCCCAGCCACCGCCATCAGCGGTGCAGTCACCCCAGCCGCAACAGCAATGAGAGAAACATTTGGATGTTGGTCACATCGGAGGTACTGCGGGTCACTAGACTAGCGGTGCCAAACCGCTCCATTTCAGCGGCGGAAAAATCTTGCACCTGATGGAATATCTCACGCCGCAAATCAGCGGCAAATTTAGTGGACACCTTGGACAGCACCGTGGCTG
>VOFH01003260.1_pt1 | contig 35195 bp, 56 predicted proteins | sample 5384091 | NCBI WGS metagenome assembly VOFH01 (sample SAMN12384727, study PRJNA508395) | human gut metagenome | isolation source: healthy gut G | host: Homo sapiens
ATGGTTTCATTTTCTTCCTGCTTCTCCTCCTCTTCCAAAATTTTTATTGCTTCCATATCAGTTAATTCCGCTTTTAAAACATACAGCAGATTAAACGCGCCCTTGCCGGTTCATATAATAATTTTTCTCAATTAGTTCCTGGAAAGCAGAGATAGCCTTTTATACGAAATGTTGAGAAGGGAGGCCGCTTCCTCCGCGTAAATAAGTAAACCTCGTTATCGTTAATCCAGCCATTTTTTTGCGAAAGGGTTAGTCGGTTGAGAAGCAGGGCGTATACAAATTTAGCTCATGACACTTTGTAGCGCGGATTTGACAGCAGTATCAGAGGAAACCGCAGAACCTCATTCACCACGTCGCTGGATCTGGCATGTTCGGTCTTATCATCATCAATCCTCTTCCATTTTTCATTTTTAAACATCTTCGGGGAAACCTCTGTCAGAGTCTCACAGTCAATCCCCTTTAGATAAATTAATATTTGATGCAGTTCCACCTCTTCGTTCTTATTACTGCACTTATATCCACCCTCCTTTATCCTTTATCTGAATGTATTCTCTTTCTTATCCGTATCTTCTTTTGAAATGACACTGCCTTTCACACTCTTTTTTCCAATTCAACATAATCAACCGCCTTGCAAAACCGCAGTTTTTAAAAGTCAGGATGTTCTTCTGGGACGATTTTATGGAGCATCAGCGGTTTTGCGCCGCGCACCAGTAAAATAGCGCCTTATCTTTGGGAAGCTTCGGATTCGTCAGTATCAGTCAGCTTACCAGCGCTGTTTTTCCTTTGAGAGTACCGCGATTAGAAGAAAGAGAAAAACATCGGCGTCATAGGAATACTGGCGCTGTTTACCCGCACCGTGATATTACTGCATTGTGAAGAAATAAAATCCGCAGTCATGGTGTCATTGCATTCAAAAAGCTGGTAATCGCAGTCACCGACAAGCCTCGCCATTCAATACGCGGATACCGGTCTAAAAGTCATTTTACTGATTGGGCCACACACTGATATCAATATTTCGGCTTCTGGATACGCTTAAATACTTCTACTGCTCGGTAAATCAATGTTACAGAATCTATCCATCAATGCTTACGCGACTGAAGACGCCGGTTTCAGATTTTCGGGCAAAGTCAGTAAAGCTTGATGAATAAAAGAGAAAAGAAGTGGAGGATAAAAACGATAGGTATCGTCCTGATCAGAAATAATACAAAAATAGGCGCATTTTCGTTTTCCTGGTTCTTCCAAATCAATCTCGTTATATTTCAATGCTGTCGGCCAGTTTGTTTTTGGACATATTCAGTCTGGAACCAAGTCCGACTGGCGATATTTCCCCAAATATTGTGAGGCGCCTGACGAAAAATGCCGTAAGGGGAAGCGCCGGATGCCCTGGAGGAAGCGCCGCCCGGAACCTGGCGTCCATTTCAGCAACAGAGGTTGAGCAGACGGTATATGGTTCCCAAAACTGCGTTTCCGGTGGAAGCCAGCTTATCAGAATTCTGACCTCATAATGGATCAGCGCCATCAGATTCTTTTCGGCCTTTGACCAGAAATCTTTACGTTCTGAATCCCCGATATGCTGCACCAGATTTACATCATCAAGGAATCCATAAGGCAGTTCCACCCATCAGAGGCCTGGAGGTCCAAAAAACGGATATTCCGATTACAAAACCTTACTGTCGCAGATTACTTTCCTGTACGCATGATAAACGGCATTACAAACCGCGGCCGTACACCATAATGTTTTTTTGACATTTCCAGCAATTCTTTCATTCCCACATAACCGCCATTATCCAGTTTTCCGAAAAGAGTCTCTGTCATAGAGGTTCAGCGACGATACATTTAGAATCTTCTCTATCTCCGATTTGTTCAGCCAACCGGAGGTGCCATGCGTTCCTTCAGATAAAATCTCAAAACCGCGTTCTTTGTCTTTTGTGATTTTAAATTTAGAAATCAGGTTATATCCTTTTTACTGGACAGACGGTACATCAGAATCAGAAAGCCCGTCGTTCCAATGCCGCGCACGGTAAAAATTGATCCGACATTCTCTACAGGATTCCAAGTAAACAAGTCGTTTTCTCTTTTCTGCCAAACATTATCAATACCTGTGACAATGGAGGAACCAGGAATCCGTAAAGATAGAGCCCGCGATAAACAGAAAAATATATGTAAAGGGAGCCTCTTTTGATTCCTTTTCCAAATGTCTTTTATTTTACTTTTTATATTTTTGGACAAACATCAAAATCGGGACATACAGATATTCTCCATCCTGTTTTTGAAATGGTGATAAATCCAAATCCGAAAGTTTTGGGAAGCCCCAGCGCCTGTTCCACAATTTCTGTATCGAGAGAATGAAGAATTGCGTTTTTCCCTTTCAAATATCCTCGTATCGCTCTCAGCTGACTGGATAAAAGAATAATGTGAACTTTCTTTCGCTCCTTTCCGATCGCACGCTCAAACCGGTTGACATCACAGTCAATCCCAATCAAAAATTCTCCTTTGTCGAAGCGCGCATCCATCAGCCGTACTTTGAAGCGAAGGCAGATAATCCCTTTCCCAGTATTTGATGAATCAGTTTTTTCTATAGCAGGGAACTCCCAATATCCGAAGCTGGCGCATACCGTTTTTCATTCAATGGAACCCACCCCATGGGACAAGTGAACTTTTTCAGGGCTTCCCAATAGGTATCGGTAGTCGATCTTGCCTTTTTCTCCTTTGGACATAAAATGGTTTCTAAAATCTGCTCCAGTGTTCCCAGGCCGCTGTAAATTACGAACGGCTGACGCTTGCCAATTAAGGCCTCCGACTTGAAAATCCTTTGTTCTGCCTCCGCGTATAAACCATCGTCGTCCGGCATAAGGCAGTATGGAATGAACGCCGTATTTCCCGAATAGTAAAAACCAGCCAGCCTCGTACCTCCGAGAAGGCTGTTAGTAGAAACCTTTCGGCGCAGCGCGAAAGAAGGAAGAAATATGTCGTCCAGTCTTTCTCCTGAGCATCACAGAAAAACGTCTGCTCCGATCCTCAAAAAAGGAGGTAAGAGCAAAGACAAAAGTCTCCTAATCAATGCCTGGCTTTTTCCCAGATACTGCTTTATCCGGCTCATAGAAAAATCCGCGGCTTGCAAAAACCGCGTTTTGGAAATTCTGTAACTTTAGACCGCATCTGCTCTTTCTGATAAGCCCTAAAATCAATAACAGACGGATCGTATTTCAGGCAGTATTTCCCGCGCTGCCAGTGGGGATCCTTGCACCAGGCACATAACCTTAGAACCTCAATTTCTGTACGTGTAAAATCATAAACCGTACACACCCCGACGTAAGCCTGCTTGCTCCCTTGCGTATTAGAGGCGGATTCCGGCTTCTTTTTCCCATGATACGGGCCTTTTGCTCATATCCTTGATATTCTTTTTCCCAACCATTTCTTTCTCCCGCAGTTTTTGGAACAAGCATAGGGCATAATATTTCAAAACGGCTCAGCCATCTGGTAAAGAAAGTCGCCGGCCGCATCGGACAGTGTGACATAAATATGACAGCAGCTTTTTCTTTCATCTTGATTGTAAAAGCCCAAGCGACAATTCAAATTGGTCATCATCCGCGAAAACTCTTCCTTTCAATGAATTGATCACTGCTTTAAATCCTTTATTGTCCTGATCGAACGCTCCGCACCCGGCAACTGGCCGATGCTCCACAATCGCCAGAAAAGCTTTTTGAAAAATGGCAGCCTCGCCGCCTGTGTCTCTGAATCGCTTCAGCAGGCGTGTAATTGTATCAGAAATATACTGCGTTCCTCCGGAAAAACCGGCAGTGGGGCAGTAAGGCGTTCAGGCGAATATCCAGCCAGCCGGTATCCATCAGCGTTACTTCTCCATAGATCTCTTTCGCATAATAACTGGATTTTGCGAACAGGACCGCATATATACGCCGCAGTTCAATGCAGCACAACTCTATTTTTTGCATGGCGGAACCTTTTCCCGGCGAAGGCCAGGGCATCTATGTGTATATGATGAGCAGGCATCTACCTTTGCATATCCTGAATTGCTTTTTTCTGAAATTTCCATAAAATCCACTCGTACAGTAAGAATTGAAAAATAACAGTTAATTTGGGGTAATCGACAGTTTCCTCTTGTAATCGTTTGATTATCGTTATATAATAACGATACAAACGATTGCAAACGATACATAAAAAGTAGGTGAGTTTATGACTTATGAAGAAAGCTTTACCGTAGAATTGAAGCGGGAAATTAATGCGGATTTCAAAGAAATCGTTGCGTTCGCTAACTCTGAAGGCGGAGAAATCTATGTCGGCGTGGATAAAACGGTGATATCGCCGGTGTTAAAATCCGGAACAAACGATGGAACAAATTGGAAATATGATTCGTGACGGTATCAAGCCGGATTTAACCGCGTATACCTCCATTGAAGCCATAAAAGAAGCTGAAAAAACCATCGTCAAAGTGTCTGTGCTCCGTGGAACGAAACGCCCCTATCACCCTAGCTGATAAAGGTTTGAAGCCGACTGGCGTATTTGTCCGTCATGGAGTTTCTTCTGTCCCGGCTACGGAAGATCTGATCCGGGAGCTGCTGCGGGAAAGCGACGGTATAGCCTTTGACCGGTCCCGGTGCTTAAATCAGGAACTAACCTTTGAATATGCCGAACGGTATTTTTCTGATAATAATATGTCATTTAATGAAAGCAACAAACGGACTCTTCGACTGATCGATGCCGATGGATATTACACAAATGCGGCTCTTCTGCTCTCTGATCAATGTGACACACCATAAAATGCGCCGTTTATGAAGGCGTTGGAAAAACTGCGTTTAAGACCAGAAAAGAATTTTCCGGCTCTGTTTTGAAACAAATGGATGAAACCTATGAGTTCATCAGCCTGAATAACAACCTCAAACACAACGATTGAAGGCTTAAAGCGGGTAGATCATCCGACTATCCCTCCCTATGCGCTCCGCGAAGCCCTTTTAAACGCGATTGTGCATCGCGGACTACGACTATTCCGGCAGCATCTTAATCAACATTTATGAGGATCGGATCGAATTTGTATCCATCGGCGGTTTGGTCAAAGGAATGACGATGCAGGATATCTTAGGCGGTGTTTCTCAATCCAGAAATATGGTGCTGGCAAAATGTATTTTACCGGCTAAAACTGATTGAGAGCTATGGAAACCGGTATCCGCAGGATCATTGAAAGCTATGAGGGCTGTTTGGAACAGCCTGTTTTTTTACTGTAAACCCGCCTCCTTTGTCGTTACTCTTCCCAAAATCATCGAGGTTCCTTTTTCCCAAAACAAAGGGAACAAACCGAGAACAGATTTTAACAATTTAGAAAACTAAAAAAGAATCACCCGTAAAGAAGTTGAAAGCGTCTTAAACTGTTCCAAGTTCACCGCAATCAATCTCATTAACGAACTTTTTAAAAGAAAACTTGATTGAAAAATCCTTGGCCGGGCCCGTCAGTAACCTACAAATTAAAATAGGGTCTTACCCAAGAGCTGCTTCCTTTCACAGGGAAACAGCTCTTTTACAATTCCGCCGTGTCTGTCGCGCCTCCCGCTTTTCCAGATCAGTACGATTGGTGGCAGATCAGTTCATACTCTGGTTTGTGAGGAACGGATTTCAATACCAATTCGATTTTTCCAGCGCACAGGGTCCCTGCCCTGCCCGCATCGTACAACCTGCATAACCTCCTCATCAGAAAGTCCCAGCTTTTCCTGCAATTTAATCGCTTCCGCCTCCTCCATCTGGAGCAGGAGCTTCAAACGGCTGTTGTTTAATAAAGCGTCCCCAAATTTGCCGTCGCGCAGGCGAAATAATCAAGGTGTTCTGGGTAGCGGAAACAAAAAATCGCACCGTACCCACGGATCAGCTTTACCATCTCAATGATAAAATCCGCCGCCTGTTCGTTGCCTCATCGGCGATCACCCAGAGTTCATCTCCTAAAACGGCTTTTTTTCGAGTCCGGGAGCGGCTGAGCTCATCGCGAATAAAAGAAGTCGCTAAAGGTTGAAGAGCTGATATCCTTTTCTTAGCCCCGAGGTATCCAATACGATAAAGGAAGAAAACAAATCCACATTTGTCTGTCCTCCCATTCCAAAATCTATGATTTCTTTGACAGCCAGCGCCACATTTTTTAAAGAAGGATATTTCTTAGGAGACAGGAATATAAATGGGTAAAATCAGGCATTGCCTTTAAAAGAACTATCAGATTCAAAAGTGACCGATTATCCTTAGTGATACCGAAGCTTTCATAAACAATATGGCGATATTGAGCTGATATGCCTCCTCCGGTGTTATCTGCGGATACCTAAGCCGTATGTAGGTGTGCAGGTCCTGTACTTTGGCAAAAGCACAGAATCATTTCTTTGAATGTTATTGGCTAGGTTGCTGTCAATATCTAGAGTTGATCTCCGGATCTCCATCAGATTAATGCAGTCTTCAGAGCCTGGCGACAATCGCAGAAACTGCCCTCCAATCGCCTCACAGGCACAGCGGTATTCAAATCCTTTTCAGGAGCGATGATGAATACCTGAACCCCGCACATTCTCAGCCTCATGGCCAGCAAAGCAAAGTAAAGTATAGGTTTTGCCGCACCACTTCATGCCAAAAATAGCCAGATTACCGTTACTATAAATATCGGAATTGAAATTGTCCACAATTACCGCCGAATTGTTATGCAGGTTAATCCCCATCAAAACACCCTTATTATCACATAGTTCAAAGAGGAAAACGGAAAAGCACCTGCGGCCCCGGAGGTGAGGACGTTTCTTTGCGTTCTTTGGCGATATCCATATCCAGCTTTGCTATCGGAAGCATAGATCGAAAACACTTCATGGACATCATGTCCATGGAAACACACAAATTTTGGACCTGCTTAATATTAAGGGTCGTTTCGTCAAGAGCGGTTACCTCAATTAAGGTGTGCATATAGAAAAAAATCTTCTCCATCTCGGTTAAGTCGGTCCTTAATATACATGCCTGAATAAATGGCGTCATCAGCTCTTCATGAAATCCGCCCGGATATCTTCTATGTCACGGAGCGTAAGCTTCGATTAATCATCGTAGTTTTCACTACCTTAGATAAAAATCTGTTCCTTCCGCTTTTTTCTCCAAAAAAGAAACTGAGGAGATTCCGTCTCCAAGTTCGATCAATGGAGAAAGCCAGGCTAAACCTCGCTCTGTAGGATAACTATAGCCTGTTATATAGGTAGGCATGATAGACACCATCGATTAAGATATATTTACTATGTTCTAAATCTGCCTCTGTGGGAGCAAGAACATCTTGTATTGTGGTAATTCCCCTCACTATCCTCTTCTTCCAGCTGATCTTCTGTGATCTCTGGGGTATTAAAACCGGCCCCACCTGCTCCATGAGTGCGCTAAAATTGATATTGCGGGCAGATTGTTTATGATAAGCCGTATACACAGTTCTCAGAAGGAATTCATCGTAGTTGTCATGCCGCAGCACCTCCAGGCCGCAATAATCCAAATACTGATAAGCGGGTCTCCGCCCCTGATCTACCAAGCTCCTTGAAATTTCAGTAAACTCTGTGGCTTCCCCTTATATTCGTAAATAAGATAAAACCGGCGGGTAACCGCTTCATAAGAAGCCAAATAATTGACCAGCTGTGCGTCTTCCAAAATCATTGCTTTACAGTTTTCATTTTTTCACGGTTATAATACTTTTCCATTTGATCACAATAAGCGTCAATATCCGCTCTTTGTGTACATACAAGGATCTGGAGAGACTGAGGCGCTATTTTCAAATAACATGAAAAATAATAAATTATATTCTGCTGCTCAATCCTAGATTTCAGATAGAAATTAGTTGGAACAATCTCCCAGAACCTTTATGTAACGACCATCTTCAGTGATAAGCACGCCCTTTTGGATATCTACCACTGGAACAAGATTTTGCGTACCGTTTGAAACCTGCTGCCGAATTGTAATCTCCCTTGGACTTCCTAATAGCAGTGTTTTTAAGTTGCGTTTCACACGCTTTTCTTTTTGGTTGTTTTTCTTGTGTTTATCCATTTTATCCCCCTATATACCAGTATCCGCCTGCTTTTGCGCCATCTTATATAAAGACGTATGAAAGTCAATAGGCTGTAATCATGAATACCTATCAGTGAAAATCCGCCTATTGGTATCACAAACACCATACATATGATGATCGTTGCAGTCAGGCCAAACGGTGATGACAGAAAAGTCAAAATAATGATCGGGAAGCACAGCAACACGCATTCTATTACATTGCGAATTTCAAACATCCCGAATATTCGACCTGCATCTGTGTAATTTCTTGGAATATAAACGATAGATTCCAAGCTGATCCCCCTTCATTAATTCTTATTGCTGTTTTCTAAACGTGGGTAAGCCGGTGTACAATAGCCGTATATTTCATAATACCCAACAGGGTATTGATGGCGGGCAACTTCTCCCTCCCTCCATTAGTATTTCCTTCAATCGTGTAAACAGTTTGTCCGTCGCATTTTCGACAATTCCTACATGGTCTTCTTTTCCATCCTGGCCATCGGATGCCCAATCGAAAATATTAAGTCTCCGGGATTTGGAATGTAGTTTCGATCCTGAAATTGCCCTTTATCGCGGAACCAGCCAACGTCACAAAGCTGCAAACTTAGGGATAATGCCTGCATCAATGTATCCGCATTGGTCTGCCGCCCAGCTTACGAAACATGCACACCATTCCACATAAGTATCAAAAAGCCATACCATTTCCAATATATTTCTCCTCCAATGTTTCCTATCTGCGATGCCGCCACTTCCACGATATCATTACTTCCACCCGATACACCATTGTCTTCTAAAGTGCGGTGCATCAGCTGAGCCCAGTTTCGATCCTCATCGGAATAGTGATACTCATTCATGAACTCTTCAGGTGTAAGATAACGGATGGTAAGCTTCTTTTCCGCAGTGCTTTTTATTTTCATCTGGGCTGGGGAGAATCATTCGTTTCGGAGCTTCATGTGAAGTTCCTTCTGATGACGTCCCTTGATTTTCCGATTCTGATGGTTTAGAGTCAGGTTGTATATCCTCTACCGTATATAAAATACTGTCCTCCACAAACTCCGTAATACTTTCTTCTGTCATATTGTTCAAATCATTTCCGTTTCTGACTGAATGCAGGCTGATAAACCAGTTAGTTTCCCATAGGTTTTTTTTTTTTTTTACTTGTATACTGTATTTTTCGTTACTCTCAGGAGCTTGATGAACCGTATCATCATGGCTGCCTCCGCTCTTCACATAACTTTCTATTTTTGTATACGCACATCGCAGTAATCTTGATATTTCCTATAATATTGCTGTACCATTTCTGCCTGCCTATTCATAGCGGATATCTCAGGGTCTACAGAGCTGCCAAAACCGAAAAGCATTGCCGGAAGACAGCAAAAATGATAACCGGCAGAAGTAAGATAACTACCGCAGCCATTAAGATTTGAGGGCCATAATGTTTAATAACTTCAATGGCCGCAGCGTGCCAGCCGCCACGCATAGCAGCTTTAATAATATCTTTCAGCGCCTGAGCGTTGCGGGCAAAATCATAAGCATAATCCATACCGCTTTTATTTGCCATGGCTATCCTCTTCTCTTGGCTGTGACTCATCGATATAAACTTCTCCGAATCTGCTTTGAAAATCGGAAGGTTCTGCTGTCATATGAAAATGTCCTATCGAGTGATCCGGTGATCGCTTGAAAGGATTCTCATTCTGCCGGAATCCGCCCGTTGGCAGGTTTTCCGGCAGATGTATTCCTGCTCTGCCGTTTTGGAGATACTCTACTCCGGGAATCTCTTTCTTGGGGATTCCCCGGCTTTGCTTCTGCCTTTTTATTAGTAAACAGCGTATTGCGTGTTTGCTTTGTTGACTGAGTTGGACTTGGTGATGAGCCAAAGCGATTTTTATTGACTTTGTGGAACCCTGTACTGCTAAAATGGACATTTCCCTCTGAAACGCTTCCTGTGCTTTTTTGCATTCTCATAACTGTTTGAACCAAAAATGTGAAGAAGCTGCCGTGCGAGAATTTACCGTATTCCCAGCCGCTCCAAATGACTGTTTTGACTATTTCGAACATTCTTCCCATTTTGTGAATTAGTATTTGTTTTGACATCATTATGTTCCACGCTGTTGGAATTTGATCCGCCGATATTGGTTCCTCCCACAGAACTATGCACAGTATTTTTACCCAGTGGAACCGCTCCTGAATTTCCGGCATCTTTCCTCCTCCGGATTTGCCTTTGCCTGCTTTGAAGTCGTGTGTATAATACTCTGATTGCCATCAGCAATCATTCCACCTCTTCCATGTCCCAAAGGATCTCCGGTAATCGCCGGATTCAATCCTATTTTTTTGAAATAAGATTATCCGCTTTTCCTCGCTACTTTAGCGATTCCTACGATCAGTAGGCACCACGGAAGAACCATATCTCCCGTAGGCATCGTTGACATGCCGGATAAAAATCAATTTAAGGAACAGAACATTCATGACCATCATTACAATCATGGAAGCATAGGTGCAGGAAACCCGCACAGATATCTTTTTATTGAATTTGCTGCCGCCCATAGCAAGTCCTACGGGCGCCAAAAAGAGTCAAAATCGCAACTACGACATATCTTTCCGCAATTTCAAAAAACAGCTTAATGATCTGAATTCCCAGAATAAATCCGATTATAATTACCAATAACCAGCTTGCGCCAATGGAAGCAAAAAAATCCTTCATCTGGGAATGTGATGGTCACGCTTGTTGGAATACCTAAGAGGTTAATTACGTTTTTCCCTATGGAAAGCCCAATTTCGCAAATATCCTTTGAAAAATCAAAAGCGTCCCAAATAAAGCGGTTCGAGAAGTAATACAACAGGTGATTCCGTTTCAAACCCAAATCCCGCAAACATCGCTTTCGCGGCTTGAAAGCGCAGTTTCCCAGCAATAACCCCCAGCCTACGGCAACGAAAATTTGATATAGTGTTACTGCGACTGGCACACTGGTTTCCCAGAACTGTAAATCCGTTGTCATTACTCTGAGCAGGGCGTTCGCGCAATAGGCAATCAAATCAAGGAACATACCGTATATCCATTGGAACAGTCCTTGTAAAATACCTTCTAACATAACTCACTACCTCCTATTTATTAAGGTAGCTGTGCATATCCATTGAAAAGCGGTGTGATGTACGATATAAACGCGCCTATTCCATTAATGACCGCCCAGGCTTATCCAAACTCGTTTGAGCCAATCCCAAGACTGATCAACACGATGCTGGTTGTTAGACATTTTTTGCTCCGATTACCGCGATTGCCGACATTAATCCTGCCAATACCGTCGAAATGCCTGCGATGTGCATATACACATCTCGAATAATATCGTCCGCAACTGTAAATAAATCTCCTCCTGCCGCAAATACATTTGTCGCTGAAAAAAAGCACGGCAAATAATGTAAGCAAAAACAGAAGGATAGTTTTCTTATAATGTTTTCGCATCAAAATCCCCTCCGGATATAAAAAATCTATTTTGTTATGCTTCGGCGGTTCCGGAAGCAAGGGCGAGTTTCCTCGCCCTTTGCCGTTTCCAACGCCTGCTCTGTTGCCCGTTCATGCCTTTTAACAAAACCATGAAGTAAAACAATGTCTCCTTCTGTATTTATGTAGAATATAATCCTTACCATTTGCCGCAGTCTGATACGTAGTTCATAAAGCCCTTATATCTATCCAAACGAAACGCTTTAACAAGCGGCGGCTGAAAACTACACTGAGGGGCTGTTAAAACCTTTATCTGTGTGCGGATTTTCTGTTGCATCTTGGGCTCCAATCGGCTAATAAATATTCCAATTGGATCAGAGCCGCTATCCACAAATCTATATATCCGCCTCTCCAGTCCCATTTTCCTCAGCTTCCTCACTTTCTGAAGAATTATTTTCCATATAATGATCAAAAGCCGACATGAAATCTCCTACGAAGGCCTTTATCGCTTCTGGGACAGTTTAAGAAGTACCGCTACTCTTTCCGGAACCTGCCACTCAAAAAACCATATAGAATGGACAAATATAGATAAAAGCCAAGGTATTCCTTTCTATTATTCAATTTTTGGAAGGTATCATGAACTTGCTGAAATCCTCCCGAACGCCTAGACAGCCTTTTCTCAATTTGTCGAAAAAGGCCTGACACAGAAAGCACTATACTGTTGATTTGTGATAGACTAGATTTCCTTTTTCCGTAAGCAGCCCTAATTCCGCCATACGGTCTCTGGACTTTTTCAATTGCTCTTCATCAGCTGTTACGTTGCTGATTTCAGAAAAAATCCACAAAGGACATATAATATTTCTTCATTTCTCATTCTTCCTTTCTCTAGTTGCTTAGATTGTTTTCTCCGCCGGAGCCCTAAGTAAGTAAATACAGCACCAGAAATGCTAAGTATTGATAAAGCGGCCCAAAATCCAGGCGAACCCTTATCACCAGTTTGGGGATATATCGGTATTTTTTTTATTTGTCATCTGCGCTTTGATAATTTCTCCATCTTTGGTGATAGAAAATTTGTGCGGCGTCGTATCAATCTGATGCCGTCCGGCGCATCAAAACTCTTCATAAGAATACGATCCATATCCCAGCGTAAAAGTAGCGACTCCTTCATCATTGGTATATCCTCCGCTACAATTTCGTAGAAGTTTACATCATTCCGGATTCTAAAACCGGCATTGGGAAGAGGCTTTCCATCGGCAATATCTGTTTTGATTAACTCAAGTTTCCCGGTAATAGGTCGATTCACAACTTTACCAATGTTTATAATTTCTCCGTCCTCTTGAATCGTTACTTCAAAAATCTTGTCTGTGACAGCATATCCTTCCGCTGATTCAATTTCGCGAATCAAGTATTTTCCATAGGGGACCTTTGTGAATCGGAAACTCCCATCTTCCCGAGAATCTGCGGTCATTACAGCATTTTCTTTCACAAATTCCACACAATCCGTATGAAACAATCCAAAAACAGCGCCAGTCAAAAGGCTTATCGCTTTGGTCAACTTTCAACCCGACAATTTCACCATAGATCAGCCGATTTTCAATCGGATCCCCATTATTAACCGCAATCGTAACATCTGCTACTTCTTGTCCTTGATATTCAAATATCACAGGATATCTATTATCACTTAAAATATAGTGAGAATCCGTACTATACTCTTTTTCATACAGCTTAGAGCCCATGGGAATATCCGTGTTAAACGTTGCTTTTCCGTTTTCATCGCATTGAATAATCTCGATGAGTCCGTCTTTAGGAATCATCGGAGCCGTCTGAAGCTACCAGGTTCTCATCTGCGTATAAACCAAACGATACCGCTAGGATTTCTCCATTGGAGCCAACTCCAAAACCGCTGTCCTGCTGCAAGATTTTGTTAAGAGAGATTTGTGCTTTCTGGCGCTCATTTTCCATAGAAATGACGCTTGTGGTAATCGATTCATGCTGGCCCCATAAACAAGCTTTACCGTTATCGGTTCAGAAGTTATCACCATTCCATCCGGCGCCTTACGTTCAAAAAATTTGATATGTTCCTAAATACAGCGGATCGCTGGTAGTCGATCCTTTTCATCGGTTGGGGTGGATACAACCTCGCCTTTTTTGCATACCGCAAAATTCTCTCCGGATACGATATCTTCTGCGGCAATCACCTCAAGGCAGCCCCTCAAGCCCAGCCAAAAGAATATTCGGGTTGATACAGCAGCGAGGGAATCGCCGCCGCCTGAAGTAATCACTGAAGAAAAGACCTCACCCGCTTTGTTGACCGTAATGATTCCTTTCTGAGGCATATTTGCCTTTTCTACTGTAACCACAGTAATATGGTCCTGATCTTCTGCTGAATCAGGCGTGATATCAAAATATACAGGTGTGGGGTCTAAGACATAAGGTTCCACAGTTTCTACTTCCACTATGTAATAGCCTTCACCATACGGCAGCGGTTCGGGCGTAATCAAATATCCATTAGAATCTGTGTAGAAGGTATCAATCTCAATGACCTCCGGATATGTCATTTCCATAACGATTTTCTCACCGTTCGGCGAATAGATTTCATACCCATGGTTACCTGAGGAACGATGTTCCCTGCTTTCAGCATCTTTTTAACGATTTTAACTCTGCTTTCGAAATTGGCATTATTCAGAAGATAGCGATAAACATTTCCGTTCTCTGATATGAAAACATCGAAATCCTCAATGAACTCTCGGCCATCCCAGCCTTTGATCTGATGCACGGTATACCAGCCATATGGAAGGTCTTTACTCTCTGCATATCCTGATTCATCACAGATCAAAAGATCACGCTCTGATTCCTTAGATTCTTCGTAAGAACCTGAGTCACGATAATATATCTGAAATTCTGCTCCGGCTTCCGGTGTTTCAATTCCCGTTGAGCCGTAGGGGTAGGAACCGGACGCCTTATCATATTTCTATGACAGGATTTCCGAGAACCTCCTCAGAACCGTACGTACACCTTTCGATGTATACGGCTCCCCAGCCATTCCTAAAGCATTTTACAAAGTTCCATTATGAAGATTGACGTGGCAGTCATGGCATAAGACAGGCGTTTTGCGCTTCATATAGCTCATCAGCCATACCCAGTTAGGCATAGGCGTTCCACGTTTTCGGTATTTCTTCACAATGTCCTTAAGCTTCCTTACATGATGAATCTCAAGGCACAATGTTCTGCTCCACATAATTCACATACATCACTGTTGAGCCTTTTCATTAACTGACCACCCTTTAATACCTGTCCGAATTGGTCGGAGATTTCTCCGGCAGGTCGGCTAACCTTTTTTAGACTGTCATTGAAGTAGGTCATCGTTTTAGGGGCCTTCTTTCGTATTGTATCTGATACCAACAATACGCATGGTGCCAGTTCCATTTTTCTGGGAACATCAATTCCATATTTCTGAATAACCTTTTTGACCGATGATTTTTCCTTTCGGGCGATTGTCTTAATCATGCTGAAATAGTGATAATACTGAAATGTGGATATTTTCGTGCTGACATCCGTTGCTAAGCAATAGTAATTGTAAAAAGCCCTCTGATTTCTGCGTTGTACTGACTGATAATTTCAATCACGGGCAGATTAACTCGTGCCCCCACCTGATAGGTTTTCCCTTTTTAATGAACGGCTTGAGCTTTTCCCGAATAACATCTCCCGGCACAACTAACTGAATTGTACCGTTTACAGAGCGTTTCTTTCGACCGATTGAATCAACCACTTGCTTTGTGTTCTCTTGAGATTTTGTAATTTCGTATCCCAGAAAACGCACTCGTTTATCCGACAGATTGGTGATTTTCGTTTTTCCCGGCTCAATTCAAGATGAAGTTCCTTTTGCATGAAACCTGCAATTCTTTTCCTTGATTTCATTCGCTGTTGCCTCGCTGCCGATGATACAGACCACAAAATCGTCCGCATAGCGCACATATTTTACACGCTGATAGTTTTTATCCATAGGGTCTAAGGCAGGGATATTCTGCATTTGCCGCAGGTACTCATCCGCTTGTTCCTGATTGCCTTTCTTTTTTTTGCACGGTTTCGTTTGTATTGGAGAATCTGATATTCACGATATGGTCTCCGCTGTTTCCCTTTGGTGTATTCAGCAGATATTCCTTCCATGAACTTATCAAACTCGTGCAGATAAATGTTGGCCAAAATGGGGCTGATGATGCCGCCCTGCGGTGTTCCTGACAGCGAATTGTACTTCTGGTTGAATTCCAAATATCCGGCTTTCAGGAATTTCCAAATAAGCTCAAGAAATCTACCGTCATCAATCTTCTTCGAGAGTATCTTTAACAATATTTCATGGTCGATATGGTCGAAGCACCCGGTGATATCGCCTTCAATTACCCAGTTGGTTCCCCTACAGGTGCTTTTAATTTGATACAGTGCGGTGTGACAGCTTCTATTAGGCCGAAAACCGTGCGAATTATCGCTGAAAATTGCTCGTAGATTGCCTCTAAAATCTGCCGGACTACTTCCTGTACCAGCTTGTCAGCAAAGGCAGGGATACCCAAAGGTCGCATTTACCGTTCTTCTTGGGGATATATGTCCTTCGGACAGGTTTTGGTTGATAGCGTTCCCATTTGAGCAGTTCTATCAGTTGAGAATTTGCTTCCTGCTAAAACCGTCAATGGTTGTCCCGTCTGTTCCGGGCGTCATATTGCCTTGCTTAGCATGGATTTTTTGATATGCCCGCAAAAAGAAGTCCTCATTGAAAAGATTTCTGTAGATACGGTCATACCGGTGTGATTCATCTTGTTTGGATTTTTGCTTTAGTATTGATAATACCGTTTCAGCTTTTTGCATTTCGCATACCTCCATTCGATTATCAATAGAATGACCTGCCGCCCTTCGCCATGTATGCGGCTTTCCCGCCCTCAGACTACTATGAAGGCTCCGTTGCCATGCCGGATATTCAGCGTCATCTCCCTCGCTTTTTCACACTTGGGATTTATCGCCATAGGGCATTACACATAGCATTTCTGCGTTCTGGTTTAGGCAATCTCCGTTTAGTCGTATTGATACATTGGGTGTGGTTTAGGTTTCCGTTCATTCCTTTTACATACTTCCTGTATGCCGGGACATTTTCAGAGAGTATCAGTGACGACAACGGTTTCACTGATAGAAATTGTCCATGTGCGCAATCAGTCTTCGCACATCTCCACACTTAGAGCAAAGAAACTGGATTTAAAGCAGTTTAGCCTTAACCATGCGACGCCTTTGGTCTCGCATATCCCGCTTATACACTGATTTCAAACGTATATGCTTTTCCGCCATGCTCTTGTCCCCTTTATCTTTCGATTCCGGGTTAGGCGGCTAACCAACTGGATTTCTCTCCAATCCAGTACCTCTTTAGGCATTATCAATACGCCCTTACGGACGCACATCGTCCGTATGTTTAATGAGAGCAAACTTTCCTTTAATCGCCTGCTCAGTCACTCCTAAATTGATATGGTTATACTCTACTTCATATTTTTGAGGCTCCGCTCCTACCTGGTACACAGTCTCATCAAGCAGATATCCTTCACTTGGCACTATTTCACGAATCGTCCAATCGCTGGCACAGATATAATAGTCAGTAGTAAAACCTCCGTTTTTATCTGTGACATAGGTATCGACTAGTTTCTCTCCCTTAAATAATCCGTATTGCGCTCCTTCCAGAGCCTTTCCCTTGAGGAGTTTCCCCAGTTTCGGAGTCCTGCTTTTCACAGTCACATTAAATTTTTGAGGCTGTTATTAAAAGTGACTGTCGATACCTGGCCGCTCTTCACTTCCACCGTTTGCGATTTTTGAGGAACATATTTATCGTAGTTTGCTTCCGTTACGGTATAGCTGCCGGGGGGAGGTTATCAATCTGGATTTCTCCCCGGCTATTGGTCTTCACTGTCTGATCAACACCGTTTCCAGTAATATGAAAAAAATATTCGCTATGTTGCCATCTTCGCTGGTTTTAACAATCTTGGCTGAACCATAGCTCACCTTGGTTTTTATAAATCCCTGAACCGGATCGCTGACAGTTTGTGCATAGGTGATCATATCTTGAATTCCGCCGTTGGGGCCATATACCGTATCGGTCAAGTAACGACACCCTTCCTCTGCGCACTTTTTTACCGCGGAAATCGTTAAAGTGCTGGTTGGCGTTTTTTTTTTGCCGTAACAGTAAGTTTATTTCCGGTCACTGAAAAGCTAACGTTAGGATCGCTGCAAGTAAATTTATATTTAGAAAGAACCTGATTCGTATCGGTCAAAACCGCCGTATAATTCGTTCCATCCCAAATCAGCTCAATAGTTTGCGCTTTTTGCGGACTTCAGATAAAAAGCTTGGCAGCTTTGAATGGTTCTGGACACTGCTTTCAATTCTCTTATAGTGAGCCATCATCTGATTGTATAGCGGATGTGTTTTGCTATGCACCTCCAAAACCGCGTGCTTGCTGCCGGTTCCTACTTTATTAAAGCGATTCATCACGCTCTCCAACTATCACTTCCCAAATCAGCATCTGCGTTGCCATGACGTTAGCCAGATCATCACCGTTTACGGAGCTCCAGCTCGCAGAAACTTGCCCAGTGTACCCATATTGTAGGATTCTTCCGATTAGTTGTTTTATTTTATCTGGAGTTATTGTTTTGTTGTAGGCGGACGGTAATTATCCCAATAGTTTTCATCTCGTTTTGTATAAGTATTCCGATTGATTGGGGAACGCCTGGTTCAATGCAATAACACACATCACCCTCATAGAGTACATGGATCTAACCTCTGTAAATCTGGTTTTCGACCCAGAATCCATCCGTTCATGAATTCTAGACTTTGATAGCCCCAATCTCCTCCGGGATTTGGATCACCTGACCGCGGAAAATCAATCATATATACTTCTGCTTCCTCAGCAGCCGCGTTGGCAGTAAAACTTCCCATTCCCGTAAATACGGAAAAGACCATGACCACTGCCGAAATACCGAAATGCCTTTGTGAGCGCGATTTAGGTATCGCTTCGCTTTCATAGAAAATCCTCCTTTTTCAGATAAACAAAAAAGCACATTGCAAAAGCAATGTGCTTTCAATTTTTTTTTTCTAACGAATCACGCATAGCCTATAAAAAGGTTATAGCTTCCATCTTCCAAGGGTTCCGCCCAAATCCAGACATCTGTTATACTCGGTCCTTTCCATATTGATCGAGCCGATCAGAAAATATCCGTTCCAGATAAATGCAGTGTGAACCAGCTACTATCGGCGTATCCCAGCAATAAATTGCCGACGGTTCCAGGTTAAGTTTCGCTGTATTCACCGCATAGTTTTGAGCGTATACTATCCAGCTTTCAATATCAAAGGTTCTTCTGGTGATTCAGAAGCAGACGTTTTCCTCTCGTTTTTCTATTATCTTCTGATTTTTCGCTCCGCAGCGACTGCACACCTGTTCTTCTAATCCTGTTTCAGAAACAGTTGCATCCTTCACCACTTTCCATTCGCCATATGAATGCCCCAATGCTGGAACTCTATCATCGGTATACATATTCCCGCATGAGCAAGAATAGCTGGTATATCCCTCAGAGGTACAAGTAGGGGATATTACCTTCCTTGAATAACTGTGCTCATGTCTTCCTTTATTTTTCAGAACCGTTTTTCACCGATCCTGGAAAAAGATGACTGAACAGCTTGGGAGAACTTTGCTGCATTGCTTTCGTCTTCTCTCTCTAATTCTGGATCACTCCTTTCGTCTGGCGTCAGGAGATTCCTGCTGTCGATGATTCATCTTGTGATGATGGTTTCGTTTCTTTGTTTTCCGTTGAATGTTTGATTCCACCTTACCTACAGAGGAAATTTGCTGGCCTTGATGATTCTAATAGCGTAGTCTCTGTTATTCTGACAAGACACTAGAACCAAAATCAATATCAGCAAAAAACAATATATACTTTTCTTTTCATTATCTATCACCACATTTCGGTATCTATTATCCCGGTCAGGGAAAATAACTTTGTGCACTGTTGCAAAAGCTAAGCGCTTCTTTGTTGATAACGGTATGCCTTTAGAAATTCCAGGAATAGCCTCTCGATTTCCTCTTGTTCTTAAAAAGATCTGCATATTTTGAAACTTTGACCGCTTATCGTAAGGGAAGGGGGATATAAATTCTGCCTCTGAAAACACACGCTGTATAATTTCTTCACTTAACGTTTCATATTTTTTTTACGCAAGTCCGAAATCTGTCCAGCTTTGATTTTACCTCCGCTTGGAATAATTGTGTTAAGAATATATTCCTGTGTTTCCTGAGCCAAATAGGACATTTCAACCCCTACTTTAAAAAGCGATTTTACCATCATCAACTAACTTCAGCAATTCCGGAAGAAGGTGGGTAAGCCTGATAAAAGGTAAGCTACTGTACGTCTGCTCTCCTTATGTTCTTTTCCTACCTCTGCCAAACTATCTGTTTTTTTCTGAACCAGATAAGTCGTTCCGTTTTCCTTTTTGCTGCCCTATTAGTTCCAATCGCATACGGTATGCATATGCTTTTTCACTGTAAGTTAAACTCTGCCGCTGTTCTATATTCGTGTCTATCATGATTAGCGCAGCCTGCACATCATCAATGTCTTTACGAACGATCCCCGGAATCTCTGTTAATCCGCAGATTTTTGATGCCCTTGTCCGATTTCTTCCTGCTAAAATCTGATATTGATCAATTCCAAATGGACGAACAACAATAGGAGTTATGATGCCATGTTTGAGAATACTATCGGCTAGTGATTCTAAGTCTTCCTGAGAATACCCCGAAACGGCTGCGGGCGGCCAGCGATTTTCTCAAAGTTTTCATCTTTATACTCGACGAGCTTTTCCAAAGGCAGCATAGTAATTTTATTTTTTGCTGAAGAAGTTACCTTTTCCGGTGTAGTGTCAATGATATCATCAAAATCTTCTGTATCTGCGTCGGTATTCAATCGACTGAATCTGTTCTTTTAAGCTCTTTTTAGGCACTCTGCATCACCTCCGTGGCGATCTGTGCGTAAGCCTTTGCTTTAGCGCAATTCTAGGAGCATACTCATGCAAAGAAATACCAAATGCTGAGGCCTCAGCTACCTTGATAGCATATTTCACAAAGCTATCGAAGATGTGAATATGATCGCCAAATTCATTTTCCACAACTTCATAAATTTCCTGGCAGTATTTTGTGTTACCTTGAAACTTAGTGATTATGATCCCCTCGATTTTCAATTTGGGATTCAAGCGACGCCGTACAGAATTAATCATATTTTCTACAGGATTAATTCCATCACTGCTTAAAAACATGAGCCTCAACCGGAATAATTACAGAGTCGGATGTTGTTAACGCATTGATGGAAAAACATATCCTTATCCAGAATGCACATCGAGAAATATATAATCATACTCATTCTTAATAAATGATAAAAATATAATCCAATAAGTGCTCGCAGCTGGTAATGGACGGATAACCTTCTCCAGCGAGGAAAGCCTTACAGTAGAAGGAATAACATCTACTGTAGTAGAATGACAAATACAATCCTTAATAAGTTGCTCTATTTTTCGGTCTTCCTGTTCCTGAATTGCCGCATTGATAACATCGTATATGGTAGGACGATTTTTTTTATGACCAGGCAGGATTCCAAAGTGCCTAGAAAGGTTATGCTGAGGATCTAAATCTACAGTGCAAACACGCTTTCCCTGCATCTGCAAATAAGAACTAATATTAACAGCAGAAGTTGTTTTTCCAACTCGCCTTTATATGAAATAGCGGATATCACTTACACACGTTACACTACCTCCATTCAAACTTACTGTTGAAGTTCAAAACAATCGATAGGAAACCTGCAAAAAAAATAGATATCCGCAGCTTCAATATTCTATTTAATTGACCGTTATCTTGACCGCTATTGGTCTATAAATTATGTGAAGAAAATGAATAAACAAATGGCATATACTACAATATAAAGGACTAATGTAAGGGATATTACGCTATATAATGTATATACATCTGAATTTACTAGCTCATAACCCGAAGGTCGTTGGTTCAAATCCAGCCTCCGCAACCATGTTGCGGAGGATTCTATTGCAGGATCCTCCGTTTTGTTTTCATATTCTTCCCATATCGCGGGGTGGAGCAGTCGGTAGCTCGTTGGGCTCATAACCCAAAGGCCGTAGGTTCAAATCCTACCCCGCACCACTCGGCCCGCATAGCTGCTTGCTTTTGCGGGTTTCTTTATTTTATTTGCGTTCTACAATTCTCCGTGAATCCTCCTCCTTTCATAATTTATGCATTTTGCAAGCCGTGTTGGATGATAATTCATTCTGACACGGCTTGCTTTTTTATTCCCAGCCGTCATTTTCAAGAATTTGACCGCTATTCTGACCGCTATTGTCAAGATTCACTCATATTCTGTCTCCTCCCTTACTATGCCGAATATTCCTTACCCGGCGCTGCGATTGAAGCGAGCCATAGCACTTTTTTCCTTTGTGCATCCAACGAATGGCCGTACATATTTTCCCGTAGTCGTCTTTTGAGCATGTCCCAAAATTTCTGCCAAAGTAGGAATATCAAAAAGCCAACTCAAAAGCCCGCGTGGCGAAAGTATGCCGGAGCGTGTGAAACTTTCTATAATCCACACCAGCTCTCTGGAGTACGCCACGATACAGCTTGTTATAGGCTCTGGGCTCGTAGGGATTTCCATTCTGGTTGACAAACACAAATCCATCCGGCCGGTAAAAACCCATCTTTTTCTGATAAGTCTCTATCCGATTAAAGCCTAATACCGCCTGATCGTTCGTATACACCACTCGTTTTCCGCTTTCCGTTTTTGGAGGGCCAAGATATAGAGCAGTGGCCCCTCCTCTTTACCTCCAACCATAAAGATTCTTTGATACTCACTTCTATTCTCCGCCCATTTTTCGACAATCTCTCTAAGATACGCCGAATCTTAAAATATTCCTTTCCCGGGCCAAAATCAAGCCAGCTAAGACCGCACAGTCCCCGATGCGTAAGCCTGTATACAGGTCAATCAGTACCATAAGCGCATTTTTTGTCTTCATGGTACAAGGCAGCCTGTTCGATACAGGTTTGATGGGATTTGCTGTACACTTGAATTTGAGGTGGAGAGACTTTAGGTGTTTTCAGGCCCTCTATGGGATTGCGATCCAGCCACTGAAGACGGTTTACAGCATGGGCCAAGGCTTCCGACATCATATTGCGCAGCGTCTTTGGCGCAAGGCCGCCCGGCTTCTTGTCCAGCCTTCCGAAAGCTCCTTTTCACGGAAAAATCAATAAAATCTTCCAGGCACAATTTTTTAAGAGGATGCTGCCAAGCTTAGAATGATAGATGCTTTTCAATATATATCTCATAATTCGTATGCGTCGCCGGCCTCACAAGAATATATTTCTCATGCCAGAAATGCATATATGTGTAAAAAGGCATCATACTGCCGTCCACGTAAGAGCCGCGATAAATTTTGCCTAACACAACATTCAGTTTCCCCTGACATTCTTCTTCCGTTTGGCCGTAACAGCTTTGCGCTCTCCCTCAAAAATAATACTGCCCTTCCCAGCGCCCGTCAGCGCGCAATCGAACGTGGCCGGTGCCGTTTCTGGATCTTTTTGGTTTTGTTAGCTGAAGGCTTTGCTTTTGTTTTTGTCGTTTTCATTTCTTCAACAAACCTTTCATTATCTTGTTTATTGAAGCAATGCGGAATATCTATTAAGCAGGTATTTAGTTTTCAAGGTGCAAATTTCCTATCTGCTTAATAGAATAACCCCAAATTTGAATTTGTCAAATTTCGTTTTGCTTCACTTTCGGTAAAAACAATGGGTATAATACCACTCCAAAAACAGCGGACGCGGAATAAGAATCTTTGAAATTCCAGTCTTCATATACGGGAAGCCTGTCTGGCGTGCCAGTTTTGGGGTGGTTGACTCACAAAAATTAAAAAAGTCGATCAGATCCTCCAGCTGCAAATTATAAGTCATTGAGTTTATTTCTAGGGGCCATATCAGAGTCTGATTCAATTATTTCTTTTATTTCATCTACTGTATGCTCCATGATCAACAAACTCCTTTTTTCACTTTTGCACCGGCGGATTTTTTTCGGACCCTATCCGCAAGGGAATAATATCGCACCGACTGACCCATGCTACTTTATGCAATGATTGCACAAAGTTAAACCGCATCGCATCGGTTATGCAAGGCCGATGCGGCCGCAAAAAGCGGCGCCGTCAAGCACAATACGGCAAGTCTCATAATCCCGGATCATCGCAGCCGTTGTTGGGCAATCAACGGATTATCGCTTTTAAAGCGCCGCTCCCCGGATTGTTGCATGATGCATTACCATAAACTTTTCAAGGTTCGGAATTTTATATAACGCCTGATATATAGACTATAGTGAGGTGATGGTGTTTGACAGCCTTCAATAATTATGAAGACTTTATTGCTGCCAGAGTACAGCAGCTCCGCTCACAGAAGAATATCTCGGCCCGGAAAATGAACTTATCGATAGGACAAAATGAAGGATATATCACGCAGATCGAAAATAAGCAAAATCTTCCTTCTATGGAAGGCTTTCTATATATTTGCAGATACTTGAAATTACACCGGAGGAGTTCTTCGCCTCAGATAACCAAAATCCAGAGATGCTCCGTAAAATGGTTGAGGATATTAAAACCTTAACTCCGGGACAAATTGATTCTTTAAACAAAACCATCAGTGAATTTAAAATTGCTAATAGCTTAAAAAGTAATCCGTTTATTTATAAAAAGCCGTTTTCTCATCTTAAAGATGGGAAAACGGCTTCTTTCTTGTAAAATACAAAGGTCACGAGAGTCTCTTCTTATTAACAGAGTGTCTTGTTCTTATGCAAACAGTTGAATTTAGGGGTTCTTTATAGGTCTCTCAAATCTTATCCGTTTCCATAAAAGTATCCATATCCATAACGTAACTGCCTTTGCTTGTGCTCAACAAGATTTTGTCCTCCTGAACACGAAAATTGACAGCGTTTCTGAACGTACACTTTTTATTGTGCTTAAATCCTCATAATTTATAACTTGTACAGTTATATTTCCATAAGGCCCTAAAAATTCCAGCAGCACATATTTCTTTTTAAGAGAGCAGTTAATTTTAAATAGAAAAATAGAGATAATATGGGAGCAATAGCACTCCATTTGTTTTCCTTGGAATTGTATAACATTACTTTTCTTTCTGAAACTTCAGGAGGAAAATATGGCTGCAAAAACGTAGTACTGGATATCATCGTCCCAAACCCGCCTTCTAAGTATGCGCGGTAATCATTGCGATCCAAAGGTTCACTTTTCAATAAACCGCTTTTTTATTAAATTCGCACCATTCATAGTTATCGTGAGATATCTCCCTGGTTTAAATAGGTAATGACCGCAAACACCATGATCACGGCTATTATCGTAAAAAACTTTTGAAATACGAAACGGCAAGCCTTTTTCTCTCAATGGAATTTCATATGGAGAATCCCCCCAATGGTATCGACCTTTAGCCTGCTGTTTAAAAGCCATCTTTTTGAACTCGATCGTTTTATCAACAAAGAATAATGATATATATAATGGATACCATCAGATAACGGTAACAGCCAGGCCATATAGTCTCATATTTTCTGGTTTTACTGATTAGCTCAAAATCCGGTAAATGATAAGCAACACGATATTCACTACTGCATTCGACCAGGATGATTTCATCAGACAGGAACTCTAAATAACCGAAAGAACGTTTTGCTCTTATGGAATTTATAACGCTGCCGCTAGCCACATCATAAAGCGTCAATGTGGTTGAGGTAGATATGCACAAATAATTACTTCGAAGAGCCATACAAGAGTTTTAAACTTCAGTTTTATTATTTTATCCATGTTAAATCACCTCTTTAAATTGTGTACATAAATTTACCAGCTATAGGGATCATTGGCGTAATATGCTACTATAATTCTGTTTCTCAAATATGATAAACAAAGCTAATATATCCGCCCGTTTCTCGTCATCATTAGTATTTTTATCCCAATCGCCAGTATTCTGATAAAATACCCCACCTACTAAGGCCTCGGTAAGAATTAGTATGCATACGAGCATGGAACGTTCTTGGTAATGAAATCAAATTCAGAGGATCATTAAGGCTAATACCGGCAGACCACATCTTTGCTCTAGCATAAACAATTAATGAATCACTCATTCCTTTAGGAACTATATGATGCAAATCATTTGGATTCCTCGGTTTAGAAGGCTTTGCAATGGTAGCCTCTTGTTCTACAGCAACTCTCCGCCAATGGCGACAGAATCAGCAATACTTTGAGAGTAACCTGGGCAGGCGGATTATAAACAGAACTTCAATAGTAGGAAATTCAACCACAGGAAAGGACGGCATTTCGACAGACGGCAAAAGCAGTTGACGCGCTGCGCCTATAACAGCGGGGAATGGATGCAACGACCGCAACGAAAGAAGACATACGGCTATTTCTCCAACCAAATATCCTGTGGGATCAGCTAAATTGACCGGGTTATTAGAACAATATTGAAATAGGTTATTTTGTCCCACACTGCCTACATTTCCCACGAGGATATCAGAGTTTAAGAACCTTCTAGTAGTCGGATCGTAATAGCAGGACTGTAGATAATAGAAGCCGGTTTCGGTATCATAATAGTAACCGCGGTAGCGGATAGGATTGATCTGGCCGATGGTGGAAGCTTCGGAACCGATGGACAGACAAGACTTTTACCCCAAGGATCGTAAGTATAGGGAAACTATCTTCTGTCCTGCCTGATTTAAAATGCCGATTACATCGCCCTGTACATTAAAGATATAGTAATATTTTTGTCCCGTTATAGTCAAACCCATATTTGTTCGCTTTTTTCATCGTACAGGAAAACGATGGTATCATTTCCCTTGGTTTGGCCCAGCAGGGTACCGTTCATCACATGATACTTGGTTGTCGTCCCATTTACCGTTTTTGGTGCGAAGTCCATCTGGATCATAGGTATAGGAAATAGAGTCACCATTATGAGATATTGAAGACAATCTTCTCCCATACTGCCAGGTAAAGGTGAAAGCCGTCACGGTAAAGGGATTTGCCGATCTCATCGTATTATGACTGGTTAATAATCCCCAGTCCAAAATTAGATTGGACTGGGAGCTCTTCTTATTTTTTCTTTGTTATTTTGTTTCTTTTTTTGCCCGCCTTTTTGAGTTCTTTTTTCAGTAAAATCTTTTTGTGCTTCTTATTTTAATATTTTCCTTGAAAGGTGTTTTTTATTAAAAAAATTTAGTAAAAACACAGTCCCATTGATCCAATACCTATTAAAATAAATGGATAACCAAGTCACCAGGTAGAAAGCACATATCACCTTGAAAATGGGAAGGGATTGGGAAATGGCTATAAATTTATACCAACAATAAATAAAGTGATCACACAAATAACAGACAGAAAAGCACGTAAAACTTTCAAACATTTTAAAATGATTTTATTTTTAATTATTACCACCCTTATTTAAAAATATTCTGCCAAGGATATTTTCCACCCATAATGTGTTTCATAATAAATTGAATCATATGCTTTATACATAGGATAATCCCGTCGTGGAGTAAAATAATCTTGAGGGATAGGCCCAATAATAACAAACGTGTTCATTTGCCCTTTTATATAGTTTTCTTTCCATAAATTTTTCGTATAGGTAAGACCTCCTTGTGATTCATATGGTAATCCATAGCCAACATTACCGCCAACTGTATTCCAATAGGATCATTATTAACTATATTCTTTGGAGGCGTAATCAGATCAAGTGTAACACCTATGCTGACTGGTAGACCTGGTATTGCTTTTTCCTCCGCCTCCGCCATAAAATCCACCATCACCTTCAATATCATCAATAGTTTCAGCTCCCCAAATTACACCTATTATTTGGCCTCCAGATATTCAAATTCGCCAAACCCATAACCAGACATTAGCATAGGTGCTACCCCACCTTGTGAATCTACAGCAATGATATATGAAATATCACCATGGTCAAGTACAGATAGTCCCACATTCCACCCATAATAGAATACAACGTTACCACTAGGATCAACGTAATTGACAGGATTATTTTACAATACGAAATTAAATCAATTTTTGCATCTTCTAAAATTAGTGTATCAGGATTCAAAAACCTTCTAACTGTCGGATCATAATACCTTGACTGTAGATAATAGAAGCCGGTTTCGGAATCGTAGTAGTAGCCGCGGTACCTAATGGGGTTCAACTGGCCGATGGTAGAAGCTTCGGAACCGTCTACGGACAAGACTTTTCCCCACGGATCGTATTGGTAAGAAACAATTTCTGTCCCGGCCTGATTCAAAATCCCGATGACGTCGCCCTGTACATTAAAGATATAGTAATACTTTGTCCCGTTATAGTCAAACCCGTATTTGCTCGCTTTTTTTCATCGTATAGGAAAACGATGGTATCGCTGCCCTTGGTTTGGCCCAGCAGGGTACCGTTCATGACATGATACTTGGTTGTCGTACCATTTACCGTTTTACTGGTACGGATTCCATCCGGATTATAGGTATAGGAAATAGAGTCACCATTATGAGATATCGAAGACAATCTTCTCCCATACTGCCAGGTAAACTGGTAGCCGTCACGGTAGGTGAGAACCCTAAACCAAACAAAGATGTGAAGATCAGTTCAAATAGCACCAAAGCCGCAGGTTGTATGTTAAAAGCAGGCCCAGGCGGGGTTATTTCCGCCTGGGCCTGCTCTTTACGGCTTATGCCCCAGCCTGGCTAAAGCCAGCGACAGAGTGATATCCAGTGTGTGGAAATGCACCCAAAAATATTTATTGAACCTCGTGTCAAAAAAATCCGGCAAAGAGGTTTCATAGCTGGGATCATGATCAATCACATAAATTTCTCTGGCCTTCAGTTCTTTTTTTTTTTTTGTCATCGACCCTAAGCTGATGCAGGTATGGGATGACTTTCCAAATATAGGATCATTGTCTTCACTGATGATTTCATAGGACAAATGGTTAACAATTTTAGGGTCGGGAACTTCGCCACCGCTCCAGTTATAATATCCCAGCAAGGCCCTTTCATTTTTATATTCTTCTCCTAAATATTTCGAGACCGGATTCCCGATTTTCAGAATTTTAAGCACCCTGAGCAAAACAAATTTTCCCGTGTATTCCGGATAGGGAATATCATGATCCATAATTTTGTACGCCAGAAGATCCCCGCTTTCCAGGGCACCCGATCCACTGTCGGCTTTCTCACCGGCCTGCGCTCCGGCATCGGAGATTCCAGCCGCGCTTTCAGCTTCTGCAGCTCCTTTTTCCCGCTGTAAGCATTCCTTGGCAGAGCTGCTTTCATTCAGTGCTGTAAGTCCTCCCCACTGTCTATGATTTCAATCGCGCGCTTCTTCACCCTTTCTGAAAGCCTGCCCTTTTCCACTCGCAAAAAGCAAGCGCCAGCCAGACGACCGGTTCATCCCAGGTGCCGTTCAACGATTCATAGCCTTTCAGCAAGGCTTCCTCCGCTTCCTCATCGCTGATCCCCGAGATCAAAAAGCGCGCTGTATTCATCCCGGATATCACAGGCCGTGTCGTCAGAAAATATCGCCGTTCCCCCATACTCCCATTTCCGTCTCCTCCTTATTAAATTCAAGTTTTGAAATCTTATCACCAGTTTCCGGTTAATAGGTTTATACTTCATCCTCATTGAAGCCCTGAAAAATTTCTACCACAGCTCCATCTCGCTTCGGAATTTCGGAAGGTTGCCTTTGGCGATTTCGTTTCTCGCGTTGTCCAGTTTCTCCAGTGTGAAAGCGGCTATGACTGTCTGCTCCACCGCCCTGGCTTCATATCTGGTTAACCCTGTCGCGATAACATCCATTCGGTAACCCGCTCTTTCCGGATGGTTCGGATTGTTTTTATGCTCTTTTTCTCGTCTTTCTGTGTTGTTGGTGATTCCAACATATCTTGTTTGACCCGCCGAATCCACAAGCTTGTAAACACTGTTGTCCTTTCTCTCTACAATATTTTTCGCGTTATTAACAGCATTTTGAATACCCTGGGCAACCCTATTCACAGTACTTGCCACATACGGATAAGCCACATATACCACAACCGCAACCACGGCCACCATAACAAAAAAGCTTGTGCCGCAGCCTCTATAGCGCCAAACACCGCTGCGATTGGATTTTTCCTGTTGAATCAGGTAGTTTACAGGATTATTATGGCAATACGCAAAAATATTATGTGACTGAAGATCACCGATTTCACACGCAATACTATCCGCATTCAAGAATCTTCTAGTAATCGGATCATAATACCTTGACTGTAGATAATAGAACCCGGTTTCGGTATCGTAGTAGTAGCCGCGGTACCTAATGGGGTTCAACTGGCCGATGGTGGAAGCTTCACTGCCAGATACAGATAAAACCTTACCCCAAGGATCATATTGGTAAGAAACAATTTGGGTGCCGGACTGATTCAGCAGGATACCGATGACGTCGCCCTGTACGTTAAAGATATAATAATACTTTGTCCCGTTATAGTCAAAACCGTATTTGTTCGCTTTTCATCATACAAAAAATATGAAAAGAAATCCTCTTGTTATAGTTTTTGGTAACTACAGAAAACTTTTCGAGAAGTAAATCATCTTTAGAAGTAAAAAAATAGTTGCTCATATAATGAGAATTTTTAACTGGCTCTGATGCTATAAACCATTGTTCATTTTCGGTGATCATTATAGAGTTCCATTAGAGACATAGCTGTAATAATTCTCAATAGTTAAATCCCTTTGCATAACAATAAAACAGATAGCATGATTCTAATTCTTTAATATCTCTGCAAATGAGTTCCGCTGAGAGCATGTCGGTAAAATAAATCTTTGTATTTCCTGGTGTATGAAGCCGCAGAAAATCAATCTGATAGGGACTAAGGATAAAATGAGGTAATTTAATTGTTTTATAGCAAGAGACAGCGCCATTACCTTCTAAAAACTGAGTGAAGTTGGATTTTATAATAGCAATAAACTTTTCCGCTTCCTCTGAATTTATCATAGTAACATTATGAAAGGGTTCGCAAGGATTATCCAAATCAAAAAAGCTTTTTTGTGGTTTTAAATTGACAATTAGTAAAATGTATAATAGCAGGAAATTCTTGTTCAAGAGTTCCTTTTATAGTTTGGCAGAAGCCGCTACGTACTGTGCAAAAAAAGAAGTATAAAATGTTTTCATACTCAAAAATTGATCTTGTGAAAAGATAAATTCTAATATGTCAGAACTATACCCATTATAAAGATCAGCAACAGAGGTCGTGCGATAAAAAAAGAACACTTCAAACATCTCTCATTTAAAAAATCCAGCCTGATGAAACTCAGCTGTCGCAAATTCTTTCTTTGTATTCAATATTATAAAATCATTATTCATGTAGCTAAAATACGCTTCCTCTTTATCATAATCATTTGGAATTACATCATTACAAATAATCTTTAGTTGCGAGCCATCCCAACGATATCCACTAACTATAAATTTTTTTCCGTTTAATGAATAAAAATTTCCTTGTACAATCAAAACTTAACTTCCTTCCGATGTCTATTTTACGCAAGAGGCACTCCAAACCAAACATGAAATCTCTTTACAACACTTTTAGGTTTTACATGATAATGAGCATATTCGCCATGTTGATCATGCATTATAGGAAATAGACCGTTTTTACAATAAAAACTGGCAAAAGTATATGCACTGTCTCCAGCATATGTATATACACCCCAATAATCTTTCCCAGTACTGCTTTGGTTCTGTTGAAAACCCAACGATGTGCTACCCACCTACCATAGGGCCGGTTATAGGAGATAGTTTATTATTTATTACTTTTGCTCCATAATAAACGCCAGCATTAGGCTTTCCAAATTTAGTTTCTGAACTGGAACTTGCAATTTCTCCACTGATAACGATAGAATCAGAAATATCGGGAACATATTTCTCTGCCGCCCTTACGGGAAAAAAAGTTTCTGGACGAGGCGGTTCAATGGCAGGCCATTCCCAGGGAATATCTATAGTGGTAAAGCAGTTGATGCGCCTGCGCCTATAACAGCGGGAATGGACGCAACGACCGCAACGAAAAAGAAGACATACGGCTATTTCTCCAACCAAATATCCTGTGGGATCAGCTAAATTGACCGGGTTATTAGAACAATATTGAAACAGGTTATTTTGTCCCACACTGCCTACATTTCCCACGAGGATATCAGAGTTTAAGAACCTTCTAGTAGTCGGATCGTAATAGCGGGATTGCAGGTAACAGAACCCGGTTTCGGTATCATAATAGTAGCCGCGGTAGCGGATGGGATTGAGCTGGCCGATGGTGGAAGCTTCGGAACCGTCTACAGACAAGACTTTTCCCCACGGATCGTAAGTATAGGAAACTATCTTCTGTCCCGCCTGATTTAAAATGCCGATTACATCGCCCTGTACATTAAAGATATAGTAATACTTTGTCCCGTTATAGTCAAACCCATATTTATTTGCCTTTTTCATCGTACAGGAAAACGATAGTGTCACTGCCCTTGGTTTGCCCCAGCAGGGTGCCGTTCATCACATGATACTTGGTTGTCGTCCCATTTACCGTTTTGCTGGTGCGGATTCCATCTGGGTCGTAAGTATAGCTGATACTGTCACTGCCATGAGAAACTGTAGCCAGAGATAAATCTTTTTAGACAATGTTTACTCCATTGGCCATAAATAATGCTTTTAACACCTCGTTATAGTTCGAAAATTTTTAGAACCACATAAAGAACCATACAATAAATTATTCCTAAACCTATCCCTTTAACAAATGTCAGCCCCCAGTTTATACACTTGTGGCGGAAAACTCAACCATATTGGTAATATTAAAAAAGTTTTAAAAGTGCTATAACAAGAATTCTGACGGATGGCAAGTGTCTAATTATTAGAAACTATCAGTATAATCATAGGGATCCAAAAGTTTTTATTAATAGTTTTTTTTTATGCATTATTCTTCCTCTTCTCCAAAAATATTAATAAGCCCTTCGCAAATGTTTTTTCCTGTTGTGGTAGCGTCTATAATTGCTCCAACGCCATTGACAGCACGGAACCAAGGCTTAGGCAGGCTGATATATTTGGTGGTGGCCATACGATATCTACAGCATATTTATCCATAAAGGGATTTCTGGGAAGCATGGAAAAAGTTTGTTTAGTAATAGCAGTCGTTTTTTCCTATTGATTGGTTACTGTCTGAGATAATCCGGTTGCACCTCCTCCAATAATCGAATATGCTGTTGACAGAAAAGTTAGCCGCATCATAAATAGTTGCGCCAACCTTTTCCCCTGAGTTCCTGCTATAGTATCGTTGCCCACGGCCCGCGCTCCTGTTTCTAATATAATTTCTTCATGGTAATTAGAACCAGATACATCATTTACAATCTGTGATATCCTGACCAGATGGCCGCACCACCATTAGCGATCATGAACCCACCGCCCACAACGGTGTCCTCCTGACCAACTGGTTCCAACACCTACAGCGAAACCAGCAATCACTTGCCCAATGCCACTGAGTGTTGTGAGAACACCGTCAACCCATTTCGGCCAGTTTCCGGTTTTGTCAATCATCATAATAGGGTTATTCAAGCAATAGGCAAACAGGTTATAGCCCTGCACCTGGGCAGTTCCCGCCAACTGGCTGTCTACATTCAGAAATCTTTTGACCGTCGGATCATAATACCTGGACTGTAGATAATAGAACCCGGTTTCGGTATCATAATAGTAGCCGCGGTAGCGGATAGGATTGATCTGGCCGATGGTGGAAGTTTCACTGCCAGATACAGATGAAAAACCTTACCCCAAGGATCGTATTGGTAAGAAACAATTTGACTGACGGACTGATTCAGGATACCGATGACGTCGCCCTGTACGTTAAAGATATAATAATACTTTGTCCCGTTATAGTCAAACCCGTATTTGTTACCCTTTTCATCGTACAGGAAAACGATGGTGTCACTGCCCTTGGTTTGGCCCAGCAGGGTACCGTTCATGACATGATACTTGGTTGTCGTCCCATTTACCGTTTTGCTGGTGCGAATTCCATCCGGATCATAGGTATAGGAAATAGAATCGTCACCATTATGAGATAGAAGACAATCTTCTCCCGTTCTGCCAGGTAAACTGGTAACCGTCACGGTAGGCGAGGGGTTGCCGATCTCATCATAGGTGATGGCTATTTTAAGAGGTTTTTGAGAATCAAAAATCAATAATTTAAAATTCAGCTTCAACAAAACTATTTAAGACCATTTTTCTGTAACCCGTAAATAGTCTTGATAGGATAGATTTTATGCCACCAATGACTACAAGTCTGGTAATTTCTGCCATTTCTTTTGATTCTCTTGAACGTACAAGCGTTAGCATTAAAATATCAAAAATCAATAATCCTTTTCTGGTAGGTAACATAGTTCATATCCGAATTTACAAATGGTACATTTTATATATTAAGAAGTTTAACTGCAGATTCATTGTTAATATATTCAATGAAATACGCCATCAATATCAACATAGGTTGGATTGATTGAAAATTAATTCTACAATCCAAATTAAAAATAATATCTATCAAATTTCCATTTTTTTTGTCAGTAAAAAACCTTTTTTATATATTAAAGTGGAAACAAGTTTTGCGAAAATTGATTTATAAAAATTTCTTCGTCAGTAGTTAGCATCTTTTTCATAAAAAGCATCTCCTTATTCTGGAAAAAATTCAATATATACGGCTTGCTTCTATCAAGAACTAAAGGATTCGGGCCATTGCGTAGGAACTAAATATATCAATTCCAGAATTGTTTTCTCCGCCCCAACTCCCTCGGTACAGAGGAAGCTGCTGAGTGCCTTTGAGCAGAATTGCCCGACATGATATAATCCCAATCAGAATTGAGACCTGCTGTACCGTTTGAACGACTTCCGATAACTGTTATCCTTTGATGAGTCCGATTGGCAGCGTTTTGTATTCTAGTTGCATCCTGACTTGATATAAATGGCTTTGGGCTAGATGTCCCTGAGGTCACAAATCCCGCCTTAGGAGCGGAAGAAGAACTATTCCCAAGATAAGGGCTGGAAGCAATCCAAGAGGCACTGCCAGCAGAAATCAGTGTAGAAGCCGTCTTTGCAGTATCATAGGCCGAAGACCCTATGGCGTTTCTAATAGGATTTTGTCCAGTGAAAGATTCCACAATCTCAGAACAGCCGAATCCAATCGTGCCAAGGCCAGCTGCGCCAATACTAGCTAACCCTAAAGCAACCAAAGGTGTGGCGGCTCCTCCGGTACCAACGACAGCGGCCACAGCAGCTACGCCTACCAGAACAGTCACCACTCCGCTACTAGTAAAGTTCCCCAATCAGGCCAATGACCGGTGGGGTCTGAAAAATTCACCGGGTTATTCAAGCAATAGGCAAACAGGTTATAGCCCTGCACCTGGGCAGTTCCTGCCAACTGGCTGTCTACATTCAGAAATCTTCTGACCGTCGGATCGTAATAACGGACTGTAGATAATAGAACCCGGTTTCGGTATCATAATAGTAGCCGCGGTAGCGGATGGGATTGAGCTGGCCGATGGTGGAAGCTTGAGGAACCGTCTACAGACAAGACTTTTCCCCACGGATCGTAAGTATAGGAAACTATCTTCTGTC
>VOFH01001442.1_pt1 | contig 35128 bp, 56 predicted proteins | sample 5384091 | NCBI WGS metagenome assembly VOFH01 (sample SAMN12384727, study PRJNA508395) | human gut metagenome | isolation source: healthy gut G | host: Homo sapiens
ACGTATTGCTGATATTTTATCGGCAAGATATTCCTCGCCAGTCGTCTCATCAACGACTCCCACAATCCTGGCGGCCCGCGCCGCATGCTGGCGTATATTGTCAAGATCCACCGCGCCCGCCGTGGCAGAGTCAATGCTGATTGCAACTGTGCAGTCCGTCAGATAGCCCGCCGTATACAGGGCCTCCGTCTCCGTGAAGGAGTTGTCATAATCCGTCTGGCCGCTGCCCGTGATAGTCGTCTCCGTACCATCCGGGTCCGCCAGATCCTCCACATACTCTGGCAGGTCGCTGTTGGTCTCCGGAACCCACGAGACCGCCCGCCGTGTCACTGTCCGGCCGGCCCACGTAATATTCATAAATCTGCGTTCCGATAATTCCCTTGCCATCAGTGCCGCCGTCCTGTGCCCATTCCGGCATCTGCGTCCCTGGAGCTCACCGTCCGCCGGCTGATATCCACTACGCAGCTGACGCTGACCCGCACATGATCCTCGCCAAAGAAAGGCATCAGTGCCTGCAAACCTCTGTGCGGATTTTATTTTCATATTCTTCCTCCAGCTGGAGCTTTAGGGCAGAGTCATTTCCGGCTTCGGCGGATGCGTCCGCACTGTAGGTGTTTCCTAGCGTGTCACTGATGGCCACCGAATCAATTTCCAGTCCCTGAACAGCGTGGGAAACCAAATTGCGAATGGCCGCGGCCTGCTCCCCGCTCAGCTTTGCCGCGCCCTCCATCGTCACGGTCACAGTTGCCGAGGCCTCTACCACATTGCCGCTGTCCAGCGCATAGCCACGGTCCTCACCTGGAGAAATATAAACCGTTGCGTCCTTCACATTTTCAAAAGTCCGAATGGTGTTGCTCATGCTCTCCTGGAGGAACATCAAATATGCGTTGTTCCGTTCCGCTTCTGTGGAGAGCGAACCCACATGGTCGTAATATGTAGAATAGGCATAACCAGTCTGGGGATAGCCCGCCATTAAAATGCGGCCTTTCAGCGCCGCCTCCTGTCTGAATCTTTGGGTACCAGAATCGTGTCATTGTTTTCCACCTTATAATCTGTGACACCCAGACTGTCAGATAGCTCAGGATTGAGGAAGCTTCTCCCGAGCTGACACCAGTGACCAGCACCGCATAGGGGCCTGTTATAAAGCACAAGAACCACAGCCGCCGCCAGAACCACCAATGCGGCGCCGGCAATGATGTATACCTTCTTGGATATTTTTTTAAACGCTCCTTGAGCTTTGCCCAAAGCGTTTTCAGCTTCTCAGTCAACCACCGACACCCCATTTTTCTGCCTAATATCGTTTGGACAAATATCTTTCCTGGTTGTTTCACAACCAGGAAAAGGACCCTCCCCTTTTGGTCCGATTTTTGTTCTTTCGATTATAGGCTGATCCGCGTCAATTCAGAGTAGGCGTCCAGCGCCTTATTCCGCAGCTGCACCAGCAGGCTCACCGCCAGCTCACTTTTTGATGAGGCAACCATGAGAGCGGCCGGATTGTCCAGCTGCCCGGTGGCCAGCAGGTATTCCGCCTCCACCTTCTGCGCGTCAGTTTCTTTTACATGGTCAATCGCCGACTGAAAAACCGCGCGGAACATATTGGGATTCTCCGCCGCCAAGCCCGGTTCCCGTATACCGTCCGCGATCGGGGTCAACCGTTCAATGGGTGAAATCATAACCATTCTCCCTCTTTCAATCTTACCTGCCGATTTCCAGGCCCTTCGCCACCACACTCTTCAAGGTGTTGAATGCAGTCACATTGGCGGAGTACGCCTGTGGCCGCCATGGCGTCGGTCATCTCCTTCACCATATCGACATTTGGCATCTCCACATAGCCATCTTCATTGGCGTCCGGATGTGTGGGGTCATAGACCAGCTTCATGGGAGAGGGGTCCTCCACAATCTGCGTAACCCGGACACCGCCGGCGGTGGGAGCGCCAGCGTTCGGTGTCAGGCCGTCCGCAGCTCTGGCCATGGCCGCCCGGAAGTCGTCCCGTCCTGCCACAGACTGAAACACCACCATTTTCCGGCGGTATGGACCGCCGGCCTCCGTTCTGGTCGTGGTGGAATTCGTCACATTTTTCCGCCACCACGTCCAACCGCAGCTGCTGTGCCGTCATTCCAGACGCCACAATGTTCATGGAACTCAAAAAATGCCATATCGCTTCTGCTTCCTTTCCTGCCGCAACCTCTTCTGCTCCAGCCCTGCTCAGCCCTGGATCGCTGTCCGAAGCGCGGACAGATCGCTGTTGATCGCGCTCATCACATACTGGAGCTGATAGGCGTTGCGAATCATCTCCGTACTCTGCTCCGTCACATTGACGCCGTTTTCGTCCATACGTGTGGACACCATCTGTTCCACCACCGCAGCGTCTGAACCGCTCAACACCTCTTCCACCGCGCTTTTCGGCGCTGCGGAATGCCGCGCCTGCTCCAGTCTTGCCTTCAGCGTCTCCTCAAAGGTCACGATCTTCGCCTTGTATCCAGGCGTTTCCGCATTGGCAATGTTATCCAAAATCGCAGCCTGTTTCGTCCACAAAAACGCCATGGACTTCTCCATCATCAAAAAAGAGTTGCTCGACAAAAAATCCATATGTTCCTCCCGACCGATTCTTCATCCTTCGCGGGTATTCCCTGCGCATTGCTTGATTTTTGATACCTGAAACGGGCTCATTCGACACTTTTTCTTGATTGTAAATATTATAGGTGGAGCATTCCGAAAACGCAAGAAAAAATTTATTGCTTAAATTGCCACGTTATTTGCTCAAATTGCTTAAAAATCTTTTATGTTGATATGGGGCTCTCGGCTGGCGCAGATGGTTTTGTCTGTTTTCACAAATATTTTTGTTTTTGCAGCGGTACAAAACCTGTCTTTTTTTTTTTAACTAAAGCTTTTTTATATATCAGGACTTATCTTTTATGAAAATTTGTGTCGATAAAAATAGAAGATAAGATAAACCTAAATTTTCAAAAAGAGCGGCAGGGGGTACCATCATGCTTTTAGCCGAAGAATACTACATTGGTGTGCCACATCTGGACGCACAGCACCGCGCCTTATTTAAGACCATAGATCGTGTAAAAGACATTTTGATGAAAGACGACTACGAGCGGAATAAACGTCTTTGCAAAGAGGCTATCAAATTTTTTGAGGACCACGCTTCCCGCCATTTCTCCGATGAAGAGGAGTATATGCGCTCCATTCACTTTGCCAATTACGAGCCGCACAAAGCGCAGCACGACGCCATCAAGGAAAACCTTCTCCTTCTCGAGAAGGATATCCTCGCCAGCGACTATTCCCCCTCAGTCCATCAAACATTTGTTAGGCACCATGATGGCATGGCTCACTTATCATACCATTGAAATTGACAGCGTCATCGGAAAGGAGATTCCTCGGATTGACTGCTCAAACGATGCGGCCGTTGCCTTGGAAAAGGCCGTGATCCGCATCTCCTCCGAACTTTTCCGTATTGTTTTAACTCTTGCCAACGGAAATTATAGCGGTTTTCCCCTTGGTCAAAAAAATCTTCTGCTATACGGACTGTAGCCACCCAGATGGCCGCCGCTTCTGTATCTTGTCCGCTCTCAACAGGCAGGTGGTGCTGCAGGCTGTCACCCTGCTCTTTTTCTTCCAAGCAGACCGAAATCGACGAGCTGGTACTCTCTGCCATCGAGGAGCTGAGCGCGATGCTGGCCATTCACTTTGTCGGAATTATCAAAATGGAGATTTTTTCCATGTGGATTGTGTAAAAATCCTTGACGAAAAGCAGCTTGCCAAAACGCCTCCAAGCCACGAGCCATTGTGCAGCCTGCTGTTTGACAGCGTGCACGGCGCGTTCCTGCACCGGGTCTGGGATTTTCCTCGTTGAAACGGCAAGAACAGCAAATGAAATACCGCTCCGAGTCAGCATTCCCAGCAACAGTGGATGCATATCATTTTTACAGCGAGTACAGGCCGGATTCCAAAAACGGCCGCAATGTACCACCAAGCAAGACCACTCACGCAAAATGTCTTGAAGTTCTTACAAACTATGAACACGCAGAAAGGCCCCATTGATATCCGAACCTTAAGAGAGTTCCGATGTCAATGGGGGCTTCATTTATTTTGCAAACTTGGGTGCGGTCACTTCGTTTCCCGCGAAGGCATTGGGGCCGGGGTTGGACAGCGAGAAATACATCTTCGCCGCCTTGGTAGTGCCAAAATCCTGGTTAGAACCAGTGTCTTGGACTTCATTAAAGGCGTCCGGAACATCTGGTTGTGAGCTTCCTCCCGGTTGAGCAGAAAGTCGATCGTCTCCCGCACTTTTTTGTCCTCGATCTGGCGGTAAAGATATTCGTATACCACCTTGGCTCGCTGCTCCGAAGCAATATTGCTGAGAAGATCTGCACAGAGATCGCCGGTGACGGTGACATAATCCGCTGTCCAAGAGTAGCCTGATGCATTGATGAGCCCGGGATTCAAGCCCAGCAGAACATGTGTCTCGATCTCGCCCGCCTGGACTTTGTCGGCCTCCACATTGTGGCCATTGAGCAGATTGATGGTCTGGGCGACCATTTCCATGTGGCTCAGCTCTTCAGCCGCAATATCCATGAACAAATCTTTGATCTTCGGGTCTTTGATCCGGAAGCTCTGAGACATATACTGCATGGCGGCTTTCAGCTCGCCGTTGCCGCCGCCAAGCTGTTCCTGCAACAGCGCCGCGTACTGCAGGTTGGGCCGCTCCACCTCGACCGGATGGAACAACAGTTTTCGTGCTTAAACAAGCACTTCACCCCTTCCATTTGGTTGGTGTTAGTTTTCCGCAATTTTGGAAAGCTATGCATATTGGCCGGCCGTCTTTCAGAGCGAGACCTCTGGGCAAGCAAAAGATAAAGTAGGTTTCCCCATTTATGGCACTGAGCGATTGAGCCAAACTGTTGTAAATTCATATCGTCCTAACAAAGTGGCCGGATTCAGTTTGGGCCGGCCTCCTCAGCCCTCTGTGCTCCCTGCAATCCTCTGCGAATACCTGGAACCTTCCTGCCCGACAGATCCTTCTTCAATATAGGTCTCAATGTGATCTCATCTCAGTCTCGCCATAATCATATTCCATGATCAGCTCCCCCAGTAGCCCCGAAGAGTGGAGTGCATATTTTACCCCTGAAGCTTCCAACAGCTTCTTTCCCAGAGACAAAAAGCCTTTCATTCAAAATATCAAGAATGCATGTCCAGGTAGAAATATGTTTGCTTTGCAGCATCCAAAATGGAAGCGGCACAGCATGGTGCATCCCATTCAGAGCCCGTTTTTTAGAGGGATGAAGCATATCCAGTCTTATCATGAAGTTCGCCTCCATCAAATACTGAGGCATCAGATACCGAAAGCGTGTAAACCTGCATATGGGGGATGGTATCAAAAAGTCAGGTTCATGCTTTGCAAAAATAGCTCCTCAATTTTTACATTTGTCAAAGATCTCCCCAAAGCTGAAAGGCCTTTGTAACCCAGGGCCTTTCAAAAAGCCGCCCGTATTTCGAACCTTCCTGTCGAAATACGGGTGGCGCCCATTTGAGGTGACACCCGGATTTGAACCGGGGAATGAGAGTTTTGCAGACTCTTGCCTTACCACTTGGCTATGTCACCATCGTTACTCTATATTATATGCGAACTTTTGCAAAAAGTCCACACTTATTTTTGGAAAACAATACCCACACTCTCGTGTGGGCATTGCCTGTGGAGCGGGCAACGAGGCTCGAACTCGCTACCTCCACCTTGGCAAGGTGGCGCTCTACCAGATGAGCTATGTCCGCAGGTGGTGCCCAGAGCCGGAATCGAACCAGCGACACGTGGATTTTCAGTCCACTGCTCTACCAACTGAGCTATCTGGGCAAATCCACAGAGCAGCTGCCCCATGGAAATGGCGACCCGGAACGGGCTCGAACCGTCGACCTCTAGCGTGACAGGCTAGCGTTCTAACCAACTGAACTACCGGGCCATATTGTGTTTGGTGGGAACAACTGGACTCGAACCAGTGACCCCCTGCTTGTAAGGCAGGTGCTCTAACCAGCTGAGCTATGCTCCCCTGTTGCCGTGTTCGTCAGACGGCAAAGTTTATTATACGCATGAGAGGGCTGTCTGTCAACCCAAATCTTCAAAAAATTTTTATTTTTGAAAAAAGACAGATCGCCAGCCAGGAAATTCCGGAAAAAGCCCCGGAGCCTATTGCGTCGATGGGGTTCCCGTGGTAGGATATTTTTGTTATTTTCTAACAAAGTGAAGGAGGAAGTTATGAAGCAGGATATGATTTTAATCTTGGACCTGGGTAGTGAGGCAAATCCCCGCCTGGCCCGGGAAATCCGTGCGATGGGTGTCTACACAGAAATTCACCCCCACGATATTTCAGCGGTGGAGCTGGAAGCCCTCCCTGGTGTTAAGGGCATCATTTTGAATGGCGGTCCCAACCGGGTAGTGGACGGTGTGGAGATCGACGCTGGCCCGGCCGTTTATGGTTCCGGTATACCACCAGCGGCCTGCTGCGCAAGGGTGAGCCTGAGCAGGTCATCAAGGTGTTCCGGGACGAGATGGACGCCAACCTGATCTATGTGGACGCGGTGGACCGCTTCCTGGACAAGCTGGCCGGCGTGTCCGATCCGGAGCGGAAGCGCAAGATCATCGGCGCGGAGTTCATCCGTGTGTTCGAGGAGGAGGCCCGCAAGCTGGAGGGGATCGAGTTCCTGGGCCAGGGCACCATTTATCCCGACATCATCGAGTCCGGCACCAAGACTGTGAAGGCGGTCAAGAGCCACCACAACGTGGGCGGCCTGCCGGAGGACCTGGACTTCGAGCTGGTGGAACCCCTGAAGATGCTGTTCAAGGACGAGGTGCGCGCCTGCGGTAAGGCTCTGGGCCTCCCCGATTCCATGGTGTACCGCCAGCCCTTCCCCGGCCCCGGCCTGGGCGTGCGCTGCCTGGGCGCCATCACCCGTGACCGCCTGGAGGCCGTCCGGGAGTCCGACGCCATCCTCCGTGAGGAGTTTGCCAAGAACGGCCTGGAGGGCAAGGTGTGGCAGTATTTTACCGCCATTCCCGACCTGAAGAGCGTGGGCGTCCGGGATGGAAGGCGAGCTGACGAGTGGTGTGTGATCATCCGTGCGGTCAATACCGTGGACGCCATGACCGCCACCGTGGAGAACGTGCCCTTCGACCTGCTCCAGCATATCACCGCCCGTATCACCGCCGAGGTCAAGGGGGTCAACCGGGTACTGTTCGACCTAACACCAAAGCCCTCTGGGACCATCGAGTGGGAATGATTTCTTAAAGTCGAAATAGGTCAAAATTGTTAAGTTTTGGATTGTTAATACTTCCTTTTGCAATCATTTGACAGCATTTTTATGATAACAATAGCGCTGATTGGGTTCTCCTTCTCTCCAGTCAGGAAACGGATGGCGTCTGCTCGTCTCACTATTACGGCAGCACCAACCAAAAAATGATAAAGTTTGCAGTCTCTCTTGACACAGAAGGAAAAAAGTGCTATTCTTTCAGACAATCCGGTAAGTAAGGCTACCGCAGGGATATGGATCGATGCCGCAAAAGGATGGAGACATCCTGCGCTGGTTGAACAGGTCCAGTCGAATTCAAGGCTGAACATAATGCAACTTCACCGCCCTGCGAAGCTAAAGCTCAGACGGTGGACCCTATTTGTTTATCGTATGCGGGCCCCACCGTGGGGTCCGCATTTTTTATGCCGGAGTTTTTGTCCAACCGGGAAAGGTAGGTGAACAGAATGGACAGTGGAAGCAGAGGCACAGGCCGATCAGAATACAAGAGATGTTTCGGGTCCATTCTGGTCCCAGACAGGCCCTGACCGGCCCGGGCCTCCCATCACAGGGATATCGAACATATCCCAGCGAACCTGTGAAATGGAGGTACTGACATGACGATATTCAAAAACTTGGTCCACAAAAATGTTTGCCGCACTGCCCAGTTCTGGCCTCAGCCAAGAACTTTAAGTCTGACACCGTGGGTGATGTGATGGCTCCCTCCCCCTGACAATTGCTCCCAGTATGAAGGTGTACGAGGCAGTGGAGCGGGTACGTCAGGTGGGCTTCTCCAGCCCCCAGATGAATACCTGCTATGTGGTGGATGAAAACGGCCTGCTCCTGGGGCTAGTCACTGTCCGGGACCTGATCCTGGCCGGGGTGGGCAGCTTATCCAAAGCGTCATGAACGCGCCCAGTGTCACCTTGGCGCCTGGGGATAGCCAGAAGGCCGCTGCTCAATTTATGGAGCAGTTTGACTTGTTGAGCTACCGGTTGTAGAGGACGAGCGCTTGGTGGGTGTGATCACGGCGGACGATGCCATGTCCATCCTCAAGGATGAGGACACCGAAGATATGGAGCACATGGCAGCCATGGCTCCCTCAGAAAAGCCCCTATCTCCAGGCCAGTGTGTGGTCGATCTACCGCAGCCGCATTGTGTGGTTACTGGTGCTCATGCTCTCGGCCACCATCACAGGGGCTATCATCAGCCACTTTGAGGCCGCTCTGGCCGCCCAAGTGGCCCTTACTGCCTTTATTCCCATGCTTATGGACACTGGCGGAACTGCGGAAGCCAGTCTTCTGTCACTGTAATTGGGGGCTCTCCTGGGGGAAATTCGTTTCTCTGACTGGCTCCAAGTGGTCTGAAGGAATTTCAGGTCTCCCTGCTGTGCGGTTTCACCTTGGCGGCAGTGACCTACCTTCGGGTGGCCATTTTCAATCATCAGGACCCGGTGGTGGCTCTGGTCGTGGCCATATCCTTGGTGGTGACGATAGTATCCTCTAAACTCATCGGCTGTCTGTTGCCCATCGCTGCCCGCAAGGCAGGGATGGACCCGGCAGTGATGGCCAGCCCTCTGATTACCACAGTGGTAGACGCCACCGCCCCTTATTACCTACTTTCAGGTTGCCTGCTGGCTGCTGCCTATGTGACCAGTCTCTCATTGGCAGGTACTGGTGTTCTTCTTCAAACTCTTCTCCGGAAAATCAAAGAGAAATGCCGAAACGGAAAAAAGCTCCGGGGTCCTCAGGATTCTGGAGCTTTTTCATGGAGAAAAAACGCCAGATTCTAGCTGCATAAGAGCTGAATACAGGATTTTCTCCGCAAAATTTTCACTCAGGCAGGCCTTCAAAACAGTCTCCGGGATTGCCGTTAGAGACGCTTTGTGATATGATAAAGCAGAATTTTAAACGGCCCTGCGGCTTTGGACAGCTCCCAAACAGGTGGGAGAAAGGAGACGCGCATATGTCGCATACGGAGAAAAAGGAACAGAGCGTATTATGGCTCTCGTTTTTACGCCGGACTTCTGTTCGCGGCTGCGGAATTTGTCTTTTCCATTTTCAGCGGCTCTCAGTCGGCACTGATGGACGCGGTTTATGATGCATCAGAGCTGGTATTTATTGTCTTTATTCTCTTTTTTAACGCCGTTGTTTTTTACAAGCCCATTTCAGAAAAAATATCCCTACGGCTTTTTTCCAAATTGAGTCTATCATTCTCATGATCAAGGGCGTCATGATGCTCTCTGTCACATTCAGCGTCTCGGCTGACATCATCGGGAAAGCCCTTTCAGGCGGCAATCATGTGAATGCACAGCAGGTGGCGGTGTTTCAGGCGGTTCTGGGCACCTGCAGCGTGTTGATCTATTGGGTGATGAAACGGAAGAACCGCGTTCTATCCTCGCCCACTATCCAAGCAGAGCTGCTGGGGTGGAAGCTGGACACATGCTACAGCTTCGGTCTGTCCCTGGCCTTTTTGCCTCCTCTTTTTGGCTAAAAACTCCGTTGAAATTTCTGACCCCCTTACTTTGACCCCCTCATGGCTGTGGTGGTAGCGGCGCTGATGCTGCCGGAAAACCTTCGGATGCTGTGGGCGGCTATCAAAGACGTCTTTTTATTCTCGCCGGATCAGGAGATGCTGGATCAGGTAAAACCGTCTCCACACAGGTCCTGGAGCCCTACCGCTTCACCCCTGCCTTTTTCGATATTATCCGGACAGGCCGTTTCCTGTGGATTTCGGTATATTTCACCATTTCCGAAGATACCCTCCGCGTAGCAGATCTGTCAGCTGCCACCAAGCAGATCAACCATCAGCTGAGTATGCTTTTTCGAGAACTGCGTCTGTGAGCTGATCCCTCCACAGACGAAATGCCGAGGCAGTCCCCCTGCTCCGGCGGAATGCCCGGCTGATTGGCCATCATGCCGTCACCTCTCACTCGCTTTCCCGCCCCATCGCAGGTAGATTTTTACAAAGCAAGGTTTTTGTACTCTCGCCGCCGCTGAGGCGAACAGCCAAATACATGCCCCGACAGATGTCTCTCCAAGTTGAAAGAGCGGGCGGCCCCACGGCCGCCCGCTCTTAGATATCACTTCTTTTTTCCCATACCCTGGACAAGGGCCTCCAGGTCCTCCTCTGGCAAAGTGCTGCACATTGTCACAGAACCGGCAGGTCAGATCTGCATATCCCTGCTCGTCGATCATGCTCTGCAGCCCGCAGGACCCAGGCTGATCAGTGCGCGCTCCATCCGCTCCCGGCTGCAATAGCAGCGGTACGCAATCGGGCTGGTCTCCAGAATCTCCAGTTCAAAATCCGGCATCACCCGGCGCAGCAGCGACTCGGGATCACTGTCCTGGCTCAGCAGGCTCGTCACCGAGCCAGCGGACAAGACGCCGCCCTCCACTTTGGAAATGATATCCTCCCCAGCTCCGGGCAGCAGCTGGATCAGATACCCCCCCGCCGCCAGCACGCTCTGATCCCGGTCCACCAGAACCCCCAGGCCGCAGGCTGTTGGAATCTGCTCCGACTCCACAAAGTAAGCCGCGAGATCCTCAGCAATCTCACCGCCCAGCAGCGCGACGCTGCCCACATACGGTTCTTTCATATTGAGGTCCCGGATGACGGTCAGCGTACCGTCCTGGCCGACGGCAGTCCCCACGTCCAGCTTCCCATCGCTTCGCAGCGGCAGCTCCACCGCCGGTTGCTCCACAGTGCCCCGGACGTTGCCCTGATTATCTGATACCGCTAGCACGGTGCCTAAGGGTCCGCCGCCCTTGATCTGCAGCGTCACGCTGGCCCCCTCCCCCTTTAGGGCGTTGCCCAGCATGGAGCATGCCGCCAACACGCGGCCCAGGGCCGCGGTTGCCACGGGCGTGGTTTTGTGAATTTGCCGGGCGCGCTCTGTCAGCGCCCGGGTTGAGACGGCTGTTGCCTTTACAAAGCCATCCTTGCTGATAGCTCTTACCAGTTGATCCTGCATGGATTCGCTCCTCATTTCTTTTTGCCTGAATCATCCAGCGGTCTTCCTCCGCTTTCGGCGGATGGGTTGTGAGATCGCCGGTAATGGTGATCTCCCCGAATCCCGCCTCCGTTAAAAACTGCCGGAGCTGTTCCTCTGTCCAGGCCCGCTCCCGGTGCTCCTCAAAGCGCCTCTCCCAGGTCCCATTTGGCAACTGCGTGAATACATCCACCTGGTAGGTGCATACCTGCGTCCGCTGAGAAAAAAACGTCCTCAGACGCAAAAGCTCTCCTCGGTCTCGTCCATATAAACCTGTCCATCCATCCGGCGCAGCTTATAGGGTGTGTTCACATCAAACAAAACACACCGCCGCCCTTCAGCCAGCGGCATACCCTGCCCAGGGTCTGCCGCAGCGCGCGCTCTGTGGTCAGGTAATTAAGGGAGTCCAATGTAGAGATGGCGGCGTCCACCGGTTCTAGCAGCCGCAGGCGGCTCATCTCCTGGTGTAAAAGAAGGGCGGATTCTCCAGCTCCTGGGCCTTGACCGCTGCCTGGGCCAGCATCTCCTCAGAGCTGTCGGTGGCGATGACCTGATAGCCCCTGCTGTGCCAGCATGCAAGCAATCGTCCCTGTGCCGCACCCCAGGTCCAGAACTGTGTGGACGGACTTTCCGCGCAGGAATCGCTCTAAAAAGGCGGCCCGCCGGCGGTGGGCCGCATCCGCCATCAGGCGATCATAGCTGTCCGCCAGGGCCTCATACTGGCTCATCGTCTTGTTTCCGCTTGATCCGCCGGAACAGCTTCTCATAGGCGCCGGTTCCATAACTGAGAGAACGGTTGACCCGGCTGATCGTGGCGCTGGAGGCCCCTGTCCGTTCCAGAATGTCGTTATAAATCATGCCGTCGTCCAGCAGAGAGGCCACCTCAAAGCGCTGTTCCATAGCCCTCAGCTCCGACACGGTGCACAGGTCCTGGAAGAAGTCATAGCACTCCTGCTCATCTTTCAACTGTAAAATCGCCTTATACAGCTCGCCGTTCTTCTCTTTTTTACCGATTTTCACCACAGCAAAAGCCTCCCTCGGTACATGTTGGCCCACCAGGAGAACTGATTGGCCTTTTTCTATGTTAGCATTGTACTGCGCGAAAGTAAAGAGGCGTCCTGTAAATTTTTTACGCTTTACAGTGTGATATGACCGCCGCACCACAGTCCGTCCTCTGGCATAGGCTGAAACAAACCGGCGTTCAAAGGAGGCACGGCCACGATGACGATAGAACCATATTCTGCGGAGCGGGAGTGGACGGTAGAGGGAATCCCCGTTCTGACTGCGACAGTGTCAGTTCCCCACCCGGTACCGGAAAAGGAGTGGCGCCGGATGCGGCGGTATTATCAGCTTCAATGCCGCTCCTATCTCCGTTACTGCGAGAAATGGCTTCTGCCCCAAGCGGAGACGGAGTACCGGGAGGCTCTGGCTGCCAGTGCTCCGCTGCCTTGCTTCCGGGCAGAGCTGAACTACTGCATTACTTACCAGGATGACCGCTTTCTGAGCCTCTATACATACTCCCGCGAGGTTACGGTACCTGGCCCCCCACTGGTTACACGCCGTGGAGACACCTGGGACCTTGCCTCTGGGTATCCCGTGCCCCTGTCCGCCTGGTTTCCCCAGAGCCGTTCCTGGAAACGGCGGCTGCTGGACTTTGCCGCAGAGGAAATCCGCGCGCAGGAGCGCGCAGGTGTAGCCCGTTACCGCGAGGGCTGGTCCCGGGAACTGCGCCGCCGCTTTAACCCGCAGAACTACTATCTGACGGCGGAGGGGCTGGTCTTTTTCTTCCCCATGTATGCCATCGCCCCCTCCGTGGAGGGCATCCCAACCTTTTTGTTTCCCTATGACCGTAAGGGACCCGAGAAACAGGCATAGAAACTCATGCGCAATGCAGCGCACTAAGGACACAGGCAAATGCAGACGCGCAGGAAGTTTTTTGCGCATCCTTTCCAGTTGCCCGGTAGGGGCGAGAAAAGGATGCGCACTTTACGTCCGGATCGCAAACAAACAGGAGCAAAAGCTCCTGTTTGTTTGCGATTTATTTTGGCTGGTCCACACGGTCCTTTCCGTCTCGCGCCGGGAGCGCCCGGACCACCATGCCTGACAGTGCAAATAGGGCGATGGCATTGGGAATCACCATCAGATTATTGAACATGTCCGTCAGCTCCCACACCAGGTCGTTGGAGGTGACGGTTCCCAGGAAAATGAACACCAGGGCAATCACTGTATAGACCTTGACGCCTTTTTTCCCAAAGAGGTAGTTTACATTGATCTTTCCAAAGAGGTTCCAGCCCAAAATGGTGGAGAAGGCGAAAAGAACAGGCACACCGCCACAAACATGGCCCCAGACTTTCACCGAACACAGTCCCAAAGGCGGTTTGCGCCAGGTTGGTTTTATCCAAGATCTGCGCTGCCGTCTCTGTATAACCGTCCGCCAGGGGCCTCCCTCAGTGTAGAGCGTGGAGATAATCACCAGAGCATTGAGCGTCAGCACCACAAAGGTATCGATGAACACACTGACCATCGCCACCACGCCCTGCTCATGCGGGCAGGATACGTTGGCTTGTGCGTGAGCATGTGGTGTGGAGCCCATACCGGCCTCATTGGAGAACAGGCCCCGCTTGGCGCCCTGGCTGATGGCGATTTTCAGCGCCGCGCCCAGACCGCCGCCGATGATAGCCTGAGGCTGGAAAGGCATACCGGAAGATCATGCCGAACGTGGCGGGGATTTCCTGAATTCTCGCAACGAGAACCACCAATCCGCCCAGCAGGAAGACGGCTGCCATGACCGGTACCAGCTTTTCCGTTACTGCGGCCAGCCGCTGCACGCCACCCAGGAAAATCACAGCGCAGACAATGACCAGTACAATCCCAACGATCCAGGAGGGAATGCCGAATGCGGTCTCAAAGGTGGAGCCAATGGAGTTGGACTGGACCCTGCACCCCCATAAAGCCCAAGGCCAGGATAATAGCCACGGCAAAAAGCCCGCCAGGAACTTTCCAAAGCCGCCCCGGAAGGCGGTCGTGATGTAGTATACAGGGCCGCCGTGATACGCGCCGTCATCCCCTTTCCGGCGGGTCTTGATGGCCAGGGTGGCCTCCGGCGTAGATGGTGGCCATGCCAAAGAAGGCAATGATCCACATCCAGAAGATAGCACCGGGGCCGCCGGCCAGAATGGCGCCGGCGGAGCCGACAATATTACCCGTACCCACCTGTGCGGCAATGGCGGTGGCCAATGCCTGAAAAGAGCTCATGCCGTTTTCATGCCGGTCTCCTCTCAGCTTTAGATTTCCAAAAACCTGTTTCATTCCCGCACCGAAATAGCGAATCTGTACAAAGCGGGTTCTGACGGTATACCACAGCCCCACGCCGATCAGCAAGAACACCAGGATATAGTCCGACAAATAGGCGTTGATCTTCTGCACAATTCCCAACAACATATACTTTCCCTCCTAAAATAAAGAACGGCCCACTGGCCGCTCCGGAAAGGAAAGGCGCACATATACGCCCATCTTCTCACTCTGTCCTTTTACCTGAGAGATTCAGCAGTTCCCTGCCTTGCACCTTCGGTCCCCGTCTCCGGGCCTCTCCAGAGCCACATCCATTCCTAGTCCCCACCCGTGTCCGGGCGCCTGAGAGTGTTACTCCTTCGGCAGGCTCTCGCCATTCCCCTAGAAACTTCGTTTGCCGTTATGAAGTTGTAAAGATACGATACCATGTCATAGGCGGAATGTCAACCGCGCCCCTCAAATTCGTCCATCATTCAGCGACATTTCGCCACATATCACAGACAGTTACGTTCCCAGCAATACATCCAACAGCATCATCACCAAAAATCCCCCATGACACTGAGGGTTCCGGCATGGGAGTGCTCGCCCAGCTGGGCCTCCGGAATCAGCTCTTCTACCACCACGTAGATCATCGCCCCGGCCGCAAAGGACAGTACCCAGGGCATCATACCGCCTCACGCTGCCTGCCACCAGCACAGTGATCAACCCGAAGACTGGCTCCACCACGCCGCTGGCGGCACCGCACAAAAAGGCCTTGCCCGCCGGCACTCCCTGGGATTTCATCGGCAGGGACACGGCGGCCCCCTCCGGAAAGTTCTGCAGCCCCATGCCGATTGCCAGCGCCACCGCACCTGCCAATGCGCCGGGGGCCGGGTCCTGGGCGCAACCGAGAAACTCAGTCCCACCGCCATGCCCTCTGGAATGTTGTGCAGCGTTACTGCCAGCACAATCATCGTGGTTCGCTTCCAGTGGGCGGGCAGCCCCTCCGCCTCATCACTTCCGATATGGAGGTGGGGCAGGAGGTTGTCCAGCAGCATCAAAAAGGCGCCGCCCAGTACAAACCCTCCGCCCACCGGCAGCAATACGCCCCGTCCCTGGGCCTCAGCCATCTCCATGGCGGGGATCAACAGCGACCAGACGGATGCCGCGATCATGACCCCAGCGGCAAAGCCTAAGAACGCCTTTTGCAGAATATGAGACGTCGCATGCCGGAAGAAAAATACCATCGCCGCGCCCAGGACCGTGGCAAGACATGTGGCGCCAGTTCCCAAGGCGGCGTACAGCAGTTCCTTTTGTATGAGTTCCATCTAGACCTCCCCTTTCTTTCGGGCGCTTACCGGACCACATTCCAATAGAGCCACAGCCCTGCCGGAATCAGAATCTGCACCGCCAAAATCAGCGGGATTCCAATGCGGAAACTCCTGTGAAGCGTCTTGTGGCGCCAGACCCGCATTCCCAGCAGGGCACCCACACTGCCGCCCAGCGCCGCCAGCAAAAACAGCGTCTTCTCCGGCACCCGGCGGGCGCCCTCGTGCTTCTCTTTATATTTTGCCTTGAGCTTGTCAAAGCCAAACACCAAAAACGTCACCAGATTGATCAGTGCCAGCCACAGCCACAACAGCGTCCATGGAGAGCCTGTCCCAATCCACGCCCACACAACATCGTTAGTCGCCTCCGGCATCCTTCCCACCTCTTTCTTATTCTATCCACAGTTTACAGGATTTTGGGAAAAGGTCAATCCTTTTTCCCATATCCGGTGCAACAAAATCCGCCCTTTCACCGACTAAATAAGTACGGAAAGAGCTGTGCGGAACTATTGCGCTCCTCTCCCTGCCTCAGAGATATGGCAAGGGAACATGCGGGAGTATTTCTGATAGCGCCGCCCATGGCGTTAGAATGGAGGATATGATGAAACGTTTGCTGGTTTGGTTCAGTATCTGCCTGTGCCTGCTGTCAGGCTGTACAAGTGCAGAGGAAACACCGTCGTCAGAGGGTGCCGCCGCAGTATGCCGTGTGATCTCGGAGGAGGATGGCTCGCTGCTGCTGGCGGAGGACGGCGGCGATGTGTATACGCTCTCTCTGGGGGACACGCCCCTGACGCTGGACGGCGCGGAGTTTGACCCGGAAGCGCCGGGGGCATATCAGGCGCTGCCGGATGGGTCCCTGGCAGGGACCCTAGTCACCGTCTTTTGACGGCACTATCCTGGAGTCCTGGCCCGCCCGGTTCTCCGGCGTCACCGCCCTGGATTTCTCTACAGAGGACTTTGATGACCGCTGCACTCTGTATCTCGCTGTTCTGGAGGACCTTTGGGAGCGGGACGCCGGGTTGAATGGCGGAATTTCTTATCTGGGAGTAGACCTCTCCCAGACCAGCCTGAGTGCCGGAGAGGCGGCCGCCGTGGCCTGGGCCTTTTCTGAGGGCCGGGACGCTCAGCTGGTGCAGGGCACCTACGAAGAACTGGTGGAGCAGGGCTACATCACCGGTGAGCCTTTGGAGGAATCTGACGCGGTGTTCTGGGAGTGGAAGGACGGCATTCTCTTCTCTATCACGGAGACGGACGAGCCGGTGACCTTCAATCTACCCGCTATGGGGGTGGATGACGGCGGCTCCGCCGACATGTCTCAATTTAATGTCAGCGACACGGTCTCCTTTGACGCTCAGAAGTGGCGTAGCGGTCTGGGGGCCTATATCTTCTCCGGCTGCACGGCTGTCCGGAACAATGCCGGTCACTGGGGGCGGCTACACTGTGGGCAGCGAAATGATCTCTTAAAAAGAGGAGGCCGCACGGCACTTCCCCTGCCGCTCCGCATCAGCACACGGCACCGGACTCCAGACCAGCTGCAGCGTAAATTGGATGAGGTGTGCTGTACCAGCGGGTGAAGCGGCCACGCAGGGGCAGGTGAGGGCTGTTCCGAAAATCGTGAAATGAAACCGCAGTTGGGCACTCCGGTTGAAAAACGTCCCGCAGTCTGGTATAGTGGGTAAAACGATACTGATTGGAGGCGTTTGCCATGCAACCCATGGAACAGCAATTTCATATCCGCTGCAAGTCCGGAGACGTTGGCCGCTATTGCATCCTCCCCGGCGATCCCGGCCGGGTTCCCGCCATCGCCGCGCTTCTGGACGGCGCCCATCAGGTGGCCTGCAACCGGGAATACAACGTGTGGACCGGCACGCTGCTGGGCGAGAAGGTCACTGCCTGCTCCACCGGCATCGGTGGACCATCCGCAGCTATCGCTATGGAGGAGCTGCACAAGTGCGGTGCAGACACCTTTTTGCGTACCGGCACCTGCGGCGGTATTGACGTGAACGTTCAGGCCGGCGACTTGGTGGTGTCCACCGGCGCCATTCGCTATGAGCACACGAGCCTGGAATACGCTCCCATTGAATTTCCGGCGGTGCCGGATCTGGGAGTCACCAACTGCCTGGTGCAGGCGGCCAAGAGCCTGGGGCTGCCCCTGGCATGCCGGCGTGGTCCAGTGCAAGGACAGCTTCTACGGCCAGCATGATCCGGACTCGTCTCCGGTCTACTATGAGCTCAAACACAAGTGGGAGAGCTGGAAGCGGCTGGGGTCAAGGCCAGCGAGATGGAGTCCGCCGCCCTCTTTGTGGTGGCGGCGGCGCTCAAGTGCCGCTGCGGCGCCTGCTTCCACGTGATCTGGAATCAGGAGCGGGAGGCCGCGGGCCTGGATCAAAAGCGCCACGAGGATACCAGTTCTCCGTGCGGACCGCTGTGGAGGCGGTGAAGCTGCTGATTGCAGCGGACCGGGCGGACGGGCGGGAAGGCCAAAAAACCGGAGGAAGTTCCCTCCGGTTTTTTCTGTTCGGCGGGCAGGAAATAAAAATTTCTGTTCAAGGCTTGACAAGTATACTTGGTATATGCTATCCTCTTTTTGCAAAGTAAACTTGGTATAAAGATCAGAAAACTAGGCAAGGAGGTTTGGATATGAATCGAGACGAGATTTTGCAGCGCAGCCGCGCGGAAAAAGAGGATGAGGGCAACACCTTTCTGGAAAATCGGGGCCGCCGGTTTGGCGTGGTTGGATTTTGCGCCATGTATATCCTGCTAGTAGTGTTCAATTTTGCAACCGGGCAATCCTCCTATGCGCTTCATGCTCTCTTCTGGGGCTATACGGCGCTGGATGCCTGGGGGAAATACCGGCCCTCTCGGCGGAAGGTGTTTTTGACTACAGCGGTCATGGCGGGCTTCGCGTCGCTGTGCTTCCTGACCTGCCACGTGCTGGAGGTCCTGCGGTGAGAGAGAAGTCCGTTTACGCGCTGGCCGGCGCTTTGCTGCTGGCGGTCTGGGCCGCCGCTCCCCTGGCCGGCACCGGGGCAACATTTGTCACAGTGGAGTGGCTCTGCCCACTGTGCGCCCTGATTCGGGTGGGACTGACCCTGGCAGGGGTTCTCCTGTAAATCCAACAAGAAAGGAACATCCATATGAAAGAAACACTCACCAGAGAGGAAATTCTGGAGCGCAGCAAGCGGGAAAATCGAAACGGCGACGAGCGGGAGCGGACCGTTCGTGTTCAGGGGAGTCCTTCAGCCTGATCTTCGTATTTCTCATGGGGCTGGCGCTGATCGCCTGGAAGCGGTTTCACAGCCTGCCGGATGAGGATGTGCTGGTGATGTTCTGGACCTCCTGCGCGGCCAGCCGCATCTACCGGCTGACCCAGCGGCGGAATGCCTCCGACATCGTGACGCTTGGAATCTCCCTTGCCTTTTTGGCCTATAATCTGGTAAAATTTTTGCAGACGACCGCGTGAGGAGGGCAGAGATGGAACGGGATGAAATTTTGAAAAAGGCCCAGGCGGAACGGGATGGACTGGATGAGCGGGAGCAGCAGATGCTGGGCGTGTCCTTTGGCTTTGGCGCTGTTTTGATGGCGGCGCTGTGCATTGCTCTGGCGGCCGCGCGGATTTTTCAGGGGGAACACGCCTACGACTACGCCGCCATTCTATTTGCTTATCTGGCCGGCGCTCAGGCCCACCAGTGCTGGAAAACCCGCCGGAGGTCCGCCTTCGTTGCCTCTGCCGTCTACATATTTGCGCTGGCGGCCAACCTGATCTTGTTCCTGGGGTGATGCTATGGACGATCAGTTGATTCTGAAAAACCTGGCTGAAGGTGGCCCGGGCAGAGAAGAACCTCTCCCAGACCCAGCTGGCGGAGCTGGTGGGCGTGTCCCGAAACACCATCAGCTCCATTGAGACAGGGCAGTTCAACCCCCCACAGCCGAACTGGCCCTGGTGTTGTGCATCGCCCTGGACAAGAAATTCGAGGACCTATTTTATTTCGACTGATACGGGAGGCACCCATGAGGAAAGAGGAAATTTTGGACCGCTACCGGCGCGAGGGGGACCGACGAGGGACGGGAGCAGGTGAACCGTCGGGGAGACGACGCGGGCTTTTACGCCCTTCTGGGCCTTGCCCTGCCGCTGATGCTGTACCAGGTGTTCCGCGCCCTGCCCTTTGGGGATTTGTCCGCAGTGCTGTTCGCCTTCGGCGCGGCAGGGATGTTCTCCCGCTACCACAGCACAAAGGACCGCCGATGCCTGGGCTTCGGCATTTTCAACGCCCTGGCGTGCCTGCTGAGCCTGGGCTGGTATCTCTGGCTGACTCTGTAAAAAACACAAGGGGAGCTTTCTCAGCTCCCCTTGTGTTTTCATCATATTCCTTTCTCGCAGGCCGTCCCTGCTGGCACCCTCAGCCAATGCGGCAGCGGGCAGATACGGAATAGCCAGCCGGAAGCTCCAGACCTTCGTCAGAACCGCCCATCTCCCACTTCAGCTTCCCCAAAAGCTGGGAGGCCACAGCGGAGAAATGCAGCAGCACAATACCCAGGTTCAATCGCGCGTCAATATCGTCTGTGTAGGCGTCCGGCTTTTCACCAAGACCACATCACTGCCGTGCAGAATAAAGCCATAGGGCTGGCGGTTGAGATAGCTGGGTGCCAGGCTCGCAGCATAAAACGCACGCCAGAGCATACTGTCCATATCACCGATCAAGCTGTCCACACCATCGCCGCAGCCCCACCGATCTGCGAAGACCATATCATAGAGACTCACCTTCGGAGCATAGTACTGCCGTACAGCGGCAGCGTTAACATTGGACATGCTCAGGATATTCAGGCGGATCTTTTTGGGCATTTTTTGCCGTAACCAAACGCCAGAATCCCTGCAACCTGCAGCGGCGTGTCAAGCCCCAGCGCCTCCCGCACCTTGGCTTCATCGGTAAAGGTCAGCCAGCAGCTGTCCATTCCCATATCAGAGAGCTTCAGCACCAGATCCTCGCCCATGTAGCCGGCGTTTTCCCGGCATGCTCCGCCGCCTCGGACAAGATCACCAGATAGCAAGGCGCACCAATCAAAAACTCTTGATAGCCGGCCGCGCCCTCCAGGACAGACTGCGTGTCCTTCTCAAAAAACGGAGTTCCGTCTTGAGTTCCGGAAGCAGCCTCTTGCAACCCTCACGGAAGTATGCCGCCAGCTCCTGCTTCACGGCATCAGGAACGGCTTTGTCCTGAAAGGCACGGACCGACTTGCGAAATTGAATGAGAGCGCTGTAATCCATATGATTTCCTCCTCAAATCTTTCTGTCACCCTGCGCGAATCGCATGGTATGCCATCAATTTATTTACATATTCATACTAAACGATTGATACACAGAAATCAAGCGGATTTTTTCAGATATTGCCGAAAAAAACGGCATAGCCCCAGGCAGAGCGGGCTGTCCCCTCTCTGCTCCCGGCCCGTCTTTTTATTAGCTGTCCGTACGAATGCCCCGCTCAATGTCCGGAGCTGGCGGGGTGCAGGCAGCAGGTGCGGGCATCGGCCACATGGGTCTCAATGGCGGCAATCTTCAGGTGGCCCATAAAGGCAGCGGCGGCTTCGCGCCCGCCCTTTACGCCAAAGCTGACAACGCCGCAGGAACCATTGGGTAGGTACTTTTCGGCAACAGCATGGTACTTATCGCCCGGCAGGCCGCAGTAGTTCACATAGGCAATCTTCGGGTGGCTGGCCAAAAACTCTGCCACAGCCTGGCCGTTCTCGCAATGGCGGGCCATGCGCACATGCAGGCTTTCCAGGCCAAGGTTGAGCATGTAGGCGTTGATGGGGCTCTGCACGCAGCCAAAGTCACGCATCAGCTGTGCGGTTGCCTTGGTGATGAAAGCGCCCTCCTTGCCAAAGTGCTCGGCATAGGTGATACCGTGGTAGCTGTCATCAGGGGTGCACAAGCCGGGGAACTTATCGGCATGAGCCATCCAGTCGAACTTGCCGCCGTCCACAATGGCACCGCCCAGGGTTGCGCCGTGGCCGTCCATGTACTTGGTGGTGGAATGGGTCACGATATCGGCACCCCATTCAATGGGGCGGCAGTTGACGGGGGTGGCAAAGGTGTTATCCACAATCAGCGGCACACCGTGGGCGTGGGCTGCATTGGCAAACTTTTCAATATCCAGCACCGTCAGGGCGCGGCCGGCGTCATTGGTGGGGTTTTGGAGACGGGTATAGAAGTACCCGCTGGCCTCCAGGTCAAAGAGCTTCCCCATGTCCTCGGAAGTGGCGTACTTGAAGGTGGTGGACTGGATGATGGGAATCTGGCGGGGCTCGCCGTTTCCGGGTGTGTAGCCCCCTGGACGCAGATGGTTTCCGGACGGTAATCGCTCATACATATGCTCCTTTCAGATGCTTGGAACGAAAAAGCAGCTCTCGTCCCAAAGAAATTTCCTTTGAGACGAAAGCTGCCACAGCTTCCGCGGTACCACTCAAATTGCGCCGTCCTCACGGTCCAGCGCCCCTCTCGGAGTCCAGCAACTCCTTCGCACTGACGCAGCGTGCGCGTGGAGCCCTACGGCGCAAAGCACCCTCGAACTCCCGGCTCAGGAGCCATAGGACCTGGGGACCATTCCCACCGGCTCACACCACCCGCCGGCTCTCTGAGGTTCCGTGTCCCCGTCCCTCTCCGTCATCGCTTTGGGCAATATTATAAAAGCCGCCGCCGGATTTGTCAACCGCAGATTTTCTCACGCTCTGCGGGCATAGACCAGCTCCGTGATGCCGTTGCCTGCCATCGTCCGCTCCAGCCGCAGAGAAATCCGGCGGCCAAACGGCTCGAAGAGGCGGATGCCGCCCCCCAGCAGAACCGGAATCAGAGAGATGTCGTAGACGTCAATGAGGTCCGCCTCCATCAGCTGGCGGGAAAGACCCGCGCCCCCGCAAACCCAGATCCGCTTCCCCGGATAGCGCCGCAGCTCCCTCACCAGCTGGCAGGGATTCTGGGCGGTAAATACCCGCCCTGGTGCCGGAGGCACGCTGCGATGGGTGACAATGTAGCTCGTGAGGCCCTCATAGACCCACGCCTCCGGCGAGTTCCGTCATGATCTGGTGATAGGTGTTCCACCCCATCACCACTGTGTCCACGTCCCGGATGAAGTCCGCATAGCTGTCCGGGTCCGCCGCGCCTGGGTCCTGGCCCCGCAGCCACTTCACGCCGCCCTGCTCGTCCGCGATGTAGCCGTCCAGGCTCATGGCAATGAATAAGACAACCTCCCGCATCACGCCTGCCTCTCCTGGGTCAGCCGGTCTACCATGGCCACCACGAAACCGACGCTCACCATCCACAAAAGGCCGAACAGACCGATGTTCACCGAGTTGGAGATGGAGGCAATGCCGTATTGAATATCCAGCCAGTTGGCAAAAAGGCTCCGGGTCAGGAAGAAAAAGCCCAGGGCCATGCTGATGACATGCCCCGCAAACAGTTTCCGGACATCCGCCGCCTCCGCAGCAGCATCAGGCCAAAAAATAGCTCCAACACGCTCACCACGGTCACGCCGCCGATGAACAGGGGAATCACCTCAGTCTCGAATGACATCAAAAACTTCCTCCTTCTATGTTTCGTTTTCAGCTATGTACTTGACTGCCTTAGCCGCCGGACCATATCCTCCGCCGGGTCCAGCAGGGGCAGGCTTGTCCGCTCCGCGAGAGATGCCTTGAAGTAGGGAAAGTGCGTGCAGCCCAGTACCAGCGCCTCCATGCCGCAGCCGCGAAACCATTCCGCCAGCTCCGGCAGGCGGTGCCGCTCCACCAGCGCCTCCGGCGCCTCGCCGGACTCGATGGCTAACACCACCGGCAAAAGGCACGCCCCCAGCAGCTCCAAAGAGGGATTGGTCCCATACAGCGTCCGCTCAATCCCCGCCAACCCCTGGGCATTGGCGGCGATCAGCCCCAGCCGCCGGAAGCGAGGCGCCAAATCCCGGTAGACCTGCAGCGGCGTCACAATCCGCAGCCCTGTCTCCTCTGCCAAAAGCTCAAACTCCACCGCCGCGGAGAGGGAGTTGCAGTACACCAACACCCGCCGGCACCCCTGCTCCCGGACGCCCTCCAGCACAGAGCGCACCGCGGCGGTCTTCTCCGCCGGGGTGGAGAGCTGAACGCCGTCTGCCGCCAGGGGTCCTCCGCCATCGGAAACGCCCGTCCCTCCAGCCCATACTCCGCCAACACCCGGACTCCCATCCGGCTATCCACCGGAGTCCCCGCCAAAAACCGCGGTCCACTCCGCCTCCCACATCTCTAGCCCACCTTTCTCTGATAGTTTCCGTAAATCCGAACCCCCTCCTGCACCGTGAAAAGGCATGGGGATCGATGCTGTGCACCGCGTGCAGCAGCTCTTCAATCTCATATTTGGAGAGGCACACACACAGCACGTGCATGTCGTCCCCAGTATAGGCGCCGGTGCCGTGCCAATAGGTGACGCCGCGCCCCAGCTTCTCCATAATGAACCGGCCCAGGGTGCTCTCATCCTCCCGGGTGAAAATCAGCGCCTGTACATTGACATTTTGCTGGTGCATCCGGTCCAACACCATGGTTGTAAAGAAGTTATAGATGACAGAGTAGATGGCCGTCTCCGGATGGAAGAGGATCAGACAGACCGCATACAAAAAGGCGTTGAAGGTCAATGAGAAGCGTCCAACAGTAAAGGTGCTGCCCCGCTTGCTCAGGCAAAGCCCCACCACGTCCAGTCCACCGCTGCTGCACCCGCAGGTCAACACAATACCGCAGCCAAAGCCCGTCAGCAGGCCGCCCAACAGGCAGGCGGTTAGGTAATCATCCACAATGGGCTGAACGGGGATGGGGATCAGACTGTAAAAAACGGAATAGGACACCGTGCAGACGATTGTCCGCATGGCCAGTCCCCGCCCCAAAACCTTGTAGGCAAAGATCAAAATGGGGATGTTGCTGAGGAAATAGAGGATGCCGGCAATATCATAGCCCCCAAAATCCAGGTGCAGGTATGTCTGCATCAGGGTACGGATCAACTGACAGACACCCAGAGTGCCGCCGGAGTACAGGCCCAGAGGCACGATAAACAAATTGATGCCAAGGGCGGCGATGAATTCGCCCGCCACGGCGGCAATCAGCCGCAGCCAGCGGTTGTGAAACGTGTTATACAGCATAGGTGACCCTCCCGTTCAGGATAAAGATGCCCTACCAGGATTAGAATGCCCCATATTTTTGATTATACGACTTTCCGGCAAAACTACAAGAGAAATTTATAGGGTGTAGCGCAGATACCGGCGCAGACGCTCCCTGGCCCGTCCCAACGTGCGGGAGACTGTAGAGGGTGCAGTCCCAGCTCTTTTGCAATCTCGGTGACAGAGAGTCTCTGATCATAGTGGAGCTCCAGCATCTGCCGCTGGCGCGGTGTGAGCTCCTGCTCCCTGGCCCGGCGCAGATTCCTCCGTAGACGCTCCATCTGCAAGGAGTTGTCCTCCCCGGTCTCTCGGAGATATACCGTCATGTCTCCGATCCATTCGCTGCTGCGGGTATTAAAGGGTGTACTTCTCATGTTTATGATAGCTCCTGTCATAATATTTTGCCGTCAGCACCGCCAACTCCCGCGTCTCCCGCAGCAGGGGCCGCAGGCTCTCCGCCCGCTGGCGCAGCCTCCGTGCGGTCTCCGGGTCCGTCTCTGCCCGCTCCGCCGCCCGCAGCTGCGCAATCCGCCCTCGGAGCTTGTCCGCGCTCTCGGCGTAGAGGACGGACATTTCCAGCAGTGTCATAGGCCCGCCTCCCTTCCCCGAATTTCCCGGCATGAGGTCAGCTCTTGCCGGGCATACCCGGCAGGCACTCCCAGCAGATCCGGCTGGCGTTACAGTCCCAGTACTCCTCCCCACTGTGATTTCCCGGCCGCACAGTGTGCAGCGCACCGGAGTCTGTCGCTTTGCGCGGCGTGTGTGATGCATAAAAATGCCTCCTTCTTAAAAAAATAAAAGCAAAAAAAATCATATTGACAAATTCTGTGTCATCTGATATGATAAATCCTGCTGTTGGGACTTGCTGGTGTAGCTCAGCTGGTAGAGCAGCTGATTTGTAATCAGCAGGTCGGGGGTTCGAATCCGTCCACCAGCTCCACAACTTCATACGGGGGAATTCCAGAGCGGTCAAATGGGGCAGACTGTAAATCTGTTGTCTACGACTTCGGTGGTTCGAATCCACCTTCCCCCACCAAGTCGGAGTGGGCAGTTTGCTTACTCCGACTTTTTTTACATCCCACAGTGTTCAAACCCCACCGCGTCCTTTGAACTCATCCCGCTCATAGGTCTCTGACGCTGCTGGCCTTCCTCAGCCCATATTGTTCTTGTCGCGGCCGCCACAGCGTCCGCGATTTTTCACGTGCTTTTGTGAACCGCTCCGATCAGCGGCTGTCACCCTGTCTCTAAACTTATTTTCTGTGAGGGTTGTCCCATGACATCTGCACACTTTCAAGCCTGTGCCCGTTTCTTTCGGGCGGAGGCCGTCCTTTGCGTCTCGGTTTTACTGGCTTTGGTCTCTACAGCCGCTGTGCCTCCCAGCAGTGTCTATCTCGCGTATATCGACTGGGACACCCTGTCGCTTCTCTTTAGTCTGATGGCAGTGATGAAGGGGTTTCAGAGGGCCGGTCTGTTTGTTTTTTTCGGCGGCTGTCTGCTTCGAAAAACCTCCACCTCCCGTCAGATGCTGATGGTGCTTGTCTTTCTCCCCTTCTTTTTTGCAGCATGGTGATCACAAATGACGTCTCGCTGATTACCTTCGTACCGTTTGGCTTGATTGTACTGCGCATGGCCGCCCAGGAGCGTCTGGCGGTGCCCCTCGTGATTCTGCAAACTCTGGCAGCCAACCTGGGCAGCATGCTGACGCCGATGGGTAATCACAGAATCTCTACTTATATGGAAAATCCGGCATCAGCTTTGGCGAGCTCTGCGGCTATATGCTGCCCTATGTCCTGCTCTCCGGCGTGTTGCTTACAGCGCTGATCTTGATGCACCGTCCTGTTGCCATTCCTGAGATCTCTGGACGTTCCGATGAACAGTCCTCGGTTGCTGGCACTGAGCACTCTGGGCTTTATCATCTGTTTGCTTGGCATCTTCAAGCTGGTCTCCCCGACGGCCATTGCAGCTGTTATCTTGATCTTTTTGCTGCTCACGGATCGGGCGCTTTTGCGAGAGATTGATTACTCCCTCCTGGGGACTTTTCTCGCTCTTTTCATCTTCATCGGAAACCTGGGGGCTGTTGCGGGCTTTCAGAATCTCCCTCTCCTCTCTCCTCGATGGCCACGTGGAGCTGGTAGCTGTGCTGACCAGTCAGGTCATCAGCAACGTACCCGCCGCGCTGCTGCTCTCCGGGTTCACCACCCAGTGGAAGCCCCTTATCGTTGGCTGCAATCTGGGAGGCTTGGGTACGCTGATTGCTTCCATGGCCAGCCTGATCTCCTATAAGATGGTGGCACGGGAGATATCCGGGACAGGGCAGGCGCTATCTGCTCTGGTTCACACTTTCCAATCTGATCCTGCTGTTTATTTTGTTGGCAGTCAGCTGTTGGCTGTAAACATGTCTATTTTGAGTTTTTCGATAACGAGTCAAAACAAGATACTTGTTTAATCTTAAATTATAAACAGAATTCTTGTTTGTTGTTTTGATAATAGCACATATGTTCGACTGTGTCAAGAGGAGTTAAACAAGTTTCTTGTTTAATTTTATTGACACAACCATTTCAATTTACTATGATAGAGATATCGAGAGGGGAGGAAGCACCATGAGCTTTGGAAAACGGATGCAGGCCTGCCGGGAAGAGCTGGGGATTTCCCAACTGGCCTTGGCACGTCAGATAGGGGTCTCACAATCCACCATTGGCAACTACGAGGCCGGGATCAGCTTTCCGAAGGAGGATATTCTCCTTCGGCTGTTTGACTGTCTGGGAACAGACCCCAATACCCTGTTTCAGGACAGCTTTCAAGGCGGAGGTCACGTGCTCTCCCAGAGTGAACGGCGGCTTTTCGAGCAATACCGAGGTCTCTCTCCCAAAGGCAGGGAAACCGTACGGTCTGTGGTGGACGCCCTGTGTGCCTATCGGGATGATTTGGAGGTCAGCCGCCCCCAGCAGGAGTCCCGCCTGATTCCCCTTTACCGCAGTCCAGCGGCGGCCGGTTATGCGGCTCCGGTCTTTGGCGAGGACTTTGACAGCATCCCGGTAGAGGACGATGTACCTCAAGCGGCGGAGTTTGCTGTCCGCATCCAAGGGATTCTATGTCCCCTTATATTCCGGACGGCGCGGTGGTCTATGTGAACCGGGACCCTTTGGCTCCCGGGGATGTTGGCATTTTCTGTGTGGATGGCGAAATGTTTTGCAAGCAGTACTACAAGGACCCAGTGGGAATTGTGTACCTGTTTTCTTTAAACCGGGCCCGGTCGGACGCAGACATTCTGCTGATGCCGGATGGCGGCCGGAGCCTGATCTGTATGGGACGGGTGATGATACACACGCTTCCCCTGCCTGGGAAAGTGTAAAAAGCGCGGACACTGTCCGCGCTTTTTCTCCTCGGAGTGACTTCAGACAATGAACCCGCCCTCGGCTCCCAGTACCTGTCCTGTGATGAAAAGAGGCCCGTTTCGAAGCCAGGAATGCGACGGCGTAAGCGATATCCTCCGGCGTGCCCAGCCGTCCCAGGGGGTCTGTTCCACCAGCATCGCCTTGACCTCGTCCCCAGCGCCTCCAGCATATCCGTTTCGATCACCCCCGGCGCCACACAGTTCACCCGAATCTGAGAGGGCGCCAGCTCCAGCGCCAGAGAGCGGGTCAGCCCGATCAAGGCCGCCTTCGTGCAGGCATAGGCCACCTCACAGCTGGCGCCGCGCAGTCCCCAGATGGAAGAGATATTGATGATACAGCCGCTCTTTTCTGTGAGCATGTGAGGCAGCACTGCCCGAATGGTATTCCGGGCGCCACTCAGGTTCACCGCCAGATAGCGGTTCCACTGCTCATCGGAGATATCCTGAAACTGCGTCTGCCCGGCGATGCCAGCGTTGTTAACCAGCAGAGAGATTGGTGCCAGCTCCGCCGCCGCCTGGCTCACCATCTTCGCCACGGCCTCTCCGTCCGCTACATCGGCTTGCATTGCCACGGCATTCTGCCCCAGAGCTTGGATATCCCTCACAGTCGATTCCGCAGCCTCTTGATGCTGGATGTAGTTGACGCAGACATCCCAGCCCTCTCGGGCCAGCTCCAGTGCGATCCCGCGGCCAATCCCGCGGGATGCCCCAGTCACCAGTGCAACTCGTCTCATAAGCGTTGTTCCTCCCATACATTTGGGAATCAGTATAACAAAAAATTGGGAAAGGCGCAAGAAATGTGTTGACAAATGCAGCAATGTCGTGTATTCTATATTCGTTCCGCTTCGGACGATTAGCTCAGCTGGCTAGAGCACCTGCTTGACGTGCAGGGGACAGGTTCGAGTCCTGTATCGTCCACCATCATTAATCCCTTGAAACTTAACGGTTTCAAGGGATTTTTGCTGTCCTGAAAGGTAAATGCGGCGGCATGGTGTCCCAAATTTTCCTGCATTGTTTTCATGTCGTCCCCGCCTGGAGCGCCACAACTGTGTAATGGTGGCGAAGATCATGAAATCTTGAGGACGCCGTCCCTATCTTCTCCACGATTTGTTTGAAACAGTCATAGACTGTCTGATAGGACAGAACCCCTCCCAGCCCGTTAGTAAATATCAGATCATGCTCATTACTCCAGCACGAGCCGGCTAAAAGCTGCATCTTTTGTCTGTTTTGACTTCTGCTTGCGCAAGATGCCGATTACCCGTGGGAGCGATAGTAACAACTCTGGCCTTGTTGTTCTTGGGCGGAAATATAGTATTCGCCGCCTTTTTGCTGCTTCCGCCGGAGTTGTTGTTTAACCCGGATCGTTTCCCGTGGAAACAGCGGCCTGTTCTGGGAGCGGGAGCCTCCGGGAACTTCTCCTCACCGGGGCCTGTATTCAATTCTTCATCTGCCATTCACCATCCTCCTTTTCGTGAAAGTTGCGCAATTATACGGGATGAATTTCTGTAATTATTTTTCTGCTCCTTCCGGTCTATCCACGCAAAAAAGCCGCCCGATTTGAACGCCGGACGGCTCTTTGTCTCCGTAATGTGATAGATCAAATATTATTTTTTGTGGTTCGTCCGGTGTGGTACCGGGCTCACTTGTCCTTCCTGGCTGTAAAAGCGAGGCTGCTGATGCCGGTGATCATCCTAGTAACGATCTACTTTGGCATCTGCACAGCCACTGAGGCAGCTGCCATCGCCGCAGTCTACGGCATTTTCGTTGCCCTCTTTGTTTACCTGCAGCATCTCCCTTCGCCAGCTCTGGGATATCTTCAAAAAAGTGCGGTACAAACAGTCGTAATCTCCATCATGGTGACGACGGCCCAACTGTTTGGCTGGATCGTGACTTACTATAATGTGCCCACTATTCTGGCTGAGGCTATTCAGTCTGTGTCCTCTTCCTCTCTGGTATTTCTGTTCCTAACTCTGGTAATCTTGCTGATTGCCGGCATGTTCATGGAGGCGCTCTCTGTGGTGATCATTGTGGCACCGATCCTGCACCCAGTAGCTCTGTTGTATGGAATTGATCCTATTTTCTTTGGCTTTTTTGTGGTATTTGTGATGTGCATTGAATCGCATCTCCACCCTTCGGCCCTTGTCTGTTTGTCAGTTGCAGTTTGTCCAACCGGCCTTTCGTCGGAGTGGCAAAAGAGGTATTGCCTTTATTCTGGTTGAGATTCTGGTGGCAGTCATTGTTATTTTCTTGCCGGAAGTTGTCACATTCCTGCCCAATTTGATGGAATAACCTGCGAAGGAGAAATTTCTATGAATCTATTTGACAACACCCTCCGGGATGGCGGCAATGTTGTAGGGCACGGCTTTTCTCTGAGCTGACCACGAGCATCATAGAAGGCCTGCTGGCTGCCGGCATCCGGGACATCGAGTTGGGCAACTGCAAAGGCCTGGGAGCATACGACCAGCTGGGGGCTGACAAGGCGCCATCCGATGAGGAGTATTTTCAGCTCCTCCAGCCCTACTTGTCCCGGGGCCGCATCGGGATGTTCCTGCTGTCTAAGTGCGCCAAGGCAGAAAAATTCAAAAAGCCGCCGAAGCAGGGCTCAGCTTCCTGCGGGTGGGCGCCAACGCCGGAGACGGCGAGAGTTCCGTGGCCGCAGTGAAGATGGTTAAGGCCGCCGGCCTTACCTGCCGCTACTCTTTGATGAAAGCCTATGTCTCCACCCCTGCAGAGCTGGCCGATGAGGCAAAGATGCTCCAGGCCGCCGGCGTGGACAAGATTACCATCATGGACTCTGCAGGCACCATGTTCCCTGCCGAGGCCGCCGCTTACACAAAAGCCCTTAAGGTCTCCTTAAGCATCCCTGTGGGCTTCCACGGTCACAGCGACCTGGGTCTTTCTCAGGCCAATGCGCTGGCAGCGGTAGCCGCCGGAGCAGACGAGATCGACTGTGGTCTACTAGGCATGGCCCGATCCGCCGGTAACTGTGCCACAGAGTTGGCTGCCGCCACGCTGAAAGAGGAGGGGTATCTACCTGAGGTAGACCTCTACGCCTTGCTGGATTATCTGGACCGGGAGCTGATCCCCATCATGAAAGCGTACAACTACCATGTGGCGGTAAATCCCACGGACCTGATGCTGGGTCTGTCCGGCTGTCATTCCAACTTCCTGCCCGTGTTCAAAAGGGTGGCCGAAGAGGAGAATGTGAGCCTGCTGAAGCTCATTGCCGAGGTCTCCGCGGCAGATTGAAAAACCCGTCGGAGTCCCTCCTCCGGGAAGTGGCTGGAAAGCTGAAGTAAGGGATCACAGGCAGTATCCGGAGTGCGGTCCTCCTCACGACTGACAGATTCTTTCACCGGATCACTCGGAACAGCTTTCCCTTTGAATGTATATACTCTCATGCAGAACGACTCCAAATCGGAGTCGTTCTGCGTTTATGGGCAACCCCCGCAGTCGGATATCCTTCTGGATATACACAACATATTTCAAGTTGATTGTGACATGCTGTAATAAAGGAGATTGTCCTCCCCTGCGTTCAAATGAGAAGTTCTGCCCTGGCAAACAGCCCACACCTGGGTAGGGCAAGCATCGCGGTCGGCTTGCTCCAGGCGGCAGCCAACCTCCTTTCTGGGGCAGAAAACTGCACCCACTTTTTAACAGCCGGGAGTCCAGCAGCAGGAAACGGCTGCATGAAAATCAGGCAATAATAATGATACGCTAAGGCGAAGAAAAGCCAAACGCGGCCTCGAAGGAGTTGTTTCCATCCTTAAAACGCTGTGTGCCCTTTTTCTGACCAGAGGGAAAAGTTCCACCCAGTGCCGTCCAATTCTCCCTGTTCCAAGTCCCGCATGGGGCATGGCTTGGATCAAATTGAAAACACAAAATAAACATTCAAAAAAGTTGCAAAAAAAAAAAATTACCAAATTGGCGCAAATTCAGAGGCAATGCACAGAGACTACCGGACCTAAGCCAGTGACCTCCTGCGTGCGAAGATCCGTAAGGACGTCAAAGACCTGCGATTGGGCACTTTCCGGTAGGTTTGGCTTCACTTTTTTCAAAACAGACAAGCGGTCATTGTCCACTGTGTCCACCCGCTGATATCCGGATATTGGTCAGCGTATTGGTCAAACCCCGGCTCTGCTCATTGGGCGGAGTCGGGGTTTTTTCTGCAGGGCTGCCTTGCTGGCACGATTGTAACTATCGAAATCAATATCTGCTGTGTCTTCTCTATTTCTCACTAACCCTGTTAACGGACATAGATCCGCTGCCGCACTCATGTGGCCATGAAATATTCGCAGTAAAAGTGCCTAAAAACATCACCTTCTCTTTAATACAAGTAAAAACAGGCGGGAACTGGTACAATCCCGCCTGTCACCCTATTCAAAAAATCCGTCAAATTGGCTGGGCGCTTTTCCAGGAAGGCCGTCATTCCCTCCCGCTTGTCGTGGGTGGAAAAGGTGAAGCCAAAGGCGTCCGCCTCCATTTTCAGGGCGTTGTTCAGATCCATATCCATGCCCGCGTTGATCACGCTCTTGGCAAGGCTCACCGCATAGCTGCCCTTGCAGAATTCTGCCCGCCATCTCCTGGCAGGCCCTCATCAGCTGGTCTGCGGGAACCACCTGGTTGGCAAGGCCGATCCGATATGCCTCCTGCGCATCAATCCGGTCACAGGTGAGGATCAGCTCCTTGGCCCGTCCCTTGCCGATCAGCCTGGCCAGCCGCTGGGTGCCGCCAAAGCCGGGGATGATGCCAAGGCCGCACTCCGGCTGGCCGAACACGGCGTTGTCCGCGGCAATGCGAATGTCGCAGCTCATGCTGATTTCGCACCCGCCGCCCAGCGCGTAGCCGTTGACCGCGGCAATCGTCACCTGGGGCATATTCTCCAGCTTGTTGAACGTCTCCATGGCCAAAAGGGCCATCGCCGGCCCTCGGCGGGGGTGGCGTCCACCATCTCAGAGATGTCCGCGCCCGCCACGAAGGACTTGTTTCCGCCGCCTGTCAAGATCACCACCCGGACGTCCTTCTGCTTTTTCCAGCTCGGAAAAGCACTCCTTGAGCTCGCCTCAGAGTCTCCGTGTTCAGCGCGTTGAGTGCCTTGGGCCGGTCAATGGTTACTGTCGCGATCTGATCCGCGACCTCCAACTGTACATTCTTCATTGAAACTACCTCGCAAAAATTGGCTTGTGAGATCTGTGCACTGTTTCTCACGGACAGAGTGCGTGAACCTTGTCGATCTGCAGCTGGGACTGCTTTTTGAACATTCCCAGATCATTCATAATGGTGACAATCCGGAAGCCCTGATGAATTCGCTCCGCAGCAGCTTCAGGGTGCCGGTTACAATGCCGGGATTTTCCCGTTCTTCACACAGGCATTCAGGATCGTGTCAATGGCGCCGGCTACCTCGGGATTCTTGAGATCCTGGGGTGTCCCATGTCCAGAGACAGATCACCAGTGCCGATGAAAATAGAATCCAGGCCCTCCAGTTTTGCCATCTCCTCCACGTTGCGGAGTCCCTCGCGGTCTCGCACTGGAACATGGTAAAGAGCGCGTCGTTTGCTTCCTGGATATAGTGGTCGTAAGCACCCCAGCGAGGTCCCCGACCGGCGTTCATGCCTCTTTGGCCCAAGGGCGGAAACTTCACGGCGTCTAAAACGTACCGGGCGTCATCCATAGTATTGACCATGGGCACCAACAGTCCATGAGCACCGATGTCCAGCACACGGCGCATCAGCTTTGTTTCGATGGTGTAGACCCGGGGAATTGCCACCATACCGTAGGCCTCGGCGGCCCGGATCATGTCTACCATGGTCTCAGCCCCAGGGGGAGTGCTCCATGTCCAGGATCACAAAATCCAGGCCGTTCATGCCTAGAATCTCCACATTAGTTGGACTGCAGGATGCCACGAAGGCTCCCAGCACATAGGGCTTCCTGGCCCTTCTCCTTCAGAAAGTTTTTTCATTTGCATGCTTGTCGCCTCACTTTCTTAGATGACTGTCGTCAGCACAGCTCGAACATCATAGCCATGGCCTGACCGCCGCCAACGCACAGCGACGCCACGCCGTAGCGGACGTTCCGTCGGCCATCTCACGGATCAGCGTCATGCTGATCCGGCAGCCGGTGCAGCCCACTGCATGGCCCAGCGCAATGGCACCGCCGTTCATTCACCGCTCCGGGTCCAGATGTAGGTCCTGCACACAGGCCACTGCCTGAGCGGCAAAGGCTTCATTCAGTTCAAAGAGCCCCACATCGTTGCGGCTGATGCCGGTTTTTTTTTCTCCAGCTTTCGATTGCACTGACTGGGGGCATACCCCATAATGGCAGGGTCCAGCGCCGTAGAAACCGCCGTCACATAGCGGGCCAGAGGCTTCAAGCCAAGCTGTGCAGCCTTCTCCGGGGTAGTCATCATTACCACGGCGGAGCCGTCGTTGCAGGGAGATGCGTTGCCTGCGGTCACGGTTCCTCCGTCCGGCATGAAGATGGGCTTCAGCTTGGCGAAATTCTCATACTGAGCATCCTTGATATACGTTTCGTCATGATCAAATACAACGTCCTGCTTTTTTGACGCACCATGATGGGAACAATGTCCTGGTCGTATCTTGCCTTCTGCCCAGGCCTTTTCCGCCCGACGATGGCTCTCCACGGCAAAGCGATCCTGCATTTCTCGGGTAATTCCGCACTTCTTGGCCACGTTTT
>VOFH01002726.1_pt1 | contig 35103 bp, 43 predicted proteins | sample 5384091 | NCBI WGS metagenome assembly VOFH01 (sample SAMN12384727, study PRJNA508395) | human gut metagenome | isolation source: healthy gut G | host: Homo sapiens
CAATCTACAAGAATTATGACGAGCTGCCACTGTTCCTGAATGCCGCGACGGTGGCAAAGGTGCTTGGCATCGCACCGTCGAGCAGCTATGAGCTGATGCACGAAAAAGATTTCCCTGCGCTGCGGATCGGGAATCGGATCGTCGTGCCAAAAGAGGCGTTCATCCGCTGGGTGGAGCATCATAACGTCTGGACGATTATTTACTCGCTGCGTCGCGAGGATGCTGCGCGTCTCGACTACGATAACGCCGCAAGCTGGCGGGCGCTGCTGCGCTCCAAGCAGGCAGATTTCGCGGAAGCCATGCAGATTCCACCGTCGCAGCTTCGCTGGTATGCAGCATTTCACGACGAGGGTGAGCATCCGCATATCCACATGATGCTCTGGTCAGATGACCCGAAATACGGCTTTCTGCGGAAAGATAAGCTGTTGCACTTGCAGTCCATTTTAACGAATATGATCTATGCGGACGAGTTGAAAGCGGTCTATGTTCAAAAAGATATTGCCTATAAAGACGTGACCGGAGCGGCACGAGAAACCATGCGCAGAATTGTTGATCGGCTAGAATCTGTTAAAAATCCGCCGGAGTCGATTCAGAAAAAAATGATGGAACTTGTCCTGGAATTGCGCACGATCACTGGAAAAAGCAGTATGGATATCTCAGAAAGCCGCTCAAGAATATGGTGGATTCCATCGTGGATGAACTGGAAAAAATGCCGGAGGTTGCTGCGTATTATGCCGTCTGGAACGACCTGCGCGATACGCTGGAGGGCTATTACAAAAGCAAGTCCCGGCAGCACAATGCGCTTTCCCAGCAGAAAGAATTCCGAGTCATCAAGAACGCAATCATTCAGGAAGCGGAGCGTCTGCGGCAGCAGATGGAGCAGGAATCTTCACAGGGTGAAGAACCGTCTGCGGAAGAAACTTCTAGAGACGCTTCTACAAATCCGACGCTTGCAGATGAAAATACTTCGTCTGCAACTTCTCATTCTGTGCGGCTTCCATCCGAATATCTTCTGAATTCAACCGTCAGATTGTTCCATCAGATGGGGCAGATCTTCCGCGACAATGCCGCGCCGCCCAGCAATCCAATGGGCATCCGCGTGGACTCCAAGCGACGCAAAAAGCTCATCCAAAAGCGGCTGGCAATGGGACATAAGCAGGACGACCATGAGCAGGCACAGGGCTATGAACAAAGTCTGTAAATTCGGAACGCACATATTTGTCTGCAAAGGTAAACGCTAGTCAAAGCCGCTATAGGAAATCAGATCAGATATCTTTTCTATTATAGGCGTTTCTCAAAATTCCCACAGATACGAACGTTTTCGTCCGAAATAATAAATGCCTGCGCGTCAATCGTGTGAATTAAATCTACAAACGCATTATATTCATATTTATTGATACAAGTGACCAAAATATGTGTTTCCTCTTTTGTAAAAGCTCCGATACCTGTCCATTGGTCACGCCACGGCCGGTTCGTTCCATAATGACCCGGTCCACACCGCAGTGCTTCGTGAAAATCATCAGTCTTAAATTGATATTCTGGTAATGTGTACGATCCAGTGTCAAGGTAAATACAAGCAGATAGATAATAGAATAGACGAACGTCTCAAAACGAAAGCTCAGGAGTAATAAAAGATAAATAATGACGTTTACTCCCAAAGAAATACTGCCAACGCTTTTCGCTCGCATGCGTTTAACCGCCCACACACCAAGGATATCCACTCCGCCGGCGCTTCCGCCAGTCGTCAGAATCTGTCCGATGCCGAAGCCGGAAAGCAAACCGCCAAGAAGTACGGAAACCAGTTCGTCCTCAATCCAGACTGTTGCAGCCGGAATCAGACGAAGAAACAGCGCAAGCGACACAACGCCAAGAATTGTTTTATATAAAAATGGTTTTCCGATGTCGTGCCACGCAATCCAAAATAGCGGAATATTAAGTAGTATGTAGACAATGCTGATGAGCTGCTCTGCATTCAGTCTAAATGCCCGCGCCACAGGAATACAGATCAGCTGCGCTGCGCCGACGGCTCCGCCGCTGAATAAGCCGAATGGAACAACAAAAACATTAAATCCAACGGCATAGAGGAAACTACCGGTCAGAATCCTTAAAATCAGAAAAATCTTCTTTTGGTTCATACATTACCCCGCATAAAATAGTACAGACTTCTAATAAATTATATCATGCTGCTTTTGCTATTGACGTTATAATTATTTCACAGGATGGGAAACATACACGCCCGCGCCGATGCAAGGATACCCCATTTGCCCAAGGACAATCGGGAAGAACCCCAGACCGGTTCCGACATCCACAGTTTTCAGCATTTTATCCTCACATGCCGGAAGCGTATCTGAAAACACATCTTTCCACGCAGCAAGGAGCGTTGTGTCGGAAAGCTCTGCCCGGACACTCTCGCTGTATGTTTTTGATTCATAGGCAACAACCGGTGACATTACATTTAGAATGGCATGGCGGAAGATAATTACCACGTCGGATAGGCCGTTCGCTTTTGCAGCCGTAATATAACCCTTTTCCCGAATTTGAAGAACCTCTCCGCGCACCATACGAGCAAGCAGTGCCCACCAGAGAGAAACCAGCACCAGCATGATATTTTGCAGTCCCGGGCCAAGGATTCCTACAACGGCCAAGCCAACCAAGGAGGATGGGAAGGTACATACAATATCCACCATGCGCATGATGATTCCGTCGACCATACCGCCCTTGTATCCGGCAATCACGCCAAGTGGAACGCCAATGATCAGGATTCCTGCTAGTACAGCCATAGCGTTTCCAAGTGTTGTACTTGTTCCGGCAATCAAACGGGAGAGAATGCATCGGCCAAGTTGGTCATTACCCAATGGATATGTTCGGCTTGGTGCAGCCATACGCAGCTCGGGATGCAATTCGTTTGGGTCGTTCGGCATTAAAAACGTAGAAAAGACAGCAACCAGAACAACTGCCAGCAGGATAATACCGCCAATGACTGCTGGTATGTTTTTTAAGAATCGGTGCAGAACTTTCTGCGCGTTGCTCGTTTGCCTATTTGCTGATCTCATCTGATCCCGTTCCTGCCCAGGGTGTATCTGAAAACTCCCAACGCACCCGGACAGCGGGTCTTTTTGCGGTGCGCCGCGTCATTTTTCCTTGAAATACGTCAGTATTCCTGCGAAAAAATGTCTTGCGCAACGTAAAAATCCCTCGCTGCCGGTCACATCATGCGTTGGAAGAATACACCCTAACTGAATTTTTGGATTGATATAAGAATAGAGAATATCCATGATCAAATTGATGACGATATATGTCGGTGCAACGGTGACAATATACCCCTCGACAACCGGAAGATCCTTTGCTTTCACACTTTCAACCGCAAATTTACCAATGCCATTCCATGAAAAGATAGTTTCAATAGCAAAACTTCCGCAAATCAATCCGCTCAAATTTTGTCGCCATCAGCGTCATACACGGAAGAACTGCATTGCGCAGCGCATGTCTCACTATGCCGCTCCATAATACGTCATATTCACACATCTCCTTTTTCTTATTCGCCCAAAAATGATTCCAATTTTTTAAGTACGAAATCACGGCGACTTTTCTCTGATGAGTCAAGATGCTCATTCTACCGTAGCACTTACAAACCAAGTCAATTTCACTTTTAGACAAACACACGCAATATTAATGCCCCGATTTCATTTCTGTAGATTCTGTGCCAACCGAAGCCCGCCCTAACCTTGCAGAAAAAGCAGCTTGCAAATCCAAAATCTGCAAGCTGCTTTTATTTTATCTATAGAGTGCCCCGCATATTGTCACGACTAATTTGGACTCTTAAACGGTGCAGTTTCTGTCTAGCAGCACTACGATAATCTTTTATTAAAAGCTCATAATCAGCTTTTCATCAAGCCTTTTGAGTATCTCGCACGCTAGCTTTACTGCGTTGTCAAAATCCGCATAGGCCGAAATTCCATAATGCGTATGAGCATAGCGAACCGGAACACCAATCACGATCACGGGTACGGCTTTCTCGGTCAGATGGATTGCAGCGCCATTTGTCGAGCCAGCACTCCGAACGGCATCCTGCACCGGTATGCCGAGTTCTTCCGCCAAGCCAAGCGCGTATCTTTGGTAGCGTGGATTTGTTATCATTCTGGCATCAATGTGACGCAGCATCGGACCATGCTTAATAGCAGTCTGGACCATATACGGTTCAACACAAGTATCATCCGCCGGGCAGCCTTCAAAGACGATTGCAACATCCGGTTTGATAACCTGTGATGTCACGGTTGCGCCGCGCACACCAACTTCTTCCTGCGCAGCACAGGCACCGACGATATCAACATTCAGTTCCTGACCCGCCAACGTATGCATCGTCTTTAGAATGGCCGCGCAGCCCAGACGGCAGTCAAAACTCTTACCGACCATCAGATCCGTTGTTTCTGAGTACGAGAAGGTGACATCAGGAACAACAGGCTCTCCAATTCTCACGCCGAATTTTTCAATAGCTTCTTCTCTGGAAACCGCACCAACATCTACCGTAATATCTTTCATCTCCAGTGGAGCCTTACGCTCCTGCTCGGTCATAAAATGAGGCGGCTTGCTAGCGGTAAGGCCGGGATATATTTTCCAAATTTGTTACGAACCCAGACCTTATGTGCCGGAATGTTGTTGTTGACCCAACCACCGATCTGAATAATACGGAGTGTTCCGTTCGGGCAGATGGCCTGTACCATGAATCCGACCTCGTCGCTATGGGCGTCAAGCTGAACAACAGGACGCTTACCGTTGTTTTCTTTTCGACGAATATAGAGATTGCGCATATGATCTTCTGTGATCTCGCCAAGTCCTTCTGCATAGGGTCGGATCACTGCCACTACTTCATCTTCGAAGCCGGACGTACCATTTGCGTTCGAGATTGCTGCAATCATTTCCAGCGTCGTTTTTTTATCCATTGTAATACCTCTTTACGAAAGCTTGACTTTCTTGAATTCTTCCATAAAGTCAACGATGTAGTTCGCCGTGGCGGTGCTGGGATGATCGGGCCCAATCCAGCCGCTGTCGGTGACGTGCGGGTGTTGCGGAGAATCTCAACCGAAACGCCCTTATACTCGACGGAGCGGAAGCCGGTCGTCTTCAGGTTTTCCGTCAGGTGCTTGAACTGCAGTTCGCCGCCGATTTCGCTCTTGTCGACCAGAGACGGATCGATGCCAAGAATTGCAGCCGTTTCTTCGCCGCCGCCGTGGCCGCCCTTCCATGCGGGGTTCATATCCCACGCCATCAGCCACCAGTTGAGCATCGCAACCAGGCAGCCCTTATCCTCAAATTCCAGTCCCAAGCGCTCAATCATCTTCATATTGCCACCGTGACCATTGAGGAAGACAAATTTTCTTGCGCCATGACGATACAAACTCAGGAAAATCTGACGGCAGAACTGATAGAGAACCTCGTTGTCAATGTCAATCGTTCCGGGGGTACGGGGCCAGACTCTGGCAGGCGCCGTAGGGGGATGGTCGGAGCAATCAGAACGTCGCTCTTCTGCTCGATCTTTTCCAGCAGAAAATCCGGAATCAGGGTATCGGTTCCAAGCGGCATATGGCGGCCGTGGCACTCAATGCTGCCGATGGAGATGAGTACCATATCGTTCTTCTCAAAGTATTCCTGTGCCTTCGGCCAGGTCAAATTTGCAAGTCTCATATTTTTACTTCCTTTTTTATACACAATTTTGAGCAGAAAAGGAGCTATCCGGAGGTCGGATAGCCCGCCACCCGTCAATTACTGGGCAACCTTAACCTGATTCAGATTATGGTAGCCGTTGGAATCCATTACAAAGCCTTCCACTTTCTTGTTGGCGCCAACGTTGATGGCGCTGTAGAACACGGGGGATATTGTTGTTGATCTCAGCCAGCATAATGGCGATGTCTTTGTACAGATCTTTACGTTTGGACTCGTCTGTGTTGGAACGAGCTTCTTCAATCAGAGCGTCAAGATCCGGATCCGCGATGAAACTGCGTAGCACCCTGCTGCGTCGAATGCTCAAGGGGTAGGTGTAGTCTGCGTCTCCGCTGGAAGTCGTCCATCCGAAATACGCCATATCATGTTCACCTGCGGTAGTTCTGGAAATGTAGCTACCGAACTCGAGAACTTCTACGCTGCACTGCACACCGATGTCGAGCAGCATAGCCTGAATTGCTTGGCACATCTCAATACGGGACTGATTGTCATTGACCCAGAGCGTAGTGGAGAAACCATCGGGATAACCGGCCTCGGAAAGCAGTTCCTTCGCCTTTTCAGGGTTGTACTCTGGAACACCGGTAGAGTAGTAGCCGAAAACTGCCGGAGCGATGATCGCGTCGGCGGGCTGGCCACTGCCTGCGTTGATAGTGTCGATGATGGTCTGGCGGTCGATTGCCATGGCCAGAGCCTCACGAACGAGGGTTATTGAACGGTTCTTTGTTCATATTCATGGAAACATACCAGCAGGTGAGAGACGGAATTTCATAAACCATCAGCTTATCATTGTCATTGATTTTGGGGATGTCATTGACCGCCAGATCATAGGCCAGATCGATTTCGCCGGTTTCAGAGCGATAGAACGCTGAGACGTTTCAGGGATGACTTCATAATCAGGTTTTCCGTTGCGGCCTTACCGGCGTAATAGTCATCAAATGCCTTGAGTGTGACATGATCGCCCTGTTTCCATTCGACAAAGCAATACGGACCGGAGCCAACGGGTTCAGAATGAAGGCGTCCTCATCTGCTTCAACAACAGCTTTGGGAACGATCGCCGCAAAGGGAATTGCCAAGGTTGCGGAGGGTCGGTGAGTAAGGAGCACTCGTCTTCACTGTAACAGTGTATTCATCATCGACAGTAACATCTTCAATAAAGTTGACGATATAGGAGACAGCTGCGGGTTGCGAGCACGATCCAGAGAGAACTTGACGTCTTCTGCCGTCAGATCACTGCCGTCATGGAACTTGATGCCCTGACGAATCTTGAACACATAGGTCTGTGCATCCGTCTGCTCCCAACTTTCGGCGATCTGCGGAACGATCTCATTGGTTTCAGCGTCAACTGTCACCAAGGTGTCGAAAATCTGACAGGTGACCTCAACTGCCGGTGTTTCTTTGCCCTGATGGGGGTCAAGAGAGGTGACATCAGCGCCCTGCGCCCAGATCAGCGTGTCTTTGTAAGCGGTGGCAGTCGCTTCCGTGCTGCCGCCGTTTTCTGCCGACGCGTCGGCTTCGGTTGTGGCAGTGGACTGCTTGCCGCCACAGGCCACGAGGGACAGCAGCATAACCAGCGCCAGTACCAGGGTCATAACGCGGACAAAGCTCTTTTTCATACATTTTCCTCCTGTTTTTGATTTTCCGTATAAACGAAACATTTTTCAAAATCACTGCGATCAGCAAAGCGGCGCAATGACGATGAACAAAATAACTTAAATCTCACCTCTCTGCACACGAAGGCAGGTCACGAAATGACCGGGCTCTTCTTCTGTCAGGACCATGTCCTGCCGGCGGCATGCACCTGTCGCGTAGGGGCAGCGTTTTGCAAAGCGGCATCCCTTTTCGGGATTGATGGGAGAGGTGAGCTCGCCTTTCATGGTGATCGGTTCATAGGAACCTTCGGATTTGGAATCGGAATGGCCGAAAGCAGAGCCTGCGTATACGGGTGCATCGGCTTTTTAAACAGCTTGTCGGACGGTGCTTTTCTACCATCTGGCCCAGATACATGACCAGAATATCGTTGGAAATATACTTGACAACGGAGAGGTCGTGCGTAATGAACAGATAGGTCAGTCCTAGATTGTCCTGCAGATCTGCATCAGGTTCAAAATCTGTGCCTGAATAGAGACGTCCAGTGCGGAAACCGGTTCATCACAGACGATAAACTTCGGCTCCAGTGCCAATGCCCGCGCAATGCCGATGCGCTGGCGTCGACCGCCGTCAAGTTCATGTGGATAGGTATTGATGAGTCTGCTTGCCAGACCAACCATATTCATAATCTCGCGTACGCGTTTCTGGATGCCATCCTTGTCCTTATGGTCATAGATTTTCTGAACAAGCAGGGGCGCAGCGATCGCTTCGCTAACCGTCATGCGCGGGTTGAGCGATGCAAACGGATCCTGGAAGATAATCTGCATGTCACGACGCATATCTTTCATCTGCTTATCGTTGAACGAAAGAATATCCTTCTGATCAAAATAGACTTTGCCGCTGGTCGGTTCATGCAGGCGGAGAATGGCACGGCCCATTGTAGACTTGCCGCAGCCGGATTCACCGACAACGCCAAGCGTTTTACCTTGTTCAATGGTAAAGCTAATATCATCTACCGCGTGGAGCATGCCGTTTGGAACGGGGAAGTATTTTTTTCAGGTGTTCTACCTTCAGAATTTCACGATTCTGTTCTGCCATATCTTCTCACCTCTTTCAGGTCGTGTACCGGAAGCAGCGCACCTTATGACCGTCTTCCAGCTCCGCAAGTTCCGGCGACGACAAGCGGCAATGCTCGGTGGCATACTTACAGCGGTCAGCAAATTTACAGCCCTCCGGCAGCGCAGTCGGGTCCGGCATCATGCCGTCGATGGCGGCCAAGCGACGGCTGTTCGTTTCCAGATTCGGGATCGAGCCGAACAGGCCTTCAGTATAAGGATGCATGGCGTTTTCATAGACCTGACATAGCGTGCCATACTCCACGATCTCACCGGCATAGATGATCGCGACACTGTCGCAATTCTGCGCAACAACGCCAAGATCGTGCGTGATGAGCAGCATAGAGGTATTGTTCTTCTGCTTGAGATCCCGGATCATTTCCAGAACCTGCGCCTGAATGGTAACGTCCAGGGCGGTGGTGGGCTCGTCCGCAATCAGAAGTTGCGGATTACATGCAAGCGCGATGGCAATGATGACACGCTGCTTCATACCGCCAGAGAACTGGTGCGGATAGTCGTCATAGCGGCCAGCCGTGATGCCAACCATTTCCAACATATCGCCCGCCTGTTTTTTGGCTTCCTGCCTGGAGAACTCCGGATGGTGGTTGCGGATGACCTCGAGGATCTGCTCGCCGACGGTCATAACCGAGTTCAGCGATGTCATGGGATCCTGGAAGATCATCGAGATCTGCCGACCGCGCATCTGGCGCATTTCTTTTTCGGTCAGCCTCAGAAGATCATGTCCTTCGTAGATAATCTCGCCGGAAACAATTTCTCCGGGCGGATGCGGAATCAGTCGCATGATACCGCGCGCGAGTGTCGTTTTGCCCGCGCCGGTCTCGCCGACCAAACCCAGGGCCTCGCCGCGCCTAATCTGCAAATTTGCGTCGTTCAGCGCACGAACCACACCATCTGTTGTGGAATAGACGATGTTTAAATTCTTAATATCCAACATAATATCTGACATGTTACGTATCCTCCTTTATGGCACAGCGGCTGTCAGTTCTTGAGCTTCGGATCCATTGCGTCCCGAAGACCGTCGCCGATCAGGTTCAGCGAAAGCACCGTCAGCATAATGCCAAGACCCGGGATCACGGTCACATGCCATGCGTCACGAATATAGACACGGGCATTGGAGAGCATGGCGCCCCATTCCGGTGTCGGCGGCTGAATGCCAAGACCCAGGAACGAAAGACCGGCGATTGAAAGAATCGCACCTGCAAGACCAAGCGTTGCCTGCACGATGATTGGAGCCAGTGCGTTAGGGATGATATACTGGAAGATAATCGCATTGTTGTTGCAGCCGATAGAACGTGCTGCCTCGATAAACTCCTGGTCTTTGACGGTCAGAACTGCTGCGCGAACCGTTCGTGCAAATGTTGGGATGTAAGCGATTGCAATGGCAATCATAACATTCCAAAGGCTGGTACCGAGCGCAGCTACGATCGCAGTTGCCAAAAGCATGGACGGAATCGCCAGCAGCACGTCCATTGCTCGCATGATGATTGTATCTGCTGTGCCGCCGTAGTAACCGGAAAGTGCGCCGAGAATACCGCCTGCGCACAGCGCCAGCAAAATGGCAATGCCGCCGGTAAACAGGGAATACCGCGCGCCCCAGAGCATACGCAGCAGCATATCGCGGCCAAATTCATCCTGACCGAAAATGTGCTGCGCACTTGGACCTTTCAGACGGTTGAACAGATCCTGTTTGACAACGTATTCGTTATAGACCGCATTTGTGTGGTCATATCAATCACCAGCGTCGTAATGGACACGACGACAAGGAACGTGATGAACGCGAGACCAATCATCGCCATCCGGTTTTTACGGAAGCGCCGCCAGGCCTCCTGCCACAGCGATCTTTGCTTTTTTCTCGTCTGTTGCCAGGCTGTTTTCCAATTTGTTCTTTTCGTGCATATGGCTCACCGTCCTTTTTGTAAAGCGATTTGATTCGCGGGTCGACAAAGGCGTAGATGATATCGACCAGCAGATTCACCAAAGTGAACATCGTCGCAAGGAAAATAACACATCCAAGCACCATCGGAATATCTTTTGATTTAATGGATTCTACCATCAGACGTCCAAGACCGGGCCAGGAGAATACCGTTTCAGCGAGCATCGCGCCGCCGAGCAGGTTGCCGAATTGAAGACCGACTGCCGTGATGATCGGAATCAACGCGTTTTTTAGCATATGCTGGAACGTAATGGTTCGCTCGTCGTCGCCTTTGGCGCGCGCCGTGGTGATGTAATCTTGCCGGATGACCTCAAGCATGGACGATCGCGTCATTCGCGCAACCATAGCGGCGGAGTTAAAGCCCAGTGTGAGCGCAGGCAAAATCAGGCTTTTTAGCATTGGTCCAAATCCGGACGCCATACCCCTGCGAAGGAAGCCAGCCAAGCGTCAGAGAAAAAAGCATAACCAGCAGCAGACCGGACCAGAAGTTCGGCATAGATACGCCAATCAGCGCGAAGACCATAGAAACATTGTCCAGCAGAGAATACTGCTTTTAGCCGAGATAATGCCAATCGGGATTCCAATCAGCAGCGCTACCAGAATACCTGCACAAGCAAGAATTGCAGTGTTCGGCAGGCGCTCGACCACTTGATCCCACACCGGAATACTGTTTTTATAAGAGACGCCGCGGCTTCCATGAAGCAGATCCCTCATATAGTGGAAATAGCGGACAAAAATCGGATCGTTCAGACCAAGCTCTTCTCGCTTCATGGCGAGTGCTTCTGCCGTCGCCTGGTCACCTAAAATGATGGCCGCGGGATCGCCAGGCGCAGGCTCAGGATAAAGAACACAACAAACGTGACGCCGATGATGACCGGAATCAACATAAGTAAGCGCTTGAGGACATACTTGTGCATATTGATTTACCTCCTGTTTCCTCCTAAGGGATTGGCTTCATAGGCCAATGCAAAACAGATTTCTCTGTTTCTTATGACATAGTATAGTGTAAATTGCGCAAAATTGTCAACAATTTATTTGTGAAGTTACCATAGAAAAAACACTTTCATTTTTGTTAACCTTCCACTATAATAGTATTACAATGTACACGTGGTTTGCCTATAGATGTTGCATTTTTTAAATTCAGGAGGACACGACGATGAAAAAATAGGTGGAATGTTTTATTACGAACCTTGTAAAGGTCGCGGAGAACGGATATTTTGAGCGAGTTTGTCCGCCAGACGGGGATTTGGCATTTACGATGTCTGGCCGCTGCGGTCTGTATTACTGTTTGGAAGATATTATGTTGCAAGACACGCGCAGGGTCGCATATATTCCTATGTACACCTGCGAAACCGTTCTTAGCTCCTATGAAAAAGCTGGCTATCAACTGAAATTCTATGATATTGATGAAAACCTGCGCAGTGTGTTTGACCCAGCGGCGCTTGATGAGATCAGCGTGTTGTCGCTTTTGCGGCTATTATGGCTTCTGCAATTATGACCACGCCTTCATCCGCGCCTGCAAGGAACGTGGCATTGTGATTCTGGAGGACGTGACGCATTCCATGCTTTCCGCCGACGGAATTGATCCGCTCTGCGATTATTTTGCTGGAAGCTTCCGCAAATGGATGGGCATTGCGTGCGGCGGTATTGCCGTCAAGCGAAACGGAAATTTGCGAAACCGCTTCTGCCGGTGGATCCCACGCACCTTCGCCAACGGGAAGCTGCCATTGAAACAGCGGAGTCGGATGTATTCTGGGAGGGAGAAATGCGCCTTCGCCAGATGTTCGACAGTTTGCCGGCGATGAGCGTTCGGGTATATTCTGCGGCATGCGGATTTTGATGCGATCTGCGCAGCAAGAAGAGCAAACTTCAGCGCTATTTTAAACGGACTGCCCAAGGAGCTTCATGGCATTCGGCCTGTGTTCCCGATTCTGACAGGCGCGGCAGTTCCGAGCCATTTCTGCCTGTATGCTGAGCGCCGGGACGAGTTCCAGGCATTTTGGCAGAGCGTCAGATTCGCTCTACCGTCTACTGGCCGGTCGGTCCTATGGTACATCCGGAGGGGCATCCGTCGGTTACGTACATTTATGATCATATTGTTTCCGTTCCCTGTGATCAGCGCTATCAGCCTTCGGATATGCAGCGTGTTGCAGAAGCGTTTGCCGCTTATTCTGAAAATTTTGGAAGGTGAGTATGCAGGAACAACGTAAAACAGCAAAAGCAACCACATCGGAGATGATTTTGGAGGCGCTGCGTGAACAGATCATCAACGGAACGCTTGTACCGCAGGAAAAGCTGGTGGAAGCAGAGATCGCGCAGCAGTTCGGAACCAGCCGCGGACCGGTCCGTGACGCGCTCAAGCAGCTTGCCATGGAGGGGATGGTGGATTATCAGCCCAACAAAGGTTGCTCGGTCGCGCTGCTCTCGCCGGAAGATGCGTATGAGGTGTTTTTTTCTGAGAGGCAGCCTTGAAAAAGCTGGCGATCCAGAAGAGCAACTGCCATGTCAGCGACTACGGTCTTCTCATCATGGAGACAAGCATTGAAGAATTTCGAATTGCAGATGAAGCAGGGAATTTGATGCAGGCGGTCCGCGCTGATGAAAAATTTCATCAGCAAATTGTCCAGTCTGCACAGATCGACAGGCTGACCAAGATGTGGGAGCTTTTAAGCCCGCTCAACGGTGCGATGTTCCTTTCCGTGCGAAACGCCAACCGATTCGGCAATCAGATCAGCGACTCTGAAACGCTGGCCAGAGGCGGAGCAGTTCTGGGATCGCACAGACTTCTGTTGGAAGCGGTCCGAAAGAATGATTTACAGGAAGCCTGCAAGCAGCTGGATCTGCATTATGAAAAGACCGGCGAACGCGTTTACCGGCCTCTCTTTGCTGCAAGAAAGAGCACCGTTTTAACCGCCCCAAGTTTCCCAGAATAATTGCATTTCGATATCTGAAATGACGCAAAAACTGCGCCGCAGTAAACAAAGAATAGGGCTTTCCGGAGCGCGTGAACGCGGATAAAAAATATTCCGATCTTCCGAAAAAATCAGTAGACTTTGTGCCGGTTCTGTGGTAGTTGTTTGTGCTACCAAAACGAAGGAGGCACAGACATGGCAAAGAAACGGGCAAACGGGGAAGGCAACATCCGCAAGCGCAAGGATGGACGCTGGGAAGGGCGGTACACTGCTGGATACGACGAAAAGACAGGCAAGCGAATCATCAAGAGCGTTCTCGGCAAGACACAGGCAGAAGTGAAAGAGAAGCTCGCCAGAGCGATTGCCGATGCGGAGGTGCTTGACACTCAACGGGTGGACGAATATACGCTCGGCACATGGCTGCAAACATGGTACGAATTATATGCAAAGCCGCATCTGCGATTTCGACTGCCGAGTATTACCGGCGCGGCATCGAATTGCATATCACGCCGCGTATTGGCGATATTCCGCTCAAAAAGCTGACCGGACGCGATTTGCAAGGGTTGTACAAGGACTTGCGGGAACACGGACGGCTCCGCGAAGCGCAGAAGAACAAGCAACCTGGTCTCAGCGACTCGACGATTCGCGGCATCCACACAATGCTGCACAATGCGCTCGACCGCGCGGTAAAGGAACGCCTGATTGTCCGAAATCCAGTAGACGACTGCATTCCGCCGAAAATCCCAAAGCACGAAATGAAGATCCTGCCGCCGGAGCAGATCAAATCCTACCTGACGGCAGCAGATCAACGTGGCGTCCTGCCCATGTTCTATCTGGAACTCATCAGCGGACTGCGCAAAGGGCGAGATTGGTGGCGCTCCAATGGTCGGACTTGGACATCGAAAACAAGACGATTTCCGTCAGCAAGCAGGCCGGACGCAACAATGCGGGCGAACCCGACATCACACGCCCGAAAACGGAAAACTCCATCCGCAAAATCTCGATTCCACAGGATGCCGTTGATCTGCTAATCGCGGGCATCAGAAGCACCCGAGCAACCCGTGGATGTTCCCATCCCCAAAAACAGGCGAGATGTACCATCCGGATTCGGTGGTCAACATCCACAAGAAGATTTTGAAGGACGCCGGACTGGAACACCTGAGATTTCACGACTTGCGACATACATTCGCGACATTGGCGCTCCAAAACGGCGTGGACGTAAAAACGGTATCCAGTATGCTCGGTCATTTCGACGCAGGCTTTACACTGAGAACCTATACCCATGTCACACGCCAGATGCAGGAAAGTACAGCCGAAAAGATGGGCAATTTTATGGCACAGGTCATGTAAAAACAAAAGAGCGGCGGAGAGGATGAGATACATATCCTCTCCGCCGCTCTTCTTTGGACATTTCGCCGTGTGGGTCACGGTGTGGGTCAAGCCGGTTTCCCACACTTAGCAGCAAAATCCACAGGAAGGTGGATTCGCTTTTTTCTGCGAAAAGCCACGGCGGTTGCGACAGTCCACTGGACTGTCACCAAGAGCCGCCTTTCGAATCCACCTTCGCCTAAAATCAAAAAATTCCGACCATCCAGACGGATGTTCGGAATTTTTGGTGGGGGAAGGTGGATTCGAACCACCGAAGTCACTGACAACAGATTTACAGTCTGCCCCCTTTGGCCACTCGGGAATTCCCCCATATTCAGTTCGCTGCGCTGCGGAAAGATTGGAGCTGGTAGACGGACTCGAACCCCCGACCTGCTGATTACAAAGAGTAGAAAAATTCTGAAAATATCGTTTTCCAGACGTTTTTGATCGTTTTCCGTTGGAACTGAAATACTCTTCCACGTCCCTGTTTCCACTGCTTCCGTCCGCTCGTTTCCGCGTGTGGGTCACGGTGTGGGTCACGGTGTGGGTCAGCCGTTTTTGCAAGTCCGCCGTGTAAAGACACCTCGAAGATGGGCTCTCACGCAAGCGCGATCCTTGCCTGTGCTGAAATTCAGCCTAACAAGAGCGCCCACCACGCGCAAAAACTGCGCCGCAGTAATCAAAGATTACAGAAAATTTAAAGCAAGGTTATCTCAAAATCATTTGCGGCAATGTGTTCGTCACAGAAATCGCGCAGTTCCATGATTCCCGCCTCGGAGGTCTCCCAAACGGTTTCAAGGTCAATGTTGCCATATTCATGCGCAACGACATTTCGCATACCCGGATGGCGCGCCAGGGGATACTGGTATGTAAGCTGATAAATTCCGGAGACGGATGCTTTACAAACTCGCCAATCTGCATCAAGCAGAGCGCAATCGCGTTGCGATAGGTCGGATTTGTGCAGAAGGTGTGATAATCATGCGCATACTCAGTATGCGTAAACATGATGTCATTACAATAACCCTGAATTTTCTCAAGGATCTGCGTGTCACGACTTTGTGCGGTCATATAAAACAATTTCCTCCCCGGCAATTTGATCCAGAAACCGTTGATCCAGGCTGCCTGTTGTCAGCAAATCAAATCTTTCCCATTGACGGCTACGGTCCGTATCAGAAAACTGAAATCGGAAAAGGCGCTTATTCCGTCTGCTTACCTTGCCCAACACGGCGAGGGCGTGAACAAAACAAGACTTTCAAAAGATGTGTACGGCTGGGGTTCTTCCACCATCTGCAACATTCTTGAAAAGCGTGAATATCTGGGACACACCATCAATTTCAAGAGACCGAAAGCACTAAAGGACAAGAAAAAGCCATTATGTCCCGGAGGCCGAATTATCTTATCCGAACATCGTTATCCGCAAGACCAAGCCCCTCGGACACTACGGCAGACTTCGCAAGGCGTATCTGGAAATGCACCGCCCGATACTGTTCAATGAGCTGGTACTATCCGACAAGCTCTTTGAGCATTGCGCCGAGATTGACGAAGCGGCACGAAACCGCATGGAGCTGATTTGCGGTCACTGGCAAAGCAAAACGGCGTGGAAGGGTGCGGCAGATGAACTAAAAGCCGAAAACCAAATGGAATGGGTCGGAGCGCGGCTGAACGAATGTCTTTTCACAAAACCTATTGACAAGAGAACTTGGCAAGGTATAATTAGGGCAAAACAGGTGTTCATATGAAAAAGGACGATATCTTAAACGCAAGTGAGCATAAGAACAAAGACTTAGCAGAAATAGAAGTGATATATCAAGCAGGAAGTCATGCAGGCAGAGTAGGTGCTTTAGTGTGTTGTCTCCTGTCCTTACTATCCTCTATGCTTGCTCATGCCATGATTTATAGTCCGTGGGTTATATCTTCAGCATTCTTTCAACGCAATGGTTAGTTCGCTTTATCAAAATGAAACGAAAAGTGATTTGGTGCTAACCATCCTATTTTTTATTCTTTCCGTCTTGGCATTTGCCGGATTTATTCGTCGCCTTTAGAGGTGAGAGTATGAAAGAGCAGTTGCATCTGAAAAATCACTTAAAGGAAGTTCGTATGGCAGCAAATCTTTCTCAAGCACAGCTTGCAGAAATGGGGTGTGTCGAGAAACACTATCAGTTCTATCGAAACAGGGCAATTCAACCCAACAGCAAAGTTAGCTCTTATCCTTTGCATTGCCTTAGATAAGAAATTCGAAGAACTATTCTATTTTTAGGAGGACAGCATGGATAATTTGATATTATTGATTTTGGGGTTGTTTATTTCTGTGCTTGGCATTACAAACATCAAAGGTAATATCAGTACGATACATTCGTACAACAGACGAAAAGTAAAAAGAAGAGGATATACCTAAGTACGGAAAAGTCGTTGGCACAGGCACGCTTATAATGGGAGTATCTTTTATCTTAGGGTACATTGCTTTGTTTTGGAGCGAGACCGCTATGGCAGTTATCATCCTACCGGGAGTAGTTGTTGGTTTGGGATTTATGCTCTATGGCAGTTCAAATATAACAAAGGAATTTTCTGAAAAGCGAAACGGAAAATCCCTTTAGGAACTAAAAGGCGCACTTCTATACTCTCTGTCGAGACGGCAAGTGCGTATGCGGAGTTTCATTCCCGGTCAGCAGAGAAAACTGCTTGACCGAAAATGTTTCGTCACTTCGTTCCGTCAAGGGAGCTACATCCCTTGCGACGCTTGTGCGTCTATCCCTTGTGGACTTGCCGTCCGCAAACGGTTTTGACAAACCGTTCGCCGCCAGCAAGTTTGAAAACCGAATACTGAAAATCAGACCGTTGACCCGCGCCGTGTGCGTATAAAAGTCAGCGGTCTTTTTTTGTCCCCAAAATCAAAAAAAAGGAGGTCAATCACAATGACAAAACCGAAAACCCTTGACCAGCTTCGAGCCGGAAAGGTGCGAGCCGAGACGCAACTTGCACAGGAACAGCACAAGCTGGAGCGTCTGGAGAACAGACAGAAGTATCTGGAGAAAGGCGAACGCACCAAGCGCACCCACCGCCTTTGCAATCTGGGCGGCACGATTGAGAGCCTTGCCCCGGAGGTCAAAGATCTCACACGTACCGAAATGACAGAGCTGTTGGAACACTTGCCTTTTCTCTGGGAGACGAGAAAGGCTTTGAGTGGATAGGACTTATGACATTACCGCAGACGAACTCTTGCCAGGACGGACACCACCAAGACCGAGAGCAAGACCGCACAGGCGCAAATGCTCATTCTGGAACTGCTGGCAGATGGAAAGCGTATGCCGAGCGCAGAGCTGGAAAAGGCAGTCAATGAGCGTGGATTTTCACGCACTATGAGAACGGCAAAGAGCCGTATCGGGGACAGACTTGTGACCGAGAAAGACGGTACGGCATGGGTCTGCTATCTCGAGATTGACAACAGGAACACGGCAAGCGTGGCAAAGACGGCAAGGTTTTTATAGATAGCGTCGGATTAAATAGGGGGATGTTTTGAACAAGCGCGAAAAATTATGAAATGGTCACCGCTGGAAATGGGCGCGGCAAAGCAGGCTCACGGAGCGTGAGCAGGCGGATATGGGTGTGAAGCTTCTATGCGGCGGTCGGCAGAACAGGTTCATAGACCTTATGGTCACGCAGAATGGCAAATACCACGGCAGTCATTTTCCTCGTCACATGACCGATGATCGTCATGTATTTGAGCCCTTCTGCGGCTTTCTTCTCGTAATATGCGCGGAACATGGGATCGCGCTGTACAGCGACCTGAGACGCCATCCAGATGCATCTGCGCAGATACGGAGAGCCCCGTTTGGACATATGCGCGTGCGCAGCCTGGAACTCGCCGGACTGGTTGACAGACGGATCGACGCCAATATAGGCTGCGAGCTTGTCCGCAGAAGAAAAACGGGAGATATCTCCGACTTCGCTGAGAATGACGGCTCCAATGATCGGTCCAACGCCGGGAATCGTCGTGACCGTCGTATCAAAGCTCTGAAACAGTCTGGATATTTCTTTTTCCAGAGCGTCAGCCTTTCCGGAGAGCGACTGGATCTGGTCGAGCATCAGGAGAATCAGCGTGGAATACGCGCCGTCACAGTCTTCAACGCCGAAGCTGTTTCGTGCAAGATCCTTGAGTTCACGCGCCTTCCACTCACCGAAGTGACCGTTGCTGCTGTTCCAGAGCAGCTCCGTCAGCTTATCCAGATGTGCGTTGGAAAGCCTCTGCGGTGTCGGATACTTTTTCAGGAGTGCCACGGACGACTTACAGAAAATCGTATCGAACTGCGCCTCATACTCCGGAAAGACACGGTCGATCAGCGCGATCAGCTTCCGCTTGAGGTCGCCGGCCATGTCGACCAGATAGAAGCGGTTCCGGCACAGTTCCTTCAGTGCCAGCAGACGATCCTGTGCAACATTGCTTTCGGCATAGCGCCCGAAGCGGATCAGCTCGGCGATGATGAAGGAATCTTTTGCATCTGTTTTGATCTTGCGGATGAACATATCCCGCATGGCGCTGGTTTGGATCGGGTTGAGCAGAATGACGTGGTAGCCGTCCTTGCGCAGCCGCGTAAAGAGCGCCAGCCAGTAATGCGCGGTGGACTCCATCGCAAATACGATCTGACTTTTGATGTTCGTGTGTTTTCTGATTTTCTCCAGCATGAGATTGTACCCGGTGCAGTTGTTGCGGATAGAGAACGGGCGCTGGACGGTCTGACCGTCCGATGTGATCATACAGACCTCGTGGCTGCGCTTGGCGACATCGATACCGACAATGAACATAACATACACCTCAACGTAGATTTACAGACAGTCCTCATGGTCTTATGAGTCATACCCTGCTTCGATATCAGCGGAGAATCCCGCATCCGGCTCATAAATGAAAGCTCATAAGAGAGAGGTCCCACGCTGCTTAGAGCGGACGAACGCCGCAAGGAGAAAAGAAGAAAACCTCTGTCTGCATGAGGATATTATATCATCGCGCATCTGCGCGCTGATAACGGCAAAGAAAAGAAGGGAAGAAAAGTCGCCTCATACGGCGGAGCCGAATGCTGCTTAAAGCGAATAAGTACCGCAAGGATAAAAAAGCGGACTGCCGCCAGAACGAGCTTGGAAGCCGCATTTTCGTGGGAAGGGTTTTCGTCGATTATTCAGAGGGTTTGCGATGCGGACACAGTTTGATGGAAACATGGCACCAGGAGAAAACGCCTGCAGCACACAAAATGAGTTATGCAATCATGTTTTATCGGTTAGGGTAAAGCGAGTACGCCGGAGACTTCCTGCCGAAAACTCGGAGAAACGGTCAAATCGTGTTGCCGTTCAAGCAGGCGGTCGAGCAGAATATTTGCATTCCGTCATGCGGCAACATACCAGAAAATGCGGCTCTGCGTACAAACGGTCAAATCTCGTTCCCGGAGGTGCCCGTCAGCAGAAACGGCTCTGAAAAAACAGCTTGCAAGCTCAAAAACTTGCAAGCTGCCTTCTAAAAATCTGCACTTTACTGCACCCGATATCCAGACAAAATCAAGCTGACGATTTTCTGCCAGAAGTCATGTTCTTCTGCGCTGTAATACGCTCATGTTTGGAATCTCGTGAAAGGACACAATACGGTTTTCTTCATCCAGCCATGCCTCAAAAAATATCCGTTCCTCGTTGAACATACTCATTCCGGTGCAGAAATTCATCCAGCAGCGTGTAGGGAAAGTATGGAACCAGCGCAAACTGCTGCTTTGCCTGATTTCGCTTGGATTCTGCTTTTCCAGTCCTTGTAATCATTCCGTCCAACTGATGTTCCAAATACTACTCCCATAGCTGATCGACGCTGTCGCTAACACGGATGCCTCGTTTTGTTTCGTTGAATCATAATGAAAAGTATTCCGCAGATTGAGCCTGTTTTCTATCGTCCTAGCCGCCTCGTCAACTTGACAGTTTCCTCAAAGCAGGCGGATATCTCCTCCGAGAAGATATCGGTTATGTCCGGCAAGCACGGACCCATTCCGTTTCGTCCAATAATTCATCGAAGCATTCGGCATCGGCTTGTGATCTCTTTTGTTCTCAAGCCTTTTCGTCGATCCGCCCTGAAGCACGCGGCTGTTTACGGGCATTCCGCCCCGAACGGTCCGCTGCTGCTCCGGCGATAAGCAGAAGCGGATAAATTCCCACGCTTCGTCAACATTTTTTGAGCCGGATATGATGCTGAACGCCGTTCCGAACGAAAAATACGAACCGGCAGGCATGTTTGTCAGCGTTGGATATCCAGTATATACATAGCCATCCGCAGGAGGCTCGCCCGGCTCTCCAATGAACGTCGGTATCAATAAGGCAGGCTCGGAATCCATATCCTGTGATTGCTGGACAGCCCATCCGTCCATCCAGAATTTCAGATACTCCTCAAATTCACTTTTCTGAAATTGGACTTCTTCCTTTGGTCGGTCCACAAAGAAGATGCCTGACACGCTGGACACCTTTGACGCAATATTTCTCGCCTTCAGTCTCCACTCCTCCGGGAATATTGGGCGCGCATGATCATTGAGCGCCTGCTTCGCATCCTCAAGAGAAATTCCGTGCCCGTCAAAGTACTGCTGAAGTCCCATGCACGTCCCAATGCTGAACGAATAAGGAATTTGCATCAGCGCGCCATTGACTGCCATGGCATCCAGCAGCTCCGGAACGACTTCATTTTCCGTATTTTTCAGCGTCTCTTCGACCCTTGGCATTAAATCTACGAACAGGCTTTTGGCTGCCATTGCCGAATTGTCCATTTCCAGCAGGTAGAGATCGCAGTACTTTCCAGCCATCAATTCCGTTTGCATAAGCTCCAGGCTATCATAAATGACAAGGCGAATTTGAAATTGCTCCTGCTGCGCATTGAACGCATTCACAGTCGGAAGGATCGCGTCGTTCTTCCACACGCCCATGTGACCACTTTCGGCTCATCAGCGCCTTCGTCAGGGGAATGCGAAGAACAGCCGCTCAGCAGGAGGATGCTCAATGCAAGCAGTATGAATGCGGAAAGCAGACAGGACCTTTTCATTTGTGTTTCCTCCCATAAAAGCCCATTTCAGCCGGTGATCAGTCGACCCATGTAAAATCAAACGGTTCGCCAAACGATACGCCGCTGACATCGTCGTACTTTATTTCGCTGGTCGGCTCGTTGTGTGTATCCTCAGGTAGCTTCAGCATAAGCAGAATCGCCAGCATCAGCAGCGCGCCGCAAAGCGCGGCGACCATGTATTTCAGCCATGCCCGTGGACGGTGCTTTTCGGAAATAACGGTTTCGAGCGGAACGGCTTCCGGCTCATCGGAAGTGGTCTCCACAGTCGGCTTCTCTGTGTTTTCCGTGTTCAGAAGCTGGTCGATGGACACGCCATAAAGCTCTCCCAGCGCAAGAAGTTTTTCCGTGGACGGCTTCGACTGTCCGCTTTCCCAACGCGAAACCGCCTGCCGGGAAACGTTCAGCTTCGCAGCAACATCTGCCTGCGTCAATCCTGCCGCTTTTCGCGCCTGTGTCAATTTTTCGTCGAGTTCCATGCGTTTCTCTCCTGCCTGATTGTATGAAATTCCACGATTTTTGTAAACCAAAAATCGGTTGCTTTTGCGCAAATATTGGTTGCTTTGCAGATTTTTTGATAGTCCAAGCAAAATTCAATTTACATAATACCATTATAAAGCAGACAGGAAAGATGTCAAGGATGAAGATGGAAGCTGGACTGCGCAAAAACTGCGCCGCAGTAAACAAAGAATAGGGATTTCTGATATGTGTGGAACTGAGTAAAAATATTCCGATCTTCCGAAAAAATCAGTAGACTTTGTGCCACTTCTGTGGTAGTTGTTTGTGCTACCAAAACGAAGGAGGCACAGACATGGCAAAGAAACGAGCGAACGGAGAGGGCAACATCCGAAAACGGAAAGATGGACGCTGGGAAGGGCGGTATACTGCTGGATACGATGAAAAAACCGGCAAGCGAATTATCAAGAGCGTTCTCGGCAAGACACAGGCAGAGGTAAAAGAGAAGCTGGCAAAAGCGGTCGCAGAAGCAGAAAATGTAGATGTGCGCCGTGCGGACGAGTACACGCTTGGAACATGGTTGCAGACATGGTATGAACTCTACGCCAAGCCGCATCTGCGGTTCTCAACTGCGGAATATTACCGGCGAGGAATCGAACTGCACATTGTGCCGCGTATTGGCGATATTCCACTCAAAAAGCTGACTGGACGCGACCTGCAATGGCTCTACAAGGACTTACAGGAGCATGGGCGACTCCGCGAAGCGCAGAAGGGCAAGCAGCCGGGGCTGAGCGACTCGACGATTCGCGGCATCCACACGATGCTGCACAACGCGCTCGACAGGGCAGTCAAGGAGCGGCTGATCGTGTGCAATCCGGCGGACGACTGCATCCCACCGAAAATTTCAAAGCACGAAATGAAGATCCTGCCGCAGGAGCAGATCAAGTCCTACTTGACCGCAGCTGACCAGCGCGGCGTCCTGCCGATGTTCTATCTGGAGCTCATCAGCGGTCTGCGAAAAGGTGAACTGGTAGCGCTCCAATGGGCAGACTTGGACATCGAAAATAAGACGATTTTCGTCAGCAAGCAGGCAGGGCGAAACAACGCCGGAGAACCGGATATCACACGCCCGAAAACAGAAAACTCCATCCGAAAAATCTCGATTCCGCAAGATGCCGTCGATCTGCTAATCGCGGAGCATCAGAAGCACCCGAGCAACCCGTGGATGTTCCCATCACCTAAAACGGGCGAGATGTACCACCCGGACTCGGTGGTCAACATCCACAAGAAGATCCTAAAGGATGCAGGGCTGGAACACCTGAGATTTCATGACTTGCGACACACATTCGCAACGTTGGCATTGCAGAATGGCGTGGATGTGAAAACCGTATCGAGTATGCTCGGTCACTTTGACGCAGGGTTTACCCTTCGCACCTACACCCACGTCACGCGCCAGATGCAGGAAAGCGCCGCCGAAAAGATGGGCAATTTCATGGCACAGGTCAAAAACAAAGAGCGGCGGAGAGGATGAGATACATATCCTCTCCGCCGCTCTTTGGACATTTCGCCGTGTGGGTCACGGTGTGGGTCAAGCCGGATTTCACAGGTTTTCACGAAGTGCGTTCCCTAAAATGGTATATACATTTATAGGAAAAATTCTGCTGGGTTGATGCCTGAAAAACACCACTTTTCTACAAAATCAGAAATCCGAAAATAGTTGTTCAAAAACGCCTGATATTCAGAGAATATCAGGCGTTTGGTGGGGAAGGTGGTTCGAACCACCGAAGTCACTGACAACAGATTTACAGTCTGCCCCCTTTGGCCACTCGGGAATTCCCCCATATTCACTTTGCTGCGCTGCGGAAAGATTGGAGCTGGTAGACGGACTCGAACCCCCGACCTGCTGATTACAAATCAGCTGCTCTACCAACTGAGCTATACCAGCAACTCAAACAGCAAGGCTGATTATAATGGATAGTTTGCAAAAAGTCAAGCACTTTTTTCTGCTTCGGCAAATTTTTTTCGGATATACCCGGCTATATCCGACGCTTACGGGCGGTAGCCAATGGCGCGCGAAATGGCGCTTCCCGCCTCGCAGACCAGGCGCGTGGCAAGCAGGAAATCCTCGGAATACACCTGCCGGAACATGCCGACGACACCGATGGCATAGCGCACCTCGCCCGAGGCGTCGCGCACCGGCGCGGAAACCGAGCGCAGCCCGACCTTGTATTCCCCGTTTTCCACAGCATAGCCCTGTTCGCGGATTTTCTGAAGCTCCGGCTGCAGCTGCTCGGAAGACGTCAGCGTATGCGGCGTGTAGGATTTGAACTCGGAAATGGAAAGAAGCCTCCGGCACTCTGCCTGCGACAGATTCGCCAGAAACAGCTTTCCCTGCGACGTGCAGTGAATCGGCAGGCGCGCGCCGACCTCGGAAACCACACGAAGGCTCGCCCGGCTCTCCTCCTCTGCCAGCGTCACAACCGCCGCCCGGTCAAAGACTGACAGGAAGACCGATTCCCCCAGCTCCGCGCAGATTTTCTGCATATGCGGGCGGGCAATCGAGCCGATGTCCCAGGCATTGGACACCGCGCAGCCGTATTCAAACAGGCGGATGCCGAGCCAGTAGCGTCCGTTCGGCGTCTGCTCGATGAGCCCCGCCTCGCGCATGGTGGAAAGCAGCCCGTGAATGGTGCTTTTCGGCCAGCCGGTCGCCTGATACAGCTCGGTAAGCGTCGCGGGCTTCGTCCGCTCTGCCAGCAAATCCAGCAGGCGGATTGCCTTTGCCACGGAGTGAATCGTTTTGGTTTCAAGCTCTGCCATACCCTGTGCCTCCTGCGCGTTTTCCAATGTTTATTCTTAGTCTATCATGCTTTCCATTGCCCGGCAAGCGCCAGACGTTCGGCATTGTCGAAATTTGTTTTCCGTTTTTGCCGCAGACAAAAGGAGGCGCGGTCGCCCCCTTCGTGTCCGTTTATCAGATCGTTTCCAGCAATGGCGAGGCGAGCACTTCGCTGAGCGCCGGAACAGCGTCCGCCGCGCCGGGTCTGGTCACGGCAATCGCGCTTGCAACCGTCGCCTGCCGAAGCGTATCGCGCATGGAGAGGTTCTGCACGATGCCGCGCACAAAGTAGCCGATGAACGTATCGCCTGCCGCCGTCGTATCGACCGCGTCCACATGGCACGCACCGAGGCGCACAGTCTCGCCGCTGCCTTTGTAAAGGCAGCCGCTTTTGCCCATCGTGAGCATGATATTCATGCCGGGGTATTGTTCCGCCAGCGCCTCAGCAATCTCTTCGTAATCCGTCTTGCCGGACAGACCTGCGCCCTCGACCTCGTTGACAATCAGCCACGTGACCGTCTCCAGCGGGTAAGACAAAACCTCCTGCCCATAGGGCGCGGCGTTGAAAGCAATGCGCAAGCCCCGCTCGTGCGCCTTTTTCATGATGTAGGGCATGTTATTGATCTCATTCTGCAAAACAAGAACATCGCCCGCTGCAAAGTGCGACAGGACCTCGTCGGCATAGTCCTGCGTAATCTGGCGGTTGGTGCCGCCGTAGAGAATGATGCAGTTCTGCCCGCTGCGCTCGACCTGAATGATCGCGTGACCGTTCGCGCCTTCGCCCAGCCGCATGAGACTGGTATCCACGCCCGCTTCCTGCATTTTATCGAGCAGGAACTTGCCTTCGGCTCCATAAAGCCCCGCATGGTAGACCTCCGTACCCGCCTTCGCCAGCGCAATCGACTGGTTGAGTCCCTTGCCCGCCGCAGCCGGCAGACAGCGCCGTACAGGGCGCGGTTTCACCGGGTCTTATAAAATGCTCCATCTGATAGACATAGTCAATGTTGCACGAACCAAAATTCAGAACCTTCATGGAAAAGCCTCTCTTTCCTTCGTTTGATTCTATCGTATCACATCGGCGCGTCCGGCTCAATGGTTTTTGCGATATTCCTTCGGCAGCGCGCCAAAATATTCTTTGAAAGCAGCGGTAAATTTGCTCTGGCTCTCATAGCCGACGGCTCTTGCAATCTCCGCCACCGATTCGTCCGTCTCCCGCAGAAGCTGCGCCGCGCGCCCCATGCGGTGCTCTTTCATGTGCGCGGCAAGTGACGTGCCGTAGACCGACTTGAACACCTGCTTGAGCGTTGTGGGATTCATCAGATACTGCTTGGAAAGCTCCTCGATCGTCACGCGGGTCTCTAAATTCTGCGTCAGATAGGCGTGGACCGCATGCACCGCGCGCACCTGCTCGGAAAGCTCCTCCTGCGCCATATCGCCGTCTGTCTGCACCGCACCCAGCTGCAGCAGCAGCGCCTGTGCGCCGAGCCGCTGCCATGCGCGCACCGTCTGCGCGGGCTTCGCGTAAAACATGTCCACAATAGCATCCGTCTGCGCGTCCGCCGGCAGAAGCGTCATATCCTCGCGCACGCAGTAAAGATCATACAGCCGCTCGCCCGTGACATCCGCGCCGGACAGACACTCGGGCGGCTGCTCGGTGAGCTTTCTGAGGTCGACCCGCACCAGAAGCCCGCAGAAGCCGTCGTCCGGTGTGATGGTTCCCTCCTGAAAGCCCGCCTCCTTCCAGACGGCAAGCTTGCCCGCGTGAATTGTCTGCCCATGCCCGTCCGCCGTTTCAAACGAAAGGCTTCCCCGGCGACAGGCATAGACGCGCAGGACCGCATCCTCCTTCCCTGCCGCTGCGGCAGACGCTGCCTCCGGCAGATAAAAAAGCTGCACACCGGCAAACAGGTCGACCGCCTTCGTTTCGTGCGGCGCGAAACTGCTTTCCCGGCAGCAGCCGCAGCTGCACGGCTTATGCTCCATGGTGCGGTTCCTCCTCCGGGCAGGCAATCTCCATGACACGCTCGATCATCTGATGCAGAAGCCTTGCCTGCGCGGTGTCGGCAGCGCGGTAGTAGACCTCCTTGCCCTCGCGGCGCGAGACGATCAGCCCGCTTGCTTTCAGCGCGCGCAGATGATGCGAGATGGCAGGGCTGGACATGTCCATCATTGCCGAGATATTGACCACGCACGGCTCGCAGTGGCACAGCAGCCAGAAAATCCGCACGCGCGTAGGATCTCCCAGCTGGCGGAATACGTCCGCAATTGTCTGAAATTTTTCCGTCTTCTCCAGTTCCCGGCATAACGCCGGAATCTGTGCTTCCGCGCCGTGATGGTGCGGCAGATGCAGCTGCTCCATATGCTCCTCCGTTTTCGCCCGAACAGAAACGGTTTTCGCCCCTTTGGAAGGGTCTTCGCCGGGCGGGTCCAGATCGGCGAGCTGTTTGAGAGCTATGCCGTCGGCCGCAGCCGGAAAAACATCGGCGACCTGATGGACATCCGCCCGGATTTCGCGTACGTGGAGACTGCTGACGGCATTGTGCGTGTCAAGCCCGAGGAGGTCGCCGTCGGCGATACGATCGTCGTCAAGCCCGGCGAGCGCGTCCCGCTCGACGGCACGGTGCTGACCGGCACGTCGGCACTGAATATGAGCGCGCTGACCGGCGAGAGCGCCCCCGTGGACGTCGCGGAGGGCAGCGCCGTCGTGAGCGGCAGCGTGAACCTGTCGGGTGTGCTGCGCCTGCGCGTGGAGAAGGTGTATGCCGAGTCCACGGTCGCGCGCATTCTTGAGCTCGTGGAAAATTCCTCGCTCAAAAAGGCGCACACCGAGCGCTTCATCACGAAGTTTGCCCGCGTCTATACGCCGTCCGTGTGCGGCGCGGCGCTGGCGCTGGCGATCCTGCCGCCGGTCGTGCGGCTCATCATGGGCATCCCGGCCGACTGGGGCGAGTGGATCTACCGCGCGCTGACGTTTCTCGTCATCAGCTGCCCGTGCGCGCTCGTGATCTCGATCCCGCTGTCGTTTTTCGGCGGTATCGGCGGCGCGTCTGCACGCGGCATCCTCATCAAGGGCTCGAGCTATCTCGAGATGCTGGCCAAAACGGACCGCGTCGTCTTTGACAAGACCGGCACGCTCACGCGCGGCACATTTTCCGTCACGGCGGTGTGCCCCGCGCAGCCGGAGCTGTCCGAGCAGGCGCTGCTGCAGCTTGCGGCGGCGGCCGAGCAGTTTTCCGACCACCCCGTCAGCCAGAGCCTGCGCCGCGCAGCCGGACAGCTGCCGGAGACGCTGGTCACAACGGACGCCAGGGAACTCGCCGGTCACGGTGTGACCGCGCAGGTCGGCGGCCGCGCCGTCGCCGCCGGCAACGCGAAGCTGATGGCCACCCTCGGCCTGACCGCGCCTGCGGTCGATGAGATCGGCACGGTCATCCACGTCGCGGCCGACGGCGCGCGATCGGGCAGTGTGAGCTGATGTATATTTACGACAAGCTCTTTACTGAGTATAACCACATCGTGGCGCAGATTCTCATCACCGCGCCGGATCTGGCCGAGGGCGGCAGCCGCAAGGCGCACTTTCACAATACGCTCGCGCGCCTGCTTGAGCTCGGCGCACTGCCGGTCATCAACGAGAACGACACGGTCTCCACGGATGAGATCGTCATCGGCGACAACGATACGCTCTCGGCAATCGTATCGGCGACCGTCTCGGCGGATCTGCTGATCCTGCTCTCGGACATTGACGGTCTGTATGACTGCGACCCGCGCCGTGACCCGGATGCCAAGCTTATTGAGACCGTCCCGGTCATCGACGCGCGTATTCTCTCGCTCGCGGGCGACAAAGGCTCGGAGCTTGCCACCGGCGGCATGGTCACCAAGCTGCACGCGGCGCAGATCGCCACGGCGGCCGGCTGCGAGATGGTCATCGCCAATGGCGAAAAGCCCGAGGTGCTCTATGATATCGTCGACGGCAAGCGCGTCGGCACAAGATTCTTGATCCCAAAATCTGAGGAGGTACTGCTATGACGACTCTCGATATTCTCAAGCGGACGAAGGCCGCGTGGCCGAGCATCTGCAACGCCTCTGCCGAGGACAAAAACCGCATTCTCTCCGCCATGGCCGACAGCCTGCAGGCACGGTGCGACGCGATCCTGCGCTGCAATGCCGAGGACATGGACGCCGCGCGCGGCCACATCTCGGACGTCATGCTCGACCGGCTCTATCTGGATCGCGGTCGTGTCGTTGCCATGGCCGACGGCATCCGCGCGACCGTGGCGCTGCCGGATCACACGGGGCGCATCCTTGCGCAGATCGACCACCCCAACGGCATGAAGATCTATAAAAAGCAGGTGCCGCTCGGTCTTGTGGCGATCATCTATGAGAGCCGTCCGAACGTCACGTCCGACGCGGCGGCGCTCGCCATCAAGAGCGGCAACGTCTGTATGCTCCGCAGCGGCAAGGAGGCCTTCCACACGGCCAAGGCCATCGTCGCGGCGCTCAAGCAGGGCATCGTCTCCGCCGGCGGTGATGCGGACATCGTCAACATCGTCGAGGACACCAGCCACGAGAGCGCCACGGAGATCATGCAGGCCAAAGGGCTCGTCGACCTGCTCATCCCGCGCGGCGGCGCGGGGCTCATCCGCGCCTGTGTGCGCAATGCCACCGTGCCCTGCATTGAGACCGGCACGGGCATCTGCCACGTCTACGTCGATCAGTACGCCGACCTCGATAAGGCCGTGCGCATCATTGAAAACGCCAAGACCAGCCGCCCCTCTGTCTGCAACGCCGAGGAGGTCTGCCTCGTGCACCGGGCGGTCGCGGCAAAGTTTCTGCCCATGCTCAAAAAGGCGCTGGTCGATGACCGCGCGGCGCAGGGGCTCACGCCGGTCGAGCTGCGGCTCGATGCGGCCGCGGCGCAGATCATCGACGGCACACCCGCATCCGACAAGGACTTTGACACCGAGTATCTCGACTATATCCTCGCCGTCGGCGTGGTCGACAGTCTGGATGCCGCCATCGCGCACGTGCTCGCCCACTCGACGCACCACAGCGACGCCATTGTCACCGAGGACGCTGCGAGCGCCGAGCGCTTTATCAACGGCACGGACAGCGCCGCGACCTATGTCAACGTCTCCACCCCGGGCAGCAACCTCACCGGCACGTCCGACTACCTGGATACCGCAGCCGTGATGAACCTCATGTTCGTGCAGAATCCGGACCTTCAGAAGGTCGGTCTTCTCTATGACCTCGGTCAGGACTCCGCCGCAAGCGCCATTGAAAGCGCGAAGGCATATCTGGAAGATAAGGGTGTCGAGGTCATTGAGCGCACCGGCACGAGCGTCGATGAAATTGCGCTTGCCGCGCAGGCGCTGGTCTCGGACGGCGTTGAGGCTGTCTTTACCCCGACCGACAACACGGTCATGAAGTCCGAGCTGACGATCTATGAAACCTTTGCCGAAGCCGGCATCCCCCACTACACCGGCGCAGACTCCTTCGCCCTGAACGGCGCGTTCCTCGGCTACGGCGTGGACTACGCAAACCTCGGCGTGGAGACCGCAAACATGATTGCCTCCATCCTGCTCGACGGCGCAGACCCCGCAGCGACTGCCGTCAAGACCTTTGACAACGGCACGGCAACCATCAACACCGAGATCTGCGAGCAGCTCGGCATCGACTTCGACGAGCTGTCCGAGAAGTTCGCCCCCTATTGCACGAAGGTGCAGTCGATTGTGACCGCCGAATCGTTCGATGACGTGCAGTAATCCATATCATCTGCGGCAGGCTGCGGTGGTTTTCATCGCAGCTTGCCCTTGTAAATCTATGATTGTTGGAGGAACCCCCTATGTCGCTGGATTCTATTCTGGGTCTGATTCAGACCGCGCTGGAGCTGGGTCTGATCAGCTCGCTGACGGTGCTAGCACTGTTTCTGAGCTATTCAATGCTGGGCGTGTGCGATCTGTCGACCGACGGCTGCTTCACGCTCGGCGCAACGGTCGGCGCGGCAATCGCCATCGCGGGGCACCCGTACCTCTCGATTCCGGCGGCAATGCTTGCCGGCATGCTCTCAGGGCTCGTGACCGCCGTGCTGCAAACGAAAATGGGCGTCAACAGCCTGCTCTCGGGCATCATTGTCAACACTGCGCTCTACTCGGTGAATATCGCCGTCATGGGCGGCTCATCGGTTCTCAATATGAATAAGACGCCGAGCGTCTTTTCCGACATGAAAGACCTGCTCGCGGGCTCCTCCCTTTCCGGGGAATATAAGCTCGCTGTCGCGGTCATCGCGGTCGTGCTTGTGTGCGTCTTCCTCGGCTTCTTCCTGAAAACCCGGCTCGGTCTTGCCATCCGCGCCACCGGCAACAACCCCGATATGGTGCGCTCGTCCTCCATTAACCCCGCATTCACAACGATCATCGGGCTTTGCATTTCCAACGCCCTGACGGCGCTCTCAGGCTGCCTTCTTGCCCAGTCTCAGAAATCCGTCAACATCGACATCGGCTCCGGCATGGTGACGGTTGCGCTTGCGTCGCTTCTCATCGGGCACGTCTTCCTCGGAAGGCGAAAGCTTCCGCTCCGGATTTTCGGCATGGTACTGGGCGCGTTTGTCTTCCGTCTGGTCTATACGATCGCGCTGCGCTTTGATATGCCGGCATTTATGCTGAAATTTGTCTCCGCGGTCGTCGTCGTCGCAGCAATCTCGATTCCATATCTCAAAGAGCAGCTGCCGATGCTCCGCCGCCGCGCGGCGCACAATCGCGCAAGGAGGGCGTAACATGCTGAGACTCACCAACATCTCCAAAACCTTCAACCCCGGCACCGAGGACGCAAAGCTCGCGCTTGACAATGTGTCGCTGCACGTCCGCCCGGGCGACTTCATCTCCATCATCGGCGCGAACGGCGCGGGAAAGTCGACGCTCTTCGGCGCGATTGCCGGCAGCTTCATCACCGACACCGGCGAGATTGTGCTCGATGGCGAGGATATCACCCTCACGCCCGAATACAAGCGCTCGAAGCAGATCGGCAGGCTCTTTCAGGACCCGATGCGCGGCAGCGCGCCCGGCATGACCATTGAGGAAAACCTCGCGCTTGCCGCCGGAAAGGGCGGCTGGCTGCACAGGCTGACAAAGCAGGAAAAAAAGCAGCTGCGTGAACGTGTGGCGCTTCTCGGCATGGGGCTGGAAGATCGCATGAGCCAACCCGTAGGTCTTCTTTCCGGCGGGCAGCGGCAGGCGCTGACATTGATGATGGCAACCTACAATCCCCCGAAGTTGCTGCTTCTCGATGAGCACACTGCGGCGCTTGACCCCGGCACGGCAGAAAAGGTTCTGGCACTCACAACAAAAATTGTCGAGGAAAACCATCTTACCTGCCTCATGATCACCCACAACATGGCGTCCGCCCTTAGCCTCGGCAACCGGACGATCATGATGAACCAGGGAAAAATTTTCCTCGATGTGGAGGGAGCCGAACGCAGCGCGCTGCGCGTCTCCGATCTTCTGGCGCGCTTCCGCGAAATTTCCGGCAAGGCGCTCGATAACGACCGGATGCTTTTGATTTGATTTTTCGCAAACGCATGGTTCTGTCTGGACCATGCGTTTTTTGTTTTCGGTCTTGTCTGCACAGCGGTTTCGCGGTATACTATTATATTAGATAAGTGGCGCCTTCAGGCGCAGTTTTGGATAACGCGGAGGAAACGCGATGAAAAAAGAATTGTTGGAGACCGGAAAAATCGTCTCGACCCATGGCTTGCACGGCGAGGTCAAGATTCTCCCCTGGGCAGACAGCCCCGAGTTTTTGCTGGAATTTGACCGGGTCTTTCTCGGAAAGCGGGAATATGCGGTAGAGGACGCGCGCGTACAGAAAACGTGCGTGCTGATGAAGCTTGAAGGCATCGACACCGTCGAGGACGCAGCGAAGCTGCGCGATCAGGTGGTCTTCATTTCGCGCGAGGATATCGAGCTGGAAGAGGGCGCAATCTTCATTCAGGACCTGCTGCATCTTCCTGTGCTGGACGAAAGCGGCGCGGAGCTGGGAAAGCTCCAGGAGGTCATCTCCACCGGCGCAAACGACGTGTTTTACGTCAAGGGCGCGCACGAATACATGATTCCCGCCGTGCCGGAATTTGTGTTGGAGCGGAATATCGACGAGGGCTTCATCCGCGTGCGGCTCATTGAGGGGATGCAGACCGATGCGCTTTGATATTCTGACGCTGTTTCCCGACGCGGTGGACGCAATGATGCAGTCCAGCATTTTAGGTCGTGCGCAGAAAAAAGGGCTTCTTGAAATTCACGCCCACCAGATCCGCGACTACACCACAAACCGCCAGAATCAGGTCGACGACTACCCTTACGGCGGCGGGCGGGGCGCGATTTTGCAGTGCGATCCATTATATCGGTGCTGGTGCGCAGTCTGCGACGATGTTGGTGCGCCCGTCCACACGATATTTCTATCCGCCTGCGGCAAAACCTTCAACCAGGAAAAGGCAAAGCAGCTTGCGGGCGAGTTTGAGAACATCGTTCTCGTCTGCGGGCACTATGAGGGCATCGACCAGCGCTTTATTGACGAGTGCGTGGACGAGGAAATCTCCCTGGGCGACTTTGTTCTGACCGGCGGCGAGCTTCCGGCAATGATGATCACCGACGCCGTAAGCCGTCTGGTGCCCGGCGTTCTGGGGGACGAGGTCTGCTTCACCGACGAGAGCCATTGGGACGGATTCCTCGAGTATCCGCAGTACTCCAGACCCGACGTCTGGCACGGTTTGGAGGTGCCCGAGGTGCTGCTCTCGGGCGACCATCAGAAAGTCGACCGCTGGCGCAAAAAACAATCGATTCTGCGCACGATGTATCGAAGACCCGACATGTTCCAAAAGCTGCGCTTTCCCTATAAAACACGCGCCGAACGCAAGTTTGTTGCAGAATTGGAGGCAGAAAATGAAGACTTCCGAAATCGCGACCCTAAAAACCTGGATTACCGAAAGTAACCGCATCGTCTTTTTCGGCGGCGCCGGCGTGTCCACCGAGTCCGGCATTCCGGACTTTCGCAGCGTCGACGGCTTATATCACCAGAAATTCGACTACCCGCCGGAGACGATTTTAAGCCACAGCTTTTTCTACAGCCACACCGAGGAATTTTACCGCTTCTACCGCGAGAAAATGCTGCCGCTGGAAGCAGAGCCAAACGCCGCGCATCTGGCGCTTGCAACGCTGGAACGCGAGGGAAAGCTCCGCGCCATCGTCACGCAGAATATCGACGGTCTGCACCAGAAGGCGGGGAGCCGCTGCGTCTATGAGCTGCACGGCTCGGTCTACCGCAACCGCTGCACGCGCTGCGGCAAAAAATACCCGCCGGAGTTCATCCGCGACAGCGCAGGTGTTCCCAGATGCAGCTGCGGCGGTCTCATCAAGCCCGAGGTCGTCCTCTATGAAGAAGGGCTGGACGATGCGTGCGTCGAGGGCGCCATCCGCGCCATCTCGGATGCGGACATGCTGATTGTCGGCGGCACCTCGCTCACGGTCTACCCCGCAGCGGGGCTCATCCGCTATTACGGCGGAAGCAAACTGGTCCTCATCAACCGCGACGAAACGCCGTATGATTCCTATGCAAACCTGATTTTCCGTGACCCGATCGGAACCGTTCTGTCCCAGGTCACTCTCTTTCTGGATTGCAATTGCAACCCGGTTTGCAGCTCATTCAACGACCAAACTGCCGAGCAGCGAACCTACAGTCTTTCGCCGCCGCAAGGCATTTTTGCTCTGCAAAAATCCTTGCGGGGGGACTGCGGTGGGGATGGGGTCCCCAGCGCAGTCGGGAGATAGCAGCCCCCGCGCAAAGAAATTTCCAGAGGAAATTTGCTTTGCGCCACGTCGGGTCTTACAGATTTGTCGTACCCCCGACCAGAGAGCGCTCAAAAGTACGTAACAACGCTCGACAAGAGAGTACTCAATACCGAGCAGCCCCGGGGTGCCAGAGGGACCGCGGTCCCTCTGTTTCGGGAAGAGTCCAGAGGAACCCCTTTCAAGGGGTTCCTTTGGGCAACTTCTTCGCGGAGGCTCGACACCGCGCTTCTTTTCGCAGATAAGAAGCGT
>VOFH01001563.1_pt1 | contig 35036 bp, 47 predicted proteins | sample 5384091 | NCBI WGS metagenome assembly VOFH01 (sample SAMN12384727, study PRJNA508395) | human gut metagenome | isolation source: healthy gut G | host: Homo sapiens
AGCCGCTTTAGGAACGACGTAGTCCTGTACTATCCGACATTGGAAAAGAAAACAAGAAAACGTGGTCATCCCAAGTGGTTTGACGGCAGGATTGACTTTGCCAATCTGGATCTGACCCGGTGCAAGGAATACGAGGTGAACAAGGGAAAACTATACGGATTGAGGGTATATGCAAAAGCTCTCAAAAGGTATGTTTCCTTGGCCGTCTGGTATCCGATGGATGGGAGGACAGACAAGTGGCAGCTTTATTTCTCTACAGATGATTCCATGGTTGGATGCGAAGTTCTGGATTATTACAGAACCAGGTTCCAACTAGAATTTTGCTTTAGAGATGGAAAGCAGCATGTAGGAATCACCAACTGTCAGTCAACTGACTTCAGAAAGTTGGATTTTCACGTCAATGCATCGCTTGCTGCTGTCAACTTGACCAAAGCGGCATGTAAGAGGCTCGGAATAGCCTATTCCATATCCTCTTGCAAGTCATTCATACACAATGCGTATATGCTTGAACGATTTATTTGCGTGTTTGGGATTAACCCAGACATGCAAGTTATTGACAAACTTTTCAAAGAACTCATTTTATTTACTGCCAGAGCCGCTTAGGCTTGGAGAATTTTTAACGAACTATTGTACTATTATTCTAGTTGTTTATAATCAGCGTTATAAGAATATACGATAATTAATTGGGGGATTTAAATTATGAAACACGCATTTGACCGTTTTATTCACTATTTACAGAAAAACTACTTTAGCTATTGGGTTATATTAGGAATTGATACGTTCATAGCTTTGATTTGTACCTGGGTGTCATTTATCGGCATTCATTATATAACGGAAACTTCCAAAGAAATAGTTTCACTTTTCCATATCTTGGCGGTTTCAGTTATATCGAGTGTTTTGGGGGCTACTCTATTTCATACTTATCGTAATACGATTCGTTTTTCCCAGTTGAAGGAATTATGGAGGTTGGCGGGAAGTGTGCTCATAAAGGCTGTCTGCATAGCCATTGTCATTTGGTTTCTCCTGCCACAGACGGGATTACATAACAGTCAGAAAATAAGTCTTTGTACTGTTTGATGGTATGCTGACTTTTATTGCTATGGTTGGGTTTCGTATACAGTTGATTATTGTTTATGAATTCTTGCTGAATGTACTGAATAAAAAGAATATGCGTATTCTGATTTATGGCATTGATGATAAGAGTGTGGCATTGAAAGTCCGGTTACTGAACAGTTCTCATTATAAAGTTGTAGGCTTTTGTATTTACGGAACAGGTAATTCTATTCGGCGTGTGGCTGATCTTCCTGTTTATTCTTTTAAAGATGAAGAGTGCTTTAATAAACTTATTCATAAGAAATGTATCGGAGGCATCCTGTTTGCCCGTTACGAGAATACCCGTGAAGAGGAAGACCGCCTGCTTCAGTATTGTAAAAGGAGTGGATTGAAAACGTTGATTGCTCCGAGTATCAGTGAGGCTGACGAAAACGGCAGTTTCCACCAATGGGTACGCCCTATCAAGATTGAAGACTTGCTGGGTCGTTCAGAAATTCATATCAATATGGAGGAGGTGATGACTGAGTTTTGTGGCAAGGTTGTGCTGGTGACAGGAGCTGCCGGTAGTATTGGTAGCGAACTTTGCCGGCAACTGGCTCAGATGAACATCAAGAAGCTGATCATGTTTGATTCCGCTGAGTCACCTCTGCATAATGTCCGTCTGGAATTTGAGAAGAATTATCCCGGGCTTGATTTTGTTCCTGTCATTGGAGATGTCCGTGTGAAAGAGCGTCTTCGTATGGTATTCGATATCTATCACCCTCAGGTAATCTTTCATGCCGCTGCTTACAAGCATGTTCCGTTAATGGAAGAGAATCCCTGTGAAGCTGTGCTGGTCAACGTTGTCGGCTCTCGCCAGGTTGCCGATATGGCAGTTGAATACGGAGCTGAGAAGATGATCATGGTTTCTACCGATAAGGCGGTGAATCCTACCAATGTAATGGGATGCTCGAAACGTCTGGCAGAAATCTATGTACAGAGTCTGGGATGTGCTATTCGTGAGGGAAAAGTGAAAGGTCATACCAAATTTATCACTACCCGCTTTGGAAATGTCTTGGGTAGTAACGGTTCTGTAATTCCCCGTTTTAAGGAACAGATTGAGAATGGCGGTCCTGTCACAGTGACTCACCCTGATATCATTCGTTTCTTTATGACTATTCCCGAAGCTTGTCGCCTGGTAATGGAGGCCGCTACTATGGGTGAGGGCAATGAGATTTTTGTCTTTGAGATGGGCAAGGCTGTGAAGATTGTTGACTTGGCTACTCGTATGATCGAACTTGCCGGTTATCGTCCGGGTGAAGATATTGAAATAGAGTTTACGGGATTACGTCCGGGTGAGAAACTTTATGAGGAAGTCCTGAGTGATAAGGAGAATACGATTCCTACTGAAAATAAGAAGATTATGATAGCTAAGGTACGTCATTATGAATATGCTGATATTCTTGACACTTATGCGGAGTTTGAGAAGTTGTCGCGTACAGTAAAGATCATGGATACGGTGAAGTTGATGAAGAAAGTAGTACCGGAATTTAAATCCAAGAATTCACCTCGGTTTGAGGTTCTGGATAAATAATTAGAATAATCTATAACACTAACATAAATCAACAATGGATATGAAAGATTGGAGTTCTATAAGAAATTTGTACCTATGTAACTGGGTGATGTGTCTGTAACTTATGCTGATACTACTCTATCGGAACAGGATTTTCTTTTAAACCAGGTATAAGTTTGAGAGATGGACTAAGAAACTTTGTAGAGTGGTATATAAAGTATTATAATACGGAGAAATAAAATAATAAAAATATAAAACTATGAGCATTTTTGCGGGTAAAACCCTTATGATTACCGGTGGAACAGGTTCTTTCGGTAATGCAGTCTTGAATCGTTTCCTTCGTACCGATATCGGTGAAATTCGTATTTTTTCACGAGATGAAAAGAAGCAGGATGATATGCGCCATGAATATCAGGTAAAGTATCCTGATGTGGCACATAAAATTAAGTTCTTTATTGGCGATGTACGTAATTTGCAGTCATGTAAGAACGCGATTCCTGGTGTTGACTATATCTTTCATGCTGCGGCTTTGAAACAGGTTCCAAGTTGTGAATTTTTTCCAATGGAAGCTGTAAAGACGAATGTAATTGGTACTGATAACGTTTTGACAGCTGCTATCGAGGCTGGCGTCGGTGCTGTGATATGTCTATCTACGGATAAGGCCGCCTATCCTATCAATGCTATGGGTATCACCAAAGCTGTTGAGGAGAAGATTGCTGTAGCTAAGAGCCGTTACTCAGGTAAAACCAAAATTTGCTGTACGCGTTATGGGAATGTGATGTGTTCTCGCGGTTCTGTAATCCCTCTGTGGATAGAGCAAATCCGAAATGGTAATCCTGTTACTCTGACTGAGCCTACAATGACCCGTTTTATTATGTCGTTGGAAGAGGCGGTCGACCTTGTACTTTTCGCTTTCGAACATGGACAGAATGGTGATATTCTTGTTCAAAAAGCTCCGGCTTGCACTATCCAGACTCAGGCAGAGGCTGTATGTGAACTCTTTGGTGGTAAGAAAGAAAACATCAAGGTTATCGGTATTCGTCATGGTGAGAAGATGTACGAGACTCTCCTGACCAATGAAGAGTGTGCCAAGGCAGAGGATATGGGCAACTTCTATCGTGTACCGGCAGATAACCGTGGATTGAATTACGACAAATATTTCAAAGAGGGTGAGACAGAACGTAACACGCTTACAGAATTCAATTCAAATAATACGCGAATCCTTAACGTGGAAGAAACTAAAGCTAAAATTGCAGCTTTGGATTATATAAAGAAGGAGTTGAATGGTGAGGGTAACTTCGTACAGTGATAAAATTATGAAGATATTAGTAACAGGTGCCAAAGGTTTTGTAGGGAAGAATCTTTGCGCCCAACTTCATAACATCAAGGACGGTAAGGCTCGTTGTTATGGTGAACTGAAGATTAGTGACGTATTCGAGTACGATCTTGACTCTACCCGGAACAACTGGATAATTGGTGCAAAGAATCCGATTTCGTATTCAATCTTGCCGGGGTGAACCGCCCTAAAGACAATGATGAATTCATGAAAGGTAACTTAGGTTTTGCAAATACATTGCTTGATACCTTGAAGAAATATCATAACACTTGTCCCGTCATGCTTTCCTCCAGTGCGCAAGCCTCGTTGACCGGTCGCTTTGGTGACAGTGAATATGGTCGTAGCAAAAAGGCGGGTGAAGATCTTTTTCTACAATACGGCAAAGAAACAGAAGCTAAGGTTTTGGTCTATCGCTTTCCGAACCTTTACGGTAAATGGTGCCGTCCAAACTATAACAGTGCCGTAGCCACTTTCTGCAATAATATTGCCAATGACTTGCCTATACAGGTCAACGATCCGAGTGTAGAACTTGAGTTGCTCTACATTGATGACCTTGTGGACGAAATGATTCATGCCCTGAAAGGGGAGGAACATCATTGCGAGTTCGAAGGGCTTGACGTACAACCGAAGACTGACGGCAGATATTGCTATTGTCCTGTCACCCATAAGGTAACGCTTGGTGAAATCGTAGACTTATTACATCAATTCGCGGAAATGCCTAAGACACTGATGATTCCGGAAATTTCGGCTGATTCATTTGCCAAACGTCTGTACAGTACCTTTTTGAGCTACTTACCAAAAGAAAAAGCGATCTTCGACTTGAAAATGAATGTAGATCAACGTGGCAGTTTCACAGAACTTGTACATACCTTGAATTGTGGCCAGGTAAGCATTAATATCTCCAAACCAGGTGTAACCAAGGGTGAACACTGGCACAATACCAAATGGGAACAGTTTATTGTAGTCAGTGGGCATGCTCTTATTCAACTTCGTAAGGAAGGAACAGACGAAGTGTTTAACTATGAGGTGAGCGGAGAGAAAATACAGTCTGTCATCATGCTTCCCGGTTATACTCATAACATCATCAATCTTTCTGATACGGAAGATCTGGTGACAGTGATGTACTGCAATGAGGTATTCAATCCTAATAAGCCGGATACATACTTTGATAAAGTAGAAAGATAATATGGAAAAACAACCTAAATTCGATTATTCAGATATAAAATTCAAGGATAATGGTAAATTAAAGCTGATAATCGTTGTCGGCACTCGTCCCGAGATTATCCGTTTGGCGGCTGTCATCACCAAATGTCGTCAGTATTTCGATGTGATTCTTGCTCACACTGGTCAGAATTATGACTACAATCTCAACGGTATATTCTTCAAGGACTTGAAATTAGCAGAGCCGGAAGTTTATATGGATGCAGTAGGCGATGATTTGGGAGCCACTTGTGGCAATATCATCAACTGTTCCTATAAACTCTTCGTACAGACAAAGCCTGATGGTGTGCTTGTACTTGGGGATACCAACTCATGTCTGAGCGTTATTGGAGCCAAGCGTCTCCATATACCTATTTTTCATATGGAAGCTGGAAACCGTTGTAAAGATGAATGTCTTCCGGAAGAGACCAACCGTCGTATCGTTGATATCATCAGTGATGTGAATATGGCATACTCGGAACATGCGAGAAGATACCTTGCTGATTGCGGTTTGCCCAAGGAACGTACTTATGTCACGGGATCACCTATGGCGGAAGTACTTCACAACAATCTCGCAGAAATAGAAGCGAGCGATGTGCATCGGCGTCTGTGTTTAGAAAAAGGTAAATATATTCTGCTTTCTGCCCATCGTGAAGAGAATATCGACACCGAGAAGAACTTCCTTTCGCTTTTTACAGCTATCAATAAGATGGCAGAGAAGTATGATATGCCGATTCTCTATTCATGTCACCCGCGTTCTCGTAATCGTCTTGCAATATCTGGTTTCCAGTTTGATTCACGTGTCATCCAACACGAACCTCTCGGTTTCCACGACTACAACTGCCTTCAGATGAATGCTTTTGCAGTAGTAAGCGATAGTGGCACACTTCCTGAAGAGTCTAGTTTCTTCACAAGTGTTGGTCATCCATTTCCTGCTGTCTGTATCTCTCAGTTGCATGTGTCTATTATCTATTCAATAGAAAATAATAAATGTTTAGTATAAAGACTAAATAAGGAAAAAGTTCATAGGAACTGATAGTCGCAGTAAAAAAATGTATAAAAATACTGTGGCAATGATCGGTATTAGGGAGTTTCAATGATTCTTACCTGATATCAGCTCCTATTATGCTTCATCATGTAGATAGGGCAGATTATGGAGTATTACTAACCCTCACCTCAATTGTAGGTTGGGTTGGGTATATGGATGTTGGTTTAGGAAATGGACTCAGAAATAAATTACCAGAATTTTTGGCAAAGGGAGACTTTCATTCTGCTAAAAAGATTGTAAGCAGCCGTTATGTAACTCTTACTATATATGTAGCATTAATTATAGTAATCTTTTTTGATGGTTAGTCCTTTTGTTGATTGGTTAGGGTTCTGAATTCCCCTACAAGTGATGCTGGTGAAATTCGAGGACTTACAAATGTAGTGTTTATAGCTTTCTGTATTCAGTTCTTGTTTGGATTAATAAATTCAATTCTATTTGCTTATCAAATGCCTGCGTTCCAATCATTGTTTACTTTCGTGGGACAATTTATTGCTCTCATTGCGTTGGTAATACAGGTATATGTGTTTGATGTTACTTCGTCTTACAGATAGGTGCTGTCAACAGTATGATTCCTCCTTTAGTTCTGTTCCTGGGGTCTATCGGACTTTTTAGAACGAAACTGAAAGAAATTGCACCATCCTTCAAATTATTTGAATTCAAATCAGTTGGTAGTATCTTAAGCCTTGGATTGAAGTTTTTTGTCCTCCAAATGATTACAATTGTACTTTTTCAGGCCAATAGCATTATCATAGCAAGAGTCGTAAGTCCAGAAGCAGTGGTAGAGTATAATTTAGCATTTAAATATGTCAGTCTTTTGACTATGATTTTTCACTATTGTCATCACTCCTGTGTGGTCTGCAACAACGGATGCTTATGTTCGTAAAGACTTTGCATGGATAAACAAGACAATCTCTTTATCACGAAAAGTCTGTATTGCGTCTATTTTTATTGGTGTATTGATGGTATTGGCTTCTAAGTTTGTATATGGCATATGGCTGGGCAAGGGCACAATAGACATAAATTATTCAACCACTAGTCTTATATTATTGTATATTTCATTTGAAATGTTGTACAAAGTCTATGGAACTATCATTAATGGAACAGGAAAAGTATTTGCGCAGATGATATTGACAGGAGTAATTGCAATCATTTATATACCGCTTGCAATACTTTTAGGTAAATTATTTGGCTTGTCTGGAGTGTTAATAGCAAATGCTATTGTATTTGCGCTGAATTACTTATGGTCTAAAGTGCAATGCAATAAACTCATCAGCCAAACTGCAACAGGGATATGGAACAAATAACCATATATAACGACAAGACAAACAAGACAAAGTGGTATGAGTATGCCATTCTTCTGTTCATAATTCTATGGTCGGGAGGAGGTTTCACCTATGGGCTTTTTCCTTGAATGGATGTTGTATATGATGCCAGTCGTTGGATTCATTTTTTTTTCATCGAGGTTATAAACTTTCAAATCCGACAATCCTGCTAATTGGTGTTGTTTTGTCTGTTCATTTCTTACAAATGGTGAATTTTGGTGGGGCCATTATCAATCTTATTAAGCCAACATGCTTGCTCTTAGTTTGTGCTATATTTGCTAAGATAATTTGCTGTAAGTTTGTAAAAGTATATTTAGATTTAGTCTGTTTCATCTCACAGGTTTGCTTGGTATTGTGGGTAATTTGCTTGTTTCCATTGGACTATCCTTTCTTCGGTCAATTGCATCACAATTTCCTCTTTTAGGTTGGGATAATATTGAGAACAATACAAATATTGTAGATACACTATACATATTTAGTATCCCCAAGATTTTAAAGGTCTTATGCGAAATTCAGGTCCCTTCTGGGAGCCAGGCCGTTTCACTATATATATAACACTAGCATTGGCTATTAATCTTTTCTATTTCAAAGAAAAGATTACATCGAAGAATAGTCTTGTATTGCTACTTACAAATCTAACAACATTTTCTACGACTGGATATGTAGCTACAGCTACATTGTATGTGGGATATATATTCTTTTCAAACATCAAGAGAAGTAATAAAATCATCTTTTCTATAATACTGTTTGCTGTTGTATATTATGTGGGGCAATTGGATTTTATGACCGAAAAAATTGCTGAGCAATCAGCTGATGATTCCACTTGGTCAAGATTTGGCGCCATTGCATACCATTGGAATCAGATAACGCAATCTCCGTTTATTGGCTTTGGTCCATTTCTTTCAAATATTTTTGGAGATGAACTTTTAAGTAGTCCAAATGGATTGACTGATTTGATGAGGTATTATGGTATTCCATTATCCATAGTGTTTTACTACTTGTTATATAGAGGAACAAAAGTATATGTAGGTAATAGTCACAAGGGAGCGAATGTGTGCGTTTTTGTATCATTGTTGCTTTTATGTTTCTCACAAACAATTACATATTCACCTTTCTTTATGGTTCTATATTTTTTTGCATTTAATACATGCACGTATGATAAATAAAATCGGAATTCTTTGCACATATTCATTCCCCGAAGGGATGGCTCCTACCATAAGAATACTATCCTATGGACAGGGGTTAGTGGATAATGGATGTAAGGTTGAAGTTGTGGTATTTCAGCCAAAGGTCGGCGATAATGCATATTCTCTTTCAGGTTATGTTGGAGGTGTTAGTACGCCTATGCCCATAAGAGGGACACGAATAAGTCCAAGTTATATAAACTTTTTTGTTGATAGGCCCAAGTCTCTTTTAAATGCCATAAAGAAAATAAGGAATTCCCATAAAGAGGAAAAGTTTGATTGTATACTCTAAGCTTTGACCATCCTACATATCTCCTCTTTTTGTTCCAGTGTTGCGAATCATGGGAATCAAGATTGATTTATTGGCGACGAGTTTCCTGAGCCTATTAGGAGGCTGAAATCAACGATTCCTTTTTCCTATAAGCTTGCATACAAATTTGTTTATCAGTTCATTTCGTTCAGAGTTCTCATGACAGAGGCTCTTCAAAAGTTCTATGATGAGCTAGTGTGTGAGAAGCCTACGTATATTCTATGTTCAATTTTAAATACGGCTCGTTTTGATGGTATAGTAAAGCAAAAAAGTTTCCCGTAAGTATATGTGCTATATGGGAAATATGATGTTGGCAAAAGATAATGTTGATAACATCATCAGAGCTTTTAAGAGAGTATGCGATGATTTTTCTGATGTTGACTTATATCTTTATGGTACACCTAATGACAAAGATAAAAGTGTTGTCGAAGGAGTAATAGCAGAACTTGGATTAGGAAATAGAGTTTTTATTAAAGGAAGAATAGATTATAACTTAGTTCCACAGACTCTCTGCAAATGCAGAGATTCTTGTGACGTCTCAACCTGTTACAAAAGAGAGCTGCAGGTGGTTTCCCAACGAAATTGGCAGAATACATGATGAGTCATACACCGGCAATAGTGACGAATGTAGAGAGATTCATTACTATGTGCAAGATAACAATACCGTTTACTTGGTAGATCCTTGCGATGATGTCGCATACGCAGAAAAGATGAGATATATCCTATCACATCCTCAAGAGGCAAAAGAAGTGGCAGGAAGAGCGTATGACTATGCTATAGCCAACTTTGGTTCAAAAGAAGTGACTAAAAACTTATTGATTTTCTGGACAATACATTATAGATAAATATGAGCATTATTATGTCTCGTAATAATTTCCACTTCTACTTTCAGGTAGACATGATGATGAATAGAGAGGGTACTTCAAAGAACCTCTCAAAAAGAAGTTATTGCATCTTATAGCTCCCTCAAGATTACATCATGGAGTTCCTTATTAAGGCAATGAGAAAGGTGCAATATTACTTCCTCATAATTGCCAAAATGGGGGAGGATTGTTACTTATAATCAATAATTGCGTTTCTTTAGGTTGTCTCGCAAGCTTGGGTTTAGTATAGGCTATGATGCTTGTGACTACGGTCTACGGTTTGGTGATTTCACACTATGGAACCATCGTAGTAGGTAACGCCAATCGGATTGGTCCATATGCAACACTACACACATCTACTTGCATTTCTGATACAGGTAGAAGAATTGGCAAAGGTCTGCTCCTTTCTGCGGACGCGAAGATTACTGGTGTGAAGTGCTGGGTGATCATATCGTTGTGTGCTGCTAATTCGGTTGTCACATTCATCGCTTAAAGGTGAGAGCAAACGAAGAGTCGATGCGATAGAGACTCGAAATCAAAATGGAAATTGAATAAATGAATAGAAAAGGAAAATTCTACATACTAAATTGGATTTTTAGTTATGGCTCTGCCAGTAGTAATAGATTACTGGCATACGCTAATAGTGCTGCTGAACTGGGATATGATGTCGAAATTGTAGCGTTTTTGAGGCTTGATCTGAGGAATTGTCAACCCAGAAGTGGTGTAATTATTAGAGGACTCAGACCTTGTAAAGTGGAGAGTAAAGTTTTCTCAAAACTTTTGTCTTTCTTCACCACGATTTGGTTTTTTGCTTGCAGATGTGAAGAAAGAAGACAGATTGCTGTTGTATGGAGCTGCTGAATATCTGCCATTACTAGTGTGGCTCAGACGTAAGCAGACCTATTTTGAAGTGACGGAATGTCCTGATTTATTTAAGCCAAGGACTTATCCGTGGAGATACTACAAGAAATTATGGAAACGATTAAACGGAATCTTCGTTATCTCAGGCAATTTAAAAGCAGTACTTTTTTTGTTGATTATGGGGTCAGTCCGTATAAGGTCAATGTCATCAATATGATAGTGGATCCAAAGCGCTTTGAAAGCGTTCAACGTAACCCTAATGCAGAGAAATACATAGCGTATTGTGGAAATGTAAACAAGGATAGCAAGGATGGTGTAGGTGACTTGATTGCCTCTTTTGTCAGATATCATGAGAAGTATAGTGATAGAAAACTTTATATCATTGGACCAATCGTTTCGCAGGAACAAAAGCAGGAGTATGAAGAATATCTGAGACTATACAAAGCTCTGGATAGTGTGGTATTTACAGATTCTGTATCTCCTACCACTATTCCGCAGTATTTTGTGGATGCAGAAATGCTTGTTCTTGCTCGTCCAGATAATATTCAAGCTAAGTACGGTTTCCCCACTAAATTGGGTGAATACTTACTATCAGGCAGACCTGTTGTACTTACTGACGTTGGTAATATTACAGACTTCCTAAAAGATGGCGTCAGCGCCTTCATAGCTAAACCGGGGGATATTAATTGTATTTCTGATAAGATGATGGAAGTATCTGCAAATCCGAAAAAACAATTCTGTTGCCATTGCAGGAAAAGAGGTAGCTATGAAGGAGTTTAATAGTTCAACAGAAGTATTGAAGATTATTAATTTGATGTATAAATAATGAGTATATTATGAAAGTCGTTCTTCTCGCCGGAGGCTTCGGTTCCCGTATCTCTGAGGAATCTCAATTCAAACCAAAGCCAATGATTGAGATAGGTGGCATGCCTATCCTTTGGCACATTATGAAAGAGTATGCCTACTATGGCCATACTGAGTTTATTATCTGCGCTGGTTATAAGCAGGAGTATATCAAGGAATGGTTCGCTAACTACTTTCTGCACAACTCCGACGTCACCTTCGATTACCGTAATGGTAAGAACGAGATGACCGTTCACCAGACCAATATGGAGCCATGGAAGGTGACTGTGGTTGATACAGGATACAACACCATGACCGGTGGGCGTATCAAGCGCATCCAGAAGTATGTTGGCAATGAACCTTTCCTCATGACCTATGGCGATGGTGTATGTGATGTGGAGATTGACAAGCTCATCGAATTCCACAAGAGCCATGGTAAGCTCGCTACCCTTACTGCAGTCAAGATGGCGCAGGATAAGGGCATACTGGATATCACCAAGGATCAGGCTGTACGTGCGTTTCGTGAGAAGAATGCTGCAGATGGCGCTCCTATTAATGCTGGTTATATGATTCTCGAACCTTTGGTGTTTGATATGCTTGAGGGAGGGGACACTTGTGTCTTTGAGAAGACCGTTCTTGTGAAATTGGCAGAAATGGGCGAACTGATGTCATACGTTCACACTGGCTTCTGGCAATGTATGGATAACATTCGCGAGAAGTCATTTCTTGAGAAACTTCTTGCAGAAGACAAGGCTCCTTGGAAGCGTTGGGATCGTTCTGTTCCAGACATCCCTGATTATGCAAAATAAGCAAAGGTGGCAATTAATAAGTCAACATTTAACAATGGAAAATATATACGAATTCTATAAAGGCAAGCGTGTGTTTTTGACAGGTCACACAGGTTTCAAGGGCTCTTGGATGTGTAAGATGCTTGCTAATGCTGGTGCTATCGTAACAGGCTATTCGTTGGAAGCACCTACAGAGCCTTCGCTCTTCAAGATTGCCAATATCGAAGGCGATGTGTATTCTGTGATTGGCGACATTCGCGATATGGCAGCACTCAAGAAGGCTTTCGATGAAGCACAACCTGAGATTGTACTTCACCTTGCAGCTCAACCTATCGTACGCAATTCATACAAAGATCCTGCTTACACTTACGGAACCAACGTGATGGGTACAGTCAACATCCTTGAATGTGTGCGACAAAGCAATTGTGTGAAGTCTTTCCTCAATGTGACTACCGATAAGGTGTATCTCAACAAGGAATGGAACTGGGGCTATCGTGAGAACGAGGAGTTGGATGGCTATGATCCTTACTCAAATTCTAAATCATGTTCAGAGCTTGTTACCCATTCTTACAAGCGCTCGTTTTTCACCGATAAGGACGGATTGCCAATTATCCCTATCTCTACTGCTCGTGCAGGTAACGTGATTGGTGGCGGCGACTTCGCCACAGACCGCATCATTCCTGATAGTATTCGTGCGGCTGCAAAAACATGAGGATATTGTTGTTCGCAATCCTTATTCTACTCGTCCTTATCAGCATGTATTGGAGCCTCTCTATGCTTACCTTGTGATTGCTATGAAGCAGTATGACGATAGCAAGTATGCTGACTACTACAATGTAGGTCCTGATGATGTCGATTGTTTCCAGACAGGAGCGCTCGTTGATCTCTTTGTCAGCAAGTGGGGCGAAGGTATGAAGTGGGTGAATAAATACGATGGTGGCCCTCATGAAGCAAACTTCCTTAAACTTGACTGTTCAAAGCTGAAGGCTACTTTCGGTTGGACTCCACGTTGGAATATTGATGAGGCAATGGATAAAATTGTTGAGTGGAGCAAGATCTGGCTCGCTGGTGGCGATGTACGTGCTTGTATGGATAAGCAGATTGCAGAATTCTTAAATGCGTAAATGAACATGAAGAACGTAATAGTGACAGGCGGCAATGGCTTTATCGGCAGTTCGCTCATCAAGAAGTTGGTGGCGAATGGCGTTAATGTGGTTGCTGTAGATATAACTTTTGCAGGCGACCGTTTGCCTGAGTCGGAGTTCATTACAAAGATTGAGTCTGGAGTAGACGTTTCACTTGCTAAGAAGATACCATCTGGCGAGTATGATGCTTTCTATCATCTGGCTTGGAGAGGTGTGAATGGTGCCGATAAGGCAGATCCTACCGTTCAACTTGCAAATATTCAGATGGCGGTGGATTGTGTCAACATCAGCAAGCAACTCAATGTGAAAAAAATATCTTTGTGCAGGTACCGTAGCAGAGAATGCAACCTTCAGTCTCCCTAACCTGGAGAAAACCTCTGGCGGTATGATGTATGGTGTGGCAAAGCATGCTTGCCGACTTATCCTTGAGGACTACTGCAAAAACATCGGACAGCAGTTTGTATGGATGCAGTTCTCGAATATCTATGGCGTAGGTAACAAGACTGGAAACCTTGTGAGCTATACTTTGGGTGAGTTGATGGCAGGTAAGGAAGCAACTTTTGGACCTGCTCTTCAGCCATATGACTTCATTTATGTGGATGATCTCATTGAGGCAGTATATCGTCTTAGTGCCAACGATACCAATAAGGCATTCTACTATATCGGTTCTGGTACTCCTCGTATTCTAAAAGAATATCTCTTTCGCATTGGTGAACTTGCTGGTTGTGCAGACAAGGTAGGTGTGGGTATCCGTCCAGACGATGGCATCAAGTACTCGATGGAGATGTTCGATAATAGTGACCTTGTGGCAACTGTTGGTGAGTATGTCTCTACAGATTTTGATAATGGTATCAACAAGACTATTGATTGGTTGAAGACTCTTTAACCTTTTACCCTATTAAACTTTTTACAAGAATGATTCAGAAATTTGAATTCAAGGAGCTTGAAATGAAGGGAGCCTACGAGATAACTCCCTTCTACGCTACCGACGAACGCGGTGGCTTTGTCAAGGATTATAATATTGATATGTTCAAGGCTAACGGTATTGAGCATGAGTTGAAGGAAGTATTCTACACTATCTCTAAGAAGGGTGTGATCCGCGCAATGCACTTTCAGCTTGTGAAGCAGCAGGCAAAGCTTGTCCGATGCATCAGCGGACATGTGTATGATGTAATCATCGATCTCCGACTAGACTCTCCGACCTTTGGTAAGTGGCAAGGTTTCGACCTTACCGGCGAGAATCAGAAGACTCTCTATATTCCTCAGTTCTTCGGTCATGGCTACCTTGTACTTGAGGACTCTGTAGTCAGCTACAAGTGTGGAGAAGTGTTTTATAGCGAGGGAGATGCTGGCATCATGTACAACGATCCTGATATGGCCATCGAATGGCCTTTCGAGAAGGTCGGTGGCATCGATAACGTGATTATCTCTGAGAAGGACAAGAATCTGATGAGTTTGAAGGAGTATCTAGAAAAGTGAAGTAAAACTTATGAGAACAATAACGCTCATTTATGATGGTACGTTCAATACCTATCGTTGGCTGAAAGCCATGATGTGGGCTCGCAATGAATTTCACGATTTAGGATATAAAATAAAATATGCCAGCATTTTTGACTATGTTCCTTACCCTAAATCTACAAAAAAGTTCCTTATGAGGGAATAAAGTTGAAGTGGGATACAATAGGTCGTTTTGATATAGTTTTTCTGGCTTTTCATCATTCTCAATCCCTTATTGGCCAAAATTCTGAAAAAAGAATAGCTCTCGTAAAATTCTTAAAACAGAAATGCAAATTGTTGTGTTGGCTAGATACAGCAGATAGTACAGGAACATGTCTTTTTGATGTTCTACCTTATGTGGATTTGTATTTCAAAAAACAACTGCTGAAGGATACCAATCTTTATACAAATGAGTTTTATTGTGCCCGTCTCTATTCTGATTATTACCACCAAAAGTTGGGATTAACAGATGAATCTCTTGCTTCGATTCATTATCATACAGCTCTAAAAGAATATCTTCACAAATTACGTGTTTCATGGAATGTTGCTTTTTATGACAGAATGGGTGGAAAGACTTGGATATATAAGCATCCTTTTAAGTTTGCAGACCCTAATGTTATTGAGAGTGATTCAGAACGGACTATTGATGTTCATTACGGAGGGTCAAACCCAAAAGTGTATGGCGATGTAGTTGGTTACCAACGTAAAAAAATGCTTGAATTGATAATGAATCTTAGGGACATCACACATCCTGATGTATATAAGAAAATATCAAGAGAAGAGTATTTGGAGGAACTTAAACACTCTAAGTCGATTGCATCTCCATTTGGATGGGGAGAGTGCTGTCTGAGAGATTTTGAAGCGTTTTACAATAGGGCAATTCTGTTGAAGCCTTCTATGGAGCATTGTGTTACCTATCCTGACTTATACAAACCATTTGAAACCTATATTCCGATAAATTGGGATTTTTCAGATTTCGAGAATATTATCAAAGAGGTTCAAATAGGTAAGTATGATTATGTTGCAATAAATGGTCAGCAAAATTATCAAAAATATCGCATTGGTATAAATGCAAGGAAGTTGTTTGCGGAGCATGTAGTAGAACCAGCTTCAAATATCATAGTAATTCAAGCATAGTGTATTTGTAAACAATGTTTCAATTTAACGTAAACGATATTAGTAAATACCGTACCCAACTAATGGGGATTGCCACGCTTTTAGTGATATTTGGTCATTCTGTTGGCAATGGTGTTGTGATGCCAAGGTGGATGGAGTCGCTCTGCGGGCTTGCCTCCGTAGGAGTGGATATTTACCTTCCTTCGTGAGCGGCTTGGGCCTTTGGTATTCATTAAAAAGTATTGATAGTTAAGTAAATGTGTGTGGGGGTAAAGTGTTGGTATATAAGAAGATATAAACGTATTCTGGTTCCGTATTTTATCATTGCAGGCATAGGAAATATTCTTGCTGTAATGGGAGGCAGAACTATTGCGGAAGCTGTGCTTAATATATCCACAATCAGTTATTGGCTTGAACATAAAGGAGCTTGGTATATTGCAATGCTTGTACCGTTGTATGCTATTACCCCATTGGTTTTATGTTGGCTCCTATGGCTAAAGAGGAAAAGTGCATTTCGTTTCTGTGGATGATAGTTGTTCCATTATTTCTTGTTATTATGATGAAGTATTTGCCTTTGGGGTATTCGCCTGGTTTTTTTGGTATTTTCATTTGTCCCTTTACTTTGCAGATTGTTTTGCTACAGTGGAAAGACTTTTATGAATGTACTTAGTTTTTTTGGTAAAATATCTTTGGAATCTTATTTGTTTAATGGAATCGTGGGTTCTTGGATTATTGTATACTTACCTTGGATTTATGAATCGCCAGTGAATAAAGGTTGCTATTTACATTATGCTTTGGTTATCATTGTTGGAACAGCGTTGGCTTATTGGGTGAATAGATTTTGTGAGAAGGCTTTGAAGAAAAATTAGATAGGGTAATTATTGTTTGATTACTCATAGTTATATCATTGGCTGTGAAAAATGGTAACGAATATAGGGCTCTGTTTACCAAAGTAATAACTGATAAGGAGAGTATGTTAAGAATTTCAGTAAGACTATTCTTGTAAGAGGTATGATGAGCTTGGTGTTGAGACTGGAAAACAATTCTAAATAATAAAAAACAATATGTCAATAAAAAACTTTTTGTAGTATATTCTCCTAAACGTATGTGGTGGAAGATATGGCTGGGGCTTGCTTGCTTTCCTATGTTACCCAACATAGAGCTAAGTTACTGAAAATTGGGGAATGTCTTAGGTCGAGCATTGATATATGGTGGTGTAGGCATTGATACTGTTGCGCCAAATAAAATATTTATAGGTAACAATGTTGCCATTACTGCTGGTACTAGAATTTTAACCCACTATCTTGATCCATCGCGTTCAGGAAGAATGTTTCGTATCGGTGAAGTTCATATTGAAGATGATGTGTTCATAGGTGTAAATGTTGTCATTTGTAATTCTGTAACTATTGGCAAGGGAGCAATAGTAGGTGCAGGAAGTATAGTAACAAAAGACATTCCGCCTTATCAAGTATGGGCTGGGAATCCAGCAAGGTACATTAAAGCTCGTGAACATTAATACGTAAATGATAATGAAGAAAGTTTCTATATTAGTTTCGACAATAGATTCTGGGGGCAGAGAAGCAGGCTGTATTGCTTGCGATTCAGCTTTCAAAGCATACGGATGTGAATCTGATTGTGCTTTATGGCGGTCACACTGAATATAAAGGAAATGTAGATTTGTTAACCAAGAGCTCAGTTAAGGTTCATCGACTGAACGGCAGTATGCTTTTTAAAGACTATACGGATTAGAGAACTTTTGAAGGAATCTCATACTGATGTGCTTCTTAACTATCTGACAATGCCAGATCTTCTTGGTTCATTTCTTGGTAAGAGATTAAAAATAAGCGTATATAATGGTATACGTAACTCTAGACTTCAAGGAGTAAGATGTTGATAGAGAAATGGGCTCATAATCATTGGGCTACAGCGACCATTTACAACTGTTATTCTGGGGCTGATTATTTTGAGAAGTTAGGTTTTCGGAAAGATAAGAATATTGTCATTCCTAATTGCTTCCCCGGATATTGCCGAACCAATTATAAGAGACAATCATTCTCAAAGGACAATCATTACAGTTGGTCGCTTCGATCCTCAAAAAGATTACGAAACCCTTATTAAAAGTATTTCATTGCTTGATAGAAAAGATTATCGCCTCTGTATTGTAGGCTATGGAGTGCTTGAAGCGCAGATTCGTGAATGGGTTGAACTGTATGGCATCAAGGATAGAACTGATATCCATATCAAACCGAATAATGTATCAGAACTTGAACGTAATGCCGACATATATATATCTACTAGTCTATTTGAGGGTACAAGCAATAGTATTATGGAGGCTTTGAATTGGAGTTTGCCGGTGGTTGCTACTAACGTTGGAGATAATGATCATTTAGTAATTGATGGTGTGAATGGTTACTTGCATCCAATTGGTGATGTTACGGGACTAACCACTTCTTTATGCAAGTTGCTTGATTCAGTAGAACTCAGGAATAAAATTGGAGTGAGGAGCAATCAGAATCTTCGCGAGAACTATTCTATGGAGATTTTCGAGAAACGATATTTGGATTTGATAGAGGGAAAATAATAGATGAGAACAGTATTCATAGGTGCACATGAGGAACCGAACGGAGTGAACTCATATACTTATAATTTGGCTCTTGAACTGAAGAAAAGAGGTTTTGAGTCGTTTGTGATGAGTTTTGGATCATGCAATAAGGTAACTGATTACAAAGGGGTGAAAATTAAGCAGTATAGGACTTGGGGAAATACGATGACCAGTATCCCTGTTTTGTATCTAAAATCATTACCATATTTGATCAAGCATAGGAAGGAAATAGATATGGTAATGTATCAAACGGTTACATTTTCAGTGATTCCTTCACTGATTGTACGTTTGTTTGGTATGAAATCAAGTGCTATTATTCATAGCCTTGCGGAAGATAGCCCGAAACATGGAAAGATGATGAAGAAACTTCTTATGGCTTCAATGAGGTTAGCTTTGGCTTTCACTAAAAATGTGGTTACCGTTAGCTGTACTAAAGCAAAAAGAGGTGTACAACAGGTATCACAAAAGTTGTAAGGTTCTTCCTTGTGGTGTATTCTTGCCCATAAATAAAGAATTAAATACGGATATTCTTGAAAAGAATGAAATACAAGTTGGAAAATTCTTTCTGACTATCGGTCGCATTGATCCGATTAAGAACTATGAGGTCCTGATTGATGCATTCAAAAGGCATAATCATGTAAATTATCAGTTGGTTATCGGTGGAGATATTAATAATGCTTATGGTCGTACCATTGTTGAACGTGCAAAGGGGTGCAAAAATATTATTTTTCCTGGAATTGTATATGGAGATGCTAAAATAGCATTGCTTAAAAAATTGTATGGCGTATTGCCTTGTGTCTTCGTCAGAGGGGCTTCCGATAGCATTGTTAGAAGGGATGTCATATGGTAAGATTCCTGTAGTTACACGTATTCCGTCAATTCAAGAGGTACTTGAAAAATACGAGATTGGGCTTTGGAGTACTGTAAAGAATGTGGAGGAAGTGATCGCTAATATGATAGCGATTGAAAAGGATTTTAACACACTGAAAGCTCAAGGTAAAACTGCACGTCAAATCGTTGAAGATAATTATACATGGCCGCAGATATGTGACCGATATATTGAATTAGTTAAAGAGTTTTAGTTATGAATATCCTCATTACCGGAGTCCACGGTTTCGTCGGCTCAAATTTAGTGAAAGCGCTTTCGCCTGAGAATACAATATATGGTCTGGACATTGTGGCTCCAGAGAAGGACGGTATAGTAAAGACTTTCTCATGGAATGATCTGGGTGGCATTGATTTGCCGCAGATTGATGCTGTTATCCATCTTGCTGGTAAGGCACATGACACTCGGAACAAGAGTGCGGCGGATGTGTATTTCAAGGTAAATACAGGTCTTACTCAGCGTATTTTTGATTGGTTTCTTGCCAATGAATCTGCAAAGAAGTTTATATTTTTCTCTACCGTAAAGAGTGCTTCTGACAAAGTGGAAGGCAAATGCCTTACAGAAGAATGCGTTCCCACTCCCGTAGGTCCTTATGGAGAGAGTAAAATTAAAGCGGAGGATTATATAATCGGGCATTTCGCACCTGAAGCTCTCAAACGTCCTTATCACAATTTTGATGATGGCGACTCTCTTGTAAAAGGGAAGAATGTGTACATTATACGCCCTTGTATGATTCACGGTCCTGGAAACAAGGGTAACCTCAATCTTCTTTATGGAGTAGTGAGCAAGGGGATTCCATGGCCTCTTGGTGCTTTTGAGAATCGCCGTTCGTTTACCAGTATTGGAAATCTTTGTGTAGTAATTGACGGATTTTTAACTAAGAATGTACCTTCGGGCATTTACCATATGGGAGACGATGAAGCTCTTTCAACTAATGAACTCATTCAGGTTATTTGTGAGGCTCTTGGTAAGAAAACTCATATATGGTGCATTCCGAAAGGTCTGATGAACGGAGTTGCAAAAGTGGGTGGGTGGTTTCATCTTCCGCTCAATCCTCTTCGGATGCAGAAGCTCACAGAAAACTATGTAGTGAGTAATGCCAAGATCAAGGCTGCTCTTGGCATTACGCGGATGCCGGTAAGAGCGAAGGATGGATTGATGGACACTATTAGAAGTTTTAAGCAGTAGAATGATTATGAATGCATACTTGACTTACGGAATTATTTTTGTGATTCTATTGGCATTAGAGTTATGCTATTTCAAGGTGGCTGACCACTTTAACATTATCGACAAACCCTAACGAACGCTCATCGCACTCTACGATTGTATTGCGTGGCGGAGGTATAATCTTTTTAATTGGTATCTGGATTTGGAGCGCTTTCTTCGGATTTCAATATCCCTGGTTTCTGGTAGGCTTGACACTTGTAGCAGGCATTAGTTTTGTAGATGACATCCATTCATTACCGGACTCTGTAAGATTAGTTGCTCAGTTTGCAGCTGCCGCAATGGCATTCTATCAGCTCGGCATATTGCATTGGTCAATGTGGTGGATAATATTACTGGCACTAATAGTCTATGTCGGTGCCACGAATGTGATAAACTTCATGGATGGAATCAATGGTATCACAGCAGGCTACTCTTTGGCTGTATTGATACCGTTGGCACTGGTGAATATAAATGGTGTTTTTGTAGAACAGAGTTTGATCATATCAACGATTCTTGCTTCATTGGTGTTCTGTATTTTTAATTTCCGTCCGAAGGGTAAAGCGAAATGCTTTGCAGGGGATGTCGGCTCTATCGGCATTGCTTTTATCATACTGTTTCTGTTAGGTAATGTGATGATCGAGACAACGGATATTACTTGGCTGATATTCCTGTTGGTATATGGTGTGGATGGCTGTCTGACTATTGTACATCGTATTATGTTGCACGAGAACTTGGGCGAGGCACATCGTAAGCATGCTTATCAGATTATGGCTAATGAGTTGAAAGTGGGGCATGTAAAAGTTTCATTACTGTATACGGTTATGCAGTTAGTGATTTCTCTAGGATTTATCTATCTTTGTCCCGATACGATGTTTGCTCATTGGTTATATCTGGTGGGTGTATCAGTTGTATTGGCTATTGCTTACATATTGTTCATGAAAAAATACTATCGTTTACATGAAGAATATCTCATATCATTGAAACAATAACGATTATGGAATTTGATAAAGAATTTTTAGATAAGTTATTTGAGCAAGCTATGGAGAATCCACGTTTGCGTCAGAACTTCGACCTACGCACTTCACCTGCTGATACCAGTCAACGTATGCTAAACGCATTGTTGCCGGAAACTAAGGTGCCCATCCATCGACATGAAGATACTACCGAAACAGTAATCTGCCTGTGTGGTAAGTTGGACGAAGTAATTTATGAGGAAGTAGTTTCGTATGAGAAGGATACGGACGATTTTCAGAAGGGGGTGAGTGTACAAAATGTAGCTCGTAAGGTTGAGTATCGGGAAGTACAGCGTATCCATCTCAATCCTACAGAAGCCAAGTATGGTTGTCAGATACCTAAGGGTGCATGGCATACTGTAGAAGTGATTGAACCATCTGTCATCTTTGAGGCTAAAGATGGAGCTTATACTCGTTGAACGATGAAAAACAATGAATAAGAAGTACTGAAAGTGCTTTTTAATACGCTATGTTATAATTGAACATTTACAGTGAGATGAAAAAATGTAGGTCCCTAGATTCATGTGACAAACATGAATCCCTGCATTTCAAAAATACCAACTGTCTGTGAAGATCGTTGGTATTTTTTTATACAATAAGGCTGTGGTGGAAATCTATAAGAAGCTACTTTTGACAAGAAATTACTTGAGAATACTCTTTCACCGCATCAAAGCACGGACATCCTTTCATTGGATTCAAGTCCCGGTGTCCCACAATCAACGCTTTCGGAAACTGTCTTTTCAACTCCCTCAACAAAGCGAGCAAAGCTCCTTTTTGCTCTAATGTACGCGTATCTTTCGGTTTCCCGTTCGCATCCAGCCCTCCCTCATAACAAACACCAACCGAATGGGCATTATGATTACGGCAGTGTGCCCCGACCTTTTCTAACGCACGTCCCCGGTGGATCTCCCCATTACGAGTAATGTAAAAATGATAGCCAATATCACGGAAACCACGGTGCAAGATATGATCCTGTCGGCAAGCCTCCGCCGAAAGGGACTTTCCTTCCGGCGTGGCACTGCAATGAATGATAATTAATGTAATAGTCCGCATGGAGTTACATGCAACTTTGTATTCCGAACACACCTCCGATGGCGGTGGCTACAGTGATAACGATTTTGAGAACTAAGCTCCATACGGAGCGGGAGATGATGATTTACTCATAATAACAGGTTTTAAATAAATTAATAATAGTTTTCTTGTACCACAGATCTACACAGACTCACACAGATAAATAATCGACTACTTTAGCAACTACCAATTCAATATAATCTGTGGAAATCCGTGTCCTCCGTGGTGGACCTTTTTAAGCAGCCGGGTCGGGCGCTTCGCCGCCTCCGTCCGGTTTCGGGTCAGGGGTGTCACCCGAATCAGAACCTCCTCCGGCAGTTGTCGGTTTCTGATATTCCGCCTGCTGCTTCAACTGGCTGTTGAGTTTCAGATTATTGGTTGACAGATTACCGGTGGCACGAGCTTTCAGACGCATGCCGCTAATATTCTTCTCCAACGAAAACTCTTCCAGCGCATCGGCTGCCTTACTGCGAATACCCACACCAAAATGGCAAGATCATCAATTTTCACACACTTGCCGTCTAGCAACAATTCCTTGATGCAATCCACCATATCCGAAAGCACACCTTTGATGACACCACCGGAATACGGTGAATTGTGCTTCGACATGTGTTCGGCAAGCTTTGCCAAATCAAACGTCTCGTCGCTTACTGCACGGGCGAACCACTTACCCGCATTCAAGCCTTTCTTCTGCTGGTTCTGATAAATTTTGTAACGAATCATAAAACAATAAATTAAAGGGTTAAACATATTGTCCGGGGATTCTTTTCCCTTTCGACGATACAAAAAATACTACTCCGGATCTCCCGGAAATCAGCTGTGCACGGTTGTGTCTGGTAGCGGTCGGTTATTTGTCATTATAGTCGGTTATTCAATGGAAAAACGTTGGTTATATAGCCGTTTTTTGTTATTTTTGTAACAGTAAATCAGAAATATATCCATCATGAGTGAATTTAAAATACGTGCTTACGGGCGCATGGAACTGGCGCAACTCTATTCTCCACAACTAACTGACATTGCTGCCTATCGAAAGATGAAGAAATGGATCTCCTTGTGTCCCGGACTTCTGCAACGCCTGTACGACTTAGGCTACGAATCAAAGCGACGCTCATTCACACCGTTGGAGGTGAGAGTGATTGTGGATGCTTTAGGAGAGCCTTAAATAAAAGCGTCGCTTTCTATGGTGTCTAAAGCACCGCTTTACGATGTCTAAAGCTTAGCTTTACACCTCCTAAAGCGATGCTTTATGCAGGACAAACGATTGTTTCAGTCAAAACGGATGTGGTAATTGAAATGACTACTGCATCCGTAAGTAAAACGGGTACAGTAGGTACACTTTTTCCGGTTCACTCATACACACACGCACGCGCATACAACCCTTTACCGTCCATACTGACTAATATTCCGCGCTTGGTGAGCCGTTTCAACCAAGTGAGGGCTGTGTTTTCCTTAATTCCCATGGCAACTGCTTCTTCCAATAACTGTGTACGAGTAAATTCATCACCCAGTTTCTGGAAGAGATAATCACGATCGGCATTAGGACGATGGCTGACTTCTGTACTGGGGAGGAACGATAGAATATGCGTGGCATGGCAGTAGAGAGGTTCCGCAAGACTAAGCACAGCATGAAAGTCTTCCTGTGAAATGGATACATCCCAACGAGTGATGATGTCATCTTTGCGGTTGTCCGCAGGAATCTCCTTGTCCGGTGTGAAAGGAGAGGTGGGAGAAGTCTTGAAGTCGTAGGGCTGCGGGCTTTCGAGGGCACGCAATACGGCTACTTCCGACATGATTCTGCATAGATTGACGGCCAGACGTGCCACAAAACTATACATTTCCCTTCCATTAGCTACACTGGAGCGCTCAAACAAGTCGGAAAAGACGGTGTCGATTTCTTCTTTTGTTCATCCGTAAGTTGCAGGGTATGAATGCCGTGAGTTTTTATCACGCTCAACTTTTCTTTCCATTCCAGTCCCATAGCGGTGAATATCTCCTCCCAATCTATCTCGTTGTCCATAAATTGGCTGATCCATTTACTGATTCCGCACATGTAATAATATAATTGGCGGGAGTATGATCCGTCTTCTGCTGTCGGAATGAAAGTTTGCACCTGCGACGGTGTACCCGAAATCAGGACGGAAAGATAGCTTTTCTTCACTTCCCGGTATTCCTGGTCGGTGCGGCGGTTGTAGGACAAGCGGTCGTGGTCGAACGCTTTGCGCAGGGTATCGCTCCAATGACCGTGGTCTGATCCGATGGCGGTGGAAAGAGTGTCCGCTTCCGCTTCGCAGATAAGTCCGGTTCCGTCGGAGTCCATGATGTTTTGCAGGATACCCGTACCGGTGTTGTTGCCCGAAATGAGGAACATCCTGTTGGGGGGCATTTGTGGAGCCTCTTTTTTGGTTCGTTCTTTTCCCCATTGCATCATACTCGGCTTTCTTTTTTTGTATGCTTTCATCTGTATGGTCACTTCTTTGCGGATCTCGTCGTGGATAGGTTCCACGAGTAAGCGGATGTAAGAAAAGAATACCTTTGCCGGAAGCCGAAGGAGCCACTACGAAACATTGGAGGCTGGGGTGATGGTATTTGCCGCCATATAGGCATCGCACGTGGTGCGACATACAGGCACCCAGGGCAGTGAGCGCTCCCAATAACATGATGTCGTGTTGTATTGGGCTGCTCCCGGCTTTTTATGATACGTTGCAAGAATTCCGGCCAGTCGTTTTTCGGAAAAGTGGGCAATTGATGTTGCGGTTCACTGCCCGGTAATAGTTCTTCTTCCCCTTCTTTATCATCGGAGATATTGTCATTTCCACCTTATTATACGCGCCCGTGTGTGTGGGAAATTTGCGTGCTGTACCTGCTGTACCTTTTGTACCTGTGGGATGTTTGGGCATTTCTTCTATGCAGATGCTTACTCCCGTCGCTTCGGCCAGGTGGAAAGCGGTGCCCAAGTGCACTTCTCCACGTTGGGTGTGGAGTGCGTTGGAGAATACCCGTTCGGCATGTTCGCGCTGATACTTGGGAGACACCCGGCACAGGCGATGAAAAAAGTCACGTCCTGCTTCACCGCAATCCGTTGCGATGGCGAATGACAATTGTACGTATTCAAGATAGGTGGGAGCAATGTCCGCTCCTGCCGCTTCGACTGCTTCGGTGAGACGGCATAAAGATTCAATATCGGTCATTTGGATTTATGATTTTTGATTTATAATTTATTCGTTGGTGGTTCTGAACAATGCTTCCGGGTCGTAACTAAGGAAACAGGATCTCACGAGATCTTTGCCGGAGAAATCGACTTTGGATTTTGTTTTGGAAGAAACTGCTGTTATCGTATTGTATGCCGTCTCTACGTACCGCATCGCCCAACTCATGTTTTCTGTGATATTTTTGGTATCATTTATCGTGGAGGAGTAATGGCAGGGAACAAATGCTTTTACACCCAGTCCGCTGGGACTGATAAAGGTGAGTACAGGTTGTAGGAGAGGATCATCATAGAGCATACGTCGCATTTCCACTGCTTCCTGATAAGAGTGGAGACCGTCCACATCGACTATCACCAGGTGAGACGGGAGACAAAATCCTTGCTGCTACGGCGCGGGAATGTGCCGCAGGGGTCACATACGGTAGTAATGACGCTTTGGCGGCTCGTAAATCTTTGGAATTGCGCACTTGTTCGGTCAGGGCTTTGAGGTTCTCGTTGCAAGTAATCATTTGGAAAACTTGTTCGATGGAGACTTCGCAGAAGGGGATAAGTGTGGGAGGAGCCATCAGTCGGCCTTGTTTGTCTTTGATAGGAGCGATAGGTGGCATAAAATAGGACATTCTGTAATTGTTGGACATAATTTTTTGTTGTAATGAATTAAAAACTTTACTTTTGTGGAAAATACATAAATATGTTTCAAAACACGGCGTAAAATTAGTAAATGCAAAATAGACATCGTCCCGACATGTTGGGATGAAAGTGGAGATTATTAATCAATATAGTTTAATTTTAACAATAAAAAGGAATGGAAAACGAAGTCGGTTGTTACCTGATTTTAGGAGCATACACTGAAAAGTTGCGAAAGCGTGCGGATTTGAAAAATGGAGAAATATGTAAGAAAGTACACATCGGCCACTCTACTTTTAATGATTTAAAAAGGGGCAAAACGCCCATTGAGTGATTACGTAAAAGTGGTGGAGTGCTGTCTGGATGCCTTCAATGAAGAGGAAGCCGGAGCTATCTGGGATGAATGGAGGAGAATGTATTTTCAGTACAGGAGAAGAAAAGAGGAGGAGAGAGGAGAACGGTGAAAAAACTGATAAAGTAAAAGTGGCAGGCAGGGAAAAAGTTTCCCGCCTGCGGTCTTTATGAATGGATTTTTTGTTTAGGATGTCTATTTGCTATTCTCGAAAAATATCAAATGGTAGGCATATCTTTTTCCGTGTGCGATAACGAAAACACAAAAAATAACAATTTATTAGGTAGAAAAAGTTGGGGGAATGCTTCGTAGTTCATAAATAATGATTAAATTTGCCGCGATTTGTAATGTTGAGTTTGCAAAATGACGAATAATACTATAAAGCATCTGGGTATTGTGGAAAACATACAGGGTTCTCATCTGTCGGTGAGGATTGTTCAGACATCGGCTTGTGCGGCTTGTAGCGCAAAGGGACACTGTTCCTCAGCAGATAGCACAAAATCATAGATATTATCGAGCGCAAAGGGACACTGTTACAAAATCATAGATATTATCGATACGGCGGCCTCTTCCTACCGGGTAGGAGAGAAAGTCATGGTGATTGGCGAAACGTCGATGGGCATGATGGCGGTGGTATTGGCTTTTATAATTCCTTTCATACTTCTGATATTTTCACTATTCCTTTTTATGGCGTTGATGGAGAATGAACTGTATTCCGCTCTTCTTTCTCTGGCTATACTTATACCCTATTATTTCATTCTCTGGCTCAACAAAACACGACTGAAACAAAAATTTTCATTTACTATAAAACCAATAAATAACTAAAACATTATGAATTTGATTCTGATTGCAGTGATTTCATTGGGAGCGATAGCGCTCGTGCTGGCCGCTATTCTTTATGTGGCTTCCAAGAAATTTGCCGTGTATGAAGACCCGCGGATTGCCCAAGTGGGGAAGTGCTTCCCCAGGCTAATTGCGGTGGATGTGGCTACCCCGGTTGTAGCGGATTTGCCGACGCTTGTGTCAAAGCCGGTTCACTGGAAGGTAAGTTCTGCCCTGTAGGCGGACAGCCTGTCATGGCAAAAGTTGCTGATATTCTCGGACTGGCAGCCGGTGAGGCTGAACCGATGGTAGCAGTGGTGAGATGTAACGGAACCTGTGCCAACCGCCCTCGCATCAACCAGTACGATGGTGCCAAGAGCTGCGCTATTGCTGCTTCACTGTATGGTGGTGAGACAGGATGCAGTTACGGTTGTCTGGGATGTGGTGACTGTGTGGCGGCTTGTCAGTTTGACGCCATCCACATGAATCCCGAAACGGGTCTGCCGGAAGTGGACGAGACTAAATGTACGGCTTGCGGTGCTTGTGTGAAGGCCTGTCCGAAAGCGATAATCGAGCTTCGTGCCAAAGGTAAGAAATCGCGTCGTGTATATGTATCTTGTGTCAACAAAGATAAAGGGGCTGTCGCACGCAAAGCCTGTACGGTAAGTTGTATCGGCTGTGGCAAGTGTGTCAAAACTTGTCCGTTCGAGGCTATCACATTGGAGAATAATCTGGCTTACATTGATCCGAACAAGTGTAAATCTTGCCGGAAATGTGTGGAAGTTTGTCCGCAGCACACTATTATCGAGCTGAATTTCCCTCCTCGCAAAACCGAAGGCGGAAGAAGCTGTGGAAGCACCAGTTCCGAAAGCTCCGGCTACTCCGAAAGTAACAGAATAATAACAGAATAAAATACAGAATTGTATGTTAAAGACATTTTCAATTGGTGGTGTTCATCCACACGAAAATAAATTGTCGGCACATCAACCTATCATCACGGCGGAGGTTCCTGCAAAGGCCGTTATTTTGCTGGGGCAGCACATCGGCGCACCTGCAAAGCCGATTGTTGCGAAAGGGGATGTGGTAAAGGTGGGCACTAAGATTGCCGAACCGGCCGGCTTTGTTTCGGCAGCAATTCACTCTTCCGTCAGTGGCAAAGTGGCGAAGATTGATACGATAGTCGATGCCAGTGGTTATGCGAAACCAGCTATTTTTATTGATGTGGAAGGTGATGAATGGGAAGAAACGATTGACCGTAGCGCAACCCTGGTGAAAGAATGTGAGCTTTCGTCGGAGGAGATTGTGAAAAAGATTGCCGAAGCGGGAATCGTCGGTCTGGGTGGCGCTTGTTTCCCTACTCAGGTGAAACTTTGTCCTCCTCCTTCTTTCAAGGCAGAATGTGTGATTATCAATGCGGTAGAGTGCGAACCTTATCTGACGGCCGATCATCAGCTTATGCTGGAACACGCGGAAGAGATCATGGTCGGTGTTTCTATCCTGATGAAAGCTGTGAAAGTGAACAAGGCGTTTATCGGAATCGAAAATAACAAACCGGACGCTATCGAGCTGATGACGAAAGTAGCTGCCGGCTATGCCGGTATCGAGGTTGTGCCCTTGAAGGTGAAATATCCGCAAGGAGGTGAAAAGCAACTGATCGATGCGATAACCAAACGCCAGGTGGCGAGCGGCGCCCTTCCTATTTCTACCGGAGCGGTCGTTCAGAACGTGGGTACTGCTTTTGCTGTGTATCAAGCCGTTCAGAAGAACAAGCCGTTGTTTGAACGGGTGATTACCGTGACGGGAAAGTCGGTTGCGAAGCCGTCTAATTTCCTGGCCCGTATCGGTACGCCGATGAAGCAGCTGATTGATGCTTGCGGTGGTCTGCCGGAAGATACGGGAAAAGTGATCGGTGGTGGTCCGATGATGGGTAAGGCTTTGGTCAATACGGAAGTTCCTACTGCGAAAGGCAGTTCCGGTATTCTGATCATGAATCAGAAGGAAGCCAAGCGTGGTGAGGCACAGACCTGTATCCGTTGCGCGAAGTGTGTAAGCGCTTGTCCGATGGGACTGGAGCCGTACTTGCTCGGAGCTTTGTCCGAAAACGGAGATTTTGAAACAATGGAAAAAAGAAAGAATCATGGATTGTATCGAGTGCGGCTCTTGCCAGTTCACTTGTCCTGCCAACCGTCCGCTGCTCGACTATTGTCGTCTGGGTAAAGGCAAAGTGGGAGCTATGATTCGTGCACGTCAAGCTAAAAAATAACGAATATGGAAAATAAATTAATCGTATCACTATCGCCCCACGTTCATGGCGGAGACAGCGTACAGAAAAATATGTATGGCGTGCTGATTGCACTGATTCCGGCTTTTCTGGTGTCTCTCTATTTCTTCGGACTGGGTGCTCTGATTGTTACTGCTACTTCCGTTGCAGCCTGTTTATTCTTCGAATGGGCGATCGGAAAATATTTGATGAAGAGACCGACTTCAACAATTTGTGACGGTTCTGCTGTCATCACAGGTGTGTTGCTGGCTTTCAATTTGCCGTCCAACCTACCTGTATGGATTATTATTCTGGGCGCATTGTTTGCTATCGGTGTAGGCAAGATGTCTTTCGGAGGTTTGGGCTGCAACCCTTTCAACCCGGCATTGGCGGGACGTGTGTTCCTGTTGCTGTCGTTCCCTGTGCAGATGACTAGCTGGCCGGTAGTAGGTCAGTTGACAGCTTATACGGATGCTACTACCGGAGCTACTCCGTTGGCTATCATGAAAGGAATAATCGGAGGGGTTCAGGGATTCTCTATCGACCAGCTTCCTGATTCTTTCAGTCTGCTGATCGGTCAGAACGGTGGCTGTATCGGTGAGGTCAGCGCGTTGGCTCTGCTCATCGGATTGGGTTACATGCTTTGGAAGAAAATCATCACTTGGCATATCCCTGTGTCTATCTTGGTCACTGTGTTTGTTTTTGCCGGTATCATGCATTTGGTTGATCCTGCAAAATATGTATCTCCGGTATTGCAGTTGCTTTCCGGTGGTCTGATGCTGGGTGCTGTCTTTATGGCAACCGACTATGTAACTTCTCCGATGAGCCATAAGGGAATGCTGATTTACGGCGTATGTATCGGTCTGCTCACGGTCATCATCCGTCTGTTCGGCGCATATCCCGAAGGTATGTCGTTCGCTATTCTGATTATGAATGCGTTCACTCCGCTGATTAACACCTATTGTAAACCAAAACGCTTTGGGGAGGTAGCGAAGAAGAAATGAAAAAGTTACAATCATCTTTAAAGAATATGTTGCTGGTACTTACGGGCGTTACAGCCGTTTCCGTAGCGTTGCTGGCTTATGTGAACGAACTGACGAAAGGCCCTATTGCCGAAGCGAATGCAAAGACGCTGAACGAGGCCTTGAAAAAGGTTCTTCCCGAATTTACCAATAATCCGGTAGCCGAAAGCGATACGATCTTCAGCGAGAAAGACGGAAAGAAAGTGGTGGACTTCATCGTTTATCCGGCAAAAAAAGGAGAGGAATGGGTAGGTTCGGCTGTTGAGTCCAAAGCTATGGGATTCGGTGGCGAACTGAAAGTGCTGGTCGGCTTTGATGCAAAAGGCAAGATTTACAATTACTCTTTGCTGGCCCATACCGAGACTCCGGGATTGGGCTCGAAAGCTGACAAATGGTTTGGAGCCTATGACGCTACCAAAGGCGAAAAGGCGGTGACGCACGAAATGAGCAAAAAGTCTATCATAGGCATGAGTCCGGGCGAAGGTGAGCTGAAAGTCTCTAAGGACGGAGGCCAGGTAGACGCTATTACCGCTTCCACTATCACGTCGCGTGCTTTCCTGAACGCTATCAACAAGGCTTACGAGGCCTATAAGACGGGAGAAGTAGATACTGTTTCGGGAGCTTCGCAGAAAAATGAACCTGCCACTGCTCCGGAAACTGAAACGGTGAAGCAAGATTCTATTAATTAAGAAAGGAGGAGATTAAGATATGAATAATTTTAAAGTAATGATGAACGGGATTATCAGAGAGAATCCTACGTTTGTGCTCCTGCTTGGTATGTGTCCTACACTGGGTACGACATCATCTGCAATCAACGGTATGGGTATGGGACTGGCCACTATGTTTGTGTTGATTTGCTCGAACGTGGTAATTTCTTCCATCAAGAATCTGATTCGGATATGGTACGTATCCCATCGTTCATTGTAGTCATTGCGTCTTTCGTAACACTGCTGCAAATGGTGATGCAGGCTTACGTGCCCGATCTGTATGCTACTCTCGGTCTTTTCATTCCGCTGATCGTAGTAAACAGTATCGTATTGGGACGTGCGGAAGCTTTTGCAGCGAAGAACAATCCGCTGGCATCTTTCTTCGACGGTTTGGGTATGGGATTAGGTTTTACTATCGCATTGACTTTATTGGGTGCTGTCCGCGAATTCCTGGGCACAGGCAAGATATTCAATCTGACAATCATGCCGGAAGAATATGGAATGTTGGTGTTTGTATTGGCTCCGGGTGCTTTCATCGCTTTGGGATACCTCATTGCGTTGATTAACAGCTTCAAGAAAGCCTAATTCAATTAAATAAGAAAAGAATATGGAATATATATTGATATTTATTTCGGCAATCTTTGTAAACAACATCGTGTTGTCGCAGTTCCTGGGTATCTGTCCGTTCCTGGGCGTATCCAAGAAGGTGGAAACTGCGATGGGTATGAGCGCTGCGGTTGCTTTCGTGCTGACTATCGCTACCATCGTCACATTCCTGATTCAGAAGTTTGTGTTGGACGCTTTCGGATTGGGGTACTTACAGACAATCACTTTTATTCTGGTTATTGCCGGACTGGTGCAGATGGTGGAAATCATTCTGAAGAAAGTCTCTCCGGCTCTGTACCAGGCGTTGGGTGTATTTTTGCCATTGATCACAACCAACTGCTGTATCTTGGGTGTGGCTATTCTGGTGATTCAGAAAGACTATGATTTGCTGACAGGCGTTGTGTATGCGTTCTCAACAGCTCTCGGATTCGGACTGGCGCTGGTGCTTTTTGCCGGACTGCGCGAGCAGATGAGTCTGGTGAACGTGCCGAAGGGTATGCAGGGAACTCCGATAGCTTTGATTACCGCCGGTTTGCTGGCTATGGCATTCATGGGCTTCTCCGGCGTGGTGTAAGATTTACAGTTGATAATTAAATATGAATTGGGGGCTCGGCTGTGTGGGGACATACAGATAATGAGTTCCCAATATGTTTCTTTTATAAATAAAATGGTTACGGAATATTGCATTCTCATTTTATTTCCATACATTTGTAGCTCAAACAATAATAGACCGAAGAACTAACCATATAAGTAAAGAATATGAAAGAAAGAATTTTAGTGACAGGGGAACGGGATATATTGGTTCCCATACTGTTGTAGAGCTGCAAAACAGTGGATATGAAGTAATCATCATCGATAATTTATCAAATTCAAGTGCTGATGTTGTTGACAATATAGAGAAAGTTTCCGGTATTCGCCCAGTTTTTGAAAAGCTGGATTGTCTGGACTTTGCTGGTCTTGATGCAGTATTTACAAAATATAAAGGAATTAAAGCTATCATCCACTTTGCAGCGAGCAAAGCAGTAGGAGAATCGGTACAGAAACCGTTGCTTTACTACCGTAATAACCTGGTTTCTTTGATTAACCTTCTCGAACTGATGCCAAAACATGGAGTAGAAGGTATTGTGTTCTCTTCTTCTTGTACGGTGTATGGACAGCCGGATGAATTGCCGGTGACAGAAAAGGCGCCGATTAAGAAAGCGGAATCACCATACGGAAATACAAAACAGATTAATGAAGAGATTATCCGTGATACGGTAGCCTCCGGTGCTCCGATCAATGCAATCATGTTGCGTTATTTCAATCCGATAGGCGCGCATCCTACCGCATTGCTGGGTGAGTTGCCGAACGGTGTTCCCCAGAACCTGATTCCTTATCTGACTCAGACAGCTATCGGCATTCGCGAGAAGTTGAGTGTGTTCGGTGACGATTATGATACGCCCGACGGTTCTTGCATCCGCGACTTTATCAATGTTGTCGATTTGGCAAAAGCACATGTGATTGCTATCCGCCGCATCTTGGAGAAGGCGCAGAAAGAAAAAGTGGAAGTATTCAATATCGGTACGGGACGTGGTGTCTCTGTATTGGAATTGATTCAAGACTTCGAGAAGGCTACCGGTGTGAAGTTGAACTATCAGATCGTTGGACGTCGTGCGGGAGATATTGAAAAAGTTTGGGCAAATCCTGATTTCGCTAATTCCGAATTGGGATGGAAAGCTGTGGAAACTTTGGAAGATACGTTACTCTCTGCTTGGAATTGGCAGCTGAAGCTCCGCGAAAGAGGTATTCAATAAATGGAATTTTTTTGTTTTTATAATCTAAATAGTTCAAACAAATCAATATGGATTTGTTTAATTGATGCGATCGACCTGAAGCTGTTCATGGGTATGTGAATATATATGAACAGTACTTATACCTCTCCGGTATAGACAGGGGTTGCACAGTAGTTTTGTCGTGTTTTATTTTGTGTTTGTGTTGTAACGGTACTACGATGTGAGTCGTGGTACCGTTTCTAGTATGACGGGATAGATATTTCGATTGATTTTCTTATAGCGTTCCTGTGAAGCAGAACGCATCCGTTCCCCAATCAATTTCCGGTAGAGTGGATTCTGGAGCAAAGAGTCCGAAGACTGAAGAACCGGAACCGCTCATGGATGCGTAGATCGCTCCATGATGATAGAGTTCTTCTTTTATGTCTCTGATAATGGGATGTTGCGGAAATACGCTGGTTTCGAAATCATTGATCAGGGTATCTTTCCACTCTGTAACCGGGCGTCGGATGACCTTTGACAGGATATTCCGGATGATGAGGGCGGATGTTTGCAAAGGCTTCCCGGGTGGAAACAAAAACATTCGGTTTTATAATCATGATTTGGTAGCCGTTTAATGAAAGTTCGACCGGGGAGAAGATGTTTCCAATTCCCTCGGCAAATATCGGTCTGTTTCTGATAAAGAAAGCGCAGTCTGCTCCCCAAAGTGGCGGCGTATACCTCCAATTGTTCTTCAGATACCCCTAACTGATAATGATCATTGAGCAACT
>VOFH01004071.1_pt1 | contig 35000 bp, 64 predicted proteins | sample 5384091 | NCBI WGS metagenome assembly VOFH01 (sample SAMN12384727, study PRJNA508395) | human gut metagenome | isolation source: healthy gut G | host: Homo sapiens
CACAACTTGTTAACACTAGCACATTCAAATCGGTTTATCCGCATGTGTCTGCGTATTAGGTGTAGCATGGTTGGAGTGATACTTTCGTAAAGGTCATATCCCTGAAATCAAAGGCTCTAGCATCCTAGCTTGGTAACAACATCATTCCTATTAGCCGTAGCATTCTTCTTTGCTAGCACATTGTTGTATAACTAGCAACTACACAAGCATTGGTACCAGCCGTAATTAATTTCTCGGTATTACACACCTGAGAATACAGGATATATATTATTATCGCATCCTTTGCAGCCGTATCTGCACTCTTCGTATTGCCTACATACCCAACACTTTTTGGGGGCTGTACAAATGGATGATACCGGGCTCTACGAATCGGTAAACTCCGTATTTAACCATCATTTCTTTATCCCTGGCGTACTATCCATTGCTATCGCAGTAGCACTTGGCTTCGTAGTATTTCCATTGATGCTATGAAGTTGGTAAAAAGCTAAATAAGGGTAATTCAAACATATTCAAATAAAAGAAAAGGACGTAGCTTTCAAAAGTTACGTCCTTTTTGTTGATTTATTTAGAGCGTTTTTATTAACCTTTATTCTTACAATCCTTACATGTTCCTGCAATTTTCCAAATGATGCTCCGTCACTGTATAAAGCCTGCATTAATTAATTCCTGTGGCATTTTCTACAACAGGGCAGGTGTGCAACGGTATCATGGCTCCACATTTTGTACACCTGCATAGTGGCGGTATTGTATGCGGTGTAATTTCATAATATGCCATATCGCTACCCATGAGTGTTGTACGGGTAACGATTTCTTTTGTTTCCTAACAAATTTCAAGAGTGCGATAAATAGTAGACATCATGTAGTGCTACCATCGCCTAATCGCTCTGCGATTTCCATAACTGTAATAGGTTTATCTGTAGTTGTTAATACGGACCAAATTGCTTCGCGCTGTTTGGTTTTTTTATGCCTTCAGGCCAATTTGTTGTATTCATAACGCTTTTCGATTCTGTTTTAATACTAAACTTGTTATACAAGTATAAGTAGATAATTTATTTGCACAGGATAGCTATCTTATTTGCTAATAGAATAGCTATCTATATTGAATGATTATCTTTGTTTACTTGCTAAATTGCATGACGGCGTAGAATGGTTCTGATATTTTAATGACTAATACTACGAGAATTGCAAACTGATAGAAGCGATACAAAACCACCTGGGCTACATTGAGATAGTAGGATCCGAATAGGCCGATAATCATGGCTAGCAAACTAAATCCAATAGAACAGAGTAATGTAGTTCTAAAATCCTTTTTCTAGTTTTGTAATGCCGGATGCTACAGGCAAGACAATCATAGCACTTAATACGAGAACACCAACGATTTTAATAGAAATGGATACGGCCGCAGCCATTAAGATGGCAAAGATGTAATTGATAAAATCAACTTTAACACCGGCTACACGAAATTTGCCTCTTCATCATAGGCGATGTAAATATAAGGTTAAAACAGATAGAATTGTTAGGGCTGCAATGCTAATCATATCTGTTGTATTTTACGGTTAAGATACTGCTGAAGAAGAACACATTAGCGTTAGCCTTCAACTTACCCTGAACTAATTAGCGTAATAGCGGTACCAATGCTAAGTGACAAGATGATGGTTAGAATCAGATCGAGATGGTGAGAAAATATTTTCGCAAGAACTCGATAAAGGGCACCGCAAATAGCGGTAAAATAAATGCTCTAAGATAGGATTCGTATTTGTTAATAAGCCTAATGTAATACCTGCTAGTGAGGCATGGCTCATGGTATCACCAATCATACTAGAACGGCGTAGTACCATAAAGATACCGATACAGGGACATAAGAGAAAATGCAGATAGCTACAAAGAAGGCATTTTGCATAAAATCATAACTAAACATGGTGCACCTCCTTAGTTGTAGTATCATCGACCTGAGCCTGAGCCTGAGCCTGAGCCTGAGCCTGAGCCTGAGTTGTTACATCTGTAAAGCAGGAACAGTTTTCGTGATCCATAGGATTGCGTCCTGTGCTGTGCATAATTTCACTAGCGTATTGTTCAGGGGAGCAAAGATGACCTTGACCATTTGCAATATGGTAAATGTTAGTTGAATTGGCTAAAAGGCCATTTCAAGGTTATGTTCCACCGAGATAATCGTAATGTGATAAACCTGATTTAATTCGCGCAAGAGTGCGTAAATGCCTTCTTGGCTTTCCGATCGATACCAGTAGATGGTTCATCAAGTATGATGAGGTCAGGATTACCGATGAGGGCACGAGCGATAGATACGCGCTGTGCTTGACCACCAGATAGTTTGCTAATTAAACGGTCTTTGAACTCCGTCATATTGGTGAGTTCTAAGACACGATCTACTTCATGTTTATTTTTAATTTTTAATAGCTTACGGTAGGAATCAAGTATTTCATTTTACCGTAATAGGAAACCTGCATGAGAGAAATCATTCTTTTGAGATACGTAGCGAATGTTGTTTGTATCTCGTTTGATAGAGCCTTTTACAGGTGTCAGGAACCCTAAAATGAGACGTAGAAGGGTACTTTTACCAGACCCATTGTCCCCAACGATGGATATATAATCACCACTGTGAATATGTAAGTTAAGGTCATTCAACACATAAGGTGGCTGACCTTGATAGGAAAAATAAAGATGTTCAATCGATAACATATAAAAACCACTTTTTCTAATTGACAAAATCTTGAGTAAGTTTATACTATAACTATATTACAAATGCAACTGAGTCGCAACTGCAACTATAGAATGGTTAGTATTCTATGAATGCATAGCGATCGAGGATTACACAAAAGGAGGACTACGATGGTCAAGAAACTGGTTTTGTTAATGATAGGAATCATGATGGCCGCTCTATTTGCAGGCTGTGGCAATGATGCACCGAAGGAACAAGCAAGTAAAAAAGATCCAAGTGGTAACAAGTTTTAATGCAATGGCTGAATTTGCAAAGGCTATTGGCGGTGACAAGGTAGAGGTATCTACTATTATTCCAGATGGCGTAGAGCCACATGATTTTGAGTTGAAACCTGACAATATGAAACAATTGGCAACAGCTCAAGTATTCGTGTACAACGGTTTTGGTATGGAACCTTGGGCACAACAAGCGATTGATGCGGCTAAAAATAGAAAACTCATCACTGTTGTTGCTACAGAAGGGGTAGAAGCTATCAAAAATACTGATCCTGAAGAAATTAAAGAACATGGTGCAGAAGATCCTCATGCATGGTTATCTTTGAAAAATGCAAAAATCGAAGTGAAAAATATTAAAGATGCTTTTGTAAAAGCTGACCCAGCAAACAAGGATTACTACGAAAAGAATTACAATGAATACGTAGCTAAACTTGATGAAATGATTAAGAAATATGAAGGTCAATTTGCACAAGCGCCTCATAAAAACTTTGTTACTGGTCATGCAGCATTTGCGTACCTATGTCGTGACTTTGGTTTGGAACAAAATAGTGTAGAAGATGTATTTGCTGAAGGCTGAACATCAAAATGCAGCGCAATTGGCAGAACTCATCAAGTATTTACACAAAAAAGATAATAAAAAACAATATCACTACTATCTTCAATAAGATGAACAGAAGAAATGGCTAGCCCAGAAGTATCCAAGACTTTGGCCGAAAGCCGGTGAAATTGGTGCTAAGCAGTTAGAAACTATTTCGAGGGACTACAATCGAAAGTTAACGAAGATAATAAAACATACCTAGAACGTATGGGTTCATAAATACAAAACTTTGGGGATACAATGGTCTTATCAATAAACCTAAAGGACGACGACCAAAAGGATTGCTGACATGAAAGTACCAAAGACTATCCCACCTCGAAAACTCAATGAGTGAATATGAGGAACTCATTCGCTTACGAGCTGAAAATGCTTATATTAAAGCTGAAAATGAAGTCATAAAAAAGAGATTGCCTTGAGAGAAGAAAAGGAAGCTGCGCGTCTCAAGGCGAAAAAAGCGACGATTATCAAAGGTTCTCCGCCAACAAGGATATCAACTAAAGCATCTTTTAAAAGCTATGGCCAATGGCCAAATCTACCTATTATTTTGAACTTCTAAAGTAGATCTTGTAGATAAAAGAAATACAGAGCTAAAAGAGGAAATTCAAAAGATTTTACAGAACATAAAGGTCGGTATGGTGTGCGCCGTGTATATCAAGAACTTCTTAATCGAGGTTTTATAGTCAATCATAAACGAGTACAAAGACTTATGAAAATCATGGGGCTCGCAGGAAAGCGACCAAAAGGAAAAATATCACTCTTATAAAGGGGAAAGTCAGGCAAAATAGCCGATAATATCGTCAATAGAGATTTTAGTACAACAGCTCCATTTCAAAAATGGACTACTGATGTATCTCAATTCAATTTTGCATGGGGAAAGTGCTGTTATCACCTATTTTAGATATGAATACGAATGAGGTTATTTCTTATGACTTGGCATTAAAGGCCTAATTTAGAACAGATTTCTCGTATGTTAGATAGAGCTTTCAAAAAGTATCCTAATCTTTCAGGATTAATCTTTTCACTCTGATCAAGGATGGCAGTACCAACATAAATATTTTAGGCAACGCACTTAAAGAACATGGAATTATTCAGTCTATGTCTAGAAAAAGGAAACTGTTATGATAATTCGGTAATGGAGACATTTTTCGGTAGGTTGAAAACAGGGAAATATATTATGGCTTTGAAATGGAATATCCATCATTCAATGCTTTTGCGGGGGCAATTGAAGAATACATCAACTATTACAACAATAAAAGGATTCAGAAAAAAACAAAATGGATGCCCAAAAATACAGGGAAGCATCCATGTGTTTAGGCTAGTAAATAATATGTGTCCAGGAAAATGGGTACATATCATTTTGAGTGTTCTTTTATTATATCATTTTATAGATATAAACTGATAATTTATATAATAATAATAAACTGTTTTAGAGGAAAATGAGTGAATTAATAATTCGATCAATTGCAGAAGATGATGTATTTGCTTGTTTATCTATTTACAATCTATTTACCTAGACTTTGAGCCGCGCACGATCGGCATGAGTGGTATAACGCGCATAGCGATGAGCATCACCCTATCATTGTAGGGACCATTGATGATGTAGTGATTGGTTATGCATCGCTTTTCACCGTATAGGATTAAAGGATGCTTTCAAAGCACTGTAGAATTGTCTATTTATATTCATCAAGATTACCGTGGTCAAGGTGTGGCAACACAGTTGATGGAACGTATTATAGCTATGGCGAAATCCGATGATACATTGCATAATGTGGTGTCCGTTATTACGGCAATGAGGGCACAATGAACACACAATCGATTCGGCTTTACCTATTGTGGATTTACCCTGAGGTGGGTTTTAAACATGGAAAATATCAGGATACCGAAACTTACGCATTATTGGTATAATAATAGATATTAAATCATTCATATGTCCGTGGGTTGCGGATGTATGTTATACATAGATAGGGGTAAGTGATGATAAATATGAAAAGCAGAACCTTGCGGTTCATGGGCAATGGTGCAGTATCGTGGCCGATTGCGGATGGTCATTTCATACTGAATTATGTCCACATGGCAGCGGCGATAGAACGGCGCTTATGATTGAAAGGGCCATTGAATTACGATCGAAAAGGTGTGCTTAATAGAGCAATGCGCCGTTGCCAAAGGCCTTGAGGCAGAGTACGGTGGCGACAAGGTTGCTTACGACTACGGCATCTCTTTAAACTCAATCATCAGGTGGATTCCTATCTTGAATTAGGTCGTGAATGAACGTGCCATGGTATTTACATATCGATATTTCCCTTGGTTTTGAGGTGATTATATTCCTGGTTTTGAAAGCGATATCCAAGATTTTCTTGATCGCTATGGTCCATTGACAGATGATAATATTCTATCTGTTCACTTTTATGGATGGCGTAGGTGGCAAATACTACTGTAAGTTGACTATAATACAGAGGAATTTGAAAAAGGGCTTTAGTCCTTGGATTTCTAATCAAAGTGAATTGTACTATAAATACTTTAGTATCATTCGCCAAGCGGTGCGCTGATTTGGGTGCCTATACGCCAAACGAATCGGCCATTTTGATTTAATTAAGAAATACCAACACCATTTCGGTTTTGAACACCATTTAGATAAAACGAAATGCACAATTAGTGAGCGATATATTACATATTATGCGCGTTCAAGGTAGAGAACTAGACTATAATATGAGTGGATTCTTTTAAACCTGATTGCGGTGAAATCGTATCCAAGCCGTTTTATTCAAGGGATAGTTGCCATTATTGGTGTACCCTTTTGTGCCAGGATCTGATGCGCATAGTGTAGCAGATGTAGCAAAGGTTTGGGACTAGATATATTATTTGATTATGATATAATAAAGACAAGAAGAGCCAATTAACGTTGTGGAATGCGTTAGGCTCATCTCCAAAAAATAGAAAATGAGAAATGGCCTAATGTCCCTTTGGGGTGTTAGGTCATTCTTTTTAGTAATTTATACTTCAGTATAAGTAGTAAAATATGAATATTTTATTGACTTTTTTTTCTATAAGTATTATTATAATTTCATACTTTAGCGTGATAAAGTGATAAAATAAAAGAATCTATATATTTTAAACAGAAATATTAGCATGGTTTATAGAAAGGATGATCCTCATGGTACAGAAACAGTTGCCTACAGGTTTTCGTGATGATATAGGGGCTGTAGCGGAGCGCAAGGATGATGTGAGCCAGTATTTGCTCAGCCTTTGCCGCAATCGTCAGTATACAAAAATTTCTACACCCCTTTGTAGAATACAAAGATGTGTTTAATGGTTATACATTGTGCCGTGGTCAACATATGTACGAATTCTTTGGTAGTTCTGATGCATCTGTGGTCATCCGTCCGATTTAACCATGCCTATCGGTCGTTTCTTTGGCGACTACGAATATTGAATTGCCTCGCAAGTTCTACTATCTTGGTGATGTTGATGAAAATAAACAGCATCGCGGTGGCGATATCAACAAGTCACAATAAGGTGGCATCGAAAATGGTCGGCTATGAAGGTATTGATGCCGAGCTAGAATGCTTTGCCATCATTAAAGAGGTGAATGAATCACAGCTCAATAATACTTTATTATTAGAAATTGGGATGCTCGTTTCTCCCGTGCTATCACCGATGCATTGGGTTTGACCGATAGGGAACGGGCAGATTTGCTCGATGTTTATTTACAAAATATTTGCCACGCATAACGAATTGATTAGCGAATTTTAAAAATAACGCATTGTATCCATTCTTTATGATTTGGCCTCGTTTATTCGGCACTGTAAATGATATTAAAAATGAGCTTAGTCAGGTCATCTTGCCAGCAGGGCACAACGTATTTTAGATAGCCTTATGGATTTGGCAGGACAAATCGGAAGCAACTGGTCAACAAGTTCGCATTGATGGTCTACAGAACCGCTTCAATCCTATTACACAGGCCTTACCTTTAGAGGTTATGTAGATGGTGTATTCAATACATTACGTCAGCGGCGGTGGTCGCTATGATGGTCTTGCTATCCGATTTGATGGCACACCGATGCCATCCGTTGGCATGGCTTTCAACATCGATGTCCTTACAGATGTGCTTTATGCAAGGTGAAAGCAACATTCAAGATAATGGTAAATTGCGAATCGCCTTGACAAAGGGGCGCGTTGAAAAGGATTTTCATTCCTCTCTAGAGTCCTGTGGTATTGATTGTGAGCCGTTACGGCAACAAGGCGCGTAAGTTGATCATTCCATTGGGGGATGCGGTAGAGGTAATCCTCGCTAAAGGACCAGATGTAACGACATATTTGAAGAATGGCGTTGTTGATTTGGGCATCGTTGGTAGTGATGTACTGATGAACAAGATGATACAATCTTATGAAATAGATTTGAAAAAACAGGTAAATGCCAATTTATCTTGGCCTCCTTAGAAGGGTATAATCCGAAGGAAGGCCGCCGTCAACGAATTGGTACAAAAATATCCAACCATTACAAAACAATATTTCGGATCCCAAGACGTAGAAATCATTAAAATCGAAGGTTCCGTTGAATTGGTTCGCCTCGTAGGTCTGGCTGATGCCATCGTAGATATTACAGAAACAGGCACAACATTCGAGAAAATAATCTTAAAATCTATGATTGGCTCCAACCAATCTCTACGCGTCTTGTGGCAAATCCATTGGCATTAAAAAAAAAAGAAATACGATTTTTGCTTTAATTGACCAATTACAAGCGGCTATCGATAAGAAATAAATGTACTGTATTGATAAAAATACATATACTATATGAAAGAAATAGTAATATACTCTATCGTGATGTGATGAGAAACGTTTACAATAGAAGTATTCATATACATAGTTTGAAATGAGGATATACAATGAAAATTTACAAAGAATCTCCTGATGCAATGCTTAGCATTGTCGTCAATATACACAACAAACGACAGATATGGAAATTGAACGCCGCGTACGATATTATCGAAAACGTGCGTGCTAATGGTGATGCAGCACTCCGTGAATATTCTGAAAAATTCGATGGCGTAAAACCTGATGATTTCAAGGTGGATCAATCTATCATCGATGCAGCATGGGACAATTTACCAGAAGACTTGAAACACATTTTTATTGGTAGCGAAAGAAAATATAACTGAATTTCATAGCCGTGAAATTGAACAAGGCTTTGTCGATATGGATACACCTGGCATTACGCGTGGTCAAAAAGGTAACGCCATTGGCTCGTGTTGGTCTCTATGTTCCAGGTGGCACAGTAAGCATATCCATCTACCATTATGATGACTGCATTGCCTGCAAAAATCGCAGGGGTTAAGGGAAATTATTATGGTTACACCTCCTCAAAAGGATGGCATTAATCCTGCTGTATTGGGTGCTGCAAAATTGCTGGCGTTGATGCGGTATACCAAGTAGGTGGGTGCTCAAGGTGTGCGGCCCTTGCGTATGGTACTGAACAAATTCCAAAGGTAGATAAAATCGTAGGCCCTGGCAATATTTATGTGGCCACTGCCAAACGCCAAGTATTTGGTCAAGTTGATATCGACATGATTGCAGGTCCTAGTGAAATCGGCATCATCGCGGATGATAGTGCAAATCCAGTTCACTTAGCAGCGGATTTTTGTCCCAAGCAGAACATGATCCACGAGCTCGTGCCATTATGGTTACAAATAGTGAAAACCTAGCAAACTCGTATCTGATGAGGTAGAACGCCAACTTTCAAATTGTTGCCTCGTGAAAGCATCGCTCGTCCTGCTATTGAGAATAACAGCTATATTGCTGTTATGGACAGCGTTGAAGACATGTTTACGGTCATGAACGAAGTAGCGCCAGAGCATTTGGAAATTCAATTACCGGACCCTATGGAATACATGAGCATGGTCGAAAATGCAGGTTCCGTATTCTCGGCAGATATGCATCTGAGCCATTGGGTGACTACGTAGGTGGTACAAATCACGTATTGCCCTACGAGCGGTACTGCAAAATTCTCGTCCCCACTTGGTGTGTACGATTTCGTAAAACGTATTTCTTTCACTCAATTTAGCCGTGAACGCTTACAAGAGGTTGCGAAGGATATTACCACATTGGCTCGTACAGAAGGTCTTGAAGCACATGCTCGTGCTATTGAAGTGCGCTTTGAAAAATAATTGTATGGATGGGAACACCTTAAAGGGCTTCCTTAATGATAAGAGGCATGATGAGAACAAATCGGTCAACGGTAACTCGTAAAACGGGCGAAACAGATATTACAATTACACTTACCCTTAGATGGGGGCAATCAGAGATTCACGTCGATACAGGCATCGGTTTTTTTGATCATATGTCCATTTGTTGGCAAAACATGGCCGTTTTGGTCTTGCTGTAAAAGCCGTAGGCGATACGTACGTGGATGCGCATCATACGGTTGAGGATATTGCATTGACCTTAGGGCAAGCTTTGACACAGGCTCTTGGTGACAAGGCGGTATCGAGCGTTATGGCGATGCGTGGGTGCCTATGGATGAAGCGTTGACACAGGTTGTTATCGACCTTAGCGGCCGTCCATACCTCGTGTTTAATGGTGAGTTTACGACTCCTGTATTGGGTGGTAATTTTGAAACAGAATTGGTAGAGGATTTCTTCCAAGCCTTGGCTGTGAGTGGTGCTATGAATTTACATGTGCGCAACGAATATGGTCGCAATACGCATCATATTATTGAAAGCATGTTTAAGGCTACGGGCCGTGCATTGCGCAAGGCGGTTACCATTAACCCAGACATTCAAGGTGTGAATTCTACAAAGGGTATGATTTAATAAAGCCCTTATAAATGGTGAAAGCAGGGCCACATAAGGCTCGTGAATAGAGGAGATACTATGATTTTTCCAGCTATAGATTTACAAGATGGTCGCAGTGTACGCCTATATAAGGGCGATTTTGCAAAGGAAACCATCATCAATCCCGATCCAGTTGACCAAGCATCTCAGTATGAAGCTGCTGGCGTTGGCGCTTTGCACCTCGTCGACTTAGATGGGGCAAAGGCGGGGGAAACCAGTTAATGTGGATATCGTTAAACGCGTGCGCCCTGCATTTACAGGTGTGTTAGAAATCGGTGGCGGTATTCGTGATAAAGATGCGGTAGACTTATATTTAGAAATGGGCGTCAATCGCGTTATTCTCGGTTCCGTAGCCCTTAAAAATCCTGAATTGACGAAACAGGTTATCGCAGAATACGGCCCAGAACGCATCGTTATCGGTGTAGATGGTAAAAATGGTAAGGTCGTTGCGGAAGGTTGGCTCGACCAATCTGATGTACCTATGACCGACCTTATCGGTGCTATGGTGGCAGCCGGTGCGAAGTATTTTATCGTTACCGATGTGGACCGCGATGGTACCATGCAAGGCGCTAATGAAGACCTTATTGGGTTCCTTACAAAAATCAATTCCCTACGGCCCGTATTGTTGCATCCGGTGGTGTCCGCAATTTAGAGGATATTAAAAACCTTGAACAACGCGGTGTAGTAGACAGCATTGTAGGCAAGGCCTTGTATGAAGGCACGATTACATTAGAGGAAATTTACAATCTGCGGTTTAACAAAGGAGAATGCATTATGTTAAAAACGGATTATTCCTTGTTTAGACGTAGATAATGGTCGCGTTAAAAAAGGGGTTAACTTTGTTAACCTCATTGATGTAGGTAGTCCCGTAGATATTCGGCTACCTATGAACAGCAACAGGGCGCCGATGAATTCGTATTTCTCGATATTACGGCTACGTTGGATAGACGGACCACCATGCGCGACGTGGTGACAGATATTTCTTCCCAGGTATGTTCATGCCCCTCACCGTAGGTGGTGGCATTAAAACAGTGGAGGATATGAGCGCATTGCTGAAAGCTGGCGCCGATAAGGTATCTTTGAATTCAGCGGCTTTAGCTAATCCAGAACTCATCACAGAAGGCGCTCAAAAAGTTTGGCAACCAATGTATGGTAGTGGCTATTGATGTAAAAACAGATCGAAGAGACTGGTAAATGGTATGTGTATACCCACGGTGGTCGCAAGCGTACCGAATGGAAGCCCTCGCGTGGGCTAAAGAAGCTGTGTCTCGTGGAGCTGGTGAATTGCTTGTAACGAGCATGGATAAGGACGGCACCAAATCCGGCTTTGATATTAAACTATATAAGGCCTTGGAAGAGGTTGTAGATGTACCGATTATCGCCTCGGTGGTGCTGGCAAGGTACAATCATTTTATCGATGTTTTTACCGAAACCGGCGTTACCGGTGCATTAGCGGCATCTATATTCCACTTTGGTGAAATTAGCATTCCGATTTAAAATCACAATTGAAAGCAGCGGGCGATTGCTGTTAGATTTAAATACTTACAGGAGTATGTAGTAGTACATGAAACCAGACTTTAATAAAAGGTGGCGGCCTGTTACCGACGGTCGTTAAAAGATAATACAAAAAAAGCAGTGCTCATGGTGGCGTGGATGAACGAAGAAATGGCTTTCATAAAACATTGGCAAACGCAAGGCAAAAACGTGGTTTTGGTCTCGTTCTCGCGAAGAACTATGGCATAAAACACTAGAGGCAATGTGCAACACGTGGTGGATATGGTCTCGATTGCGATGGCGATACATTGCCGGTTCTCGTCAATGCAGAAGGACCCTGCATGTCATACAGGAGGTGTAGCTGTTTTTTTAACGATGTAGAAGATAGATTGAATTACAAATATAGAAGGTCCTGAGATGACACAGGGCGTCAGCTGTTTCTTTTACAAAGGAGAAGAACAATGGCCAAATCAACAAACATTGAAGAATTATACGCCATTATTAAGAACCAAGGAAACAACCAAAGGAAGGTTCTTATACGAATTACTTGTTCGACAAGGGACTCGATAAAATCTTGAAAAAGGTGGGCGAAGAAGCAACAGAAGTTGTCATCGCTGCTAAGAACGAAGACCCACAAGAACTGATTTATGAAACAGCAGACGTGTTCTATCATTTTGCTCGTGTTATTAGCAGAGAAAAGGGCGTTTCTTACGAAGCCATCTTAGAAGAGTTGGCAAGCCGTGAAGGGGTAGTGGCGTCATCGTCCAGAGATTACAAAGCAAAACACTGTTTAGGAACGCAAAGCGATTACAGATTTGTAGAAAGGAGTAGAGTATGAAGAAGATTATTGGCCAATTAAAGCCTTATGTACCAGAGGAACCGGCAGAGCGGTAAAGCTCGCCTTCGGTGTGGAGCGCCTTGTGCGATTGTCAGCCAATGAAAACCCTTATGGGACATCGCCAAAGGTGCGCGAGGCATATTAGCTATGTTACGAACAATGATGCCAATCTATATCCTGATGGCAACGCATCATCCTTGCGAAGCGTATCCTAGCGGATTATTGGAAGGTAGCGGAAAATCAACTTGTTATTGGCGTCGGTCTGATGAAGTGATTTCCATGGTCAATAAAACATTTATCAATGCCGGTGATTCTATCGTTATCAGCGTTCCAGCCTTTTCTGAATATGGCCTTAAATGGCCTCGTAGAAGGGGCGGTCATTCGCGAGGTGCCATGCATCGAGAAACAGGTCAATATGATTTTAAGGCGATGCGTCAAGCTGTAGATGACTACGACGCGCCTCGTATGGATTTGCAATCCTAATAATCCAACAGGTACCTATGAAACTGTTGAAGATATCCGTAACTTTATCAGTACATTACCAAAAGATGTGTTAGTCATCATCGATGAGGCCTATATCGATTTTGTAACCTCCGTAGAGGTCCAACAGCACGAGCATTGCTTGGATGAATTTCCTAATGTATTTATTATGCGTACCTTCTCTAAAGGCCTATGGCCTTGCCAACTACCGTGTAGGCTATATGATGAGTACCTTTGAATTGCAAATTATATTCAAACCATTCGCTTGCCATATAATTTGAATACCTTGTCCCAAGTGGCTGCGTTGCCGCTGCCTTTGGCGATCGTGAATTTTTGCGCACATTGTAGAGAAGAATCTTTGGCAGAACGCGTCTTATGGGAACAAACGTTGGATGAAGTGGGCGGCACTTCATTATAAGAGCGGTGCTAATTTTATCTTTATGTCCGTACCTAATGCGGATGGCCTTGCTGATGCATGGCTCGCTAAGGGCTATCAAGTACGTCGTGGACAACGGGATAATTGGTTGCGTGTAACTTTACCACCTGCTAGTGATGGTGCTATTATGCGATATTTGAAAAGTATATTTTAAACAAAAGAATAGGTCAATTATATATATGGTGCGACGCCAATAAAAAGAAAGGATGTCACTATGATTGCCATAATTGATTATGATGCGGGCAATACATTTAATGTACAAAAGCATTACAACATATCGGTCTTGATGCGGTATTGACCGCTGATCGAGATACCATATTGGCTGCTGATGGTGTGATTCTACCAGGTGTCGGCGCCTATGCATCGGCTGTTTCCGTCCTTCGTGAGCGCGGTCTTATCGACGTCATTCATGAGGTGGTGGAGCGCAACATACCATTGCTCGGTATTTGTTTAGGAATGCAGCTTTGTTTGATGAATCTGAAGAATATGGACCAACACCAGGGTTTGGGCATTATACCGGGCACTGTGAAAGCTATTCCTAATAACCTTGGCCTTCGTGTGCCTCATATGGGGTGGAATCAAAATACACTATGCCGTAAAGATAGCGTTTTTTCTGATATAGCTGATAAATATACATATTTTGTGCACTCTTATTACGTGGAGACAGATTCTCAATACATTACAACAACTGCGGATTATGGGATTAAGGTACCGGGCATTGTGAGAAGGGGAATGTCTATGGCATGCAGTTTCATCCTGAAAAAAAGCGGAGCTGTAGGGGCTTAATCTGTTACGCACGTTTGGAAATATCATATTAAAAAAATAAAATAGTCTTCGATATATGCTTTTAACGAATAATGAGTATCTAAAATGAGAAAGTGTAAATTGACATATTTTTGTTTAGATATACAATGAGTATGTAAGTACTCATCAATTTATAAGCTAAAGTGGCATTGGAGACCTAATTTTATTAGAAATATTTATTCGGCACCTCCGATGTCATGTACATTGGAGGTGTTTTTATGGTTATGAATGGTATTTACTTAGTTATAGCCTCCGCGTGTATTCTAATTTTAGCGTACCGCTTTTTATGGGGCTTTCATAGCGGCCAAGGTGCTGACACTCGATCAGTATCGTCCAACGCCAGCTATGGTTCACAATGATGGTCACGATTACGTGCCAACAAACAAATGGGTAACATTTGGTCATCACTTTGCAGCGATTGCTGGTGCAGGTCCTCTTGTAGGTCCTGTTATCGCAGCCCAGTTCGGGTATTTGCCTGGCGCATTATGGATTCTCATCGGTTCCGTATTAGCCGGCGCTGTACATGACATGGTTATCTTGTTCGCATCCGTTCGTTATGATGGTAAATCTATCGCGGATATTGCTCGTGAAGAAATCAGTAAATTTGCTGGTTTTGGTGCGATGCTTGCTACATTATTCTTATTGATCATTACCCTTGCTGGTATGGCCGTAGTAGTAGCTAACGCATTGCATAATTCTCCTTAGGGTTTCTTCTCCGTATTTGCTACCATTCAATCGCTATTTTCATTGGTATTTATTTGAAATGGTTGCGTCCTGGTAAAATTCAGAAGCCACTATTATCGGTGTAGCATTGATTTTCGCGGCTATCATCTACGGTCCAAACGTAGCGGCTAGCGAATATGCTTCTTGGTTTACATATGACTTGCAAACCATTGAAATCATGCTTGCTGTCTATGGTTTCTTTGCAGCAGCATTGCCAGTATGGTTGTTGCTTGCTCCTCGTGACTTCTTGTCCACATACCTTAAAATCGGTACAATCGGCGCATTGGCTCTTGGTATTATCATTGTAATGCCTGAAATTCAAATGCCAGCTGTTACCCCTTATATCTGGGGCGGCGGTCCTGTATTGAAAGGTTCCGTATTCCCTTACATCTTCATTACTATCGCATGTGGTGCGTTATCTGGTTTCCATACAGTTATTGCTACAGGTACAACACCTAAAATGCTTACTAATGAAAGAAAATTTTACCTATCGGTTATGGTGCGATGTTAACAGAAGGCTTCATCGCTATGATGGCGTTGATTGCAGCTACTGCATTGCATCCAGATGATTACTTCGCTATTAACTCCACAGTTGAATCCTTCAAAGCATTAGGACTTCAAGTTCATGAATTGCCAGCATTGTCTGCAATGGTTGGTGAAGACTTGATGCACCGTCCTGGTGGCGCCGTATCCCTTGCAGTAGGTATGGCTCATATCTTCTCCAGATTGCCTAACATGGATCACTTGATGGGTTACTGGTATCACTTCTGTATCATGTTCAAGCATTGTTCATCATGACTTTGATTGATGCTGGTACTCGTGTAGGTCGTTACTTGCTTCAAGAATTATTAGGTCATTTCCATCCTAAATTCAACGACCAACATTGGGCTCCCTGGCGTATATGGTTGTGCAGCGCTTTAATTTGTATCTTGTGGGGCTACCTAGTTCTACAAAGGTAACATCGGTATTATTTGGCCTCTATTCGGCGTATCTAACCAATTATTAGGTACTATGACATTGGCTGTAAGTACTACAGTTATTATGCGACTTGGCCGCAAACGCTATGCATGGGTTACAGGTATTCCATGTATCCTTATGGCTATCGTTGCCATTCGGCAGACTTTGAAAAACGTATTCTACAGCTATGTTCTGCTGGTAAATGGATCTAGTAGCGTTCAGTCTTTGCTATGTTCCTCATGATTCTCATCGTATTAGTAGAGGCTGTACGTAGCTGGATTCGCTTATCTAGCATGCCTCAAGATTACCGTACACAAAGCTGAAATCGAAGCTGAAAGCCTTGTAAAATACGGTAAAGAAGTAAAAGCAAATCTGATTTGTTATACTATACGAAAACGCACTCGCCTTGGTGGGTGCGTTTTCTATTTGCTTTCATATAAATTTAGATACATTTATCATTTTATATATTCTATAGAATTTATTGACATATATAGAGATATGCTATAGGATGTAAGTAAGAGATACATTTCAATAATAAAATAGTTAGGTAACGGCGCCTAGTTTTCAGAACATTCTGAGACTAGGCGCTTTTGTCGAAAGGAGTCTATTATGATAGGTATCGATACAGGTAATACAGCATGGGTACTCATAGCAGCTGCTATGGTGTTTTTCATGACACCAGGGCTTGCCTTGTTTTATGGAGGTATGGCGCGTAGTAAAAACGTACTTAGCACTATCATGCAGAGCTTCTTTCTGATTGGTGTTATCTCCGTTGAATTTATGCTCATAGGCTACACATTAATTTTTGGTGATGATGTACATGGTATCATCGGAAGCCTCATAAAATTGGTCTTATGGGGACTGAGAATAGCATTCATGGAAGGTGCGAATATCCCAGAAATGGCTTTTATTGCATTTCAATGCATGTTTGCTATCATCACGCCAGCCATCATGAGCGGTTCTATTACGGACGTATGCGTTTTGCTCCATTTTGTGATATTTCGCTGTGATTTGGTCCGTATTAATTTATAATCCAATGGCCCATTGGGTATGGGGCGGTGGATTTCTCGCCAATCTTGGGGCACTCGACTTTGCAGGCGGTCTTGTTATCCATGTATTGTCTGGTGTATCAGGTCTCGTACTTTGTTTGCTCCTAGGTCGACGCCGTGGTTATGGGCGCATGCCAATGTTACCGCATCATTTGCCAATGACCGTCCTCGGCGGTGCCATGTTATGGTTCGGTTGGTTCGGCTTTAATGCCGGTTCTGCTCTTGGGGCTGGCCCTTTGGCGGCAAATGCAGTGTTGACGACGCAAATGTCTGCTGCTATCGGCATCGTTGGTTGGGTATTGGTAGAACGATATCACCGTGGTAAACCGGACCGTGTTAGGTGCCGTATCTGGCGGTGTATCTGGCCTTTGTTGCGATTACGCCAGCAGCTGGTTTTGTAACACCTGTAGCGGCGATTCCAATCGGTTTATCTGGCGCCATCTGTTGCTATGTGGCGGTCGCAATTTTAAAGAGCAAGTTTGGTTATGATGATTCTCTTGATGCTTTTTGGTATTCACGGTGTAGGTGGTACGTGGGGCGCCATTGCAACAGGTTTATTTGCTACGGTTACTGTAAATCCTGATGGTGCAGATGGTTTGTTCTATGGTGGTAACTTACTCATTCCTCAATTGATTTCTCTCGTCGTAGCCATTGCCCTTGCTATTATTGGCACAGTTGTCATTTTCAAGGTGGTTAGTCTATTTATGGATATGCGCGTTAGCATTAGTGCCGAATCTTTGGGCATCGACATTAGTGAACACGGCGAAGGTGCGTATAATCAATCTGAATTTAAAAGCAGTGGACGTTTTATTACCTCTGACCAACATTCCTTGGTATAACGTATTTATGGTGAAAGCTAGCTTTCACAGATGGTGCGCTAATAGATGTAATGAAAACGTAGATGAGGTGATACTATGAAACGGATGAAAAGTAGATATCATTGCTCGGGCAGAGCAATTAGAAGATTTAAAAGAAGCCTTGAATCGCATTGGCATTCAAGGGATGACGGTCTCCCAAGTATTTGGCTGTGGATTGCAAAAGGGCATACAGAAGTTTATCGTGGGCAAGAGTATGCGGTCAATCTTGTACCAATGGTGAAGGTTGAAACCGTTGTATGTGACGTGCCTGTTGATCTTGTAATGGATACGGCGCGCGATACTTTGCAAACTGGCGAGGTAGGAGACGGTAAGATTTTCGTGTACGATGTAGAAGATTCTATGCGGATTAGAACCGGTACGCGCGGTACGAAGGCCGTTACTGATGATGAAGCTTAATTAATCATATATTTAATTAATCATATATAATACGCGAGCTGCTACATACCTTGGTGTGTAGCAGCTCTTTTTGTGTTTATACATTTGTGGGTGATTGGTTTTGTAAAATTTAATGCTATAATAATTGTATGACTAGACGATTACGCTCGTATTGGAGCAAATATATACAACTATATAAGCGAGGTATACTAGGCATTATTGCATTTATTGGAATTACGGTAGTCATTATCTCCATCTTAGCTACTATTGCGAGTAGAGGCATGGGTGTTATTTTAATGAGGTAATAGCACGTCAGACCATGATGCGAGGGACTATTACCGTCGCTAGCCTGAGCGCCACCCCATGGGGACCATATCCTTTGAGGATTTGCAATGGGCTGATGACGATGGACATCAGTTGACGACCGTACCTTCCGGTAAGATACGCGTTAATATGTGGGATGTGATTACTCGTAATTTTAAGGCATCTGCCATACGAGGCATAGAATTAAATGATGCGGTCATTGTAGTAGATTTAGATGACGATAATCGGGTCGATTTTGTGCCTGCTTCTCCTGATATTAATAAACCCTTATCTGAAGTAGAACAGCGACCTAAAGCACCTAAAAAACGACCCTAGAACGTCAAGAAGAGCTAGGGAAAAAAGGTGCGTAACTTTAATTGGAATGGTCAACATATCGATGCGATTGTGAAGCTTTCAGACTGCCAATTGGAAATATTCCAAAAGAATCGACATTATGTGATGAAGAATGTGAATGCTCGATTTGATATTGATACGAATCGTGCCATTCGCATGAATCTAACAACTGGTAAATTCGGGAGGCACCGCCATTGGGGATGGCCTCACATTGGAAGGCCGTATCGATCTAAAAGATGTGCTTAAGCATCGTATGCCTACGCTGAATATGAATCTAAATATTTATGGTGTAGATCCGGCATCCTTAGGATTTGGTGATAGTATTCACGATAAGATGACCTTGCTGGACAGCAGTGACGGGGATATTAATCGGCCCTTTGCATCGGGACGTGTTACCATGCCAATCCTTAGAATCCCCTGCACTAACCTTTGAAAATGTGGTAGGCGATGTAACCTATCAAGATGGCATACTGGATTTTAAAGAGGTATATGCGAATGTATTTGGCGGTAAGTTAAAGGCTAAAGGTGTATATAATCTAGATACGCGGGCCTATGAATTAACGGGGGTCGCTACGGATCTAGATAGTAGCATGGCCTTAAAAACACCGGATTTTGCTGTTCCTGTATCGGCGAACCTTAATTTTTCAAGTAAGGGACAGCCTAAAGATATGGTGGTGTGGGGCGATTTTACATCTGGTACAGGTCGTTACATACTCATACCTATACAATCTATTACGGGGCGCTTTCACAATCAAGGACGTCATTTATCGTTCTTTGATGTGAAAGTACATACATCGGTAACAACTATCTCAACGGATGCATTGCATATCGATAATGGCGAATTAACATTGGGACCATTGAATATTACATCCAATGGGGGTAGTAATTTTGCCATTTATGATGAAAGTACCTTTGGCGAGCTTGGGCGTACGATGGATGGTATAAAAAGTGACATGGCGCAGGCAAATCAGAATATGAAACGCGCTCAAGGTAATAGTCAATCGATGAATCAAGAAGGTATAAAGCCATCAAGTGATGCAAAAGGCGTTTTAGATGATGCCAAAGAAGCAATCAAAGGATTTTCCGATAGCTTGAAATCGATTAAGATTCGATGAAGTTTGAAAATTTTCATGTTCAGCTTATCTCCTAAGTATAAAATGCGAAATGTTATCAAAACATTTGATAACATAGTGGATTATATATGTGTTTTATTAGGAGGTTTCTTATGAGAAAAAGCTAAAAATTATCTTTAACACTTATGGCGTCTGTTATGGCTTTAGGCGTTATAGCATTTACAGCACAACCAGCTAACGCATCTTATGGCTATAAATATACTGATTCCATTCGTCCACCAGTTTTGACACCTACACCATCTACTGGTAGAGCACCTGTGGAACCTGTAGCCACTACAGTTACACCAGCTCCTGCTGCTAAAACTACAACAACAGTAGAGCCTACTAAAGCGGCTGGTTCTGTAACAACAGCTAATACTACAAATAATACAGATAAAACAGCACAAGATATTCTTAGCTCTTTGCTTTCCCTTGTTGCAAAACTTGTTTAACACTCTATTTAAATAATAGGGGGATAACAAAACGGCGGTCCTTATTGGAACCGCCGTTGTTAGTATACAAAAGCCCTTCGGTTGCGTCCGAAGGGCTTTACTGTTTGTATTATTATTTTGTGTTTTGTCAGTTGTTTGTGTATGTTTAACCTTGATAAGAGGTTCGTCCTTGCAGCGGATTTTGTGTTGATTCCACTTTAGAACTCGTTTCTACCTTGGCAGACGTATTATCTGATGGTGGCAAAAATGTACTGATTTCATTTTTGTGAGGCCCGTCGTATTGGTTGTGGATGCTAGTTGTGCCCGTTTGTGAGCAATGAAAATTTCATCCTTTCGTAATTTTACGTCATTCAATAGCTAATTTGAATGCGCTAGGGATTCACGAATAATTGACCATCTATCATGCAAGGGTGTAGGAAGTATTGATTCAGATGTATCAAAAGGTTGATAATTTGCATTTTCTTGCCTTTTCACGATTTGCGCTTGATCTGGTTGAATCGCTAGTGTAGCAATGCTCATATCTACCAATGCCTTTTTGTTGGTGCAACCCACGTTACCCTTATAGCCTAATGCTTCCGATACTTGGCGCAATGTTACGAGCGGTTGGCCATCTACAGGGCTACGTTTGATGGTCTTCACCGGTTCTAATGTTTGCCATCTACATGTGATGTTGTGTTTACAGATGCAGGTTTTCTAAATTTTGAGCTGGTGCTGGTTTCCATGCCGATTTGCATGCTGGTTGTGTCATGCCTACTGTGAAAGCTAGCGCACCTAGAGCGATGCTAGAAAAATAAGCTGTTTTAGTTTCATAAGGGACCCCATAAGGTGTTATATCGTTCTGAATAAACTAATGTTATCAGATGATGAAAAATAAACTTTAATTTTATGCAATTTTCAGGCTGAAATAAGGAATTATAAACCATATCCTAAAAAAAAATCAACCATGTTATCCTTGATGTATATAAATTGTTGGTTGTTTTAGGTCGTAATGTGTCATATTAATATGGTATTTGGCTGTCCGTTAAAGATGAAATTAAATTTAATTTTGGAAAAAGGATATAGATAATATTTTCAAGATTTAATCAAATGTTTGGTATTATATCTTTATTACAAACTTATTTTCAGTTTGCTAGAATTTTAAATTAATTTGATTTGGGAATATTTTCTTAGCGTAATTTAATAATTTATATGTTTGTTTTGGTAGGCTTTGTATGGGGGATTTTGGTTGAAATGTACTTTACTTAAAATATACTTTAGCAGAGATTAAAAAAGCACGTATATGTCAATTTCTATGTTATCTATATGTTTTGATTCTATTATTAGATATATAAATTTTGTCGGAGGCAAAATAGAATTATAATAATACTAAATATATTTATGCTATTACTAGTGCATATAGGGTTTTAATATTAAAGCAGGTACTGAGAAATATATTAATTCAAGAATTCAATTATATAGGAGATAAATCAAGAGGATAAGGCCTATAATGAAGTTTTCGATTTACTGAAAACTATGGAGGATAATATTTTATGAAAGATTTATTCATTTTTTTAAGAATATTGATCTTCTGAACATAATAAAGACTCCTTTTTGAAAGTCCGGTTATGATATTTATTTTTAGGCTTATTATGGGATGGTGTTTTTAGTTTTGTTTTATTTTTTCTGTTACAGGACATGTTTGGTACTCTAATCTTGAGTATTTAGCTTTTCAATTAGACGAAAATGAATATAAAATGTATCTTCTAAAAATTATAGTACTTTTAAGAGTATAATACATTTGGTAAATAAAAATAAGAAGGAACTCTGTTATAATCGTCCAAAGATTATAACAAAAGGAGTTCCTTCCTCATGCATAAGTTTAAAACATGGAAGGCTATTTTTGTATATGTTGAGGTGAAGAGTGGCTATGAACGCTCATATGTTCCCTATGTGCAGACAACAAGGTTTCATATCTCCTAATCTATGGCTTAAATATCATGCTTTTAGAGGTAGCTGGTTTAAAAGAATAAAATAACAATTATTTCATGCTAATGAGAGGGGCTTGTTCAGATGAATTCAAGTTTTCATCAAGTGTAAAAGAGATATTCTCATTTTTTAATAAGATTATTAACCTATATTATTAATATGTGTAATCACTCTATTATAAATGCAATCCTATAGAATCTAATGAGCTGGAATCTTTATTTTGAATATTAAAAGGTAAAATTAAGCAAGTAAAAAAGAAAAGGATAAAAAACAGATTATCTATAATAATCAAAAAATGATAAAGAAAATAAAGACCCAAAATTAGAATCAAGGGAGAAGTAGGAATGTCTGCTAACAATAAAAATTTTTTAAAGCTATATATATGTTTGTTGTTGTTTTTTATTTTACCCACTAGTTCAGTCAGAAATATATTAAGATAGATGCTATAGTTGTTTTTATTAATGCGGTATTTATATATCTAAATTTTGGGGAAATAAAAGTCATTTATAGATATATAAAGGAAGGACGGCTTGTGGAAGGTATAAAAAGGTATTGTTTATTGAAATATAGTAAAACAGTTATTTTGCCCGTATTTTATATCAAATATAATTATAGGTATTTGTTTTATTGGTTGGGGCATGTTGAAAGTGGTATATTGACAAAACTAATCGCGTTTACTATTGGAGGTATTAATCTTTGGAGATCAATATAATCATTATTTTAGAACATCTTAAACAATTAATTACGTATATAGAAGCGTAAATATAATGAGGTTGAACTTCCTATGATATAATTAAGTATCGCATGAATTGCTCCATATATTATATTATTTTTATAGAAAGAGGTTCCTTATGGCATCCCAGATCTGGAAAAAGAGTTACAAAGGGGTAACGATGTTAGGTCACAAGACCGATTATCCTACTGATTATGCATTACAGGTGTTAGAGGCGTTTGATAACAAGCACCTGATAATGATTATTTTCGTTAAGTTTAATTGTCCTGAATTCACAAGCTATGTCCTATGACAGGTCAACCAGACTTTGTTACCATCTATACATTTATATACCAGATAAGAAAAATGGTTGGTCCTTTGAAATTGTATATTTATTTAGTTTCCGTAACCATGGGGACTTTCACGAAGACTGTATCAATATCATCATGAAAGACCTTATTAAGTTGATGGATCCTAAATACATCAAGTATGGGGGCAAGTTTACGCCGCGCGGTGGTTTGTCCATCGATCCATATGCCAACTACGGCAAGCCTGGTACAGACTGGGAAAGACGGCAAAAAAGAGCGCCTTCATTTCCACGATATGCAACCTGAACGCGGCTTTGGCGTACCGTTAAGATGAATTGCAATTTATAGCTGTCATCTCGGCAATCATATTTTGCTTTGTGTTTGGCCTATTATTGTCATTGCATCCCAGCAACGCTCGTCGTTTGGTAATCATAGTTCCCTACATACATACAGCCGATGGACACGGTGGAGCGCTTACGTATCGTTGATACTATTAGTATTGCGAATCGACATGGCTGTTAACAGACGGTATGGTACCGTCTAGCTGGATGTTTAGTGAATGGTTTCAGCTTGTCACCATTTATATTTGCTCTAGTCCTATTACAAACACTAGGCTTGTAGATTTTACACATGGGGAACGAAATGTACAGTTTCACTATTGGCAAATTGAGCAGGGGTACAGTTCAGCATCTTGGATGGAACGATATTTACAACAGCATCCTGGTCAAGTGGCAGGGGCGTTGGTAAAAATTATGTCTTATGGATGACATGGCGTTCTATGTGGCCTTCCATATTGGTGCTATTCTGGCATAAACTATGGGCTGTTGAAGTAAATGGCTTGCTGTCATCAATTATATCTAGAAAAGAGCATATGCTTGACCAGATGGTTTTTATTTGATAGTAGATCCACATATTTTAACGTATACTTGGCTGGTTTCTTATGGGGTCATATTGTACTGCATGAACGAAAAAACATCATCTTATATGGCAATAGCAAATTTTTTCAGTTCGTGCTCTCTAGACTTGAAGTTATCGTAGGTAGTCTTTTTATGGATAGGAATTGCCGTTGCCATTATGACTGTGCCTATTACGTGGGATTCGGTGATTAACACACTTGGCAAAATACGATAAACTCAGTTATTTCCTATAAACTGCGGACTTTAAAGACCCTCAAAATTCTTGACAGATATATTCCTAGGTGTTAGAGTAGGAATATATTTATAGAGTGTACAAATAGTTATACCCAGTGTAGTTTGGCAATCGTTAAAACCATGACTTACGCCCTTGGGAGTATCCAGGGCGTTATATTTTTTGATAGACACACTGTTCGTGTAATGAACGTAGATATGGAGTACTTATGATGCAAGCGAGTTATGGGGCAAAATTCAATATAATATTAAACGCGTTACCATGGATTCTGAGCCGCGGCTACTAATGTGGATGGTTATATGGACGTATCCTCATATTACAGCTTTGTTCTGGCATTTCTTTGCACATCGTCTCTATAAAGCAGGATGGCCTACATTGGCACGCCGTATAGCAACTTCATTCTCGTCATGTAACAGGTGAAATTCATCAGGGGAGCTACCATTGGTCGAGGCTTGTTATTGACCATGGTATGGGTGTTGTTATCGGTGAAACCGCCGTCGTCGGAGATAATGACATTGTTCCACCAAGTAACATTGGGCGGTATGTCCTCTAAGAAACATCCAACCGCCAGGATGAATTTAGCAAAATTTTAGGGATATTACGATTGGGGCTCATTACTAAGGTGGTTGTAATCTAGTTATAAACACGATATTCCGAAAGATATGGTTATTTTGAAACAGATCCGGAAATATGTATGTCCGGAAGCCTAGACGAAAGAATAAAAATGGCGCATCTAATGTACAGCCCATATCCTGAAAAAACATAGAATACTATATATATAAATATATATCGGCTTGGGACCTCTTGCTGTTAGATGCATATCTGATAGTAAGAGGTTTTTTGTTCATAAAAATTTCATTGAAAAATCGATAAAGTTGTTGACAAGGAAAATCATTATTGTTAATATAGCTAATATAATCAATATTGATTATAAATTACAGAAATAAATAACAGGCATAAAAGCCAACTAGATTTGTCCTGATGTTAGGATAAATTGTAATTGAGAATTAAATGAAAAAGGAGTAATTATCATGAAAAACGTACAACAAGTAAATCAATATTTAGCAGATCTTTCCGTATGGAATGTAAAAATTACACAACCTTCATTTCAATGTAACTGGTCCACAATTCAAATCTATCCATGAATACTTAGAATCCATTTATGATGAAGCCTTTGAATATTTTGATGCAGTAGCTGAACATGTAAAAATGCAAGGTGAATTTCCCATTGGTAAATTCTGTTGAATATGCTAAATTAGCAAAAATCGGTGAGCTAGGTCAAGAAGATATTCCTCAACATAAAGTTATTGAAATTTTACTTCACGACTTCAAATATATGAAGGATCAAGCTGCTGCTATCCGTGAAGCAGCTGGTGAGAAGATAATTTCTTGCTTTCCAACATGATGGAAGACCATATTGAATATTATGTAAAACAAATTTGGTTCATTGAATCTATGTTGAAATAATTCAATTGACAACGCCTTACTGGGTATGATATGATTACCCAGCAAAGCATGGAGGATTACTCAAGAGGCTGAAGAGGACGGTTTGCTAAATCGTTAGGCGGGTTACCGTCGCTAGGGTTCGAATCCTAATCCTCCGCCATGAGACCTCACATCGTCTGATGTGAGGTCTTTTTATTAACCATACAGTGTAGGAATGGGGATAGAGTTGACGTATTCATATCTGATTGCTTATAATAAATTGTATAAAAATTTAATTTAAGGAGACTTTTATGAATACACAATATACACGTCATTTGTCGATGATTCGTCGCGTCCTTAGTATTGGGACCCTTTGTTTAGTGGCATCCTTCGGTGTGGCCCATGCAGAAGACTTTGCAATTCCTAGTGCCTGTCCTGTGGTAGATGGTATGAGTACTGATGATGTTAAAGTAGTATCTGCTGCACATCCTGGCAATGCCAATCTTATTACACCAAATGATTGGACATACAAAGCATTAAAGACGCTAGTAAAACATGGGGCCATTACGGACACACATGGATTTACATTCGATGATAGCACTAGCTATACAAAGGATGAGTTGATGCCCTTGCTTGACGAAGTCGTAGAAAAACGGGAACAAATGAACGACAATGATCGTCAATTTGCGTTGCGTATCTACCAAGAAAACATGCGTGATGTAATGGATTATCGCATTGAGCGGGATAAGAAAATCACCGAAGAACGCCGTCAAAAATTAGATGAAAAACGAGTTAAGAAATCTGGTAAAGATGTAAAGGTATCCGAAAACAACAGGAATCTTCCTCGATGCGGCTACTGATGAAGTGGCTAAGCCAAAAGAACGGGCCTTAACAGATGAACAAATTAAGGAAAAATGAAGAAATTCAAAATTGATGACTCTCGTGTAAAGACTAATGGTGATGTTCGTATTCGCTATACAGGTTCCAGGGATGGTAAATCTAAAGCAGATGCGCGTGTTCAAACAGAAATGACGTTCACTCTATAATCCCTATAAGGGAACAACATGATTAATTTTTAAAAAACAAGTTGTTTACGGTCCATCAGAATGGCAAACAACATGTTAGTGAAGTATTTAAGTATATCGGACCTGGTATTATTGTAAACCGTCGGATTTATCGACCCTGGCAACTGGGCTGCCAACTTAGCAGCAGGTGCTAGCTATGGTTATGAATTACCGTGGGTTGTAACATTATCTACGCTTATGCTCATCTTATTGCAGCATAATGTGGCCCATTTGGGGATTGTCGGGGGCAATGCCTAGCAGAATGTGCTTATGAATCTTACCGAAATGGTTATCTCGTAAGGATGCTTAGTACGGTAGGGATTGCGCCGCAGCAACGGCGCTGGCGGAGTTTATTGGTGCTGCTATTGCATTAAAGATGCTCTTTTGGTATCCTCTCGTTATCGGTAGCGTGTTGACGGCTATCGTATGTACAATTATGCTCATTACAAACTCCTATAGTAAATTAGAACGTATCATAGCCGGGTTTGTATCCCTTTATCGCATTGGCCTACCTTGTGGAGGTCAATATGGTCGATGTTAATTGGGTTGCAAAGTGGGTATCGGCTGATCAATCCGAGCATACCTAATGAATCGATGCTCGTTATCTTGAGCATTTTAGGGGCTGTTGTTATGCCTCATAATTTGTTTTTGCACCTGAGGCCATCCAAAGTCGTCAGTTTAATCGACAAGATAAGGAGATAATGCATCGCCAGTTGCGATATGAATTGCAGATACATTATTATCTATGGGCATTGGTTGGATGATTAACTCCGCAATGATTCTATTGGCAGCGGCCGTATTTTTAGTCATGGCATTGCTGTTACTGAATTAGAAAAGTTGAGGAGTTATTGAGACCTTTAATTGACCCGCCGCAGGTACTATCTTTGCATTGCCTTGCTGTTTGCCGGCCTTGCATCATCGGCGACAGCCGGTGTGGCTGGGGCGAGCATATTTGCCGGCATGTTTGGCGAGTCCTATGCGATATGAAGGACTTTCATAGCCGTTTAGGATTGGGGTTACCATATTCCTGCACTATTATTGATCCTGTTTATTACGGATTCCTTTCAAGCCTTGCTCGTTTTTACAAATGTTCTTTGAGTTTACAGTTGCCGATTACCATTCTTCCAACTATATATGACGAGTAGTCGTCAGTGATGGGCTCTTATACGAACCGCCGATTTACGGGGATTATTCTTTGGGCATTGGTATTATCGTAACATTGATGAATATTTACTTATTAGTTATAGGCTAATATATACTGTTTGTTTTTGTGAAAGCTTTCACAGAAATAGGCGGTATTTTTTTTTGTTTAGAAACCAGAACCAAATAGATTTATGAAATGAAGTTGTAGTAACGTATAAGCCTGTGAAATATGGTACAATAAAGAATAGAATTTAATTTTGCTACTATAGCAGTTTATATATGTTTTTGGGAGATTTTATGGCAACAGAAAAAGATATGAATGAATTAAAATGCACCATTACAATTGATTATAAAGAGGTTGTTCACGATATTGCAGAAGAATTATTAGCGCGTCTTAACATTGAAGAGGATGGCGCTTATTATCGATATGTTCCAAACAGGATCCTTAGATCCTGGTAATTATTCGTATTCTTCTCCGCATTAGAACATGCACTTATGGAGTTTAGAACGGACAAACGCAAGAAAACCGTTATCGTTCATGTCAACCAGAGGCCCTCGTTGGTACAGGCCCCTGTTGTAACACCTGTATCCACAATGCTTGAGCATTTTAATGTCTCGCGCGTAAATGATATGAGCGAAGGTCGTTTGGAAACCGGTTTGTTTACTGTGTCTGGTGAAAGCATCGATTACGAAGGGGTTAATCTTAAGGGACGCCATGTAGTTATCATTTGCGATATCCACGATAATGAATCTCCTTATTTGGCAGAATGCATTAAATTGTGTAAAGAAATGAAAGTTAGTCACGTTGTGGGCAGTGCCTATGTTGTGGAACCCAGATCTTATCGATAATTTGATAGAGGAAAGTATCAAGGCGGAATTGTCCCATGAAAATCGTCCCCTCTCCTAGTAAGACAAAAAACAATTTCCTGATACCGCAGTAATCCGTGATGGTCAATTTCAGCCTGTATTACGCAAAAGATTGTAAACATGTACAATCTCTCTGATGTGGCATCACTTGGCAAGGCCTTTGAAATTAAAGGATGATAAGGCGCAAGCGCTCTTTGATTTTTATCAAGATTTTGAGTTCCATCCTGTAGGTTTTGCTTGTGAAAAGCATGATGGCATTGCTTTTAAATATTTAGATTGACAGGACTATCTGATGAGGCTAAGGCTTTTGGTGAAACTCATCTTGCTATATGTCTGCATTATATGGCGTTGTAGAGCCCTTACGATGGGCGTACGTGATTATCGGATGGATATGGTCGATAAGGTAGGGCTTAATTTATATGAAATCTGGCGTGAAGCGGTGGATGCATACTTTCACAAGGAGGATTGATCCTAAACTTAGCGTCTAAAGAATATGAAAAAATGGTGAACCATCCAAAGGTGGTAAACTATTGAATTTTGGGGAATTGATGATACATATAAACAGATGAGCACGTCCTCAAAAATGAGTCGTGGCATGATGGCGCATGGCTGTTTGACGAAACAGTGAAGCACGTGCGGATTTACCGCGTGAAATTAATGGATTTATGTGCGTTACAGATATTGAATCCATTACGATACCAAGCGAATCGATGACGATTCGTTATGAAAGGAAGTGATTGTTTGCAAGTGCAAGATATTTCGCAAAAGACCTCGTCGGCGATGAATGGCTGACAGAGGATGAGCTAAGATTTCTCATGTCTGTAACTGATGAAGAACAGTTGCAGTTAATATATAAAAAAGGCGTACGAAGTGAAGGCAAAATATGTACAGCCTGTAGCGTATTATCGTGGCCTCATCGAGTTCTCGAACCGATGCATTAAAAAACTGTAATTACTGTGGTATTCGTCGCGAAAATGATAAGACGGAACGCTTTGATATGAATCGTGAAGATATCATCAAGATGGCGCAGTGGGCCTATGACCATGAATATGGTTCTATTACGCTTCAATCTGGAGAACGTTGTGATGATGTATTTGTCGATTATGTAGTCGATCTTATCCGCGACATCAAAGCCATCGGCGATGGTTCCCTTTGGCATTGGATGTGCGTAGGGGAGCAAAGTGAAGAGGCGTACCGCCGTATGCGTGAGGCGGGTGCTAGCCGTTATTTATTGCGCATTGAAACGACGAATAAAGAGCTATATCCAAAATTCATCCTCAAGATGAATTACATTCCTTTGAAACTCGAGTTGAATGTTTACGCCGTTTGCGTCGTGTAGGATTTCAAGTGGGTACAGGCGTTAGGATTGGTCTGCCTGGGCAAACAGAGGAAGACCTTGTAGAACGATATCTTGTTCTACCGTGATATGGATATCGATATGATTGGCATGGGCCCCTATGTGGTGCATCATGATACGCCATTAGGCCAAGAGGCGTTAGCAATGGGCATTGATGATGAGGTTGGTAAATTGCGCCGTATTCAACTAGGGCTCAAGATGATTGCCTTAACACGTCTATTCTGAAAGACGTAAATATTGCAGCTACTACAGCGTTACAAGCATTAGATCCATTAGGCCGAGAAAAGGGACTGGTTGCAGGTGCTAATATTTTGATGCCTATCATTACAATCCCAGAACATCGTGCCAAATATTTGTTATATGATAATAAACCATGCGTGGATGATAATGCAGATAAATGTAAAGATTGCTTGACGCGTCGCGTTATGTCCATTGGTGATACTGTTGGGTGGAAGAAAATGGGATTCTAAGCATTACGGTAAGAGAACCGGGTCATTTTAAACACATTGATATAGATTATTGATTAAATTGTTTATAATTGTTATATTTATGTAGAAATATAACAAAACCCAGATATAATAAGAACATAGTTTATTTTGTTTTATTATATGAGGTGATTTTATGGAAACAAATGGTATTCTGACTTTTTGGAATCTATTGACTAACCATTCAAGGGTGGTATCGATCAAGTCGTACAGTATGGTACATTGAAAAGGGGTTCTTAGGGACAGCGCTCTTATGGGCGATTCCTTACATTTTTACTAGGTTTGTTTGGGGCCTTGTTGTTCCCATTGCTTCCTAGAAGCGAATTTTCTGGTATGGGCATGCTCCTTTGGGGCTGGCGTAGGCTTCTTTCTTTATTCCAGCCTATATTGCTAGTATCATTTGGTCCTTTGTCATGGTGGCTGTTGGGTCCTATGTATTTAACTGGGTGGCTGTAAAATGGGCGGTACTCGACGATGTACAGTCTGTTATGAAGGTTCAATGGTATCTACAAGGTTATGAAGTATTATTATGTAATTTGTGTGTATACAATTGTTTTCATACTAATGGCTATCTTCGGTGGCCTATTTGGTAGCTCTACATTATCCAAGCTTATTTCTAATTTAGGCTCTTTAGTAATTTTGTTTTATCCGTATGGGTAGGCTTTTAGAATTAATGGCAAGACAAACTACGTTGACTAAGATGCAAGTATTCATTGCCGGTATCGTAACATTTGTTATCTTCGTCATTATTTCGCTTATTTTCATGGCTCTTTTGGTGGCTGTGCAGCCTTGGTAGGCCGATAATTTCATTATTATAAAAAAATCCTCTTTTTTCGATAAATATTTTTCGGAAAAAGAGGATTTTTATAGTATTACGTCGAAATCATATATCAAGAACTCAAAGTTTCACATAAGGAGGCGATTCCGATGAAAGAATATAGTAGTGATCAGATTCGTAATGTAGCTGTGGTGTCCCACGATGGGGCAGGGAAAAACGGGCTTTAGTAGAATCCTTGTTATTAACCTCTGGTGCTGTTGATTTTGTTGGCCGTGGTCAAGATAATAAACATATTATGGACTTTGAGCCAGAAGAGATTAAACGGAATGTAACGATTCAATTGGGTATGGCCCTCAGAATGGCATGACCATAAGGTTAACTTTATTGATACACCGGGTTACAATGAATTCCATGGCGAAGTTCGTGCCGCATTGCGTGCTTGTGATGGCATGTTAATGGTATTATCTGCAACGACTGGGCGTTGAAACAGATACGGTGCGCGCGTGGGATTATGCTGTTGAATTACAAATGCCACGTATGGCATTTATCAATAAAATGGACGTTGATGGTGCTGATTTTTCGGTACTATTGAACGGCGCGTGAACTATTTGGCAAGGCAATTATGCCACTCCAAATTCCAATTGGCGAAGGTGCCAATTTTGAAGGCGTTATAGACGTAGCCAAAATGACTGGCGTTTACTTACAAAGACGGCCAACCAACAGAGATTGCTGTACCGGCTCATCTTATCGAAAGGCCCAAGAAATACGGGAAATGACCGTAGAGGCCGCGGCTGAAGGTAGCGATGAATTGTTGGAAAAATATTTAGAAGGCGAAGAACTTTCATTAGAAGAAATTCGTCAAGGTCTACGCGAAGGGATGATTACAGGCCGTGTGAAACCAATCATGTGTGGCAGTGCCACATCCCTGTATTGGCTTAGATCAAGTCTAGACAGAATGATTCGGTATATGCCAGATGCAAAGAAAAGTGATGATCGTTGAATCAGCAGACACCAGAACCAGTTGTGGTGCATGTGGATAAACCCCTAACCGGTCTGTGTTTAAAACCCTTGCTTGACCTATTCGCAGGCAAACAAAGCTTTGTACGCATCTTCTCTGGTGAACTCAAAGAAGGTGATAAGCTGTTCAACGTTAATCAAGGAATTGAGGAAAAAATGGAATAAGATGGTTACCTTTATCGGGAAGCAAACAAATTCCAGTGACTGCCGCAAAAGCTGGCGATATCGTAGTGATACCGAAATTAGCTAATGCAAAACAGGCGATACCTTAACAGCTCCTGATTTTAAGGTGAAGTACGATGCGATTCGTTCCCTCAACCTTTATATACTGTAGCTATGGAAGCTGTGAAAAAAGGTGAAGAGGAAAAAATTAGCTAGTGCTGTGTTAAAAGTAGCCGAAGAAGATCCGACTTGTGTAGTTGTGAAAATCCGGAAGCTCGCCAATTGCAAATTGACTGCATGGGCGAAGTGCACTTAGAACATATCCTTAACAAGATGGACCGTAAATACGGCGTACAAGCGAAACTTGTAATACCATATATTCCATACCGTGAAACAATTAAAGGATCTGCAGAAATAGAATCGAAATATAAAAACAAAGTGGCGGTCATGGTCAGTATGGACATGTTAAAATTCAAGTTGATCCATTATATGATGGTCAGAATTTGCCTTTGTAGACAAGATTTTGGTGGTGCTGTACCAAGACAATATATACCAGCAGTGGAAAAGGGTGCCAAAGAAACCTAGATAAAGGCTTAATTGGGATATCCTATGAATTGGCGTGCAAGTGACACTCTTGGATGGATCTTTTTATAGTGTAGACTCCTCATTTAAAGAGTACGTCACAGGCTATCAAGGATTAATTCCAAAGGCGAAACCAGTCCATTAGAACCAATCTATGAAGTTAATGCGATTTTCATGGGTGACATCATGGGCGATTTAAATAGTCGTCGAGGTCGTGTATTAGGCATGGAACAAAGTGAAAGAACTGGTATATCTGTTGGTTAAAGCGCAAGTACCGTTGGTGAAATGTCAGATTATGTTACTGTTTTGCGCCTCTATGACACAAGGACAAGGCGTATTTAATCGTCGTTCTATAGTTATGAAGAGGTTCCTCATACAAGCCGATGAGATTATCGCCGCTTTTAAGGAAAAGAGTAATATAAAATTGTCCACGCAGTTAATTCTAATATGAATTAACATGTAAGTAACAACTACATATACAATTTCATAGACAACTTCCCCATATGTATAACAGTCTTGACGTGAGTCATAAAACTGAATAGTATTTACAAACCCTCCATATATGTAGCGTATGGAGGGTTTATATTTATGTAATCCCCATGTGGAAGCTAAGCTTTCTTTTTATAAAGTAATGATAAGGGTATAAAGATCATATTGATATTGTATTTGAATATAGTATGTCTATACAGTATGGTTCTTACAGAAAGGATATAGCTATGTTTTTCTCCAGTATACATGCAGATTATACAAAATGTGGCCATCCTGCAACCCATTGTTCGAGCTCTGATTTGGGAAAAACACTGATTTACAAGCATTGCCAGGAGGTCGTCATGCTATCGAAGGCGATATGATGTATGTGCCAATGTAGATGATGTAGAAACAAAATTATTTGAAACTACAAACCAGAATCTCATAAAAATTATATAGATATACAGTTTATGGTGAAGGGTGAAGAGAATAGGCTTTTTTGTGGACCATGGCCGAGTAAAGCCTATCGAATCCTATCCTGAACGACTGCTATTTTATCCTAATGAATCTGTCGATGAAGGGCACATTCACTGTCCAGAAGGGTATTATACGGTATTTTTCCCATCGGATATTCATCATCGTCCCTTTTAGCGCTGGACGATAAGCCTATTAAAATTGTAAGGTTGTTGTGTAAAGGTGCATGTGTCTCTATTAGGTGAGCAACATGATGAAACGATATGAAGTTATCGGCATTATATTAACATTATTAGGGCGCCACCCATGGGGCGTGTCAGCACATCTGTCCACCCGTAGGCAATTTTCTAATATGAACCTGGAATGGCTATTGACGATGCGTCAGCAATACGTAATCGAACGAAGTACAATG
>VOFH01002617.1_pt1 | contig 34998 bp, 40 predicted proteins | sample 5384091 | NCBI WGS metagenome assembly VOFH01 (sample SAMN12384727, study PRJNA508395) | human gut metagenome | isolation source: healthy gut G | host: Homo sapiens
GAAGGCCAAGAACTTCAACGGCTGCCTGCGATGCCGGCTGGGTAAGCTGGACGGCATCAGGAGCAGCGCCTTCCCGGCAGACAACCAACCGAAGGGAAACGGCCTGTATGCTGACAACGTGTGGCTGAAGGGTACGTTCGTGCTGATGACGGGCGAGGACATCCTGACGCGGTTTGAGATAACCGAGGGGAAAATCCATTCGGCTGTAGAAAGCTTGCGCAAGGAGATACGCGAAGAACAGAGCTATCTGGACAACAGCAGTTTTGCAGACGGCATGGACAAATGGAAGACGGGCAGCAAGGCTACGCTGTTCACGCTGGGCGGACGCTGGATTTGGGCGAACGGCGGTCCTTACGGTACGAAGCCGGACGGCCATGCCGAGATACGGACCGACGGCAAGGTGCCTTATGCCTATATCCGGAACAGCTATATCATGCAGAAACTGGAGGACTTCCGGCTGGTACCGGAGTACCGGCAGACGAACAGCCAGGGCGAACGGGTGCCCGGCGTGGTGTATCTGTCGTTCAGCTACCGGGTTATCAAGGCCGGAAGGTTGAAAATAGAATTTGTGAACGCCGATAAGACCGGATTTGAGAACTTCAACCTGTTCGGCCATGAAGAAGACCTGCCCGTGGGCGGCGAGAAGATGTTCACGCTGGACGGTCTTTGGAACGGTACGGGAGACTTCAAGCTGTCGTTTACGGGCGTGATTTACATTTCGCTGCTGGTATTCTCTACCAACAAGGCGGACGCACTGGCCTATAAGTACCGTACACTGTTCGAACAGAGCGACCGGCTGGTAAAGATTTCAGCGGCGGTCTTTGACAAGGACGGTAATGCGCTGAAAGAGACCGGGCTTGTTATAAAGCCTGAAGGTTCCGGTCTGTATGCGCAGGACAATACAGGAAAGATTGCCCTTATCGGGGTGAGCGTGGAGGAAGAGGACGAGTACGGAAATACCGTGAGCAAAATCAAGCTGACAGCCGACCATATACAGCTGGAGGGACTGGTAACGGCCAACGGCAACTTCAAGATACTGGAAGACGGCAGCATTGAAACGACCAACGGTAAGTTTACCGGAGAGATAGACAGCAGCAAAGGGAAAATCGGCGGCTTTGAGATAGGGAACGGCCGTATCGGTTCTGTGGCCGACTCTCACGGGAGCGGTGGCGGTCTTGCCATTTATGATGATTTTTTCCGTGTCGGCGGCAGCAAAGGATATGTGATGTTCGGTGATGATGTGATACCGTCTTCTGCAGGAGGAGCTTTTACCGCTGTCGGTCGTATCGTGAACTCAGCCCCCAATATATACGGGAATTACGGCTTCGACCAAGCGAACTATGGATTGTTTATAGATGTTACCGGCGGTACGAAGAACTACGGTATCAGCAGCAATGCGGCATTACTTGCCCCGGCGTTTATCAATACGAAAGCCAAGCTGCTTACCTTCGGAAGTGGAAACTACACGGTGGATTTCTCACAACACAATATCATTTTGATGTATTACAATGAACCCAACTACAGTAAGGTAGAGGTTACGCTGCCGTCGGAAAGTTCTGTGGCATACAAGTTCGGCATGAGTTACTTGCCTACCGATTTTGCAGCCATTGTCACGTTCAGGGTCAGACCCGGTTCAAAGAATATCATACTAAAAGGTATCTATAACCACAATGAAGATTTGCAAAACTACGAGATGGCATCCGGGGACTCCGTAACGGTACTTATTACAAAAGCGGACGGATTCCGTTACCAGATATTGAATCATTCATCCTAAAAAACAGATATATATGAAAAAGTTAGATTTCAGGAATTTCAGCGTTCCCACCGGAATAACCCGTCAGACGAGGGAGGTTTTCGATGCACGTGAGCAGATAGCCGATTTGCTGTATACGCGTGTCAGTGGCATCAAGGCCCATCGGCTTGCGTTCAAGATTTTCGAGAGTACCGGCGAGACCGAGTTCAGCGATGAGGAAACCGGGATGATACACATGGCGGTGGAACGCTATTGTCTTCCCAATGTGATAGATGCCCTGAACGAAATCCTGGGCGGGTCAGAAACCGATAAAAACGAATGAGTATGGCAGAAATGACGCAAGAAGAAATGGTTCAGGAAGTGCTGGACCGTGTACTCCAGAGTTCTACCGGCGTGGAGGACTTGGAAACCGTCACATCGCTGAGCGGTGTGAAATCACTGCCCGGCGAGAAGGACGGAAAGATGGTGAACGTCCCCCTGGAACTGATAGGGAAGCCTGCGAGCGATGCCGCCGCCCGTGCCGAGGCTGCCGCCAAGAAAGCGGAAGGAGCCGTAGCCGGACTGGAGGAAAAGACCCAGGCCGCCACGGAAGCGGCCACCAAGGCCAACGAAGCGGCAGCCAAGGCAGAAAATGCCGCTGCCAAGGTGGAACAGACTACGGCAGCAGCCATCGGCGGGGCTACTGCACGCTTTTCCTCATGGATGGAGACAGGGAACGTTTTACCTGACAAGTGTACCAAACCGGGCGGCAGCGTGGTGTATGTGGCGGATGCCGGGAAGTTTGCCTACCACATGGACTCCACCCTGTACGGGGACTGGGACGTGGCGGGTGTGCCCCCTGCCGGCATGTTCATGAATGCGGACCGGACAGCCATCCTGCCGGACAAGCTTTACCTGCTGGGCGATGCCATATATACCGGAACGGGAGGCGGCCTGAGACTGCTGGCCTACCGGCATGAGGTGATGAGCGGGGAAGCCTACGAGGCACTGCAGGACAAGGATGCGAATACGCTGTATCTGATTTATGAGGAGGATTGACGATGATAACCATAGGCGGTAAGGAAATAACGGCTGCGTATGTGGGAAAACGTGCCCTGTCGGCTCTCTATGCCGGTGCAAGGCTGGTATGGTCCGCAATAAGCAGCTGCTTCGGACTTGGCTATTGGAAAGGCGACGAGCCGTGGAACGGATCGGACGCATGGAACGGTAGCAGTAAAACTGATAAATGAATTATTATAAAAGGACAGTATTATGGCAAAAAGGAAAATAAGCGGAATCATCAACGCGACTGAACATCCGATGAATCTTGAAACACCATGGAACCAGAAACAGCCGGACGGCACCTATCATGCCTATGCAGGCGATGACGTCGAAGCGTTTCTGAAGAAGGAACTGTCTAACCGTACCCCTACCGAGGAACTGGTGAGCGGCGAGACGAAACCTCCTACATCCGGAACGGTGTTCGAGGCGATGGTGGGTACGGTGACGGACGTGGATGTGCAGGACAGCGAGGACGGCACCCAGTACGTGATGACCGTGAAGCAGAAGGATAACCAGGGCGGCGAGAGCTCGAAGGAAGTGCGCTTTTCCAAGTACACGGATGACGACAAGGTGGTGGTAAACATCGACCTGACGGACAGCGGCGGTGCGGGACTTCCCGCCTCGCAGTATCTGGCACTGGGAAGCGGCTTTGTGGTGAAATACTCCGTGGGTGTGGGTACTGCCGGTGGCGGTACGGTGGACGGCTACAGCGACCTGAAAGCCCGCGTGATTGTGAAGCGCGGTTCGACCGTGATCAGTGAGTTCCAGGATGCGGAGTTTGTGGGCGTTACAGCCGGACAGAGCTACACCTTTGACGCATCGCCCTACCTGAAGGATGCCACCGCCTATACCGTGCAGGTGGAGGCGCAGGCTACCTACCAGGGCGGCACGCTGATGAAGACAGCCACAGCCAAGGTGACCATGGTGGCCATGACGCTGGAGACCACCTACTCGGTGGGCAACGGACTGGCCGACGCGGGTACCGGAACGATGTGAACATCCCCTTTACGGCCAAGGGTACGAGCGGCGAGAAGAACATCTACTACCGCGTGAACGGCGGACAGGCTTTTACCCTCGGCCTTTCTGCCGGCAGCGGGGTGCAGCAGAAGAACGTGACCATCCCGCTGACGCAGATGCAGGAAGGTACGAACGTGGTGGAAGCCTATGCGCAGCATGAGAACTCCGGTGTGGTGAGCCGGGTGCATTACATTACGCTGCTGAAGGCAGGCGGAGGTGTGACAGCGTATGTCGGCCTGATGTTCAGCCACCGGGCAGCGGGGTTCCAGCGAGACTGGAAACGCCCGGTGCTGGAGGCAGAGCAGTTCACGGCATGGAGCTTTTCGTATGCCGGCTATGACCGCGATGCGTACACGGCCCGCGTGAAAGTGACCCACCAGGGCAGCGCGGTGAAGGAAGACCTGCTGCAACGCGGCGAGACTGGCAGCTACGGACGGACGAACGTGAACGTGGAACCGTTGGACTACCGCGTGTCATGCGGCGATGCCGTGCTTGAGGTGCAGGTGAACACCGCATCGCACCCGGACATTGAAGCCACCCTGGCCCCGGATGCCGTGTGTACGTTTGACGCCTTCGGGCGAAGCAATACGGAAAACAACCCGGCCAGCTGGGTGAGCGGTGACAAGCGTATGGAGTTCCGGGACGTGCTGTGGAGCGTGAACGAATATGGTGCCGGTAGCGGCTGGCACAAGGACCGCCTGCTGCTGGCCGGTGGTGCAGGTATGACCCTGACCGCTGACGGCGGTTACCGCCCCTTCAACGAGGCGGACAAGCCCGAGGGATTTGCCATCCGTGACGTGGGCATGACGCTGGAGATAGAATACAGCACGGCCAATGTGACGGATACGAATGCCGAACTGATTACCTGTCTGGGGCAGCTGGACAATGGCAACCGGTACGGGCTGATTGTGACTCCGGAAGAGGCCAAGTTCCTGACCGGTGTGGTGACCGAGGCGATGGATGCCGGACAGGTGCTGCGCTATGAAGACTCGGTGGGTACCAAATTCCAGCCGGGTACGAACATCCGCATTACCTACGTGTTCTACCCGAACGTGCAGACGAACGAACAGCGCACGCTGATCGGTTTCTATGTGAACGGTGAGGAGAGTGCTGCTTCCAAGTGGCTCGACAAGGTGAATTTGACATTCAGAGCCAGCTGGAATTTAAGTCGGCAGGTGCCGACCTGAACGTGAAGAGCGTGCGCATCTATAACAAGGCGCTGACCTCGGACGAGGTGCTGAACAACTACATCGTGGACCGCAACCACCTGGAGGATGCCGACGGGGAACCGGGCGTGCGCTCACTGGATGAGGACAACCGCGTGCTGAATGAAGGAGATACGGTGAGCATGGAGAAGCTGATGGGGCTGATGAAGAAGCGCCGGAACTCGATCCTGGTACTGATAGGCACGGGCAGCGTGGGCAGTGAGGTTCCAAGCGAGAGCGACACGCTGAACGTGGTGGATGCACTGGCCCAGCTGAACGACAAGAAGGCCAACAAACTGGTAAGGGAGGTCCGTTTCTATAACGGAGAGGACAGGACGCTTGACTTTATCCTTACCAACGTATATGTCCGTATTCAGGGTACTTCTTCCGTGAACTATGCCAGAAAGAACTTCCGTTTCTACTTCCAGAAGACGGCAAGCGGCTGGACGGTTACATTGAGCTACGGGGAGATTGACGGAAACGGCAGGCAGAAGAATCCGGTGGTAACTACCGGCAAAAAAAATCTCTTCAAGTTACGCAGGAACTCGGTAGGCGCGAAGCTGGCATGTTCCAAATGCGACTTCTCGGACTCGTCCATGACCACCAATACCGGAGGTGCGAAGCTTATCAATGACGGACTGAAAGAGATGGGGCTGCTTACGCCTGCCCAGCGTTACGCCAAAGACCATGGGCTGGAGGACGATTACCGTTCGGCCATCGACGGCCTGCCGTGCGACCTGTTCGTAGCGAAGAGTGCCGACGAAGACCTGACCTATTACGGCCAGTACAACATGAACAACGAGAAGAGCGACAGCTACCCCATCTTCGGGCAGGATGAGACCATCGGCGGCGAGAAATGGGGCGAGGGCGACACGCAGAACTACCTGGAAGCCGACGAGGAAGGACACAAGCAGTACCTGCCCGTCTGCTTCGAGACGCTGAACAACTCCAATCCGCTGTGCCTGTTCCACTGGTTGCCGAGTACCGAACCGGAGCATAAGGATTTCATGGACTACAACTTTGACGGAGGACTGGAATTTAATCATCCGAAAGATACCTTCTGGTCGGACGGAGGCGGTGACGCGGAGGAAGAACCGAACCTGAAAGACCACCTCGGTACCGGTGACAAGTACGACAAGATGTACAAGGCCACCGACCGCATGATGAGTTTCGTCTACCGGTGCGTAAAGGAAACGCCTGCGGGCAGGAACATGGTTTACAGCACGGAATCCCATTCGTTCGAGGGGGTGGACTATGAGGACGACGGCGACAAGTTCCCTACCGCCAAGTGGCAGAGCGATACGTTCAGGAAAGAGGCATCGAAGTATTTCGACCTTCCCCACCTGATTGCCTACTATCTGTACGTGCAGTTCAACCTCGGCGTGGACCAGCTTGCGAAGAACATGCTTATCCGCACATGGGACGGTGTGAAATGGTTGATTGACTATTATGACGGCGACTGCCAGCTCGGTTCTGACAACAAGTCGTTCCTGACTGGGAAGTATGACGACAACCGCCAGACGAAGCGCGACGGGGCTTATGTGATGCAGGGTCATAACTCGTGGCTGTGGAACCTCATCGTGGCCAATTGCTGGGACATGATTGTGGAGATTATGGTGAGCGGATGGAACGGGGGCGCAAGCTTCATGAGTGCTTTCAGTATCCAGAAAGCCATAGACCATTTCGATACCGAACAGATGAAGAAGTGGTGCTCGCGCCTCTATAACAAGTCCGGCATCTTCAAATACATCTATCCGTTCCTGAACGAAATGCCGGTGGGTGCGGACGGAGCCAAACAGACCTATCCGCAAATCTACGGTCTGAAGGGTTCGTTGAAAGCACACCGAAACTACTTCATCCAACGCCGGTATGACCTGAAGCAGGTGGAGTACGGCTATGTATCCACGCTGGGTGCCCAGTTCTACCAGAGTACGGCATCGCTGGACAAGGCCTACACGCTGAAACCGATGCAGTACCGTCTGACCATTCCGTACCGTGTGCAGCTTTCCACCAGCAACGGCGTGCAGGCCGACAGCGGCGTGGTGGATGCGGACGTGCTCCACTCGTTGCAGCTGACCCGTGCCTTCGGTGAAAATGACCCGTTGAAGATCATCGGTGCGGCGAAAGTCAAGGAACTGGTTTGGCATGAGGATGCGTTCGCAATCGGCTTCAACTTCGGTCTGCTGACCTCACTGGTAAAACTCGACATGAGCGTGGAGAAAGCCAGCGGTTACCGGAACGGCTCGTTCATGGCTTCGACGAACGGCATGCTGCTTCTGGAAGAAGTGAACATGCGGAACAACCGGCTGGCCCGGAACGGGGACAACGGCAATGTGGCTACTTTGGACTTGAGCTGGCAGGGCCGCCTGAAGAAACTGGACGTGAGGGGTACGGGGCTGACCCGTGTGAAACTGGCCACCGGTGCGCCCGTTGTGCAGTTATGCCTGCCGGACACGATTGAGGAACTGTTCCTGGAATATCTGACCAAGCTGTCCGACAGTGGCCTGATACTGGAAGGCATCAATAATGTGCGGGGCTACCGCTACACCAACTGCCCCGGCATCGACGGGTTCGCTATGCTGGAACGCCTTCACCAGGCCAGACTGAACGGCAGCGGCAAGCTGGAACGCTTCGTGCTGGAGATAGACCGGGAAGACGACGGAACCCTGCTGAAGAAGTATTACGACTACGGAACGTATACGCAGACGGGTGCCGTGGATGACCGGCATTCGGGACTGAGGGGCAAGCTGACCCTGACGAAGTATCTGGCTGATGAGGAACTGGAGAAGTATGCCGCCCGTTATCCGGAACTGACCATCAAGCAGCCGCCCTATACGATGATTGAGTTTGACGACAGTGTGGCCGACGATGCCAATGTTTCGAACCTGGACAACAAGACGGGGTACAAATTCGGCAATACGTACAAAATGAGCGGGCATGTGAATGCCATCCTGTCCAAGCGCCACCGCGTATTGGCCAAGGTGACCAGGATGCCCACGAGCCGGAAGGTGGAGATAGCCGGGCAGCAGGTGGAAGTGAACAACCCGGACGGGGAGATGACCTATTTCCCCCTGCATGACGAAAGCTCGAACTTCTATGCCGATGCGGAGGATATGAACGATTGCACGGTGGCGAAGCTGGACGGCAGCGAGGGAGACTGGATGATGTATGAGCCGTTTTACTGGAGCAAAGGCATCAACGATTATTTGAACAACAAGAAGTACGCCTGCTACAGCAGTTATCCGGAGGACGAAATGCCCCCGATTCCGGACGCGACGGTACTGACACTGGATGCCATCAAGGAGACACAGGGCGGCTGGCTGGGTGAACGCAAGATTATGAGCGGCAAGCCCACGCTGATGGAATCCTATACGACGGACAAGGCTTATTCCGTGTGCAAAGTGGACGTGTCGGGTTACAGACGTGTCCGCTTCCCGAGCGTTCCAGGAACAGGGCTTATCGGCAGTGTGTTTGCTGATGCGGAGGGAAACATCCTGAAGAGTATTGTGGTGCCGACCATCGGCTTGAAATTTGAAGCCGGCATGTATCTGATAGCAGACGTTCCGGAACGTGCTACAGCCCTGCATTTCTCCATTCTGAACACGGCAGAGTTTGACTGCGTGGTGCTGAGCAACAGCGACAAGATAGAGGACATGGAACCGGATTGGGTGGCCAATGAGGAACATCTGTGTGCCGTTGTGGGCAGTTCTGTAGTGGGCAGCAAGTTGCGTGCCTGCATAACCGGAGCTTCGACCACGGCAAGCATGACATGGACGGACTTCCACTATTACAGCCAGCAGCGTGGCATGCAGCAGATAGATGCCCTGATGCACAGCCGCATCGCGAACCTGAGCTATGCAAAGTACGGGCGTAGGGACATGCAGGAACAATGCGGTGCCGGTCAGCATAACAATAACCGGACAACGGGTGGAACGGCCGACCATGGAATGACAGATACCATCGGCTATGACGAAGCGTATGTCATCAACAACAAAATCACGAATTCGCTGATTGACGGCTTGGTGCATCAGTATGCCTGGTATAAGAGCCGGGACGAATACGGACAGGCGACCGTGGTGCAGGTGAACAATATCTGCTGCCTGGGCTACGAGGACATCTACGGCAACAAGTATGACATGATGGACGGCGTGGATCTGCCGAATGACAGCGGCAACCAGGGCAAATGGCGCATTTGGATGCCTGACGGCAGTATCCGTATGGTACAGGGCAAGAAGGACAGCGGTCAGTGGATTACAGGCGTGGCGCACGGCAAGTATATGGACATGGTTCCGGTAGGTAATTTGAACGGATCATCTTCCACCTACTATACCGACATGTACTGGATAAGCACCGCTACAGGCCGTGTGGTCTATCGTGGCGGCGGCTACGCGAGCCCGGATGGCGGTGTTTCGATGTCGTATGCGGTCAGCGGTTCCTCGTATGCGTACACGAGCATCGGTTCTCGTCTGGCCTTCCGCGGCCGGCTCGTTAAGGCGTCGAGCGCCGTGGCGTTTAAAGCGATAAGCGAGGTTGCATGATCGGCCGCGTAAAGCGTCAAAGCGGGAGCGAAGCGACAAAACATCCGGTGTTCCCCGAGCAGGGGAACGCCGTTCATTACGGGCGTCAGCCCGTCGAAAAATATTTTTTTGACGTCAGGTTTTGTATCTGTTTGTTAAATAATAATTTGAAAATAGTACTTTTGCATTTGAAAGGTGGCGCCTCCCCATAGGCCGTGTGGTCTATCGTGGCAACAACAACGCGAACCCGAATGGCGGTGTTTCGATGTCGAATGCGAACAACGATTCCTCGAATACGAACACGAACATCGGTTCTCGTCTGAACAACAATCGAAAGGAAATTTTAATCGGCGTACAACACCGGGGACTTGTCCCCACCGTGGTGCCGAGGGGGGCAAGCCGCAGTAACAGCGGTCCGTAAGGGCCGGAAAACTGAAAAATAAAGTGTCGGGTAGGGTTTGGTAGGCCGGAAACGGTTCGAAGAAGCCGGGCCCGGGGGATTGAAGGCCCCGTATTAAAAGCAATAAACAGTAATTTATGCGCAGGGTTGGGTATATCATCGAGGAGATCGTGGAGCCTTCCAACATGGAGGCTTCCTTCCGGCAGGTCCTTCGCGGCAGCAAGCGTAAACGCAGCCGCCAGGGGTGCTATCTGCTCGCGCATAAGCCCGAGGTGTTGGAGGAGCTGGTCGCGCAGATCGCATCCGGTACTTTCCGCGTGAAGGACTACCGTGAACGCGAGATCATCGAGGGCGGCAAGCTACGCCGCATTCAGGTGATCCCGATGAAGGACCGCATCGCCGTGCATGCCATCATGGCGGTGGTGGACCGCCATCTGCGGAAACGTTTCATCCGTACCACCTCCGCCAGTATCAAGAGACGGGGGATGCACGACCTCCTGGCGTATGTCCGCCGTGACATGGCCGAAGACCCTGATGGTACACGTTACTGTTACAAGTTTGACATCACCAAATTCTACGAGAGCGTGAAGCAGGATTTTGTGATGTATTGCGTCAGCCGGGTGTTCAAGGACGCAAAGCTCGTGACCATGCTGGAGAGCTTTATCCGCCTGATGCCTGAAGGTCTGAGTATCGGCCTGCGCAGCTCGCAGGGGCTGGGCAATTTGCTTTTGTCTGTGTATCTGGACCATTATCTGAAGGACAGGTATGCCGTGCGTCATTTCTACCGCTATTGTGATGACGGCGTCGTACTGGGTAAAACGAAAGCGGAACTGTGGAAGATTCGTGATGCCGTCCACGGGCGCATGGAGTGTGCCGGTCTCCTGGTGAAGGGGAACGAGCGCGTGTTCCCGCCGGGCGAGGGCATCGACTTTCTGGGGTATGTGACTTTCGGTGCGGACCATGTCCGTCTGCGCAAACGCATCAAGCAGAAATTCGCCCGGAAGATGCACGAGGTAAAATCGAGAAGGAGGAGGCGTGAGCTGGTAGCGTCCTTTTACGGGATGGCAAAGCACGCCGACTGTCATACGTTGTTTAAAAAATTAACAGGCAAAGACATGAGATCATTCAAAGACTTGAACGTTTCCTACAAGCCGGAGGACGGCAAGAAACGTTTTCCCGGGGTGGTGGTAAGCATCCGGGAACTGGTAAACTTACCGATTATTGTGAAGGACTTCGAGACGGGGATCAAGACCGAGCAGGGAGAGGACCGCTGTATCGTGGCCATCGAGATGAACGGCGAGCCGAAGAAGTTCTTCACCAACAGCGAGGAGATGAAGAACATCCTCTCGCAAGTGAAGGAAATGCCCGACGGGTTCCCGTTCGAGACTACCATCCGGACGGAGACCTTCGGCAAGGGTCGGACCAAATACGTATTTACATGAAACGGGTAGAAGGAACATCCGGGATAAGACTGATCGAGTGCGTGAGCCCGGCACGCAACAGATGGGCGCATCCGCTGGGATGTACAGGAACGTGAGGACGGATCCGCCTCCTACATGGAGGAAGGCTTTGTCGGCAGACCTCACATGGATACTATAAAGTCCGTCATTACAGACTGGTGTAATGAGCAAATTGACCGTGAGATACTTTCCGGTTTTCTCTATGAAGGTATGCCGGTATGGCTGTCAAGTGAAAACCAGTTCAATTATAAGGCAGCGTATGATCTGGCCGTACAGACTGGTGGTGCTACGCTTCCCGTGACATTCAAGTTCGGTACGGATGAGGTTCCCCAATATCGGGAGTTCGTCACACTGGAGGAACTGACCGATTTCTACACGAAAGCCATGAAGCATGTTCAGGACACGCTGTCTGACGGCTGGAGGAAGAAAGACGCTTTTGATCCGGAGAAGTACCGGGTGGAATAAATCCTTCGGGGGAGGATAAGAAAAAAGCCCCCGGCCTGTTAAAAAGTAACGCCAGTCACTTTTATAAACATGAAACGCCAAACCGCGCGACCGGGGGCAAATACCCTCTGTCACGGTTTGACGTTTTTTTTGTTGTCTAAAAAATGATTGGCGATGCAAAGATATAATTTTTTTGTTGTATGAAAGTGATTGAGATATTAAACTTTAACCGGGAGCTGTTGAAAAGGCTTCAGGCGGCCGGCATCCGTCTGGAAGATGCCCGGTATATCGACCTGTACGCGGACTATACCCGCCTACTCGATCAAGGTGAAAAAGTCTCGTATGCTGTGGCCGTATTGTCCGAAAAGTATTCGGTGAGCGAACGCAAGGTTTATGACCTGGTAAAACGATTCCAGAGTGACTGCAAGACGCTTGCAGTGTGAACGTGCTGTTTTATGCCGTAGGGAGTGCCGTTTCCCCTTATCTTTAGGGTGTTTCAATTTTAGAAGGAGGAAATGGCTATGAACAAGTATTACCGTATCCTGGACAAGATTCTTGCCACGGGAAAGATACAGACCAACAAGAAGGGAAACATACAGTACCTTCTGAACGAGCGGCTGTCGCTGACACCGGCAGACCTGCTTGACATATTCGAGGGGCATAATATAGCCCGTAAGAAACTCCGCAGCGAGCTCCAGCTGTTCATGCAGGGGGAACGTAACGTGGAGAAGTACCGTGAGGCCGGCATCAACTGGTGGGATTATTGCGGTTCCATCCTGGTGAACAGTTATCCGACATATTTCGAGAAGCTACCGCCGTTGATAGCGAAAATCAACCGGGAGAAACGCAACAGTAAGAACTACGTGCTTTTTCTGGGTGAGACCGGCGCGGAAAGCAACCAGGCACCCTGCCTGAGTCTGGTGCAGTTCCAGCTGGATGACGGGGAACTGGTGCTATCCGCCTACCAGCGCAGCAGTGACGCGAACCTCGGACTGCCTTCCGACATTTACCACCTGTACCTGATGGCCCGGCAGATAGAACTTCCCCTGAAGTCCATCACCCTGAACTTGGGCAACGTGCATATCTACGAGAACAACATTCCCGGTACCCGTGCTCTGATTGCCGGTGACGAGACGGTCCGTTTCGGGTTGAACGTGTAGTTTGCTGTATATGTCTTGCAGCGGGAACAGTTCATGTTTCCCGCTGTTTTTCGTTTATTCTGTGGACCTTTGCGGCCGTTTTAAAGCAGAATGAAATGAGAAAGATGTATTTGTCCGCCCCCTACCTTTTATGGGGCAGAAACGCATGTTCGCGAAGGAATTTATCAAGGTGCTGGCCCAGTTTCCGGACGGTACCGTGTTTGTGGATCTTTTCGGCGGCTCGGGCCTGCTGTCACATATTACCAAATGTGTCAGGCCTGATGCCACCACCGTTGTGTATAATGACTTCGACAACTACCGCTGCCGACTTGTAAATATCCCGGCCACCAATGTGCTGTTATCCGATTTGCGTCGGATAGCTGAAGGGGAACCCAGAAACAAACGTATAACCGGGGAAGTTCGCGATAAAATGTTTGCTCGTATTGAGAGGGAAGAAAAAGAGCACGGTTACGTGGATTATATCACGGTTTCCGCATCCTTGTTGTTCGCCATGAAATATGTGACCAGTTTGGAAGGAATGAAGAAAGAAGCCATCTACAATAGGATTCGGCAGACAGACTATCCCGAAGCAAAGGATTATCTGGAAGGACTGACTATAACCAGCGAAGACTACAAGGAAGTATTCAAACGTTACAAAGATGTTCCGGGTGTGGTGTTCCTGGTTGATCCGCCGTACCTTTCCACTGAGGTGGGAACTTACAAGATGTTCTGGCGTCTGGCTGACTATCTGGATGTGCTAACCGTTCTGAAAGGGCATTCGTTCGTGTACTTCACTTCAAACAAGGCCTCCATTTTAGAACTGTGCGACTGGATGGACCGAAACTCATTTGTCGGCAGCCCGTTCAAGGAATGCAGGAAAGTGGAGTTACCTGTGAAAGTGAAAGGCGCTTTCTGGATATGTACCCTTGCATTGATTGCCCTGTTTTCCGTTCCTTATTTGGAGGGTGCAGAGCCGGTTTGTACGAACGGTGTGTATGAAGCGTTTTGCATTGTCGTTGCTTTCCCTATCCTTGTGTGGCTGGGTGCGTCGGGAAGTACGACGGATAAGCAGTCAACGCAGATATGTAAGTTCTTGGGAGATATATCTTATCCGATCTACGTGATACACTATCCGTTGATGTATCTGTTCTATGCATGGCTGATTAAGAATCAACTCTATACGCTGGGTGAGACTTGGCAGGTAGCTTTATGTGTTTATGCATTGTGTATTGTACTAGCTTATCTAAGCTTGAAATTCTATGACGAACCTTTACGTAAGTATTTGGCAAAGCGTTTTTTGAGCAAGAAACGATAGGCGGTAGTTTTTTATAGAGAAAATAAAAAGAGGGTATCCGTTGACACCCTCTTTTTATTTTCTCTATTATTCTTCTAATTCTCCATGATTCCTTATTTTCCTTCCGGTTTTAATAAACCTCTACTTTCTCGGCAATTCTCTTGGCCTTATTACGCAGGGCATCCAAATCGGCATTCAGCGGAGCATAGCAAAGCACTACTCCCATGCGGCGGTTGACGCGGGTAAACGGTTTGCCGAATATGCGGAGGTAGGTATCTTCTTCTTTCGTCACTTCTTCCATGCCACGATATTGCGGGCGTTCCTGGCTGGCAATCGGGGAAAGGATCACAGCGCTTGCGCCTATCCGTTCTTGTTTGATGCCGGGAATAGGCAGACCGAGTACGGCACGTAAATGTAGCTCGAACTCATTCAGGTTTTGTGTACCCGCCAATGTCACCATTCCCGTATCATGCGGACGTGGAGAAAGTTCGGAGAAATAAACTCCGTTCTCGTGGCTTAGGAAGAACTCAACTCCCCAAAGTCCTGCGCCTGTCAATGCACGGGTTACTTTTTCGGCCATCTCTTCCGCTTCTTTCAAATGGGCGGGATCAATATGTGCGGGCTGGAAACTTTCACGATAATCGCCACCTTTCTGCACGTGTCCGATGGGAGGGCAGAAGAGGGTAGGGCCGTTTTTTTGGGTAACGGTGAGCAGGGTGATTTCGCTGTCGAACTTGATAAATTCTTCAATGATAAGTTCGCGAATATCGCCACGGCTGCCACTGCATCCGTATTCCCAGGCGTGTTCGAGTTCATCGGCACTCTTCACGAGCGATTGTCCTTTGCCGGAAGAAGACATCAACGGTTTAACGACACAAGGGAAACCTATTTTGTCGGCAGCTTCTTTCAGTTCTTCTAGGGTTTTGGCATAGAAGTATTTGGCTGTTTTCAGTCCGAGTTCTTGGGCGGCAAGGTCGCGAATGGCTTTACGGTTCATGGTGAAGTTCACAGCACGAGCGCTGGGAACTACCTGAATGCCTTCTTTTTCGAAGTCGTATAAACGTTCTGTACGGATTGCTTCAATCTCCGGAACGATAATGTCCGGACGATGCTTCTTCACCACGCGTTCCAATTCTTCACCGTTCAGCATATCGAATATTTCAAATTCATCGGCCACTTGCATAGCCGGTGCTCCTGCATAGGAGTCGCAAGCAATGATGTGCTGGCCTTTACGTTGAGCTGAAATTACAAATTCTTTTTCCTAGTTCGCCAGAACCGAGTAACAGTATTTTCTTCATCATTTTGAGTGTTTTATATTAGTAGTGCAAAATTACAGTAAAAAATGGATAATATACATATTATCGGTGTATTTAAATTTTTGTTTTATAAATATGATGTGAACTTTAGTGTGGAAATGCAGAATATGGAGAAATGGATAATTGAAAAAATAGAGCCCCACCTTTAAACTTTATTAAGGAATATCCGAAAAATGGAATTTATAGTGCTCGAGCACAAAACTAGTTGTTCTTGCCACTATTTTGTAAAATTGCTAATCCGTTGCTTTTTAACAAAGAGATAGGAAACTGAATGAGTGTTTTTAGTTTATTGATGAATTATTATCTTCAAGCTTATTTTGGTATTGATTTGTAGTTGGATTTTGTCTAAATTGGTCAATTTGTAGTTATTATAGGTCTAATAAGTGTTATCGAACGACAAATTATGAAAAAGGAAGAACAACGATGCGAATTTGTTTCTACATTTGCGCAGTTGTTTCTTTAACTATTTCTAAGGGCAGAAGTTTATGGGATATAGAAAATAGTTGAACAAAAGCTGAACTTAGCTGTTATTATAATAGTGAAACAGGTAAAACGCGAAACGTTCCTTGTCATACTATTTTTTCAATAGGAATAGAGAAGAATAATATAAATAAAAGATTGCTTATGTCACAGATTATCGGACATATCTCACAGGTGATCGGCCCTGTGGTCGACGTGTACTTTGAAGGTACGGACGCAGAATGCTGTTACCAAGCATTCACGACGCACTGGAGATAAAGAGGCCAAACGGCAAAATACTGATTGTAGAGGTTCAGCAGCATATCGGTGAAAATACGGTACGTACCGTAGCAATGGACAGTACCGATGGGCTTCAACGCGGCTTAAAGGTATATCCCACCGGAGGTCCCATCACAATGCCGATTGGCGAACAGATTAAAGGACGATTGATGAATGTAGTCGGTGATTCTATTGATGGTATGAAAGGACTCGACCGTGAAGGTGCATATTCCATTCACCGCGACCCCCTAAGTTTGAAGATTTGACAACTGTGCAGGAAGTACTCTTCACAGGTATCAAGGTAATCGACCTGCTCGAACCGTATGCCAAAGGTGGTAAGATCGGTTTGTTTGGCGGGGCCGGTGTAGGAAAAACTGTATTGATTCAGGAACTTATCAATAACATAGCCAAAAAGCACAACGGCTTTTCTGTATTTGCCGGAGTAGGTGAACGTACCCGTGAAGGTAATGACTTGCTGCGCGAGATGATCGAATCGGGCGTTATCCGCTATGGTGAAGCGTTTAAGGAAGGTATGGAGAAAGGTCACTGGGATCTTTCAAAAAGTCGATTATAACGAGTTGGAGAAATCGCAGGTATCTTTGGTATTCGGTCAGATGAATGAACCGCCGGGCGCACGTGCTTCCGTTGCATTGTCCGGACTGACGGTAGCGGAATCATTCCGTGATGCCGGAAAAGAAGGCGAGAAGCGTGATATCCTGTTCTTTATAGATAATATTTTCCGTTTTACGCAGGCCGGTTCGGAAGTATCCGCTCTTTTTGGGACGTATGCCTTCCGCCGTTGGTTACCAACCGACATTGGCTACGGAAATGGGCGCCATGCAAGAACGTATCACTTCTACCCGTAAAGGTTCTATTACTTCTGTACAGGCTGTATATGTGCCTGCCGATGACTTGACAGACCCGGCTCCTGCAACTACTTTCAGCCATTTGGACGCGACGACCGTGCTCGACCGTAAGATTACAGAGCTTGGAATTTATCCGGCTGTAGACCCATTGGCTTCTACATCCCGTATCCTCGATCCGCATATTGTCGGTCAGGAACATTACGATGTAGCGCAACAGGTAAAGCAGATTCTCCAGCGTAATAAGGAACTACAGGATATTATCTCCATACTTGGTATGGAAGAACTGTCGGAAGAGGACAAGACGGTCGTGAACCGTGCCCGCCGTGTGCAGCGCTTCCTGTCGCAGCCGTTTGCCGTAGCCGAGCAGTTTACGGGTGTACCGGGCGTAATGGTGACGATCGAAGATACGATTAAAGGCTTTAAGATGATTTTGGATGGCGAGGTTGATTATCTCCCTGAACAGGCATTCTTGAATGTCGGAACAATCGAGGAAGCGATAGAGAAAGGTAAGAAACTGCTGGAACAGGCAAAGAAATAAAAACACAAGAAGGATGAAAGAACTGCATTTGAGTATAGTATCGCCCGAAAAGAGCATATTCGACGGAGATGTGAAGATTGTCACATTGCCGGGGACGGTTGGTTCGTTTTCTATTCTTCCCGGACATGCGCCTATCGTCTCGTCATTGCAAGCGGGTACGTTGAGTTACACGACGATGGAAGGCGAGGAGCGTACGATAGATATTCAGGGTGGTTTTGTCGAACTGAGTGACGGTACGGTTTCCGCTTGCATCTCCTGACAGACGGGTGACAGTCGGCTGACGGAAGACAATATATTAAGAAAAACACAGTGACATGGTGAACATTACGAAAACGAAACGAAATTTTATCGGGTTGCATACGCTGTTTGCAATCATAGGTGCAGGATTGGGAGCGGTTATTTTGCATATCGCTCTGCCGGGACACTATTTCGGAGGATACCCGTTTATTCCGGTCTATTTTTATCTATTCGGTTTGTTTAGTATCTATATGTTCGATGCGTGTCGGCTGCACGCTCCCCAGAAAATGTTACTGTTGTATCTGGCAATAAAGATGGTAAAGATGATTCTTTCTATCATTTTAGTCCTGATTTATTGTATAACCGTGCGCGAAGAGGCTAAGGCTTTTTTGCTGACGTTTATCTCATTCTATTTGATATATCTGATATTCGAAACCTGGTTCTTTTTCTCTTTTGAGGTGAATCAGAAACGGAAAAAGCAAAATAAGAAGAAAAATGAAACAGTTGCATAACATAATGGCTCCGTTGATATTGTTCTGTCTGATGATGGTGTCCGGTCTGCCCGGCTTTGCACAAGAGCAGGGAGAAGTGACTTCACAGGTGCAGGATGTGATTACTCCGAAAGAGGAACAGGAGAATACGGTGGACGTGAAGGAAATCGTGTTCGGACATATCGGCGACTCGTACGAATGGCATATTACCACGTGGGGTAAAACGCACATTACTATACCATTACCTATTATTGTTTATAGTAATAGTACAGGCTGGCATGTGTTCCTTTCTTCCCGTCTCGAAGAGAACGGAGGCAGTTACGAGGGACTTTCCATTGCTCCGGAAGGCAGCAAGTACGAAGGCAAACTGGTGGAATACAATGCGGCGGGCGAACAAGTCCGTCCGTGGGATATATCCATTACGAAAGTTACGTTCGCCTTACTGTTCAATAGTGTATTGTTGTTGGTAATCGTCCTGAGTGTGGCGCACTGGTACAGAAAACGTCCGCAGGGAGCCAAAGCTCCGGGAGGATTTATCGGATTCATGGAAATGTTCATTATGATGGTGAATGACGACATTATTAAAAGCTGTGTCGGTCCTAATTACCGGAAATTTGCCCCCTATCTGCTGACGGCATTCTTTTTTATCTTTATCAATAATATGATGGGACTGATCCCGTTCTTTCCCGGAGGTGCGAATGTGACGGGAAATATTGCTATCACAATGGTACTTGCCGTATGCACGTTTCTGGCGGTCAACATTTTTCGGAACGAAGCATTACTGGAAAGATATTTTCTGGCCTGATGTTCCTTGGTGGCTGAAAGTGCCTGTACCGATGATGCCTTTTATTGAATTCTTCGGGATCTTTACAAAACCGTTTGCTTTGATGATCCGTCTTTTGCCAATATGCTGGCGGGACACATGGCAATGTTGGTGCTTACTTGCTTGATATTTATCTCGGCAAGTATGGGACCTGCCTTGAACGGCACACTGACAGTAGCCTCCGTATTGTTCAACATCTTTATGAATGCGCTTGAATTGTTGGTCGCTTTCATCCAGGCATACGTATTCACCATGTTGTCGGCTGTGTTTATCGGGTTGGCGCAGGAAGGAGCCAAAGTAAAAGCGGAAGAGAAATAAATAATTAAACGAGAGAAAATATAAACCATTTTAAAACTGAAAATTATGTTACTATCAGTATTGTTACAAGCCACTGCAGCAGCAGTAGGAGTAAAGTAAATTAGGTGCAGCTATCGGTGCAGGTCTTGCAGTAATCGGAGCTGGTTTGGGTATTGGTAAAATTGGTGGTTCGGCAATGGAAGCTATCGCACGCCAGCCGGAAGCCTCAGGTGACATTCGTATGAATATGATTATCGCCGCCGCTTTGATTGAAGGTGTGGCACTGTTGGCGGTAGTTGTTTGTCTATTGGTATTCTTCCTCTAAGCTTATGTCATTACTATTACCTGATAGTGGCCTGTTGTTCTGGATGTTCCTCTCATTCGGGATTGTGTTCGTGATATTGGCGAAATACGGCTTCCCCGTCATTATAAAAATGGTGGAAGGCCGTAAAACCTATATCGACCAGTCTTTGGAGGTGGCGAGGGAAGCCAATGCACAGTTGTCCAGACTGAAAGAAGAGGGTGACGCGTTGGTGGCTGCTGCCAACAAGGAACAAGGACGCATCTTGAGGGAAGCAATGGAAGAACGTGACAAAATTGTTCACGAGGCCCGTAAGCAAGCCGAGATAGCCGCACAAAAAGAACTTGATGCGGTGAAGCAACAAATCCAGATAGAGAAAGACGAGGCTATCCGCGACATCCGTCGTCAGGTGGCTGTCCTTTCGGTGGACATTGCCGAGAAAGTGCTCCGCAAGAATCTTGCAGATAAGGAAGCACAGATGGGGATGATCGACCGTATGCTGGATGAAGTATTAACCCCGAATAAGAACTAAGGAAAATGGAAGTCGGAATACTCTCAATGCGTTATGCAAAAGCGATGATTGAATACGCGCAGGAAAAAGGAGTGGAAGACAGGGTATATCAGGAATTCCTCACTCTGTCTCACAGTTTTTGTGCACAACCCGGACTGCGTGAGGCACTTGATAATCCGGTCATTGCGATTAAGGAGAAATTAGCGTTGGTTTGTACGGCTGCCGATGGTGAAGGTACATCAACCAGAGAGTTTATCCGTTTTATCACTTTGGTATTAAAAAACAGGCGTGAAGGTTATCTGCAATTTATCGGCCTGATGTACCTGGACCTGTATCGGAAGTTGAAACATATCGGAGTCGGTAAACTGATTACGGCTGTTGACGTTGATAAAGCGACATCGGATCGGATTCGTTCTGCGGCAGCGCATATCCTGCATGCGCAGATGGAGTTGGAAACGGTAGTAGACCCGTCCATTGAGGGTGGATTTATTTTCGATATCAACGATTACCGTTTGGATGCGAGCGTTGCTACGCAGTTAAAGCGAGTGAAACAACAATTTATTGATAAGAATAGGAGAATTGTATAATGTCTGAAAATATAAGAGTAAGCGAAGTATCCGATATATTGCGCAAGCAGCTCGAAGGGATTAATGCCAATGTGCAGCTTGACGAAATCGGTACGGTGCTTCAGGTGAGCGACGGTGTAGTCCGTATCTATGGACTGCGGAACGCCGAAGCGAATGAATTGCTGGAGTTCGACAATGGTATCAAAGCAATCGTGATGAACCTCGAAGAGGACAACGTGGGTGCTGTATTACTGGGTCCGACGGACAGAATCAAAGAAGGGTTTATTGTGAAACGTACAAAACGCATCGCCTCCATTCGTGTAGGCGATGGGATGTTGGGACGTGTCATCGACCCGCTGGGTGAACCGCTCGACGGCAAAGGGCTGGTTGGCGGTGAACTTTATGATATGCCGTTGGAACGGAAAGCTCCGGGAGTAATTTACCGTCAGCCTGTCAATCAGCCATTACAGACCGGATTGAAGGCAGTTGATGCCATGATTCCTATCGGGCGTGGTCAACGTGAGTTGATTATCGGTGACCGTCAGACGGGAAAGACGGCTATTGCGATTGATGCGATCATCAATCAGCGTAGCAATTTTCTGGCAGGCGATCCTGTATACTGCATCTATGTGGCAATCGGACAGAAAGGTTCTACAGTCGCTTCTATCGTAAATACACTTCGTGAGAATGGAGCGTTGGACTATACGATTGTAGTAGCCGCTACAGCCGGTGACCCGGCCGCGTTACAATACTATGCGCCATTTGCGGGTGCAGCAATCGGTGAGTATTTCCGCGATACCGGCCGTCATGCGCTGGTTGTTTATGACGACCTGTCCAAGCAGGCCGTAGCGTATCGTGAGGTATCCTTGATTTTCCGCCGTCCGTCGGGACGTGAAGCGTATCCGGGTGACATCTTCTATCTGCATTCCCGTTTGTTGGAACGCGCGGCGAAGATTATCAGTCAGGAAGAAGTGGCGCGCGAAATGAATGACTTGCCGGACAGCTTGAAGGATATAGTCAAAGGAGGAGGTTCCTTACCGCATTGCCTATCATCGAGACACAGGCAGGAGACGTTTCGGCCTATATCCCGACGAATGTGATTTCCATTACTGATGGACAGATCTTCCTCGAAACCGATCTCTTTAATCAGGGTGTCCGTCCGGCTATCAAGGTGGGTATCTCCGTTTCCCGAGTAGGCGGAAACGCCCAGATCAAGGCCATGAAGAAGGTAGCCGGAACATTGAAGATTGACCAAGCCCAATATCGTGAGCTGGAAGCTTTCTCTAAGTTCAGCAGTGATATGGATCCGATTACCGCCTTGACGATCGATAAGGGACGTAAGAACGCCCAACTTTTGATTCAACCTCAATACAGCCCAATGCCCGTAGAACAGCAGATTGCTATTCTCTATTGCGGTACGCACGGACTTCTTCATGATGTCCCATTGGATAAGGTACAGGACTTTGAACGTAGCTTCATCGAATCTCTGCAACTGAATCACCAGCAGGATGTGTTGGATGTCTTAAAGACAGGCGTTATCGATGATAATGTAACCAATGCCATCGAGGAAACCGCCGCTATGGTTGCCAAACAATACTTATAGAAATATAGGAATAAAGAATGAAGAATTCTTATTATTAACTATTTGACTATACTGCATAGTAAATTCTTCATTCTTAATTTTTCATTCTTAATTAAAAAAATTATGGCTTCACTGAAAGAAGTAAAAACCAGAATAAATTCGGTAAAGAGTACCCGAAAAATCACTTCAGCAATGAAGATGGTGGCTTCTGCCAAATTACATAAGGCACAAGGAGCCATTGAGAATATGTTGCCTTATCAGAAGAAGTTGAACAAGATTCTGACTAACTTTCTGAGTGCGGACCTTCCTATCGAATCTCCCTACGTGAAGGAGCGCGAAGTGAAGCGTGTGGCAATTGTCGCCTTCTCTTCGAATACGTCTCTTTGTGGTGCTTTCAATGCCAATGTGATAAAAATGTTATTGCAAACGGTAGGTGAATATCGCACTCTCGGGCAAGACAATATCTTGATATTTCCAATAGGCAAGAAAGTAGATGAGGCTGTAAAACGCATGGGATTCCAACCGCAGGAAACTTCGCCCACCTTATCTGACAAACCGACTTATCAGGAAGCTGCCGACTTGGCTCATCGTCTGATGGGGATGTTTGTATCCGGTGAAATAGACCGTGTGGAAATTATCTATCATCATTTTAAGTCTATGGGTACGCAAATCCTCCTTCGTGAAACGTATCTTCCCATCGATCTGACACATATCATAGATGAAGAAGAACAAAACAAGGAGCAGATGAATGAGGAGCAAAAGGACAAAGGGAAGGCGGAAAACGTGAAGTCGCCAACGACTACATCATCATCGAACCCAACGCTGAAGAACTGATTGCCAACCTAATCCCAACTGTATTAAGCCAGAAACTATTTACAGCAGCCGTTGACTCGAACACATCGGAACACGCTGCCCGTACGTTAGCTATGCAGGTAGCTACGGATAATGCGAACGAGCTGATACAGGATTTGACGAAGCAATATAACAAGAGTCGTCAGCAGGCTATTACAAATGAGCTGTTGGATATTGTGGGGGGCTCTATGAAATAATATTCTTATTCTTTCTTTTTTGGTTCTTTTTCTTTCGTATCAAGACGAAAGAAAAAGAATATTCAGTAACTTTACCGAAAATTGGAAAAGCATGGAGAATAATCCGGAACTGCAGCTTGCTTGGCAGTTCATTGAAAATACAGGCACCCATTTATTTCTTACCGGAAAGGCCGGAACCGGAAAAACTACATTTCTGAGAAGATTGAAGGAACAGAGTCCTAAACGTATGGTTATCTTGGCGCCGACAGGTATTGCCGCTATCAATGCGGGAGGAGTTACCATTCATTCTTTTTTCCAGTTATCTTTTGCACCTTTTGTTCCGGAGACCACGTTCAACTCTTCCCAGACACACTATCGTTTCAGTAAAGAAAAGCGGAATATTATTCGTAGCATGGACTTGCTGGTCATAGATGAGATCAGTATGGTGCGTGCCGATTTGTTGGATGCGATAGATTCGGCTCTGCGGAGATACCGGGATAGGGAAAAGCCTTTCGGTGGAGTCCAATTGCTGATGATTGGAGATTTGCAGCAGTTAGCCCCTGTGGTGAAAGAGAATGAATGGGAAATGTTGAAGAACTATTATGAAACCCCTTACTTCTTTGCCAGCCGTGCTTTGCGTGAGACGGTATATATGACAATTGAACTGAAAACAGTCTATCGTCAGAGTGATACCTTTTTTCTTTCCTTGTTGAATAAGATACGTGAGAATCAGGCGGACGATGAAGTATTGAATGAGTTGAACCGTCGGTATCAGCCGGGTTTTCGTCCTCGCAAAGAAGAAGGCTACATCCGTCTGACAACGCATAATTATCAGGCACAGAAGGTGAACGATAATGAATTGGCCTCTCTGCCCGGGCAGACTTATAGTTTTCGTGCAGAGATAGACGGAACTTTTCCGGAATATTTATATCCGGCAGACGAAGTTCTCACCATAAAAGCGGGGGCACAGATTATGTTCCTTAAAAATGACCCCTCGTCGGAAAAGCGGTATTATAATGGCATGATTGGAGAAGTGGCAGCCGTTAATGATGCGGGGATGATTGTGCGGGGAAAAGATAATGGAGATGAATTTCAGTTATTGCCGGAAGAGTGGGGCAATTATAAATATGTGCTGAATGAAGAAACGAAGGAAATCACCGAAGAGATAGAAGGAACCTTCCGTCAGTATCCTATCCGGTTAGCTTGGGCTATTACGATACATAAGAGTCAGGGACTGACGTTTGAGCGTGCCATTATTGATGCGCGCAATTCCTTTGCGCATGGGCAGACCTACGTAGCCTTAAGCCGTTGCAAAACTTTGGAAGGCATGGTGCTGGAATCCCCTCTGCGCAGAGAAGCTATCATCAGTGATAGTACTGTAGATGACTTCACCAAAGAAGTAGAAAGAAACAAACCGGGCAACCGGCAGTTACACGATATGCAGAAGGCCTATTTCTTTGATTTACTGAGTGATTTATTCAACTTTTATTCGCTCGACCAAGCTTATAAGCGGCTGCTTCGCCTGATAGATGAAGACCTCTATAAGCTTTATCCGAAACAACTTGCCGAGTATAAAGAATTGGCTCCTCATATCAAAGAAAAGATAGTGGAAGTGTCTCAACGTTTCCGCAATCAATATACCCGATTGATAAATGGGAGCGATGATTATGCGGCGGACCAGGGATTGCAGGAGCGGGTTCGTTCCGGTGCAGGATACTTTCGTAAGGAACTCGAACCTGTACGCGCGTTGTTTGAAAAAACGAATATGCCCCTTGATAATAAAGAACTTAGGAAGCAGTTGAATGAACGCCTGCAAGCGTTGGATGATGCGTTGTGGATTAAGGAATCTTTATTGGAAGCGATGATGGGGCAACCCTTTACTGTTACGGGATATTTGAAGTTAAAAGCTAAAGTGACGTTAAGCCTTGAAGACGATTCTTCTTCCGGTTCTTCACCCAAAGCTCCGAAAGAGAAGAGAGAACGGAAAGGACGTAAAGAACGTACACGTAGTTCTTCGAAAGCAAAGGTTGAGGTTCCTACAGATATTCTGTACCCGGAGCTTTATCGTACCTTGTCCGAATGGAGAGCGGCAAAAGCACGCGAAGTAAGTCTCCCGGCTTATATCATAATGCAACAGAAAGCCCTGATGGGGATCGTAAACTTGTTGCCCGATACTCCGGAAGCTTTGGAGGCCATACCCTATTTCGGTGCGAAGGGAGTACAGAAATACGGGCTTGAAATTTTGGGGATTATTCGCGAATATCTGAAAAATGCTAAGAGTTAAGGATTCAGAGATTACAGAAAAAAGAAACGAAGACCGGAACACTGATGTCAATCAGGATACCGTGTAGAATGGCGATAGGAATCATTTCTTTTCCTGAATATCTACTGATAGACGGTAACAGCACATCCATCGAATTGACTCCGGCTACAGAAATAGGCGCTAACTCCCCGAAATATTTCTTGATGATCGGAGTACCAATCAATGCTGTCATTTCACGGAAGATATTGGTTAGCAGGGCAATAGTGCCTAGTTCCGTTGCCAGTTGAAGTCCGATAGATGGTTCTTTAAACTGAGTGATAAGAATGGAGGACAGTGAGTAATATGCAAAGCCGCTTCCCTACTGCCATACAGTCGAATACACTCCATTGGTGTAGCAACAGGCTTGCCAGAGCCGAGAACAATAGTGTGCCGATAATTGTTCCTAACGGAATCAATAGCATTTTGGGATGCAGATGTGAAACAATAGTTTTCAAATTCTTATTAGAGCCGATACTGATTCCTACTTGCAACATTAATCCGTAAAGTATATACATGGAGACAGCATGTGTGTCGAACTCGAACTTATTAAAAAATCCCATGATACAACCTATGCAAAAGAATAATATAACAATCAGACTTCCTTTCATTGTTTACCTCCTTTCTTGAAAAACAGTTGTAATACTAAGCGGGCGGCAATCAGACTTCCCAATACACCGGATGTGGAAAGGATGATAGCTTGCCATCCGAATTTTCCGAGATTGTTTACGATCAGACTGTTAGAACCAATAGATACTCCCAAGATAAAGAGTAACAAGAATATTGTAAGAGAAATTGTCTTTTCTGTCTTTTGCAGAATGCTCCAATTACGCAATGCATAACCAATGCCGATTCCTAAGAACATAGTGGATATACTAGAGAACATATTATGATATATTGGGGTGATTCGGTTATACGAATAATTCAATTACACACTGAATACCTGTTTTCAAAAGATAATATATCTTATTGAAAATCAATTAGAAATACTACTTATAAATAAAAAGAAATTGATAAGCAGTTTCTGTAAAAAGAATGGGTGAATTTAGATGAATCCGCTGAACCAATGTACATGTACGCAACTTGAATTGCAGAAAGAGGATATCCCTGCAGGAGTTGGAGAAATGTTATGTAATTGTAATATTGGGTTCATCGTTGGTTTTTCTATTTTGCTGCAAAGATACAGCTTTATTGTATATTTTCCAAATAAATATGTAAAACGTAACGTACAGACATAAAAAAGGAGCAACGCCTTGCTCCAACCTTTGTTAACCTTAAATCTAATACTATGAAAAACACATTGCAAAGGTACGGACTTTTGTGATATCTGCAAATAATCCAAGGGAAAAAGTATGTTTCATAACATAGATTAAGATTTTGATATTCCAATGTCCCTTTTATTAAACACTTTTTTAGTTAGAAATTCTAATATCACTGGGCAAATATCCGGTAATTAGTAGGGGACATTGCGCCCCTGTTGCACTTCAATTCGTATTCCGAAATTACCATTGGCTGATTTTAGTTCGAATGCTCCCCGAAAATTATTCTTTTCCCAAGGCATAGCGCTTCGATTGGGAACCCTCCATCCGTCTTTATCATAATCTCCGTATGTATTGATTTGCATTCCGTTTTTCAGTTTGAAAGATCCCATCTGCATAAACTGCGGTGAAAAGTAAAATCCCCAATTGTATCCGTGTCCGAAGCCGGAATATGGAGGAGAGAAGGTGTCTGTGAATCCTTGAGAATAGATAGCATCCGTATTCATGCGGAATAGCTGATTATAGTCCTTGGTTACATTCGGTATACTCAGATCTGTTTTGGGAAGTTGGGGGCAGTGATATTCATTATCCCCATATCCAGCAAGAAACCGCCGAACTCTTTTACATTAGCTGACGGGGCACGGCGGATACTGTCGGAAGGTATTTCCGATTGTGCGGATACGATTCCGGCAGATAATATCAGCGAAAGAAATAGAATCAGTTTTTTCATCTTTGTACAGGTTAATTCATCACAAAGATAGAAAATTTCAGTCTGACTATCTATGAAACAAGCGCAGATTAACGCAGATTTACGCAAAGATTAAATATTATCTGCGATAATTTACGTTCATCTGTGTTCATCTGCGCTTTAGGAATTATCTGTTTATGACTGCCATACTTTGGCATACTCGTCCAGCACCCGTTTGATACTTTTCCCGATTTTCACATAATCGGCCTCATTCAGATTGGCAAGCGATACACGGACACTCCATTTGGGGCCGGCAAAGCCACCGCCGTTCAGCAGTACGAGTGAAGTCTCATTGGCGAGACGGAACACCACATCCAGCGGATTATATGTCTTTTGCAGATAAGCGACGAAATCATCCCCATAAAATTTCTTCGCCCACACCAGCATATCGATTTCCGAATAATAACCGGCGCGCAGCGGATCCTCCACCAGTGTAAATCCGGTATTGTCCCATAATGCGTGCAAACGGCGATGGATGATATCCTGCATCTTGATCTTATAGCGGTCCTCTTTATCCAGAAGAGCGAAAAGAGAAAACAAGCTCATCTGCATTTGCTGAGGGAGAGAGAGCCCTGCCGTATGATTCAAAGCGATCTGGCGGCTGTCAGCTACCATACGGTCGATAAACTTCATCTTCTCCGGATGCAGGTCAAGGCTCGAATAACGTTTGTTCAATATTTCTTTCTGCTTCTCCGACAGGCGGGCAATCATTTTGTCGTAGATATTGTCTTCGTGTAAGGCGATCACTGCATTTCTCCATCCCGTAGCTCCGAAATATTTGGAGAAAGAATAGACGCAAAGCGTATTATGTGGCAATTCAGCCATCAATGAACGGAAGTGAGGGATAAATGTCCCGTACACGTCATCCGTAATAATCATCAGATTCGGATTGTCATTCTTTACAATGTTGACAATGCGTGCCGCAGTCTCAGCGCTCAGTGCGTAGCTGGGCGGGTTACTCGGATTGGTGATGAATAAAGCCTTGATTTTCGGGTTCCTTAACTTGTCGATATCCTCATCCTTGTATTGCCAGGTGTGCAGCCCGTCAGCCGTCATCTGGTCAGCGGAAATTTCAGTGACCTCAAATTGGTAACGTCGTAATTGCGGAATCTCAATATAAGGAGTAAACACCGGAATCATCAATGCAATGGCGTCCCCCTGGTTCAATAGGAAATTCTCTTGCAGTGAATCGAACAGATAACACATGGCTGCCGTTCCCCTTCAGTGGCGAACAGGTCGAAAGTTCCTTTCGGCGGACGGCGGTCGCACATCTCCTGCGCCAGATAATCCTGTACGATTAGTTCCGTAAAATGCAGAATACGGTCGGGCACGGGATATTGGTCACCGATTACAGCTTCCGCCCATTCATGAACGAGCGTGTCCGGGTCGGCTGCGTGCTCCATCAACATATAGTTATATCCCTTTTTTCAGCAAGTCGGCTCCCGGTGTCTTTTCGTTATCTTTCAAGAAAGCCTCGAAACGTGCGGCTATTCCTGTTTTCTGCGGGATACCCGCTATCCCTTCTTCCGACGAGAATACACGGCGGCATTCACAAAGGCCGAATTGTCCTAACAGGAAAAACGCCTCACGGGGTTCGGTAGCAATCCAGTTCGGATTTCCACGTCCGGCATTCAGCATGGTGTGGGCCATTTTCTTGATACTTTCATCCGCCATTTCGATAAGCTTGTTTTTAAGTTCGAAAGGGCTGATGGTTTCCATCTTTTAGCATAGCTTTTAGTGATAGCCGGGCTATTGTCTTTTTTCTCCATAATGAAATTTATATTTGTTAGAATAGTAAATAATTTGTCTGAAACAGTAAGTGCTTCCGGTTTACATCAGCAGTACGATGACTACTCCCCAGATAATCAGAAGAGTATTCCCGACAGCATACGTCACAGTATATCCCAAAGCAGGAGTTTCGCTTTCAACGGCTTCCTGGATGGCTCCCAGTGCAGCGGTTGTCGTTCGTGCTCCCGCCGTGCAACCCAAGGATAGGGCAGGGTGGAACTTGAACAGATATTTTGCCATCAGTAATCCGCTGACCAATGGAATAGCCGTAGCCAGTGCACCGACAATAAACAGGCTGAAACCTACATCCTTGAATCCGGCTACAAAGCTGGGACCGGCGGCAATGCCCACCACTGCGATAAACATATTCAGTCCTACGTTATTCAATACCCATAGTGAAGGTTCGGGGATACCGCCGAAAGTAGGGTGTTTGCTGCGTAGCCATCCGAATACAAGCCCTGCGATTAATGCGCCTCCACTGGTGGATAGACTGATGGGGATACCTCCCAGATGAATGGAAAGAGCCCCGATAAGGCCACCGACCAAGATTCCCAGTCCTACGAAAATCATGTCAGTCTGATTGGTCGGCCGGTCTACATAACCCATTTGTTTGGCGGCGGCTTCCACTTCGTGCTTCATGCCCGTAAGTTCGAGGATATCTCCCGAATCGACTACGGTCTGAGCGAGCACCGGCACGTTGATACCTGCACGCTTGATACTACGTATGCTGACACCGTGCATGAACTTCTGTGATCTGATCGTTGCGACTTTCTCTCCTGCGAAAGTGCGGTGAGTAACCATTACCGGGAGAGTCTCCGCCGGGAAATCGAGCAATTGGGCGTCACTCACTTCCGGACCGATCCAATCTTCTTCACCAATCACAAATTCACGTCGCCCGCTTAGAACGACTTCATCCTCCGGCCGGAGCATCAGATCCGGACTGACCTCTTTACAATTCCCCGTTGGCGGACCCGCTCTACAAACAGCCGTTTATCTTTTTCCGCCAGATACGTTTCCAGCTCGCTTACCTTTTTTCCTTTTCCAAACCATTCGTTGGTAATTTTATAAGCGCGGAATACAACCGGGCGGAGTTCGTGTGAGAATCCCGGTTCGTCTACGTCCGATGTTCCCATTTGCACTTCCAATGCCTTGCAGTCTGCTTTCACCTTATCCAGCCCTCCTAATATTTTCGGCCCGAGAGAAGCCAGAAGCCAGGCCGATCCCGCCGTACCGAAGATATAAGTCACGGCGTATGCTACCGGAATGGCATTGATATACGTAGCCTTCTGTGCCTCGCTGATACCCAACTGATTAATGGTATCACTTGCCACACCGATAACGGCTGAGATAGTTTGTGATCCTGCCAGTAATCCGGCGGCTTCTCCTACGTGATATCCCATGATTTTGGCAAGTATCCACGGGGCTACCAGGCTGACGATACACATCAATACGGCGAATCCTACCTGTGGCAAACCGTCTTTTTTCAATCCCCGAAAGAACTGCGGCCCTACCTTATAGCCAACGGCGAATAAAAATAACAGAAAAAATACGGCCTTCATCGGACCGTCTACGGTGATGTTCAGTTGTCCTACCAATACTCCGACTAGCAGAACACTGGTCACTGTACCTAGAGAGAACTTCCCTATTTTGAGTCTGCCCAACCAGAATCCGCGAAAAGCGTGAGAAAGATAGCAAGCTCAGGGTGTACCCTTAGTTGATTAATAATCCATTCCATAATTAAGTTGTTGTTTAGGTTATGCTACATACAACAGTTATTATGCGGAAAGAGTTTTGTAGCTTTACATAGATTTGTTACTTTTGCATTTTCAACTAAAACTAATCATATTCTGTATGAAATCAGACATAGAAATAGCTCGCAGCATTGAGCTGAAGAAAAGTGAAGCAGGTTGCTGAAAGTATCGGAATCCCTCGTGATGAAGTGGAAAATTACGGTCGCTACATTGCAAAGATACCCGAACAGTTGATTGATGAAGAGAAGGTAAAGAAAAGCAATCTTATATTGGTCACTGCCATTACAGCTACAAAAGCGGGTATCGGCAAAACTACCGTGTCTATCGGTCTTGCATTGGGACTTAATAAAATAGGGAAGAAGGCGATTGTCGCCCTGCGTGAGCCGTCTCTCGGTCCGTGCTTCGGAATGAAAGGGGAGCTGCCGGAGGAGGATATGCCCAAGTGCTCCCCATGGATAAGATCAATCTTCATTTTACCGGAGACTTTCATGCCATCACTTCGGCTCATAACATGATTTCTGCTTTGTTGGATAACTACCTCTATCAGAATCAGGCAAAGGTTTCGGGCTCAAAGAAATACTCTGGCGTCGGGTGTTGGACGTGAACGACCGTTCGTTGCGCAGCATTGTCGTGGGGCTCGGTCCGAAGTCAAACGGTATCACCCAAGAGTCCGGGTTTGATATTACACCGGCTTCGGAGATTATGGCAATTCTCTGTCTTGCTCAAGATGTGAATGATTTGCGTCGCCGTATCGAAAATATCCTGCTCGGGTTCACTTATGATGACCAGCCTTTTACAGTCAAAGACTTGGGAGTGGCGGGTGCTATTACCGTATTACTGAAAGACGCCATTCATCCCAACCTGGTACAGACCACCGAAGGAACTGCCGCTTTCGTGCATGGCGGTCCGTTTGCGAATATCGCTCATGGTTGCAACTCCATTCTGGCCACCAAATTAGCGATGACTTTCGGTGACTATGTGATTACAGAAGCAGGATTCGGTGCCGATCTTGGTGCGGAGAAGTTCTACAATATCAAGTGTCGAAAGAGCGGACTCCAGCCGCGTCTCACTGTTATTGTCGCTACGGCGCAAGGATTGAAGATGCACGGAGGTGTCAGTCTTGACCGTATCAAGGAACCGAATATGGATGGGCTGAAAGAAGGCTTGCGCAATTTGGATAAACATGTACGCAATCTTCGCTCGTTCGGTCAGACGGTTGTCGTAGCTTTCAATAAGTTCGCATCCGACACGGAAGAAGAGATGGAACTGCTGCGTGAGCACTGTGAACAGTTAGGAGTGGGCTTTGCCATCAACAATGCGTTCAGTGAAGGAGGAGAGGGAGCAGTGGATATGGCGCGTCTGGTGGTGGATATGATTGAAAACAATCCTTCCGAGCCATTGACTTTTACGTATAAGGAGGAAGACAGTATACAGCAGAAGATCGAAAAAAGTGGCTACCCATATTTATGGGGCCAGTGTGATCACGTACAGCAGTATCGCACGCAACCGTATCAAACTGATTGAGAAGATGGGAATCACTCATTATCCGGTTTGTATTGCAAAGACTCAGTATTCGTTCTCCGCCGATCCGAAAATATACGGTGCGGTGAATAACTTCGAGTTCCACATTAAAGATATAGTTATCAATAACGGAGCTGAAATGATTGTAGCCATTGCCGGAGAAATCCTTCGTATGCCGGGACTGCCCAAAGAACCGCAGGCATTGCATATTGATATTGTCGATGGAGAAATAGAAGGACTTAGTTAGTGTGAAAGTACGGAAAGACAGGGATGATTGTATATAGAGGGGAGAAAAGAAAACAAATTTGGGTGTGGATGGTTCGGAGAAGAACGTCAATAAATAAAAAGAGTTTGTCCTTTCATAAAGGACAAACTCTGAATATTATATTATGAAAAGTTCTGATTTAGTATGCGAAAAGAGGATATTTCTTCATCGTTTCGTTCACACGTGCGCGGACTTGTGCGATCACCTCTTCATTTTCTACGTTAGACAAAACAGTCACGATCATTTCAGCAATTTCAAGCATTAAGTCTTCTTTAGCACCACGAGTCGTGATAGCAGGAGTACCCAAACGGATACCGGAAGTCTGGAATGCGGAACGGCTGTCGAACGGAACCATGTTCTTGTTAACGGTAATGTCGGCAGAAACCAATGCCTTTTCCGCCACCTTTGCCTGTCAAATCAGGATATTTGCTGCGCAGGTCTACCAGCATGGAGTGATTGTCCGTACCGCCGGAAACAATTGTAAACCACGATCGATCAAAGCCTGTGCAAGTACGGCAGCGTTCTTCTGTACCTGAGCCATATTCCTTGAACTCAGGTTCCAGGATTTCACCGAAAGCTACCGCTTTGGCAGCAATGACGTGTTCAATGGTCCGCCCTGAATACCCGGGAAAACGGCAGAATCCAGCAATTGAGACATCATCTTGATTTCTGCCATATCGATCATCAGGAAAGGGCACCGACCTTGTCGGCTATTTCACGCATCCGTTTGTAGTCCCACTCACGGGAATAAGCGGAACCGCCACCTACGATCAATTTCGGTTTTTCTCGTAAAGCGACTTCTTCCATCTGGTCGTAGTCTACACGACCGGTGTCTTCTTTACATTATATTCTGTAGCGTGGTATAAAATACCAGAACTGTTTACAGGAGAACCGTGAGAAAGGTGGCCACCGTGTGCTCAGGTTTAGGCCTAAGAATGTATCGCCGGGATTCAGGACTGCCAGAAATACGGCTGCGTTAGCCTGTGCTCCTGAATGCGGTTGTACGTTGGCCCACTCTGCATTGAAAATCTGTTTCAACCGTTCGATGGCGATAGTTTCGCTCTGGTCTACTACTTCGCAACCTCCATAATAGCGCTTACCGGGATATCCTTCTGCGTATTTGTTGGTCATGCGGAAAGCGATTTCATTATGTTTCCCCATAAATAACGGAGTTTGGGTCTACGAAAATAGACATCCCGTAAGGTCTTTTTCACAACATTATAACCGTATAGAATAGGGGAAGTCGATACTGTGCAATGCAAGATTGTACGGACGCATAATCCGTTTCGATAGCAGGGTGCTGTGAGCCCAGCTTATCGAAGCTGATCTCACATTTGGTCACATTATAGGATACTTCCGGCTGGATGAAATGTTTCTTCATGTTGATGCTGCGCATGAAGAGGGCGCCGAAACAACCGATTTTATAATTATTCTGCACCTCATCGATAGTCACATCCTTGATTTTTAGTTTGGACACCAGGAACATGGAAGAGTTGAATCCGGCCTTAATACCCAAAGTTTATTTTCTGGTATTGGGACGGTCCACCTTCTCTGCGTTGTAGTTTCTGGACCGAAAGCCATACAGCCTACGGTCAGCAAAAACCTAAAAGGAAAATTGTACACCAGCTTCATGGTCGTATTATCTGGGGTCAGTTTTCTTTTCTCTACCTCAACCAAATTTTCCGATTTTCTCACCTCAAGCTCATAATATCTGCCGTGTACATATACCAATGGGTTGGTTTCCGCCAACTCAGTTTTCCGGTTTCCAGTTCAAGATTCGCTCATGCCCGAACGTTCACCACG
>VOFH01002032.1_pt1 | contig 34981 bp, 49 predicted proteins | sample 5384091 | NCBI WGS metagenome assembly VOFH01 (sample SAMN12384727, study PRJNA508395) | human gut metagenome | isolation source: healthy gut G | host: Homo sapiens
CCTCAAGTTCAGCCTATGAACATATTCAGACACAGAAATCATGCTTGCATCATTTTGTGAGCGAATATGTTTCAGGCACCGAGCGCCAAACTATGGAGCAAAGCTAGTCATGAAATGACGCAAAAGCGTGCTATGATGCGGCTCCAACGAATAATGCTGGCTGATGCGCTGCGCATCCGCTACGCAATATTGATCACCGGAGATACATTGCTCCTGTCTGCCACCATCATCCGGAAGTCTTCCGCCCGGTAAGGGTTCTCTCCCATGGTGATTTCCATCCGGACCGCTTCATAGGCTAGCTCCGGAAGATTATTCTCCTTGCTGAGATGTCCCAGCACGATAGCCTGCAGCTTGTCATGCAGGATTCGACAGAGCAGCTTGCCGGAATTTTCATTGGAAAGGTGTCCTCTGTCCCCCAGAATTCTCTGTTTGAGATAATAGGGATAAGGTCCTACCTGCAACATCTTCACATCATGATTCGCTTCCAGCAGCAAGGCATCCATTCCCTTCAGGCACTCCACGGTGTAATCATTATAGACTCCTAAATCCGTACAGATTCCTACCTTTTTATCTCCGTAAGCAATACGATAGCCCACCGGCTGTGCCGCATCATGGGAGATTTTCATGGGATTGACAGTCAGATCCTTGATAGTCAGTTTCACATCTTCCTTCACTTCCCGAAACAGGCTGGATTGATCTTGCCCAGATTCCCCATCTTCTGGATTTCTTCCAGGGTTCCCGTTGTGGCATAGATCGGCACTTCATATTTTTCTCGCCATGACACCCAGTCCCGCCACATGATCCATATGTTCATGAGTCACCAGGATACCGTCTAAGTCTCTGCCGGTCAGTCCCAGACTGTTCAATCCGGCCTCCGCTTTTTTCCCGCTGATTCCCACGTCCACCAGCAGATGCGTGGCCTCTGATCCCACATAAATACAGTTGCCGCTGCTGCCGCTGGCAATACTACATAATCTCATAACTTCTTAATCTCTTTTCTATCTTACTTCTGTCTTACTCTTTTCCGTTTTCCATCTTCGGCATTAATGCATACTAGTGCATGCTTTTCCAGTAGATCTCGATCACATCTCCCTCTTTCAAAGGTTCCATGAACTGTGCCGGGCGTCCATTTAAGTTCGTCACAATGGATCTGCCTGCGGATGCGGAGGATCCCAGATCAAAATCAATATAATCAAACACATCCACAAATACATAGGAAGCCTTACCCTGCATGGTGATGGGGGAATGGTTCACGATCACTGTTAATGGATGCGGTCCCTGTGGTGACACGCTTTGGCTCTGTGCCGTCTGTTCCCCGCTTTCGTACTTTTCGTCCTGCTTCCCGGAAGTCCCCTGCGTTGTCACGGAAGCCGTCCCGTTTTCTGCTGCAGTCTCTGTCCCCTGTGTCATCGCCGCTTCTCCTGCCACAGCCTCTGCCTTCTGCATCACAGGCCCTTCTCCATAAACAGGCTCTTCTCTATAGGCATCCTCTTCTGTGTCCTCATCCGGCAGGTCTGCATAACTCCCTTCCGGCAGCGGGTTCTTCATATCCCAGCTTACGGTGAAATGCTCATAAACTCTGGTATCCGGCTGCGCCGCTGTATCATTGACCCTGATATCCGCACCGAGAGGCACATCCAGAAATTCTGCGATTTCCTTTACAGTATAAGAATTCCGAATCCGAATATCATCGTTCTGGCCGATCCGGTAGAATTCATTCTCTCTGTGACCGTTGACTTCCGCTGTCTTCGGCAGACTGATCTGTTTACCGTTCACATAGACCTGCAGTGCATCCCCCAGTTCAGAGAGTTTTCCCAGCTCCAGCACCGCCGGTTCGCCCTCCGTGGAAGGTGTTACCACAATGCGGTCCCCATTATGTACCTGGGTATACATATCCGCCTCGTCTCCGTTGACCCGGATGACTGCTGCCTCTCCCTGTTCGCCCCGCACCATACGGGTCTTACCATTGACAGTAAACAGAAGGGCTTCCCTTTTCTGGGGAACAGCTGGTCATTGGGGAACTGCATCTGCATGGCGGCATCTGTCACGGATAATTTGCCGTTATCATAGAGCTTTACCCGCTCTCCGTTGAATTCCACGAAAATAAAATTATTGCTCTGTACATAATAGCTTAAACAGATACCGATAGGTGTTACCATCATGGCATCCTTTCTGGCATTTTCCAGTTCAAATGTAATGGTCTGCATGACTTCCTGTCCCCGGATTGCCACACGTTCCTTCACGATGCCCAGCTTCTCTGCCAGCTTCTCCGTGTAACCGGGCACCATTCCACCGCCGCCTACCACGAACACGGCACTGACCGGTTTGTCCCCGTTCAGTTCTTTGATGGTATCGGATACCAGCTGGGTCATACGTTCGATCTCCGGATCCAGCAGTTCCAGCACTTCGCTGGCTTTGATGGTCTGGGGCAGTCCCATGATATCTTCGTATTCGATAGTCTCCTGGGTTCTGCATTTTCTCTTGATCTGCTCGGCCACCTCGAATTCCACGAGACAATGCTGTACCAGAATATCCGTCAGGCTGTCTCCTGCTACGGGGATCATGCCATAGGCTGTGATGGTTCCCTCTTTGGTAATGGAAATATCACTGGTGCCTGCACCCACGTCCACCAATGCCATATTTAACATACGGAACTTCTCCGGAATTGCTACCTGAATGGCAGCAATAGGCTCCAGTGTCAGATTCGCCACATGCAGGCCAGCCAGTTCTACTGCCTTATACAGACCGTCCACTACATCATCCGGCAGAAACGTGGCGATCAGATCCACTGCAATGTTTTTTGCCTTATGTCCCTCCAGATTACCCATCTGGTAGCCATTCATGTAATACCGCATGGCCGTATAACCCACACAGTAGAATTTCATATCTGTATCCGTATTGCTGTTCTGGAATTCCTCGTAAGCCTTCTCCACGCCCATGGTACACAAGGAATACACATCTTCCTGCGTGATCTCCCGGTCGCTCTCAAGCTGTGCTCCACATAGGTAGTGACGGTACGCAACACACGGCCTGCAGCTGCGATACATACTTCCGTAAGTTCTCTGCCCAGATCCGCTTCCAGCTGTTCCTTTACCTGGGAAATAGTCTCTCCCACCTTGCCGATGTCATGGAACTGTCCGTCCAGCATGGCTCTGGTCTCATGCTCCTTGGAGCGCTGTGCCAGCACATGGAATTTCCCGCCATTTAAGTATCCTACCGTACCTACGATGCTTCTCGTACCGATATCCAGTCCGAATACCAGCTGTCCTTGTTTTCTTTTACTCCTTCCATGAATATGCCTCCAGTTTCTGTCTGATCTGTCTGTAGCTGTCTTCCAGACTGTCACTGTTATCAATGACAAAATCACAATGCTGCCGGAATTCTTCCTCCGAAAGCTGTGATGCTATAATCTTTTCTATCTTCTCCGGTGTGTAATTGCGGCTTTCCGAAAGTCTTCTTCTGCGTACATCTTCTCTTGCGTAGATATACACATTTCATCCACTATATGTTCATACCCGCTCTCGATCAAAAGTGCCGCTTCCACAAAAAACAGTTCCACATCGCCCTTATTCTTTGCCTCTGCCAGACGATCCGCCAGATATTTTTTAACCGCAGGATGAATGATGGCATTCACCTGTTCCAACAGTGTCGGATCTGCAAAAATCTTTGCCGCCATTGCCGGCCTATCGATCTGTCCGTCCGGCGCAAGGATTCCGTCTCCCATCAGCGCTACCAGCGCATGATAGCCTTCGGTTCCCGGTTCCTTGACTTTATGCCCGATCTCATCCGCCAGATAGATCTCACATTTATAATGCTGTCCGATATATTTTAAAATCTCTGTTTTCCCGGCACCCACACCGCCGGTAATACCTATAAAACGCATTTATTTCGCCTCATACCAGTTATTGCCCGTGTGCAGATCGATTTCCAGCGTCACCGCCAGATCTGCCGCGGACTTCATATTTTCCGTAAGAATCTCACGGACTCTTGCCTCTTCCTCCCGTGCGGTCTCGACCAACAGTTCGTCATGCACCTGCAGGATCAGACGGGATTTTAACCCTTCCTCTTTCAATGCTTTCCATACCTTGATCATGGCGATCTTGATAATATCCGCCGCCGTTCCCTGAATAGGGGCATTCATGGCCACCCGCTCGCCGAAGGACCGTTGCATGAAATTGGAGGATGACAGTTCCGGGATAGGGCGTCTTCTGCCAAACATGGTCTCCGTATAGCCCTTTTCCTTTGCATCCGCCACCAGTTTGTCGATGAATTCCTTCACCTTCGGGTAAGTGGCAAAATACTGTTCAATGTACTGTGCCGCTTCCTTTTTGCTGATACTCAGATCCTGACTCAGTCCAAAGGAACTGATACCGTAGACGATACCGAAATTGACTGCCTTGGCATTCCGGCGCTGCAGATCCGTGACTTGCTCGAAAGGAGTATGGAATACCTTGGATGCCGTGATCCGGTGAATATCCTCTTCCTGCTGTAAGCATCAATCAGCTGTTCGTCTCCGGACATATGAGCCAGCACACGCAGTTCGATCTGGGAATAGTCCGCATCCATGAATTCATAGCCTTCTCTGGGGATAAATACCTTGCGGATCTGTCTGCCCAGTTCCATACGCATGGGAATGTTCTGCAGATTCGGCTCTGTAGAGCTGATACGCCCCGTAGCAGTAATGGTCTGATTGAAATTCGTATGGATCCTGCCGTCCTCTTCAATAAAAGCTGCCAGTCCGTCTGCATAGGTGGACTTTAACTTGGTCAGACCTCTGTATTCCAGGATATCTCTTACAATAGGGTAATCCGCCGACAGCTTTTCCAGCACATCCGCAGCTGTGGAATATCCGGTCTTGGTCTTCTTGCCGCCGGGGATCTGCATGGTCTCAAACAGTACCTCGCCCAGCTGCTTGGGGAATTGATATTGAACTCTGTTCCTGCCTGTGTGTGAATGGACTGTTCCAGTTCCTCAATGCGGGCCACCAGTGCATCCCCATAAGCCTTCAGTTCCTCCCGCTTTACAGCCACACCTTCTTTCTGCATGTCATACAGTACCAGTGACAGAGGCATCTCCATCTCCTCCATGAGACATTTCATGCCTGCTGCCTCCAGCTTGTCCTTCAGGACTTTTTTTGCCTTTCCGGGAGACATAGGCTCCGTAGCACGCATACTCCATGGCTTTCCCGGCGTCCTCGGAAAGCAGTGTCCGGAAATCTCTCTTGCCGAATACTTCCGCTCTGCCCGGGATCAGAATTCCCAGATGCTCCGAAGCAATGGCCTCCATGTCATAATCATTCTTCAGAGGATTCAGCAGATACGCCGCGATCAATACGTCAAAATACTGTTCTGTACTGCTGCGGTCCAGATAGTCATACTGGTGCTTCACATCAAAGGTAGCGATCTGTGTATCCGTACCTGCGGAAAGTTCCTGTAGAGCTTCCGTGATCTCTGCGGTGTCATCCACAGATTCCACCGCTTCCCGCAAACAGACTTAACTGCCCTTCCGGTTCCTTTTCATGGGTCAGGGCATAAAATACCGTCTCCTCATCGGACACAGACAATGCCACCCCCAGCAATTCTTCTTTTTTCGTAGTAGCATCCACTGGTTCCGTGATCAGCCACAGGCCGATCTCCTTCTGTTTCTGCGCTTTTTTCAGATATTGTAAAAATTCTTTTTTTATCTTCAATCTGTCGGAAGCTTTCTGCGATCTTGCTGTCATTGGCGGCGGCATCTTTTTCAAATCTTCCCAACAAATTTTTGAATTCCAGACGTTTGCACAAGGTATAGGCTTCCGGGGTATAGAACCCTCTGCTCTGGCCTGTTCGTAATCCAACTGCAATTCGCAGTCGGTCTTGATCGTTGCCAGCGTCTTGCTCAGATCTGCCAGATCCTTATGCTCGATCAGGGATTCCCGGATACTTTTTTCGAGATTTCTTCCACATGGGCATAAATATTATCCAGAGAACCGTACTCCACCATCAGTGCCTGTGCGGTTTTCTCTCCCACCTTCGGCACTCCTGGAATATTATCGGCGGTATCTCCCATCAGGGCTTTCAGTTCGATAAACTGTAACGGAGTCACCTGATAGGCAGCCAGTACATCTGCGGCATAATAATCCTCGATCTCCGTTCTGCCCTGCTTCGTCTTCGGAATCCGGATCTTGATATGATCCGTGGCAATCTGCAGCAGATCTCTGTCACCGGAGACCAGTGATACTTCCAATCCGGCCTGCTCTGCTTTTTTGGCCAGCGTTCCAAGAATGTCATCTGCTTCCAGTCCCGCCTGCTCCATCATGGTAATATGCATGGCCTTCAGGATTTCCTTCATGACGGGCACCTGCTCCCGCAATTCCTCCGGCATAGGCTTTCTCGTTCCCTTGTAAGCCTCATACATTTTGTGGCGGAAAGTCGGTGCATGAACATCAAAAGCCACTGCCAGATATTCCGGCTTTTCCTCCTCCAGAATTTTAAACATAATATTCAAAAACCATAAATGGCATTTGTGTGCAGTCCCTCTGAATTAGTCAGCTCCGGCACTCCGTAGAATGCCCGGCTCATGATACTGTGTCCGTCGATCAATACCAGTTTCTGACTCATACTCTGTCTATCCTATCTTAATTCTGTCCTCTTGATTCTATCAGGTGTCGCTAAGAGATGATCCATCCCAGAAATCCCATAAGAAAAATCACCGTCAGCACTTCCAGTACGGCCCCTGTCTTCAGAAAAGCCATATGAAATCTTACCTTGCGCTTTGCTTCCGCAAGTCTCAGTTCCAGTTCTCTCTGCAGGTCAAAAGCATCGCCGTCTTCCAGACGCTGCATACCTTCCGTTACAAGGAACTGAATCACCAATTCCTCCTTGCAGCCCGGGCATTCCCGCATATGCTCCCCGAATTCCTGCAAGGTCTGAAAATCCAGTTTTCCTGCAATGAAATCAGGAATATTCTTTTCAAATTCTTTGCAATTCATGCTTCCACCCTATTCCAAAACAGTTCTATAGATTGCGTTCCCATATACTCATACACTTCTACTATACAACATCTTGTGTAAAAAGACTAGAAAAATAGTAGCAAGATTCCAGAAAAAAACTCTTGTCAACTTTTTTTTTAATCTATGATAAAATAATCTCTGTTGTGAGTGTTTGAATGCCGGCGTGTCGGAATGGCAGACGAGGCAGACTCAAAATCTGTTGGTGGCAACACCGTATGGGTTCAAGTCCCATTGCCGGCAGTCAGTGCAGAATCGAATCGGTTCTGCGCTTTCTTTTGTATTTTTATAACCACATCGCATTTCCTGCTTTTTCTAATTTTTTTCCAATCATCTCCTATGGATTAATTGTTACAAAATTGTTACAATTCATTTGTGCTTAGCTAACACAGACGTAACCGAACACCAGGCAACAGGAAAAGGAGGAAGAAAGTATGTGTTTCAAATTCATTAACTGTTCTCAGTGGTTGAATGCATTCTGCGGCTACTTCAATTTTGGCTGCTAATATCGTTTTCGACGAATAGAGCGTTCCATAGACGCACGAAAAGGCTCTCCCGTTTGGGATGAGCCTTTTCTTATTTCTACACTTTTTTCTATGAATTTATACATTTTTACCGATAGTCATAACGGAGGGTGACATCATTGCCCTGTACCTGTACTTCCGCACAGCTTCCGGTGACAATCGGCATCATGGGTGCCAGATGTCCCAGATCCACATCCAGGATCACGGGAACATTCTTCTCTCCCGCCACGGTCAGAACTGCCTGGTACTGATCCAGTCCCATCATCTCCTGTCCGAAACACAACGGTCTTCCGATGAGAAAACCTTTGACATACTGAAACCATCCGGCTTCCTCCATCTGCCACATGGCTCTGCGGATGGCAAAACATTCAGGTCACAGGCTTCCAGGAACCAGATGATTCCGTCCTCTTTATACTTTTCCAGAAAATCCTGTGTTTTATCAAACCGGGTTCCCAGTAGATTCACCAGACAATCCATACAGCCGCCCAGCAGCCGACCTGAAAAGCGGATCTCCGGTTCCTCTTCTGCTGTCTGTCTGCCAAGATACTTTTTCAGCACTCTGGATTCCGTGGTGTTATAGGGCAACAGAGGCTGTTCTTCATTTTTCAGAGACTCCTTTTCCCACTTGTCATATCCATGCACCTCTTTGGTCTCTCCGGTCAATATTCCAAAGGCATCTTTCAGGGATGCATGCCAGGGCTCCATGCCAAAAGCGGCCGCGCAGGGGCCGTAGACGGAGGCGGTATCACAGATGGTTGCCAGCAGATAGGTCATGTTGGTATTGTCAGAATACCCCAGATACCACTTGGGCTCTGCTGCCTGCAGACGCTCAAAATCCACATGGCTCATGGTCTCGCACATCAGTTCTCCGCCACCGCAGGAGATCAGACAGTCATTTTCCGGGCTGCAATAGTAATCCGTCAGCTCCTGCCCGCATTTTTCGGGGGTGTTACTGATACCGATGCCCTCTCCGGCATAACAGTTGGGGCCTAATTGTAACTGATAGCCCATTTCCCGGAATTTCTTCTGGGCATTGCCAAAGGCAGTGTAATAGGGTTCTATCTGACAGCCAAAAGAAGGGGCCACAAATCCAATGGTCCCTCCCCGCTGTATATGTTTCGGATATTTCATTGCTTCGTATCCTCCTATATCGCCCATTCGCATTCCGGGCTATCGCCCTTCTTGCTCATGTTCGTTCACTTCCCTCATAGGAGGTCTGCTTTGCCTGCAAGCAGTCACGCCAACCTCCTATGGGTACTCCCATTCGCATTCCGGGCTATCGCCCTTCTTGCTCATGTTCGTTCACTTCATAGGAGGTCTGCTTTGCCTGCAAGCAGTCACGCCAACCTCCTATGGGTAAGTGTTATGCGTCAAAATTAATCTTATTATAAATATCGAAACAGTCCAAGGTTGCAAAATAATCCTTCGGTGTCTCGGCACGGCGGATCAGTTCCACGCTGCCGTCCTCCTTCAGCAGAAGCTCTGCGGATTTCAGCTTACCGTTGTAATTGTAACCCATGGCAAAACCGTGTGCACCGGTATCGTGGATGGCAATATAGTCACCGATATCGATCTTTGGCAGCATCCGGTCGATGGCGAATTTGTCGTTGTTCTCGCACAGGAACCGGTCACATCGTACTTGTGGTCGCAGGGCTCGTTCTCTTTTCCCATAACCGTGATGTGATGGTAAGCGCCGTACATAGCCGGACGCATCAGGTTTACCGCGCACGCATCGACGCCGATGTACTCCTTGTAGGTGTGCTTTTCATGGATGACCTGGGTTACAAGATGTCCGTAAGGTGCCATCATGTAGCGGCCAAGCTCCGTATAAATTGCAACATCACCCATACCGGCCGGTACCAGAACTTCCTCATATACCTTACGCACGCCTTCGCCGATGACTCTGATGTCGTTGGGTTCCTGATCCGGACGGTAAGGAATACCGATACCACCGGACAGATTGATGAAGGTAATGTGTACGCCGGTCTCCTCTTTCAGCTTTACTGCCAATTCGAACAGTTCTCTCGCCAGTGTGGGATAATAGTCATTCGTTACCGTGTTACTGGCCAGAAAAGAATGGATACCGAAATTCTCCACACCCTTTGCCTTCAGGATCTTATATCCCTCAAACATCTGCTCCGTGGTGAAACCGTATTTAGCATCGCCCGGATTGTCCATGATGTTATTGCTGATGGAAAAATATCCGCCGGGATTGTAACGGCAGCTCAGGGTCTTGGGCAGATAACCGATGGTCTTCTCCAGGAAATCGATATGGGTGATGTCATCCAGATTGATGGTGGCACCGATTTTTGCCGCATATTCGAATTCATGGGCCGGGGTATCGTTGGAGGAGAACATAATGTCCTCTCCCTTTACCCCCATAGCATTGCTGAGCATCAGCTCTGTCAGAGAGGAGCAGTCACATCCACAGCCGTAATCTCTTAAGATGTTGATCAGAAAAGGGTTGGGAGTCGCCTTTACCGCAAAGAACTCCTTGTAGCCCTTGTTCCACGCAAAAGCTTCCTTCAGCGCCTTCGCATTCTCCCGGATTCCCTTTTCATCATAGATATGAAACGGTGTGGGATATTTTTCTGCGATCTTTTCGATCATTTCTTTGGTAACAAATGCCTTTTTTTTCCATAAGTATCTCCTCTGCATCTATCTTATTTACAGTAACGCGCTTCTCATCTCTTCCGGAGTCAGAGTGCTCAGATAAGCAGGTGCCACATCAAATACGGTCTTGCAGCCCTTCTGGCCTTCCTGATTCATGCGGTAAGCAGCTCTTGCATAAGCGGTCAGTACGCAGGAAGTGAACTCCGGGTTGGAATCCAGCTTTAAGCTGTACTCGATCACATGGTTGTGCTCACCGTTTAAGCCGGTCTTGCCGGTACGCAGTACAAATCCGCCGTGAGGGATACCTGCGTGATCTCTCTGCAGTTCTTCCTCGGTGATGAAATGTACAGTAGTATCATAATCTGCAAAATAGTTGGGCATGGTCTTGATCTGCTCTTCGATCTGTGCCTTGTCTGCGCCCTCTTCCGCTACCACAAAGCACTCTCTGGTATGCTTCTGTCTGGTGGTCAGAACCGGATTCTCACAGTTTCTGACAGCTTCCAGTGCGGACTCTACGGGAATGGTATACTGCTTGGCATCCTTGACACCGGGGATACGACGAATGGCATCGGAATGTCCCTGGCTGACACCCTTACCCCAGAAGGTATAATCGCTGCCGTCTCTTAAAATGGCATTGGCATACAGTCTGTTCAGGGAGAACATACCGGGATCCCAGCCTACGGAAATCATGGCTACCTTGCCGCCCTCTTTTGCTGCAGCATCTACCTGTGCGAAATGCTCGGGGATCTTCGCATGGGTATCAAAGCTGTCTACCACATTGAAATATTTTGCATACTCTGCGTTCTGTTTGGGCAGATCGGTTGCGGAGCCTCCGCACAGCACCAGGACATCGATCTTGTCCTGCATGGACAGTAACTGATCTACATTATAAACCTTCACATCTGTTAAAGTCTTTACTGTAGCAGGATCTCTTCTGGTAAATACGGCTACCAGCTCCATGTCATCATTCTGCTTTACTGCACATTCCATTCCTTTTCCTAAGTTACCATAACCTAAAATTGCGACTCTGATACTCATTTTTCTATCCCTTTCTATTTTATCCTATTTATGAGAACGCTGCGGCCGTTTCCACCCGGCAAAAGCGTTTCCTACATAATTATTGCTCACCCTGCTTCAACCGAATGAGGGCGATCTCGTTGCGCATGGCATCCTTGAAGACTCTGACAAAATTCTTCTGGCCACTGTAAAGGCAGGTATCACTGCTCTTTCCCGTCACCGTACCGGTGAGAATGTACTCGGAATCTATGATGAGACGGATCTGATCCATCTGCTGTTCCTCTTCCTTAGGCTCTCTGAAATGCTCCGGCACCAGGTATTCTATGATCCCGGCCTTTAATTCCGCATCTTCCGGAAAAGGTTCTCTGTTGTCTTCTGAAATCAGCACCACTTTTTTTCTGTGCCCGGACCAGCTCCCTGATCTCCTCCGACCATTGCTCCAGGAATTCACCTGTTGCGGAAAAATAAATACGCTTCTCGGCACCCAGAAGCATGTGCCGGATCTTGTCACAGATGTGGTCATAGCCTTCGATGGTGATATAGCCTTCTCTAGGTAAATTTTTCCTGGGGCCATCCGCCACCAGACGTTCTTTTGCTTTCCGCAGATACCGGATCCGGTTATCACAGAACTCGGATAATGCTACAGCCAGATATTTTGAGGAGGTTCCTTCGATCACATAAGCAGCTCCATGCTCCACCAACGATGCCAGTCCATTATAGACATTGGATCTGGAAATCCCCGTCAGCTTCGCCACCTCATAGCCTGTCAGTTCTTCATTTTGAAGAAGACACAGGTAAATGGCAGCCTCCTGCCTGCTCAGTCCGAACAGGATAAGTTGTTCTATGATTGCCGCTTCTTCCATAGGTGCTCCTTTTAGTAGTTCTTTACAGGAACACTATAGTAAGGATTCCTTGTTTTGTCAATAGGGGAAATACTTATTGAGAAAAGATGTCAGTAAAGAAATAGAAAGTGATGCCACTCCTCCGGAAGTTCTGTTTGTATTAAAAACGCCCTTTTTTGCTAAAAAAATACAAAAACAGGAGATTTTGGCCTTTTATAAGAGCTTATTTTTCGCTAAAATAGGAAAAATAATAAAATCAGTACAAAAAATGTTTGATTTAGAGGTTTTTTTGTACTGATTTTGCTATTTTAATGCGATTTGCACCAAAGCAATAGAAATGGCTGCAACAGAAATGCCTATGGTGTACAGATATTATGAAAAAAGCAGAACGTCCGCAGCGGATGGAATATCATTCCGGGGATGTTTGTCGGACGGTGGTGACATTTTCCCGAAAAGTGTTGAAAATCAGGCTGGTGCGAACAGGACGTTCGCGACAGGCGGACGTTGTGGAGGCTCCTATTCATGACAGAACGGCATTTAGCACTGACGTTGTCGAGCCATGCAAAAATAGAGCGAAACAGCCTCGCTTGTGCGCAAGCTCCCATCGACGTGTCCCACTCTATTTTTGCATGGCTCATAACTCACAATTTACACATTTTCAATCTGCCAGTCGATGGGCTCCACGCCGTGTTCTTTCAAGAAGTTGTTGGTCTTGCTGAAAGGTCTGCTGCCGAAGAAACCGCGGTAGGCAGACAGGGGGCTGGGATGAGGGGCCTCTAAGATCAGATGATTGGGATTGTTCAACATAGCTTTCTTCATCTGGGCAGGTCTGCCCCACAGGATAAACACAATGGGACGATCCTGTGCATTCAGTGCCCGGATGGCGGCATCTGTAAACTCTTCCCAACCTTTCCCGTGATGGGAATTGGCCATGTGTGCCCGCACGGTAAGCACCGTATTGAGCATCAGGACACCCTGCTCGGCCCATTTTACAAGATAACCATTGTTAGGGATATAGCATCCCAGATCATCGTGAAGTTCCTGATAAATATTCACCAGAGAAGGGGGAATCTCTACATCCGGTTTCACCGAGAAGCACAGGCCATGAGCCTGTCCCACATTATGATAAGGATCCTGTCCTAAAATCACCACTTTTACCTTGCTTAACGGCGTCAGGTGAAATGCATTGAAAATATCATCTGCCGGTGGGAAGACCACGGTGGTGTTGTATTCATTTTTGACAAATTCAAAAAGCTGTCTGTAATAAGGCTTGTGGAATTCTCCGCCCAAAGCCGTCAGCCAGTCATTCGTGATCATTGCCATAGTCAAATCCTCCCTGTCGTCCCTAGAGACGGACACTGATTCCTTTTTCCCGCAGGTATTCTTTCACCTGCCTGATCTCTAATTCTTTGTAATGGAACAGAGATGCCGCCAGAACTGCCTCTGCCTTTCCCTCTGTCAGAGCATCATAGAAATGAGACAGCTGTCCAGCACCGCCGGATGCAATGACCGGAATGCTTACACTCTCTGCCACAGCCCTGGTCAGCTCAGATCATAGCCTTCCTTCGTGCCGTCACCGTCCATGCTGGTCAGCAGGATCTCTCCGGCTCCCATCTTCTCTGCGGTTCTGGCCCACTCCACAGCGTCCATGCCCATATCCACACGACCACCGTTTTTATAAATATTCCAACCACCGCCGTCTGCCCGCTTCTTGGCATCGATAGCGACCACCACACACTGACTGCCAAACTTCTCTGCTGCATCACTGATCAGCTGCGGATTCATAATGGCTGCGGAATTCACAGAAATCTTGTCTGCTCCTTCTCTCAATATCGCCTTAAAATCATCCACGGTACGGATTCCTCCGCCTACAGTGAAAGGAATAAATACCTTGCTGGCTACCTTCCGCACCCACTCTAACTGCGTTGCTCTACTGTCTGCAGAAGCCGTAATGTCCAAAAATACCACTTCGTCCGCACCGGCTGCATCATAAGCAGATGCTACCTCCGACGGATCTCCGGCATCCCGGAAATTCACAAAATTCACACCTTTTACTACTCTGCCATCCTTCACATCCAGACAGGGAATTACTCTTTTGGTATGCATATCATCTTCCTCCCTGCTTATCTTTTTTCCCGGAACTCTTGTGTGATCTCTATGAAATTCTGCAGAATTTTCATTCCCACCCGGGAACTTTTTCTTGGGATGGAACTGACAGGCAAAAATATTACCCTTTTCCACGGAAGCATGAATCAAAGTTCCATATTCTGTGGTGGCAGTAACAATGGAAGGATCTGCTGCCTCCAGATAATAGGAATGTACAAAATATACATAGGAATGCTCTTCCACGCCCGGAAAAGTCTTCCTTCATTGGGAAAAGTAAGGTCATTCCAGCCAATATGCGGAATCTTCAGTTCTTCTGCCGCAGGAATCCTTCGGATCTTACCGTCTAACAGGTGCAGTCCCTCTACTCCCGGTGTCTCCTCCTACTCTCAAACATCAGCTGTAAGCCCAGACAGATTCCCAGAAAAGGGATCTGCCTGTCCACTACTTCATGAATGACATCCACCAGTCCGTACTGGTGCAGTTTTTCCATGGCATCACCGAACGCTCCCACACCCGGCAGGATCACACCGTCTGCGGACAGGATTTCCTCTCTGTCTCTGGTAATCTTTACCTCTTCTCCCAGAAAATTCAATGCCTTTTCTACACTCTTTATGTTGCCAGCATCATAGTCGAGCACTGTGATCATTGCTGTATCTCCTTTTCCTCGGGGAGAGGATCCGGCAGCTGTGCGGGCGCCTCCTCCGTATTAGGTGCAGATGTTTCCTCCGTTACCGTTCCCTGCGGGAACTCCCAGAATCCCAGTCCCAGCCTTTGCAGAACCAACATTACATTCTTCGTATATTCTACATTATCGGAAATATCCGCAATCTGTTGTGCCTCTTCCTGACTTAACTGATATTTCTGGGAAAGGATATTCAAAATATCCTGGAATGCCAGACTTACCTCATCCTGCGCATTCCACTGTGTCGCATAATTTAACAATGTCGGATAATCCCTGACTGCCTGAAGCAGGCTGTCCAATGCCTCAATTCAGAGCCTTCGTTTACGAATACTTCGTACTCCCGCAGCCACATACGGATGGTCAGAATACTCTCGGACTGACTGTACATCACCTGTTCTGTCTCATCCAGTTCCTTGCCCATCAGATTCTGGTAACAGGTCTGATAATCTCCGGCATAGTAAGCTTCTCTACCGCTGCGCTTCGCGGTATAATCCGCCAGGAAGTTACCCAGCAACAGAATCACCGCCCCCAGAGAAATACATACCACTACAATCGGGAGGATTTTCTTCGGAGAAAGCTTTTTCTCCGATACTGACGGCTTAACTTCCTTTTCCGGCTTTTCTTTTTTCTTTTTTCTTTTGCCGGTTTCTTGGGCTTGGGCTGCTTTTCTTTTTTAGGCTTTTTCTGTTTTTTTCCCTTCTTGTTCTTGCCGCCCTTGTCCATCATTTCCAGGATCTTCTTGTTCTCATCGGACAGCTGCAACTGATCCGTTTCCTCTTCTTCCTCGTCCTCCTCGGTGAACAGATCTAATAATTTGGCAAAAAAGCCTTTTTTCTCTTTCTTCTGTTCCGGCTCATCCATGATGTCTGCGCCTGCAGCCTTCAGAATCTCCATCACATCTGCAGATTCCGGTTCTCCGGATGCATTATCCGTGCTGTTCTCCGACTGCTCCGGAAATGCTCCCGCAAAGTAAAGCGTCCAGATCGTCATCAGGCCTCCGGCATCTCCGTTTTCCGCAGCATTTTCCGTACTTTCTACACTTTCCGTGTTGTCAGAAGCCTCCATCGGTGTTTTGTCTGTATCATCCATGCCATCCGTCAGGGAAGACAGATCCGCAAGATCATCCGGCACAGTTTCCGGGATATCCGATGTAACTTCCTCTCCCGCAGGCTGTGCTGATTCTGTCTCATCCGGTGCTGCTTCCGGTTCTTCCTTGATTTCTTCTTAAACCGTTCAAAAAATCCCAGCTTCTTTTTCCTTCTTTTTTTTTCTTTTTCTTTTTTCCGCGCTTGCCGTTGTCTTCTTCCCGCTCTGCTGTTTCCTCCGGCTGTGCAGTCTCCGGTGTCACCTGATCCAGAATATTTGACAATCCCTCGTCATCCGCATTCTCCAACATTTTGATCAGATCGTCATTAGCATCGTTGCTCTCCTGTGCCGGAGCATCCCCGGATTGCTCCTGGCTCTGCTGCAATAGCCTGTTAATTTCATCCTCAGACATAGAAGCTGTCTCCTCTGGAAGAATGGCTGTATTTTCCGCTACAGGCTGACTTGCTTCCGTTTCCTGCTCCGATGAATCAGCTTTTTGAGCATCCAGCGCCGACTGCAGCAGATCATCCATATCGCTCATATCGACCTGAGTTCCAATCTCTTCCACAGGCTCCGGCGTTTCCGGTGCTTTGGCAGTTTCTTCCTCCGTCCCGGTCATTTTCGGCTCCTTTGTAACCTCTGTTTCCGTATTTTCTGTTTCAATTCCTTTTAATAAATTATCCAGGTATTCCTCCTGTGAAGGCATATGTCATTCCTCCGCTTTCTCACAAGTTACTAGCATGTTAAGTTTAACACAGGCTGAGCAGCCAGGCAATGGGATTTTGTTCTCCATCTATACAATAAAGGTCTGCTTTTTGTTGAAACAAAGCGATTCTCTCAAAGGGGAACGTATAATCGTAGGAAAACGGTTCCCCTCCCCAATCTCCAACAACACCATTTTATGATTCAGGGTATTTTGCAGCCAGTTCTGATATTCTGTCCAGGTTTTCAAATATCCTTTTTCATCGTATCGGCCGGCATAGACATTGTTGAGTACCAACTTTTTCCCGCACTTTGGACATTTTCCCAAATCCGGAACCGAAAACCCGTTAGTCTGCAGCTTCTTAAAACTCTCCTGCAATTGTTCCTCATCTGCTTCTGTCACTGTCTGGATGCCTTCCTCACACCCGTCCGGGCACTGTTTTTCGTCCAGTCTCCACAGGGTGCCACGAATCGCTCTTTTTTTCAATAACATTTTTTCCAGGGAACCTCTGCCAATTTATGATTCAGAGAAGATGAAACCACAAAATAACTCTTTTTTTCCAATACTTCTGCCAGCTTCTGCAATCCCTTCTCGATCTCTGCTTCCATCTCCGGCATATATTGCTTTCGAAACTGTGCTTCCACATATGGCAAGAGCCAAAGTACATTCTGCTGTTGTAACTGTTCCCGGATTCTGCGGTAATCTTCTCTGCTTTGCAGGAAAAATTCCATGTCAAACTCCTGTCCCAGGCCCACCAGCACATATTCCGCTTCTTCAATTTTCTGAAGGATTTCTTCTTTTTGATTATCCATAACTGTATCCTGATATTATAGCAAAAGGCTGGGACTATCCCAGCCTTTTTGCTTCTCTAAACTTACTATCTGTCTAAATGCTTCTCTGCTACCAGTTCGTCCACAATTCTTACCAGATTACCGATCTCGGGTTTGGAAAGCTGTGCATCTGCTCCCAAAGCCTCTCCCTTTCTCTTCATGTCATCATTAACCAGTGATGAGAAAATGATAATAGGAATGTCCTTGGTCGCATCATCGCTCTTCACAAGCTTGGTCAGTCTGTGTCCATCCATCTCCGGCATCTCAATATCTGTAATGATGCAACGAACATGCTGATCCAGAGTCCCATCTTCCTTGCACTGTGTGATAACATCATATGCCTGCTGACCATTCTCTGTATGGATCAGATTCACATAGCCTGCCGCTTTCAGGAGTCTACGATCAGTTTATTCAGCAGGGGGAATCTTCCGCGATCAGAATGGGAACAGAGCTTCTAGTACGCTCTCCCAGTTCATTCAGCTCGGACATCTTCAGTCCTGTCTCCGGATTGATGTCAGATACGATCTTCTCGAAATCCAGAATAATGATCAGCTTGTCATTTTTCTTGATAATACCGGTAGCAACACTCTCATCTGCTGCAGAAATCGTGATATCCGGCTTAATGATATCTCTCCAGCTTACCCTATGAATACCTAATACAGCTTCTACATGAAATGCAATATCCAGCTTATTAAAGTTGGTAACGATAAATAATCCTTTTTCTCAGATTCACCACGCCCCAGACAATTCTTCAGATCAATGGCGGTGATCATAGTATCTCTCGGCATGAAAATACCTTCAATACTGGGATGTGAATTCGGAACCGGTGTTACTGGCTGATAGGTGATGATCTCTTTGATCTTGGCAACATTAATTCCGTAGGAATTACCTGCCAGGGTAAACTCAGAATCTCCAATTCATTTGTTCCGTTTTCAAGTAATATCTTAGTATCCATACTTTTGCCTCCTGTGCCCTTCCCGCTGCTTTTGTTCTTTTATGCCATATTCTTTATGCCATCCTATGACACAGAATGCAGATAAGAAAAGAGAACAGATTCAGATGTTCTGCATGGACTGGAAATGATGGACAAGGTTCCCCATTTCTCTACGTTTGGAAAGAATTATACCAGACGCTTTAAGGATACTGATCTTTTTGAACAGATCTTTTCCCGTATCCTGCAGGAATGCTATAAATACAGACTGATTGATCCTTCCGAGGTCTTCGTGGATGCCACCCATGTAAAAGCACGGGCAAACAGCAAAAAGATGCGGAAACGGATTGCAGATGAGGAAGCACTGTTCTTCGAAGAGCAGTTAAAGAAGGAAATCAATGAAGACCGGGAAGCGCATGGGAAAAAAGCCTCTGAAAGAAAAAGAAGGAAGATCCCAAAGATCCCCCCTCCTGTGGTGGCAGCTCTGATGGAAAAGAAGAAAAAACGGTCAAGGAAAGTACAACGGATCCGGAAAGCGGATGGTTCGAAAGGGTGAACATAAAAATGTTTTTTGCGTATTCCGTGCAGACAGCCTGTGACAAAAACGGATGGATTCTGGGTTATAGTGTAAATCCCGGCAATCAGCATGACAGCCGGACATTTAAATCCCTGTATGATAAGATGAAAGACATTGGCATTCAGACACTGGTAGCCGATGCAGGATACAAAACACCAGCGATAGCAAAGTTACTTCTGGATGATGGTATCACACCGCTTCTACCGTATAAACGCCCCATGACCAAAGATGGTTTTTTCAAAAAACCGAGTATGTGTATGATGAATATTTTGACTGCTATGTATGCCCGAATGATCAGGTGCTGGCTTATCATACGACGAACCGTTCGGATACCGGGAATACAAGAGCTGCGGAATCGTCTGTGAAGGATGTCCATATCTGAAGCAGTGCACAGAAAGCAGGGATCATGTGAAGGTAGTGACCCGGCATATCTGGGAGCCGTACATGGAAAAGTGTGAGGATATCCGGCATACGATTGGGATGAAGGAAGTGTATGCGCAACGGAAAGAGACCGTAGAGCGCCTCTTCGGAACAGCAAAAGAAAACCACGGATTACGCTATACACAGATGATAGGAAAAGCCCGGATGGAAATGAAAGTCGGGCTTACGTTTGCCTGCATGAATCTGAAAAAACTGGCAAAGATGATAGCCAGGAAGGGAAAAGGGGAACCCAAAAGTGTTTATTATTGATCAAGCTTCGCTGCGCTAACAATGCTCCTCTACCACTCCTAAAAGGAGTCCTAAGCTTCGGTGTCGTGTTTCAGCCCCGGTCATTTTCGGCGCAGGACCTCTCGACTAGTGAGCTATTACGCACTCTTTGAATGTATGGCTGCTTCTGAGCCAACATCCTAGTTGTCTTCGAGATCCCACATCCTTTTCCACTTAACACGCACTTTGGGACCTTAGCTGTAGGTCTGGGCTCTTTCCCTTTGACCACCCAACTTATCTCGTGCAGTCTGACTCCCGTGCATCACCTCTATGGCATTCGGAGTTTGATAATCTTTTTACGGCAACTTCAGCCTGGACATGGGTAGATCACCCGGTTTCGGGTCTACGTACACTGACTTAACGCCCTGTTAAGACTTGGTATCCCTTCGGCTCCGCACCTTAAGTGCTTAACCTCGCCAGTAAACGTAACTCGCCGGACCGTTCTACAAAAAGTACGCGGTTGTACTCATATGGTACTTCCACAGTTTGTAAACACAGGGTTTCAGGTTCTCTTTCACTCCCCCCGGGGTCCTTTTCACCTTTCCTTCACAGTACTCTGCTCTATCGGTCACTAAGGAGTATTTAGCCTTACGGGGTGGTCCCCGCTCATTCCCACAAGGTTTCTCGTGTCTCGTGGTACTCTGGATCCTGCTCTGCTTCCTTCCGTTTCGCCTACGGGGCTCTCACCCTCTGGCCGGTCTTTCCAGAACCGTTCCGCTACAGTCAGAAGTCATAAATGCAGTCCGAACCCCGGAGTGCACGCACTCCGGTTTGGGCTCTTTCCATTTCGCTCGCCGCTACTTTGAAAATCGAGTTTTCTTTCTCTTCCTCCGGCTACTTAGATGTTTCAGTTCACCGGGTTCCCTCCGTATACCTATGGATTCAGTATACGGTGACTGAGGTATGCTCAGCCGGGTTTCCCCATTCAGAAATCTACGGATCAATGGATATGTGCTCCTCCCCGTAGCTTATCGCAGCTTATCACGTCTTTCATCGGCTCTTAGTGCCAAGGCATCCTCCCTGCGCTCTTTTTAGCTTGACCTAATAACTGAGCAAGCGGTTTCGAATAAAGCAAAGTCCGTTGCAAGCTCGCTTGCATAAGGGCTTTGATTTATTCGGAAATCATTTGCGAAGCAAAGGACATGAGTAAGACGAAGTCTTACGAATGACCGCTTGCGCGATTCCGCCAACAGTTCTTCACATCTAGCGTGATGTTACTTTAGGTTTTGTTTCGTTTTGCTTGTTTGATCTCGCATCTCTGCAAGATCCCTCGGATGTCTTGTTATATCGTTTTGCAAACTTGATATAATAGATTTAAATTTCAATATTCGGTTTTCAAGGAAAAAACTGGGTAGATCTGTTAGTATTAGAAACTTTTAAAACTGTTGTTTTAATCTTAATCACTGGACTCGAACCACCGACCTCACGCTTATAAGGGCGTGCGCTCTAACCAGCTGAGCTATAAGCCCATGGGAATCTGGCAGCCACCTGCTCTCCCATACCGTCTCCAGCATAGTACCATCGGCCGCTTGGGTCTTAACCATCGTGTTCGGGATGAGAACGGGTGTGTCCCCCAAGCGCATAACCACCAGAAATTTTATTTGTGAAGATGTCTTGGCTGGTTATGCGCTTTGCGCATATCGCCACCATCTTCTTTCGATTTACCTCTTTGGCAAATCAACAGTAATGCAACCCCTACTTCTTCCGTTTCCTTAGAAAGGAGGTGATCCAGCCGCACCTTCCGATACGGCTACCTTGTTACGACTTCACCCCAGTTATCAGACCTGCCTTCGGCGGCTCCTTCCTTGCGGTTAGGTCACCGACCGGGCATTTCCGACTCCCATGGTGTGACGGGCGGTGTGTACAAGACCCGGGAACGTATTCACCGCAGCATTCTGATCTGCGATTACTAGCGATTCCAGCTTCATGTAGTCGAGTTGCAGACTACAATCCGAACTGAGACGTTATTTTTGAGATTCGCTCTGCCTCACGACTTCGCTTCTCTTTGTTTACGCCATTGTAGCACGTGTGTAGCCCTGGTCATAAGGGGCATGATGATTTGACGTCATCCCCACCTTCCTCCGGGTTATCCCCGGCAGTCTCTCTAGAGTGCCCATCTTACTGCTGGCTACTAAGAATAAGGGTTGCGCTCGTTGCGGGACTTAACCCAACATCTCACGACACGAGCTGACGACAACCATGCACCACCTGTCTCCTATGTACCGAAGTACTAACGGCATTGCCCGTTATTCATAGGGATGTCAAGACTTGGTAAGGTTCTTCGCGTTGCTTCGAATTAAACCACATGCTCCACCGCTTGTGCGGGTCCCCGTCAATTCCTTTGAGTTTCATTCTTGCGAACGTACTCCCCAGGTGGATTGCTTATTGCGTTAGCTGCGGCACCGATGGGTCCATACCCACCTACACCTAGCAATCATCGTTTACAGCGTGGACTACCAGGGTATCTAATCCTGTTTGCTCCCCACGCTTTCGAGCCTCAACGTCAGTTACCGTCCAGTAAGCCGCCTTCGCCACTGGTGTTCCTCCTAATATCTACGCATTTCACCGCTACACTAGGAATTCCACTTACCTCTCCTGCACTCCAGTTCCACAGTTTCCAAAGCAGTCCCGGGGTTGAGCCCCGGGCTTTCACTTCAGACTTGCTAAACCGTCTACGCTCCCTTTACACCCAGTAAATCCGGATAACGCTTGCCCCCTACGTATTACCGCGGCTGCTGGCACGTAGTTAGCCGGGGCTTCTTAGTCAAGTACCGTCATTTTTCTTTCCTGCTGATAGAGCTTTACATACCGAAATACTTCTTCACTCACGCGGCGTTGCTGCATCAGGGTTTCCCCCATTGTGCAATATTCCCCACTGCTGCCTCCCGTAGGAGTTTGGGCCGTGTCTCAGTCCCAATGTGGCCGTTCACCCTCTCAGGCCGGCTACTGATCGTCGCCTTGGTGGGCCGTTACCTCACCAACCAGCTAATCAGACGCGGGTCCATCTTGTACCACCGGAGTTTTTCACACCGCTTCATGCGAAGCTGTGCGCTTATGCGGTATTAGCAGTCGTTTCCAACTGTTGTCCCCAGTACAAGGCAGGTTACCCACGCGTTACTCACCCGTCCGCCACTAACTTACATATCGCTAGGCTTCAATGTAAGTCCGTTCGACTTGCATGTGTTAGGCACGCCGCCAGCGTTCATCCTGAGCCAGGATCAAACTCTCATGTTAAAATGGTGTTTGTGTCCTGCCAGTTTTATCTGGCATTGTTTACTGTTAATTCGGGTAGCTTCTTCGTCTTTCGACTAAGTTGCTTGTTCTTGAATTTCTCTGAAAATCTTGGAATTTTCAGGGTTGCATTACTGTTTATTTGTCAAAGATCATAACCTCTTGCTTTGCAAGAGCTCGTTCATTCGTTGCTGTTGTTCTCAGCGGCAACTCTGATATCTTATCATAACCGCTTTCGCTTGTCAACAACTTTTTTGAAATCTTTTTCGTCTTGGAAAACTTTGTTTTCCGTGACAGGTATTTATGTTAACATATCTGTCAGACTTTGTCAACAACTTTTTTGAAATCTTTTCAAGTTTCTTTCGAGCTGTTGTGTTGTCTCGGTGCTGCCTCAACAACGAATCTGAGTATATCACCCTGTGCCCCACTTGTCAACATTTTTTGCAAAAGCAGTAAAAAAAGCCCATAATCATGGGCTTTTTTTTGTCATTTTGGATCTTATTGTCTTTTCTCTTTTTCTCGTAATTTACAGTATATATGCCTATAAAAGTTGAATTGTATATTCATTTGATGTATTTTTGAGACGAAGAGAAATGTTTTGTATCCCATTTGCCATATCTTCATTTACTTCCAGTAGCAGGACCAATCCCTGTGTCTCACCGGGAGCCATGGTTTCCACATACGTAGACATGTCATTGGGCAGCATTGTGGTCAATGCATTTCCACGTGTGCCGTCATTTACAGTAATGATGTATCTGGATGCGGTACTCAGGAAATCAACATTTTCCTCCTGGTCTGTTCCGTTGGTCAGTTCAAAGTTCAATATCAGAAGCTTTTTCCCGGTGGATGCATCCAACGCAAAATAATCCTCTGTAGATCCGTCCTTCGGATAAGAGTCTGCTATCTGGTAATCTCTGTATGTCAAGGTCACTCCCTCCGCAAGTCCGAAGAAATCCTCCAGACTGGTGGTAATATCCTCCTGTGCGGTAGGTGCCTGGGCTTCTGAAGCAGTCGATTCCGCAGGCTTCTCTTCCGTCTGTGCATTCTCCTGTCTTCCGGTTTCCTTGGCCGCGTCTTTTTCCAGTTTTGCAATGACGATTTCCGGGTCCACGAGACGGCTCCGGTGATTCGCATCATATTTTAAGAGAGTTACCGCCGCATATTCTCCGACTCTTTGTGATTCCGCTTCTGTCAGATCCGGAATTTCATTTCCGCAGGCTGTCATGCCAAGCGCCATTACACACAATAACGCTCCGCATACAATCCTCTTTTTTGTTTCCTGTCATTCTTCTATCCTTCCCTGTCTGTTTTTCCATTGTTTCCTGTATTTTTCTCAAGTACGATATAAATCCCGGCAATCGCCAGTGCGATCACACCCACTGCAAAGAAAAGGACCGTTTTCTGCAATACCGGTGCTCCCAGTAATCATATAATGCTATTTTACCACAAGTGCACAAAGAAAGCACTAGTCCATATATTCTTACCGGCTTATCTTTTTTCAAAAGCCCAGTGTTACACTTACCAGCGCAATCAGCATGATCAGAACACTATTGATCACGGGAACATTGGTCTTAACGATCAGTGCCATATAGGTCAGAAAGATCACAATGATCAGTTCTCTGCGTTTAAACTTCTTATAGTATCTCTCCTGCAATGTCAGTACCAGATAAGCCAGTACAAACACAAACATGCACAGATAAGTAAGATAAGAGTTCCGGTACACCGGATTTGCCAGAGCGATCAACGCTCCGATCTGCCCCACCATTACAACTACATTAAATACCAGGATGTTTTTCCCGCGCATATATTTCACATTATTAAACAGCAATATACTTACAAACAGGATCCCCGCAAAAGCCGGCAGCTTTAGCATCGGCATCAAATTGACCGCTGCAAAAAATGCCAGGGAAAAAAGTAAGCAGGAGCTCCTGTATCGTTGTCCATCCATAGACCAGGAACATACTGAGGATGGTTCCCGCAAGGAGCAGGTATGCATACGGTATTTCCTTTCCGTTTGCCAGAAGTTCAATACAGTACAGTGATGTAACGATCACATCCAGTGCCCTCAGTCCGCCTTCCGCAAAACGGGTCAGTATCTTCGTCAGTAAAAGCAACGCTGTCAGGCATATGAGTATCGGCCAGTTACTTTCTATTACAGAAAAGGCACATACCGTAACAAAACTGAAAAAGTAACAGGGCAGCCATTTTTTCCACGTTCCACGTATGGCAATTCCCGCAAGAACCGCGACTACAAACGCCATTCCCGTCAGGGCGATGATTCCGATATACGCGTCGTTCTCCGCTCTTCCCCAATAATTGTTCATCGCCGTACCGGTTGTAATTCCGGCTACCAGAAGAAATGCTATATAGATTGCCAGCAAGCCGTTTTCATTCACTGCATGGCCCGCCTGTTTTTCTTTTAGTATGTAATTGCTCTGCACTACCAGGATCAGATGTGCGATCAGGAAAAAGGTTCCAAACGCAGCTGCTGTCACCCAGACCGGCATTCCCTGTGTACTGACCACACAGGATACCGTTACCGGGAAAAGGATCGTAGTGCTGACAAGTTGTATCAACTGCGAAGCCGTATGATATCTTCTTACCGGCACACAGATGCTCAGTACACTCAGTAACAGAATCAATGCCAGCACCAGCAGGCCTTCCGGCTCCGAAAGCAATGAAGAACCGAAAAGCGGATACGCACAAAGCCAGCATGCTGCGATTCCCAGCATTCTGTGTATCAGGGAATCCCTTTTTCTGCTCAGTAAAACCGTGCCCACTGTGATCACTGCAATGATCGCCGCTGCAGGAAGCATACCGAAATTATGTAGGGAAATCGTATTGATCATGGTCGACAGATATAACGCCGCTATACCGATAGCCGAAAAGATCCGGGCCAGTTTCGGAAGCTTTCTGTGGATCAGTAATTCTGCGATCAATACCACTCCCAGGGAAACTGCATATAAAGAAATACCTTTGATCCAGCCGTTCATAAAATACATACCAAGCAATACCAGTGCGGTCAGAATAAAGATTCCGCCAACCACCGACAATGCAATGGTTGCGACCAGATATTCCGCATTCTGCTTCTTCTGTGCCGGAGCCTGCGTCGCCGGTGCCTGCACCTGTTGCATGGTAAACTGCCCCACTGGCTGTGTCTGTGATTGCCCGGCTGTCTGCTGTTCTCCGGCGGCTGCCTCTGTGGTACACTCTGCTGCGGCACAGATGACTCCGCTCCGGTTTCTCCGCCTCTGTTTGCATTGATCTGCTGTCTCTGGTACCAGAATTCCACGCTTTTATCCAGTTCTGCCTGTAGCTGTTCTACATATTCCGGCTGTCTCTGTATTCTTGGAAGTAATTGCTGTAAATACCTGGTAAATATCGGATCATTGGACTGCATCAGGTATTCTCTTGCCTGTTGTTCCAGTCTCTTTGCTCGTTCCTGTTGTGTATTGGTCTCCATCTTTTGTCCTTCCCTCATTGTAATTTCTGTGATCTTATGACACTATATACTCTCTGTATCTGTCCATATCCTGTCTATGGCAGTCCGCATGGATCAGAATACCGTCCTCCCTATACTCTCTGGAAAGTATCTGCGCCTGTTCCATCAGATAGGAAGCCACATTTCCTGCACTGTACGGGATCAGAAATACGCACTCTGCATTATCCGCATAGACTTTCTGTTCAACAGCCTCTGCCAGTTCACGGATACCGATATTAAGTCCTGCTGCCAGATACCAGTTGCCCTGTCTCTTTTGCGGCAGTGGTTCCATCTCACATTTGTCTGCCTTATTATACACTATGATCTGCGGAATGTCACCTGCTTCCAGTTCTTTTTAAGGTATCAGCAGTTACCTGCATCTGCCGTCTGCAATTTTCATCGCTGAAATCCACCACCTGGATCAGCAGATCCGCATACCTTCACCTCCTCCAGTGTAGAGCGGAAGGCTTTTACCAGTCCGTGGGGCAGCTTGTTGATAAATCCAACCGTATCCGTCAGGAAAAAGGGCTTATTATGTCCGGTATCCACACTGCGGACACTGGTCTCCAGTGTAGCAAACAGCATATCCTTTTCCATGACCGTTTTATCCGGCAATTCGCCGAACTGCTCTACCATACGGTTCAGAATTGTAGACTTTCCCGCATTGGTATATCCTACCAGAGCCACCTGCGGGATACGGGACTGCTGCCTCTTTTTCCGCTGCACCTCTCTGGTACGTCCCACATCTTCCAGTTCCTTTTTCAGTTCTGTGATACGATGCTCGATCTTACGCCTGTCCAGTTCCAGCTTTTTCTCACCGGTGCCCTTATTACTCATGCTGCCACTGGCACCGCCCTGTCTGCTCAGTGCATCATACATTCCTACCAGTCTCGGCAGCATATATTGCAGTCTGGCTGTCTCCACTTGTAATTTTGCCTCTCTTGTCTGGGCCCGGATGGCAAATATATCCAGGATCAGATTAGTCCGGTCGATGATCGGCAGTTCCAGTTCATTTCCCAGATTTCTTACCTGTGAAGGTGTCAGAGAATTATCAAACACAATCTCCTGTGCCCCGCATTCTTCTGCCAGCCTGCGCACCTCTGTCACTTTTCCGGTGCCGATATACAATGCTTTGTTCACATGATCCAGCCGTTGTACGATCTGACCGGCCACTTCTTTTTCCGCAGCTTCCGCCAGACTTGCCAGTTCTTCCATAGAATGTTCAAAATCCGCTTCTTCCCCGATGTCCACACCGACTAACAGCACCTTTACCGGTGCCTCCTGCATCTGTTCTTCCCTCATATAAAAATATATCCTTTATATTTACTATTTTGTCTCTAACTCAAACCAGAATTCCACGCCGTTGTTGTAATTGTTCACACCGAATTGCTGGTTCATGGATTCCATGATGGCCTTCACGATAGACAATCCCACACCGCTGCCTCCGTATTCTCTGGTTCTGGCCTTATCCACCTTGTAGAACTTCTCCCAGATATGGTGGATAGAGTCCTCCGGGATCGGTTTGCCTGTATTGAATACAGATACCCGTACTTTGCCGTCCTTTTGTTCCATTTTCACTTCGATGATCTTATCATCTTCACAATGATTGACCGCATTGGAGAAAAAAAGTTCATGAACACTTCTTCTATTTTAAATTCATCCGCCCATGCATAGATCGGCGGATACTCTTCCATCCGCACAGTAATCTCATGCTGTTTTGTCAGAATTGCCGCTGACTGGATATAATTTTCTCACCAGCGCCGTTAGGTCGAACCGCTCCATGGCCACCACATCATTACCAAATTCCAGCTGGTTGAGCGTCAGAAGTTTTTGACCATGTTGTTCATCTTCGCCACTTCGTCCACGATGACATCACAATAGAACTGCCTGCTCTCGGGATCGTCATTGATCTCCTCCTGCAGCCCTTCCGCATAACCCTGAATCAGCGCAATGGGGGTCTTGAGTTCGTGGGATACATTGGCCAGAAATTCTTGCGCATTTCCTCAATGGCTTCTTTTTTCTCCACATCCCGTTGCAATTCATTGTTCGCTGTCTTCAGTTCCGAAATGGTTTTCTCCAGGGAATCGGACAACTTATTGATATTCTCTCCCAACAGATCAATCTCATTATGTGCCTTCCCCTGATATTTTGCCTCAAAATCCAGCTGTACCATCCGTTCCGAAATATTATTCAGTTCCAAGATCGGCTTGGTCACACTCCGGGAGACGAACCAGATAATAATACCACCCGCCATTGCTCCCCAGACATCCTGCAAGGGCATAGAAGCGCTTGGCGATCTTTGCACTCTCTGAATACTGGAAAGAGGTGTCTGCATAATAAAAAGAAATGCCGGTATTCAGTCTTCCGTAGATTTCCAGATATTCCTTGTCCTCCTGTCCGGTTCTCTTGATCACATAATCATCGCCGTTCTCGATCATCCTCTGGTCATTGAAAGGTATGCGAGTCCAAATACATAACCGATCAGGCGGTTTTCCAGTCTCTCACCGCCGTTGATGGACACATATTTCATATTGAATTCACATCCATAACGCATACCGTCATGTTGTAGCTTCTGCACACATCATCCAGTTCTCTGGCAAATTCTTCCGTGTCATAGCTGTCGCTCTCCGCTGCCTGCTTGATGGTTCCGTAAGCATCATGAATAACATCCAGTTTGCTCTGCATATAGACTTTTCCCAGAAATAAATAGTTGATCATCAGGCACAGCAGGATCGTACCGATCATCAGGCCGATAAAGATCCAGGCAAACTGTCCCCTGATAGAATGTACTTTTCTCTTTTGTTGTTTATTCCGCTGTTTCATCCATCTTGTACCCCATGCCCCATATGGTCTTTATGAGATTGCCTTCCTCGCCCAGTTTGCTGCGCAGTTTTTTCACATGTGTGTCTATGGTACGGGCATCCCCAAAATAATCATAGTTCCACACATTGTTCAGGATCTTTTCTCTGGACAGGGCAATGCCTTTATTTTCCATAAAATAGGTCAGGAGTTCAAATTCCTTGTAACTTAGATCCACATCTTTTCCATCAATGATCACGCGGTGTGCCGCCTTATCCCGGTAATGCCGCCGCAGGTCAGAGCCTCTTCCTGTCCCAGCTGATTTGTTCTGCGCAGGATTGCTTCCACTCGGGCCACCAGAATCTTGGGACTGAAGGGCTTGGAAATATACTCGTCCACTCCCAGCTGAAATCCCTGCAGTTCGTCTCTCTCATCTCCGCGGGCTGTCAGCATGATGATCGGTACTTTGGAGTTCACCCGGATCTCCCGGCACACCTGCCAGCCGTCCATCTTCGGCATCATCACATCCAGAATGATCAGTGCAATATCTTTTTCTTTATAAAAAATATCCAGTGCCTCCTCACCATCACCGGCTTCCAGTACATCAAAATTGCTCTTTACCAGGAAATCCCGGACCAGCTTGCGCATTCTGCTCTCATCATCTACTACCAGTACTTTCAGTCTGTCCATACACCCTCACCCTCCTATCTTGAGATAGTAACTATTCAGCCCCATTCGCAAAATCGCCTCTTCGAGGCTTTCCTGAATACTTACACTATAACGTGTAAATATGTCAATTTTGTGAAACTTCGGTCTCTATATGTAATTCTCTTTCCTTTTCCCGTACCGTCTGCTCCCTCTGGGTCAGTTCCTGCTCCCAGGTGGCATATTTGTTCTGCAGATTTCTTTCATAATTCAGGACATTGGGCTGATCGAATTCAGCGTGATGATAAACATTGCAATAATTGCAATGACCATCACAATATTCATAATAAGAGACAGCCGGAACGTCGTATTTTTATTTTCTTCCGGTGCCGGTTTGATTCTTCTTCTGGCAGGAGACGTTTTTTCCTGGTGTCCGCAAAGTTCGTCCACAGAGGGATAGGCGGAATCTCTTCTCCCAACAGATCCTGCTCTGCTTTCAGTTCTCCCTGCAATTCCCTGAGGTATTCCAAACCTACCGGAGTGCGGAACACCCTGTCATCCAATGCTTTTTATAAATAACCAGTACGGACTCCAGATTTGTCCGATCGATCCGCTTATCCAGATAAGCAATCTTCTGTCTCTCCTGCTCTGCCAGTCTGGCATCTTTCTCTGAATAGAATGCAAATCCGGACACTACATGATCCGTCCGGTTTTGCTGCTCCTGTTCTTTCTGTACATCCATTACTGGTTTTCCTCCGCGCTTTCCTGCTACAGCATTCTGCAATAAAATATGTTCTCCTGCACCAGCGGGTAATGGACAGGACGATCACTGTCCAGATTTTCCCGGTACATATCTACTGCAGTAATCTGATGATTTTCATAGGTCGTATAATAGTAAATTCCTCTGTCTGCATTGCAGCAGGAAGTGTAGATAGTGATCTCATACTCCCCTTTGTCCAGCTGACAGCATCCTCTGGTCTGATCCACGCTCCCCAGAATATGGAAAAACTGGCTGACGCTCTCCGACTCTCAGACAATCCGGACAGGGAATTCATCTTCGTGAATGCCACCCGTACAAAACAGGATGCAGAAGACAGATCCCCCGGGCAGTCCCATGGCTCCCATGCCTCTGCTGTACGGCTTCAGCTTCAGATCTGCGGAAAAACGGTTTGTCGGTGATTCGGAAGACAGGGACATATAATCGTTCAAACGAAACATCTGGATTGGAAACGGGGATTGTTCGTCAATACTCCCACCGGGTTGTCATAGATCTTCAGCCCCTCCTGCACAGACTCGATCGTAATGGCCTCTTCCTTGTCTGCCAGAATCCAGTGCAGTGGAGAAACCGGATATTTTCATTAAAGGGTGTATCCACCAGATTGATATGGGATAACAATACTCTGGCTTCCTGCACATTGGCACACTGCCCCAGAATCGGGGATGAACTCAAACTGGGCGATGTTGTCCTTACCTGTCTGCACTTTGCTGTATACTGCATTTCCCGGGAAATTCAGTCCCGCCATGCCGAGTCCTTTCTCATTCACTGCATCATAGTACAAAGGATAATCCCCTGCCATATGAGCAATGCCGATCATGGCATAATGCTCCGTCAGGGCATTCTGATGCCGTAGCGGAAAAGGATAATTGCGTGGTGTTACCGTTACCTCTTCCCCATAGTTAAATTCATAATCAAAAGTTCTGCCGAAATAAAAATCCTGTGATTTATAAGTTGCCGCTGTACACATAACATATACTCCTTTGTTCTGATTCAAATAGATATAGAAACTAGTCTTAGTCTATAGCATTTGCAGAATGTTTGCAAGTATACGAAAACTGTTGACGCAAATATGCCATTGCGATAACATAAAGACCCAAAAAGAGTACTACTGTACAGCAACAATTTCCCTATTCGTATCACCTCCGATAATACTGGAAGTTCTCAAAATGTTTCCATTCCGGCGAAAAGGCGAACCGCTTACCGTTTTGGCAACACCTATATTTATTATAAAGTATCGTAGGGACGTTTTCCTATGAATTTCTGCGGAATGGGCATCCAAAATTTGAGGTATCGAAATTGGCTATTTTGCAGAATAGATTTTTGTATATTTTTACCAAAGGCCAAATTACTGATATTTTCAGATTATTTAGGGCAAAAGGTCCCGCCGGAGAAATCTCGGTGGAACCTTTTTATGTTAGTTTTACACAACTAATTGTAAAATTCTATTTGTGACAGATCTGTGGTTAAGATTACTGTAACAGAGACAGTACACCCTGATTGGACTGGTTAGCCTGTGCCAGCATAGCCTGTCCTGCCTGAGCCAGGATGTTGTTGTTGGAGTACTTAACCATCTCAGTAGCCATATCGGTATCACGGATCTGGCTCTCTGCGCTGGTGGTATTCTCTACAACGTTATCCAGGTTGTTGATGGTGTGCTCAAGTCTGTTCTGTACAGCACCAAGTGCGGAACGCTGGGTGGATACCTTCTGGATAGCTTCCTTGATTGTTTCAACCGCATTCTTGGCATTAGTATCATCTGCGCCATCAACTTTCAAATTCTGAACACCAAGTCTTTCTGCGCTCATCGCATCAATATCTACAGAAATCTGATTGTTATCTGTTGCATCTGCACCAACATGAAGCTTCAAAGTTAATGCTCCGGCATCATACTTCTTATTAGTATCTACCAGTTTTTCTACATCATCCTGAGTTGCAGCCTGACCATTAATATAAAGTCCTGAATTTGCCTTGAGTTTTCCATCATTATCAATGTAATTACTTAATCCGTTTGCTGCAATTTTATTGCCATCCTTGTCTGTAAATTGAGTAATTCCCTTAGTAGATACAGTTGCAACGTCTGCAACCTTGTCGCCTGCCAGTATTCCTTTTTTAATACTTGCATAGTATTTTGTAATATCATCTACCAAAGCACCTGCCGCAAATGCATTACCATCCTTATCATAAACAGTTACTCCAGTCTTTTACTTTATCATACTGAGTTGTGGTAGGATTTGCCATTTCCGCAGCTTCATAAAGACCATCTTGACCTTTAGTAAGTGTATAATATTTCACGTTACCCGTTGCATCCTTTTCAGTACCCTTTGCAGACACAAAGTTTCCCTCACCGTCTTTGGTGTATACATCATCAGTAATAACATTTACTTTTGCAGTATCTGCATAGGTATCATGATCAGCTGTCGCAATCTTCTGTCCGACCTGCACACCATCTTTACTGGTATAGTAATCATAAGTTGCAATATCAACCTTGTCTTTGTAGGAACCTTTTGCCAGAGTCTGAACCTTGCCATCCTTTACATAGAAAAGATCCTGTGTGGTAACGTCTGCCTCTTTATACTGGAAATTTGTATCCTTAGCTGCTCCGGTATCACCTTTCAGCAGATAGGTCTCGTTGAATTTAGTGGTCTCAGCTACACGATCAATTTCAGTGGTCAGCTGATCTACTTCATTCTGGATATAAGTTCTGTCATTCTCAGACATAGTTCCGTTAGCTGCCTTTACAGCCGCTCGTTCATTCTCTGCAGCATATCCTGAACTTCGTTCAGGGCGCCTTCAGCGGTCTGTACTGCGCTGATACCATCCTGTGCGTTGGGAAGCCTGTGTCAGACCTCTGATCTGCTTTCTCATCTTCTCACTGATGGACAGGCCTGCTGCGTCATCAGCTGCACGGTTGATCTTGTATCCGGAAGACAGCTTCTCGGTGGTCTTTGCCTGGGATGCTGTGGTTAATCCTAACATTCTGTTAGAGTTCATTGCTGTTAAGTTGTGTTGTACTACCATAATAATTTCCCTCCATGTGTAAAAGTGTTGCAGATACATCCGTTTATCTGCGGTGTGTGGTTAATGAGTTACCTGCGGCCCTAGGTTCCGCATAGTTAGCATCTTTGGTTCCACCTATTCCTGTTACTTGTTCTGCACAATAACGACATTGGATTTTTTCTTCCTGGCTGCGCCTTCCGGATTCTTATAGTACTTCGGGATCGTCGCCAGAAGCTCCGGATCCTGGATCCGTTTCTCGATAGCCTTGCTTCGTACGATGTTCACATCCTTGGGAGCGTCGATCATGATACGTGTCTGTCCGCCGCTGCTTCCCAAAAATACAATCTTCACATCGTCTCCGATCATCAGAAACTCTTCATCTCTCACCGATAATCTCAGCATAGCCATTCCTCCTTGAATCTGTTTATTTCCTTATAATTTGCTGTTTTTGGAAATAGTTATCGTGATTAGTAACATATGTATAAGTGTGTTACCTTTTTGAGATCATCAGATTTGAATTTCTTGAAAGATTTTGTCCCTGTCTTCCTGTTCTATTCCCCAGATAGCGTTTTGTTACTTCATAGGACGAGTGATTATAGATACTTACAAGCAGTGCCGGAGCTCCTGCCGCCATGCCTGATAACCGAAAGTCTTTCGTAGCGAATGGCAGCAGATAACCCGGGGATTTGATAATAATTCGCCGCTGCTTTTTTACGATTCGAAATGCCTGCACTCTGCTGATGGGCTCTCTTTTTATTCGAATGTGAAAATAGATAATCCTCCGGGAGTGGTTTGCGTCCCTGTTCAATTAACTGTCTCTGATACGTCTGAAGTATCTGCACGATGTTTTGATTGATATAGATACTGGAATGCTTTCCGGTCTTTTGCTCCACAAGGCAGATATGCTCACTATATTTATCCCATTCGAATAAATAAACATCCCGCCAGCGTAATCCCAACAGATCAGAGATTCGTAACGCCGTATTTAACCCCCAGAATAACTCAAAAGCTGATTTCTTGCATTGGGACGAACTTCCTGATAATACCGTTTTAAATTTTCCAGATCCTTGTGGTTTCGAATTGGTTGTGCTGTGTTCATGATTTTTCCTCCTGAATTTTTAATAAACATGATAAATTTAGAAAGGGTTTACCAGTATATCACATAGACCGATATATAAGGGAAACAGAAGAATTATTTGATGATGGTTCCCATATTATATATGTAAATGGTAACTATAAAGGTAATGATGAAATTGGACAGCTAATGAATGATTTTCGTCAGACAGATTCAGATAAGATTCATTATGCTGCATTAGCAAAAGGTGTAAAGCATTTTAAGGATACTGAAAAGGGGCGTGAGCAAATGTGTGAAGCAGTTGAAAAATATGCAAAGGAATATGCAAACGTTATCGTATTTCACCAGATGCCCGGCCGGTAGGCTTC
>VOFH01004297.1_pt1 | contig 34906 bp, 57 predicted proteins | sample 5384091 | NCBI WGS metagenome assembly VOFH01 (sample SAMN12384727, study PRJNA508395) | human gut metagenome | isolation source: healthy gut G | host: Homo sapiens
ATACAATATATATTGGGAATAAGTTGTTTTTTAATCCATAGGTTCTGACAGACAAAATATGGGCCAAGCGCCCGGAAGGAGTGTTTCCCTCTATGAATATTACCGCATTTTATCAGCATTTGGACGGACTGTTCGCCGCAGGCCAGATCGAACAAGTGGAGCCGTAATCTCCTCACGCAAATGGTAATGGCCAATCAGGAGCACGACGCCGACGCATCACTTGCCATTATTAACGAACTGACTGGTTTCTATCGCTCCCAGCAGCGTTTTGAAGAGGCCATCCGCGTAGCAGAGCAGGCTTTGATTTGTGCAGCAAGGAATACCGTCTTGGTTCCCTGTCCCACGCCACCACACTGCTCAATGCCGCCACAGCCTACCGCTTCGCGGGCCAGAGCCAGAAGGCGCTGGAACTGTTCCAGCAGTGCCAGGCCATCTACGAGGAGAAACTCTCTCCCATGGATGAGCACTACGCGGGCCTGTACAACAATATGAGCGCAGCCTATTCCGACCTGGGCCAGCTGGATCAGGCCGCCGCCTGTCTGATGCATGCCGCTGTCATTATGGATGGGCTGCCCGCTCATGCCGTCGAATCCGCCGTCACCCACGCCAATCTGGCAGCGCTGTATGCCAAGCAGCAAAACTGGGCCAATGCCAAAGCTCACATCGCATCCGCCTGCAGCTTCTTGAAAGATCAGCCCCAGGCCGCCGATAAGCTGGCTCAGTTCCAGGCCATGCAGGAGATGTTTTCCAAATACGCCGGCTGACCGGCTAAAAACACCTCTCTGACGCGTGGCCGCAGGATCTGTTCCGCGCCGTTTCCGGCCCCGCCGCACGTTCTGGGCGGCGGGGCCGGTTATGGTGCCGCAGCAGCGGCCAAACTGTGGTTTACGAAAGCGGAAGTGCCAGCATGGCAAAGTCTCACACCCCCGGCATCCGGATGCCGCTCTTGCTCACGCTGGCAGCGCTGCTGGCCCTGAGCGCCCTGTTCCCCGTCACCGGAGACGACTGGTACCGGGAAACCGTAGGGCAGAACCTGCATACGCTCTCCGAGCTTGCAGAGCTTCTCATAGAAAAGTACCAAACCACCAATCCGCGCCTGCTGGGCAACCTGCTCGCCTATTGCGCCGGCAGCCACGCTGCGCTGCGGGCCGTGCTGCGCGGCGGCATTTTATTTATTCTGATTCTTGCAGCCGCCAAAAACATCAACCGCCTGACACCAATTCCTGTACTGCTGACGTTCACCGCACTGCTGGTTCTGCCTCAAGCGATGTTTGCCCAAGTCTATCCCTGGGCCGCCGGCTTTTTTTCAATTATGTTCCCCCAGTGGCCACTACCCTGCTCTTTTTTGTCCTGGCCCGACCGGTTTTTGAAAAAGAGCCGATGCGTGACGTCCCAAGTGCGGCCCTGGCCGCTTTTCTGCTGGGCTTCTCAGGCCAACTGTTTATTGAGCACAATACACTGTACGCCCTTCTGGCCTCTCTCGTTCTTCTGGCTTGGTATATCCTCGAGCAGCGCCGTTTCTCCCTCGTACTTTTCTTCCACACCGCCGGCTGCGTTCTCGGAACCGCTCTGCTGTTTCTTTCCCCAGCTTACCGCGCCATCGGGAACGAGGACAACGCCTACACCATGGAACGCGGATTGCAGGGTTTTTGAACACAGCGCGGGAAAACCTTCCCGATATGCTCCAAAGCCTGATTGAAACATCCCCCGCGCTCTATCTCGCTGGCAGCGCTGTGCCTGTTCTTTTTTCTTCTCCCTGCGCAAAAACGCTGGAGCGACGTCTTACTGCTGCCGTGATCACCGCGGCAGCACTGTGGTATCTCGCCGGACAGTTGCTGGGCGGGCCTGTTCCCACGCTGAAGCTTCGACTGCTCATCGCGCTGATTTGGGATTCACACTGCTGCTTTCCTGCCTGCTCTGGGTGCCGGAAGGACTGCAGCGGCGGCGGGCAGTCTTTTTCCTGCTCAGTGCAGCCGCCGCGGCAGCGCCGCTGGCTGTCGTGTCTCCTATCGGGCCGCGGTGTCTGTTTTTATCCTATGTACTGTTGCTCCTGACCGCCGGAAATCTTTTGCAGGCAGCGCTGGCGGATGTCCAACGGCCGGCACGCGCCGCAACGGCCGCAGCCGCCGTGCTCGCCGCCGGCGTCTGGGTCTTTACCTGCAGATCTATTTCCCCATCCACCAAGCTGAAATGGCCAGGAGCATTCCATTGCCCAGGCCATGGCCCGGGGCGAAACGGAAATTACCGTTGTGCGCTATCCCAACAGCGCATGGCTGTGGGAACCGGAATCCCAAAAGATGGGGAGCAGTATTTTACGAAACGCCCCACGACATCACGTTTGTCCTGGTCAATGCCGAAAGTTGAAGCGTTCCCTCATCCGCGCGTCAGCAGAAACACACCAAACACAATAAGCGCCACGCCCAGCAATTTGCGCAGCGTGATCTTCTCCTGTAAAAACAGCGCCGAAAGAACCAGCGTCCAGATATATGTGATCGCCGTCATGGGATAAATCACGGAATATTCCATCCGGTGCAGCAGCGCAATGTTCAGCAATGCGCCCGCTACATAAAACACACCCCCAAGGTACAAAAAGCGATTGCACAACAATGCACGCAGGCCCAGAGAGCCGCCGGTACTTTTTTCAGGAAGAACGCGCCCAGAGATCCCAAAAACGTCATCAAAAGGGCGATCCCGATCAGCATGGCCGATCCTCCTTTTTCTCCGGCGCGCTGAGCAGCACCAATCCCAGAAGGATGACCGCCACCCCCGCAGCTTTGTACGCCGTAACGCTTTCGCCCAGCACCACGCCGCCCAGAACAATGGAAAGCACATATCCCGCGCTCAGCATAGGATGCAGAATGGAAAGTTCCCCAAACCGCAGGGCCACCACCATTAACAGCGCGCCGCAGCCATAGAGCACAAATCCCACCAGCATCAGCCACAGGGCGCCGGAGGCCGACAGCTTCCAGCACAACTGGCCCACGCAGGTGAGCAGCGACGCCGTCAGCATCAGGATAATGCCCAGCGGCAGATTTTGTTTATTTTTCTTCATGCTTTCCGCTCCTTTTCTTTCCCTTTGCCAAAGCCAAGGCAAAACCTGTCCCCGACGCACGAGAAATGCCTCCTGCGCCAAAGCAGCCAGAGGCGCGTCAGAACAGGAGTCGGAATAGAACCGTTCCACCTCCGCCGCGCCGTAAGCGCTCCGGAAGCGCCGCACTTTTTCTTCTCCCCGGCAGTTCGGTCCCAACAGCTGTCCGGTACGCGCGTCCACCGGCGAAGCGAGAAAGCGCACGCCCAGGCGGCGGCAGGCCGCGCCGATCAAAAAATCCGGCGAAGCGGAAATAATCACGTCCGTATTCGATTGCTGTGCCCGGTACCACAGCTCGATACCAATAAGATGGCGGTCCCAGAAGCGTTCCCGCTTCCTGCGCCGCCTCCGGCACAAAGCGCAGAAATTGATAAAAGCGCTCTTTAAACTGCTCCCGGCTACAGTTGCCCTGCCGAAAGGCCAGCGCCTTGGCCAACGTGCCCGGCAGCGCCCGGGCAGCCCGGGATACCGCCTTAGGCAATGGCGCCAAAATCCACGGTGCTGTCGCCCCGATAGATGGTTTTGTCAAAATCATATACATTCATAGCATTGTCCCACATTCATTTCTGTTGTTTCACATATGCTCTTTATCTTAGCAGATACCCATGCAAAATTCAACCGAATGCGGCCCCGGAACAGGAGCGCCGCACGCAATACAGCAAGGAGATTATCACTTTGGAACACTATTTGGCAGACTCACAGCGCCCGCAGCTTTCTCCGAAATGGATCGGCTTCGCCTTTTTGTGCGCGCTCTATATCCTCCTGTTCGTTCTTTTGTGCCAGACGCCTCTGTATTCCATCGAAGGGGCGCACAACGACCGTCTGTTTTCCGCAGACGACATCTATTACACCAATTATTTCTTCTCCACCACGATGGACGAATCCCCACGCATTGTCAAACACCCGCTTCTGATCGTGTTCGGATGGCTGTTCACCTACCTTGAGTCCACCATCCTCGGCCCCATCAGCCTGCGTCATCACTACGAGCTGATCGTCCTGCTGCAGTTATGTGTTTCTCTGGTATCCGTGCTTTACCTGTATAAAATTCTCGATGAATTTTACCATCTGCGTCCGCGCCACACCGTGCTGCTGTGCGCCATCTATGCGCTGTCCTTCTCTACCCTTTTCTACACTTTCATTGCCGAGAGCTATATCAACTCCAGCTGCATTCTTCTGATGAGCTATTACTACGCACGCCGGAAAAACTCCGCCGCTGTAGTACTCTTTGGGCGTTCTGGCCGCAGGCGTGACCATTACCAACGCCTTTCTCTGGGCCATTATCGTATTCGCCACATCCACACAGAGCCTGAAAAAGCGTCTGGCGCTGCTTATACTGGGAGGCGTGTGCTTTTGTCTGGCCGTAGCGCTGTCTCCGGCAGGCCGCATCTTTTTTCAGGACACGCTGGCTGTCTGCTTCGGCAGCGCAGAAAATTACAGCGACCACTTCCCCCTCCCTCACCATGCTGCGCTATGCCTTTTTCATTTTCTTCGGCTCCACGTTTTTCTTTGTGGATACGCAAAACGCTACCCCCTTTGGAGATTATCCCGGCGACGCGCTTTCGTTTCTGCCTTCCGCCCCACCGCTGATCGTGGCCGCCATGGCGCTCTGGTGCGCCGTGCTGATTGCCGCCGTCATCAAAGGGCGCCGCGATCCACTTCTGCTGGCTCCCCTGGGCGTGCTCATTTTCAACCTTCTACTGCACGGTGCGCTGCAGTACGGCCTGAAAGAAGGTTTTCTATTCTCTGCACCATCTTTCCGCACAGCTTCTGATCGCAGCGCTTCTGCTGCGCCCGAAAGAACAGCCCGCAGGAACATGGGACAAGATCCCACCGATTGCCCTATCCGTATTTCTGCTGTGCGAAATCCTATTGAATCTCCCGGGCTATTTCCAGCTCGTACATTATATTGGGGTGAGCACTTGAAACCCTATATCCGTTTACTGCGGCCAAAACACGCTTTGAAAAACCTTTTAATCTTCCTGCCGCTCGTTTTTGGCGGCGCACTGTTTGATGCGCCGGTACTGCAAAGCGCTGTGTGCGGCTTTGTGGCGTTCTGCTGTCTGGCCTCAGTGGTCTATATTATCAACGACATCTGCGACGCGCCGCGGGACCGGCTGCATCCCACCAAAAAAAGCCGCCCCATCGCCAGCGGTGCCGTTTCCCCAATGCAGGCCGCCGCCGAAGCTGCCGTGCTGCTGGCCGTGATGCTTCTGTTGAGCTTCTGGTGCAATTTCCCGCTGGAAAGTTACCTTTGCCTTGCCATTTATTTTGCCGTCAATATCGGTTATAGTCTGGGATTGAAAAATGTCCCTATTCTCGATATTGCCCTGTTGGTGTCCGGTTTTCTGCTGCGGGTACTTTTCGGTGCTGCGGTCACAGGCATCGCTATCTCCGATTGGCTTTATCTCACCGTCATCGCCATATCTTTCTATCTGGGACTGGGCAAACGCCGGGGCGAACTGGCGCGCCAAAAGGGAGATACCCGCAAGGTGCTCAAATACTATACCTATGACTATCTCGACAAATACATGCAGATCAGCCTGGGCCTTTCGATCACCTTCTATGCTCTCTGGAGCATGGGCGCTGCAAACGGCATGGTGTGGACTGTTCCGCTGGTAATCTGTTTATGCATGAAATACAGTTTGACCGTAGGGGCGATTCCGACGGCGATCCGGTGGAAGTGATCTGCCGGGACAAAATACTCCTGGCACTGGCCGCGGCTTTTTGCCGCACTGGTGCTTTGATCCTCTATCTGTTCTGATCCTGAACCCCACCCCTGGCAGAGCACCGCTTTGCCGCATAAACGCAAAGGGCGCCGGAGCAAATTCGCTCCGGCGCCTTTATGAACAGTTACAACAAGAGTCAAAACAAAAAACAAGGTGCCTGCTCAGCCGTGCAAATTCAGCACAGCAATGCCGGCAATAATGAGCGCCAGGGCATAGCTCACAATCACCCCCAGCGCGGGCAGCAGCTCCGCAAATGCGTTGCAGTATTCAGGCATGCCGTGCCAATCAGCTCAAACACAAGGAAACCATCCGAAAAACTGTCTTGTCTCCTTGTAATATCATGTTTTTCCCGGATTGCCCTGCGGCCCAGAACCGTCCATAAACAGAGACAGGAGTTTTACGTTGCATCAAACTCTCGCAGTTTCCCGCCGGCTCCCTCCGCCGCTTCTTCCATCAACTCCCCAAAATCCCGACATCTTCTTCCACCGGCAGCAGCAATTCCGTGACAAAGTGCTCCTGCAGCGAAGTGGAATACGAATCGATCACGCGGCGCTCAAACACGTCGCCCCGCAGGGTAAAACCATGCCGCGCCGCCCACTCCAGCAGCGCCGCATACGTCTCACGCACCTGTTCGAGCGCACCCAAATGATAGCCTGTCACCGCTGTGAAGCCGCCCAGAAGAATCGTTTCCTCCCGCTGGCGGCTGCCAGGCTGCATGTGCTCCAAAAATGCCATCTGCGTTGGCTGCCCTTCCATCCACGCCTGGAAGGAATCAAAGCGCACATACACCGCACCGCCCACGTCCACCATAGCCCGTCCGCCCAGTTTGGAAAATGTTTTATAATTGGCCTCAATGTAGGCGGCCGACTTCTCCGTGCCGTCGTAGCGGCAGCGGTAGCAGAGGTAACGTTCGGGGAATGTAACGGGCCGCCGGGGAAAGTCCCCGTGCCGCAGCACCCATTCTCCTTCTACAAACAGCTCGTACCACGCCTTCAGGCTCTCCTCCCGGCGGTGATAGTAGTCGATGGTGCGGCGGGTAGAAGCGATTTTCCCTGCAAAGATCTCCCGCAGCTTCACCAAATCTTCCTCATGCAGGATCTGGCCGATTTCCTCCAGCGAAAAGCCCTCGTCGCTCAAATAGCGAATCACCTGCACCTGGTACATGCTCTCGGCACTGTAATAGCGGTAACCGCTGCGCTCGTTGATGCGATCGGGCTGCAGCAGGCCCACTTCCTCATAATAGCGCAGCGTCCGCGGCGACACGTCGCAGATTTTGCTCACCTTTCAATAGAATACAGTCCTTCTTTTGCCATGGCCGCCGCTCCTTTCCTGTTTTTTGACCGGCCCGACGCCGCTCACGCTCCGTTCTCCGGCCCGACGCTGCGCACAGTAAGAACCTCTCCATCCACCGTGAAGCGCACCTCGCAGCCGGCAAAACAAAGCCGTATACTCGGCCGGCGTCATGCTGATACGATGGGCGCGGGTCGTTTTCCAGCACGGCGCACAGCGCCGCGCGTTTGTTCTCCGGCACCCGTTCAAGCCACTCGCGCGGAAAGTCCACCTGCAGATGGCGCCGGGGCGTCTGATCCGTAAAGCCGCCGGAAGCTTCCGGGCGGCAGTCGGCATAGGGAATGTAAGGTTTAATGTCGTAAATCGGCGTACCGTCCATCAGATCAGCTCCCGCCACATGCAGCACACACCCCCGCTCCTGTTCCCGGCAAACGTCCAGCAGCCGCACACAGGAAAGTCCCAGAGCATTGGGCCGAAACGGTGAGCGTGTGGCAAACACGCCCATGCGCGTATTTCCGCCCAGCCGGGGCGGCCGCACCGTGGGCGACCAGGGCCGCCCAGCGGCGGCAGAAAACTGCCAGATGAGCCACAGATGGGAAAAGCCCTCGATGCCGCGCAGGGCGTCAGCGTTCCGAAATTCCGGCTCAAATACCACCTCTGCCGTCAGCGCATCAATCAGGCCACTCTGGCGGGGAATGCCGAATTTCGTCTTAAAGTCGCTGTGGATGCGGGCAATGACTGTGAGCGCATACTGTCCCGCCGTGCCGTTTTTCGCTTCCTTGTTCACAATTCCGCCTCCCCAACCGCCCGGCGGCCTGCCAGAATACCGGAGCACCAAGCCCAGTGCAGGTTGTATCCTCCGCACTCCCCGGCTACGTCAACACTTCTCCAGCCAGGTACAGCCCGGGACGGCAGCGGGACTGAAAAAATCGTCTCCAATCTCCTGCAACGCTATCCCGCCGCCGGTCACCTGAGCCTGCTCCCATCCCATGGGGCCTTCCACCGGCAGACGCCAGTTTTTTCAGCAGCTCTGCCAAGCGGGCCCAGCTCTTCTGGACGCAGCGTCCGAACCGTGCGGGACAAGGGGAAAGCCCCGCTTCTTTCATCAGCGCATACATAATGCGCTTGTGCAGCAGGCCCAAAAATGCATCCTCCAGCGTACTGTCAGGACACTCCTCCGCCCGCCGGCGCAGCAGCGTGTGCAGCGCACGCATACTGCAGTCCGGAAAAAAAGTCCACGGATACATTGGCTCCTTTCTGCGCACCGAGGCGACAGGAGAGCTGCATGGCAGGAATACCCGATACGCCATACTCTGTCAGCTGCAGTTCTCCCGATTCCCTGGCAATCTCCCGCCCGCCGGCGCACAGAGCCACCGTACACAACACGCGGATTCCCTTGAGTCCCCGCAGCGCCGGGTGGGTGCAGCGCAGCGCCGTCAGGCAGGGATACAGCGGCGTGCAGCTGTGGCCAAATCAGCTTTGGCCAGCGCATAACCCCCCCGCCGTTCAAGCCCTGTTTGGGCGCAGCTTTTCCGCCGGCAGCCAGAATGAGTGCATCCTCCGCCAACGGCTGCCCTGACTACTTTTTACCGTAAAACCACCGCGATCCCAAAAAGCCTCGGTCACTGTGCAGTCCGTTTCCACCGCGACGCCGCGGCGCTGCAGCGCCAGCAGCAGCACATCCACCACCATGGAGGCCTGCCGGCAGTATGGATACAGCCGCCCCGCCTCGTCGGCCATTGTCATCAGGCCCCAGCGTTCAAAAAAGTCTGTCGTCAGCGTCGCCGGCATCTGCTTCAGCAGCACTTTCAACCGATCGGGCCGCGCCGTGTGATAGCATTCCGGCGCAATCTGGGTATTGCCCAAATTGCACCGCCCGTTCCCAGTAACGAGCAGTTTTTCCCGGGCCGGTTCAATCCTTCGAGGGATCGTCACGGCCGCCTGCCTCGGCAGCGCTGAGCGCGGCGGCAATGCCGGCGGCACCGCCGCCAACCACAAGGATCTCTTTCACGTTTTCTCCTTCCTGCCCCAGCTTCGTTTTACTGCGCCTGCGTTGCCAGGTCAGTTTCTTTTCAGGCATACCAGCCGTACATCGGAATCCCGTTGAACACGCAGGGCACAATGCCCGGCTCCCGATAACCCAAGCCGGCATACAGCCGCCGCGCGCCCCGGTTCATCTCCTGCGTATCCATGCGCAGGTACGCACAGCCGTGGGCGCCAGCATACTCTTCGTAAAAGGCTACAAAGGCCGTTCCGTAGCCCCGGCCGCTGCAGCGCGGGTCCACCACCAGGGTGTGGAGCACCATGACCTCATTCTCCTGCGCCGGGTATTCCCATGGGCACAGCGCGTACTCCGGCACCTGAGTCTGATTGATGATAGCCGCAGCCACTACAGCCCCTCTTCCTCTTCCACAAAGAGATCCTCCCGCGCCAGCGCGGCAAGTGCCGTCTGGCGCACCGGATAAACAGAGCGGTCCCATCCGATGCACAGCGCACCGGCTTCTTCAGCGTCATGGACCGCTTCATAAATCTGTGCGACCGCGTCAATATCCTGCATGGTTGCTTTTCGTATCAAAGATATTCTCCTCCCAGTATCCCGTGCATCTTCCATATCTGCCTGAATAGGGCAAGATCCGTCACAGAAGATCAAGTTATAATGTATATTACCGCAAAATCCAACCGCGAAGTCAATTCAATCTTTTATTTCAGCTTCTCCCAATGACACGCCCGCCTTGTCTTTCCACGCAACGCGTCCATTGATACTGTAGCCAACCACCATACCCGCAGCATACGATGGGCTGCTAAAGGCCAATCCTGCGTAAAGGTATAGTTTGCGTCAATAATTCCCATATCCATAAGCTGCTGACGTTTATGAAAAATGGATCGCGCCAGGAAGACGCCGTGTTTTGCGCAATTCTGGATCCTGCCAGAATCGCAAATCCATCCGATGTCTGTCTTCCCCGGGCCTCTGCCCCGGTTCGATCTTTTAAACAGAAAATCGGCGCATGTTTGCCAGGCACATTCCCCACCTGCGTTTCAAGAACCTTATGCCCCAACACACCGAGAATGAGACGCATATTATCAATAAATTCATCCATCTCCGCCCGATCCATCTCAGAAATCGAAGACTCTGTCGGCGTATTCGCATTAATGATTTCATACCGCTTTGTCGCCTTTGCGATGCAGTATAAATGATTTTCCAAATATTTGATATGCGCTTTGTTCAAATTGTTGTCTTTGCTGATAAAGGCAACGCATTCCGTCAAAAATCTTTGTCCTGCAAATGCTGCTTAAGCCGAACCAAGATGTTTTCTGTTTCTCCGATATAAACTTGAGGCCGTTCGCTGTTTTCATTCTGTCCAAACAGGAAATAAACTCCTGTATACTGCCAAATCGATTCTATCTTCTGTTCTGCTTCCGTTGCGGAATGGTAGACTTCATCAAATGCCAGTAAGAGCCGATAAATGTTATCGCCGGAGATTTTCTCCTGCTGGATGCTGCGTATCTGACTTTGCAATTCGCCAATCTGAACTTCGATTTCCTCTATCGTATCATACTGTTCATCATATCGGCGCTGCAAATCCAAAATTTTTCTGTCATAGTGGGCATCGTTGATGTCCAAAGTATCCATCTGACGCTCCAAGCGGCTTTTTGTTCCAAAGGCTTGCTTTAGCTGTCCTTGCAGAACGGCGATCTGCTTTTCAATATCCTCTGTATCAACCGCCGTTCCAATTTTCGCTTGAATTGCTTCTATAAATCGGGGATTGCTGACCATAGCGGAGATGACCTTCGCCACAAATTTGTTGATTTCCGTCTGCTCGATATTCAGCCGGAAGCTGCACTCATGTCCCGTCGGCGTAACCGTATTTTTGCAGTAGTAATAATACCGTGTTTTCTTGTCCTTGCTATGAGCCTTGGCAATATTGCCGTACATACTCTTTCCGCAGCATGGGCACTCCACGCAGATCAGATTGACACCGAAATCCTGCATGAGCTGCAAAGAGTTCAGAACATCCGCCGCATTTCTGCCAAATCGGGACAGCTTAAAGACCAGCACATAAGAAACATCATCTTTGCCGTCCTGGATATCGTTCAGCATCCGTTGAAACTCCTGCCGCCCTTGGATGTTCTTGCCGGAAAAGCCTTCGTCAGAATACTCCCCGGCAATAATCATATCCTCGTATGCCGCATACTTCCGTAGCTTGTCACGCTGGGCATCCAAACTGTACCCGTCAACCTGCATCGAGGTGGACACTCTTGTATAAAGATAGCATTTAAGTTGTTTCTTTTTCAGAATCTCCACCTCCCTCATTCCTTCCTTTTACCATAAGTCCCTCGTTGCGGATATAATACTCCAAAAGCCACAGCACATAATCCGGTGCATGGCGGTTGTCCAATTCCCATTCAGTCATAGTCCGGTAAGGAATATGGACGAGCTTGCGGGACATAGACCACATGAAGATGATAATGGAACACGTCCTTGCCAAGTGCTTCGGACATCGCCCGGTTAATCTCGTCAGCGTGCATGACTGCCGAGAGGATATACTGTTCACCGCCAACAATCTCCACAGCGGATTTATAGGCTTCCTCATAAAACTGTCTGGCGTATTCATAACCGCCGTGATTGTCGAAGTACGCAGAGTTCACATCAAAGACCATTCATCGTTAATGGACGGCATCCGCCTTCAGACCTCTGGTGGAAATGATGTTGTCAGCTTTCATCTGCTCAAACATTTCAGCGTAGCTCCCGGTAGGTTCTTTGAAGTGTACGTTGAGGGAACTTCTTTCCGGATAATATCTTGTTACTGTATATTTCTTTTTCACGCTCATTGTGTGCCTGTACATTTGCCACATCAGCCGGTGTTTCCAAGTCCTGATTCCGGGCTACGGTACGGTCAACTCCGTCATTTCTTGCCATATTTTTCCTTCCTTTCTTTGGGATTTGCAGACAGCGTAGGGTCTTTGGAAAGGCACTTCTGCGAAGTGTAATAACCCACTATGACACTTTCATCCATACTGGCTGCAAAGTGCCGTGGGCTCTCCCGAGGGGATGCGGTCGCTGCGGCGACCTCTGCTGACCAAAGCGAAAATGTCTGCGCCTTTTCCCATGGTCAGCCCGTCTGCATGAAGCCGTTCTGCCGAACTTCCTTCTTGCATCCGGTGGCAGCAAAACCGTATCTTTCACTGCCATCCCAGGCAGCACTGCGGTGCGCCTATGGAGACGGAAGATGCGAGGGCTGTTGCCGGGGCATCACTTCTCCCGTCTTTTCTGCCATACGATGTCGTATCCAAGCACAGCGGCAAGCTCCAATACTTCCTTATATCGGATGCTTTCCCGCTGTAATTTTGCGGACAAATTGGAAACGCTGTCGCTCCATCCGTATTCGTCCGAGAGCAAGTCAACTACTTCCTGCATGGTCATTCCGGCACGGATGATCTGTGCCTTTATTTCATTGCGTACATTCATATTGAAAAATTCCTCCATAATTTTGATTTGTAGTTTGGTACGATAGCTACTCTCCGAAGCGGAGCGGATGCACCGAACAGTGAAAAATCCGGTCAACTCCAAAATCGTTTTATTTTGCGGGTGCGATACTCTGTCCATATAGGCATATATCCCATTTTACTGTTCCGTGAGGTTTAGTCTGGAACAGTGAAAACACCCATTGTTCCGTGAACAGAGTACACGGTTTAGAGAAGCACGATTTGGCGAAATAGTTTCGTCCTGCGGTCAAAAACTTTGCTGTTTCCATTACCATTGATTTTTAATGCCCGAAAACAGGTCAGCTTTGAAAGCTGCTGTTTCCTATAAACAAGAAAACAGGGGTAAATGCTGCGTACATACGTACAGAGCATGACTGGCAAAATCAATCCCGCCATTCCTCCGGTACGTACGTACACGGCGAAACGTCGTAAAATCCATTTATATGAGGTCTTGCACAGCTTCCACGCCCATAAAGCCCCACACCCGCCGTCCGGCAGAGTTGGTGATGTTGTTGCAATGCTCCAGATTGAATCTCCCGGCATTGGCAATCATGGCATCGCTGAAGCTACGGGCTTTCAGCGGTGCAAGGGAATTTTCTTCGCACCACATCCGGTAGATTTCATAGAAATCTTTGGAGCTGATAGACGCATCCGCTTTGATACGGATATATCCCTCCGATTCCATGAAATCAAAGATATTGTTGTTGTCACGTTTGACCGCCTCCCGGTTTTCCTTGATTCGGTCACTCTCTGTGAATTTGAAGTTGCTGGCAACAAGCCGCCGCAATCCTTCCAATGCCCACAGGAAAGATGCCCTCGGCTTCAGCTTTCATCTTCTCTGCAAGGTCAGGATCATCGGCTCTGTTCCACAGGCTTTTTCCTTTGGTAGTCAGCACAAGCTGTCTGCGATAAAATCCGTCACTGCGGTCATACAGGGCTTGCAGATCGCCGTTGCTGAATGCCAGCAACCGGGCGAACATCCAGCCCTGATAGCTCTGCTTGCCCTTGCGTTCCAAATCCATCTTGCCTTGTGCAGTCACAATGGATTTCACATAATTGGTCTGGCGCAAGGCTTCCATTCGCATATCATCATCCACGCATAGGAGGATATGCTCCAGATCGGCACGGGCGAATCGGTTTTCGGAAATCTTACCGATGCTGCCGTCTTTCATATTCGTGCCAAAGATAGCAGAAAGCACCGCACCGATTTGGGATTTACCCTCGCCACCGTTGCCCTTAATGACCATCATCCTCTGTCCTTTATTGGAGGGAATCAGGCAGTAGCCGATAAATTCCTGCAAGGTAGGGATGTCCTCCGGGTAAAGCAAACCATTCAGAAAGTTCAGCCAGATCACCGGTGCAGGAGCATCGGGATTGTAAGCAACCGGCAAACGGCTCCGCACGATAGCCGGTCTGCCCTCGGTAAAAGTGCCGTCCAGCATGAGCGTACCGTTTGCCAGATGAATCCTGTCCTGCTCCGGTGGAAAGTCCGGCACTTGCGCTTCCAGTTTCAGCACTTCCAGAATGTTGGTGATCTTCCGGGGGATATTGTTTACGGCACAGAATTTCAGCTTGTCGTAAATCTCCCCACGCAGGGGAAGATCGTCCGTCACTCGACCATCGGGCGTGAAAAAAGCTCCGTTTGCGAAGATGATCCTGCGCTCTTGCAGAAATTCTTCACAAAACAGAGCTTCGTTGATGTTCTGCCCGTCAAACCACATGGGCAAGTTCATATCAGGCGTTTTCCGGTTCTTCTCCATGGTGCGCCACCTCCTTTTTCTTTTGTGCGGTATACTCTTGCAGAAAAGCACTTTTGCCGTCCTGCATCAGCTTGTCCACCAATGCCACCCGTTCTTCCAGATCACCCACCGTCAGCACATCTGCCATATATTCGATATGGCAGTGCATCTGGCAGGCTTCCACAAAACGGTCATCCAGAGCATCTTCCGGTGTCTGGGAGCATAGCGCACTTTCCAATCTTCCAACAGATGCAAATAATCCGTCAGCACCCGGAAGCACAGCATTTCATCCTCCCGGAACTGACGGATATAGGGACGCTTCGGCTTGACCATAGCTGCGGCAGTGGGCGGTTTCGGGTCAAGCCCAAAGTCCAAAGCCAGCTTTTTGCGCTGCTTCATAACTGCTCAGACCGAACAGCCTTGCCACGAAATCGATCACATCCCCTTTGCTCCACAGCCGAAGCAGAAAAAATAGTCCTCATTCAGCTTCAAGCTCGGATGCCTGTCGTTGTGGAACGGGCAGCAAGCCATTCCGTTGTGGCTCACTTTCAGCCCGTAGTGTTCGGCGGCTTGCTTTACGCTGATTGCCGCCTTGATGGTTTCATAGATTGTCATAGAAAACCCTCCATTCATACTATTCTAGAAAGCACGAAGCACCAGCCGTGATTGGCAGGTGCTTCGCTCCTTCTATTATGGTTATGACGGATTTTTTTCAAAAACAGGCTAATGACAGGACAATCCTGTTTCAAAAAACAGGACAACTTATCTGAGGACGTAGATTTCTTCACATTTACATGATATAATTAGAAAATGAAAAAACAGGACAGGAGGGCAAGCATGAATCAAGAACTGATGACATTGGATTTTTGGCAGGATACGGTCATATGTGAGGGCAAAACATTTCCTATTGGTACGCTTGCCTGTGATGCGCTGAACGTTCCTGTGAATACCATTGTAAAAATAAATGAGCAATGCGAGAAAATCAATCTGCTGCTTGGAATATTAAACGCCGGACAGGATGCTTCTGCACTCTTTCCGATGGCAAGGGAAGCTGCACTTACAATGTTGGGTATTCTCAGTAAAACGCCGCCGTTCTCCCATATGGATATACCAAAGCACCTGGAACGGATAGAAAAGGTTTTACTGCGGACAGCGCACAGAAATATGTGGAGTTTGCCACAAAAGCGGCAACCAATCTTTGCAGGTTGAAGAAGTTCCGAAATATGCTGATGCGGTGATGCTCCAACGCTATACCGCAGTTTTCGGGCATCTGGCATACTCTCTTGAGGAATATCAAAGGCAATGCTTGATTTTGCGGAAAAATCAGACGGCAACGAAGCAGACCGCACCGCAGAGGGCTTTGCAAAATGTTCGGCAGCTATTTCCCGCCGGAGTTCTCTATCACGGAGGGCAATGCCTGGATGTCTGTTGCAAATAACTCTGTTCAGTATGTGGCTACCATCCGTCCTGGCGAGGATGTGGCAAAAGTTGGTCAAGCGGATGCACTATGTATCTTTTGTAGGAATGTTTCGGTCTGATCTCTTTGAGGGTTTGTGTGTGGGTCATGCACCGAAAAAATGCCGGATCTGCGGCAAATGGTTTCTGACCACCAACGCAAGGCACACCAAATACTGCGGCGGTTATGCGCCGGGGACAAGCTGCACCGCACCTGTCGGCAGATCGGCAATCTGAAAGGCCGAACCCAGCGAGAGCTTGCGGATGATCACCCGGTAAAACAGATATATGAAAAGCGACTGAATACCATAAACCGCTATGTGAAGCGTGGTACTCTGGCCACTGATCTTGCGGAGGTTATGAAAAAGCTGGCAAAAGATAAGATGCTCCGGGCATTGAGCAATGTAGCCTATGCCAAGGGAGCTTATGAAAAAGAAATGGACCAGGCGGCTTTGAAAAAGGAAGCAAAGAGAAACTTTGAATTTGCCGAAGATATTGTGGGTGAGCATTGGGTACCACTGACACAGGAATTATAAAATATAGGGAGGTAACTCATTTGGATACAACTGAGAAAAAAGAAATCACGTGATTTTAATATTTACTATCTGAATTTCAGTAAGGTATATGAAATCGCAATGATGATCAACAATGTTATCCTTACTAAAATTGAAACCGACAAATCAAGCAGTTTTGAAGAACAGTATGGTTTCACATCTTCCATCTGCACAAGGTACACAACAGTTCCTTGATGGAATGGCATCTATTTCAGCAGATGCAAGGGAAACTTCCACATCGTCGTCAAAAAGTAGTGGAAAGTTTGGACGTAAAGACGACCAAATCTATCCTTTGCGTAGGATCATTGAGCAGTGCGCCTCTGTGACTTTATTGGACAACTCGGTAGAGGGCGATCTTGTAAAAGTAGATCGCGTTAAATTAGAACTACTGAACGAAGAAAGTCTGCGGCAATTTCTTATTCTACATGCCGTGATGCATTAAAGGGTATGCGGGTAGAAGGTATGGAAGTAAATAATCTGGTCAGTTCAATGTTGCAAGACTATGCCTATATTTTGAAGGGGCTTGTATATGATGAAAGTATGAAAGAACCTGTATCTGAAATCATCATTAAGATTCCAATGGAGATTCAATCGGAATTTGAGAACAAGTACAACATCAACGATCTACTTATTGGTCATGTATCTATCGTTGGCATCTATAAAGGCATCGTAGGCGAAGAATTTATTACTTCAAATACATTCACCTATTTCCAAGAAGCCGGCGCTCGTAAGGAAAAGCAGGAGGAAACTGCCAGCAAAATAATCAAAAGCAACACGCAGCCTGTATCGCATGACACAGAAACAGGAAAGAGTGATGATGACTATCATTTCGTTGACACCTTAGCAATAATTCAAGATGTGGCATTCAAGCTGAAGAAACCCTTGCTCCAAAACTTCACTGGTGGAACCGCTTTGGTATTTGGTTGAGTAAATTGAGGAGGAAATAACCATGGATCATACCCTGTTTACTTACCGCAATCTTGAGGAATTGAGGAAAATACAGGAAGAAAGAGAAGTATTTGCCTTTATATTTGGAGAGACAAAGGATATGCTCGATTCCTGTTCTGAAGTTTGCATTGACATATCTGCCTTAGTTCATTTTTTTGATAACCAACAAAAACAATATAGAGCCGACATATATAAATTTTACAAGTATGGCGGAGGATACAGTTGTAATTGCAGAAGTGGCCATTGCAGAAAGTGCCATGGAATTACTGCCTCTTTTGTTTTCTGATTATAAATGCTATTTTGAGGAAGATGGTGAGGAGAATTCCAGCTCCGAGGAAGCGCATGAGTTTAAGCCATATCCCAGGCAAAAATATATAAATACAATAATGCGCAGGATTTGGACATAATCATTCGATACGCAGAAACGAATGACATTCCAATTGCAACTTTTTCTCGGGCAAGCGGTGAATTACGAAAAGAATTTGAACAGTTCAATAAGTCTTCCAAATTGGCTATATTGGATTTGACTTCCGTGTCATATGCAATTGAGGACAACAAAGCTCTGATTTATGCACTTGAACAATTTCTTAGCATTATGCCAAATATCAGGGTTATTGCACAAACCTCTCAGATTGATGTGCTACTAAAATATTTTCCACTGTTTTGGACGGACAGGAACCTGTCTGTAAATTGCTTCCTGATTTATCTGGTTTAGGAGAAAAGAACCTGAAGAAATTAAACTTACAAAAAGTTACAGACTTGAGCGGAGGGGCTTTTTGACGCTTTTCATCAATGCATTCAATCATAATTTGATTGGCCATAATTATTTCAAAGAAAGACTGCGGTATGCTCTAAAGAATTTTATTTCTCTAAACAAAGCAAAGGAACAGACAGTTCTTTCGATTTTCCTGTTTGGCGCATCTGGTATTGGAAAAACTGAGGTTGCAAGGCTAATTGCAAGCGGGCTTCAAAATGATTGTTATTTAGCCAAAATCAATTTCCAGAACTACAGTAGTCAAGATGCGTTGAATAGTTTGATTGGGAGCCCGGCAGGTTATGTTGGCTGTAATCACGGAGAATTAAGTGAGAAAATCCAAAAGAGCAAAGTAGGCGTACTGCTTTGCGATGAATTTGAAAAGACCACTCGCCCAGTTTTTTCTTTCTTTCTGGAGTTGTTGGAAGAAGGGCGTTTCACAGATTCCATGGCAAGAGAGTATGACATGGATGGATATGTTATTATCTTTACTTCAAACCTTCTCAGCGAAGCAGAATACAAAAAGCAATTCCTACTGAACTTCAAACACGCTTTGATTTAGTATGCGAATTTGAGGAGCCTACAATGGCAGAGAAGACAGCATTTCTGGATTTGCTGTTGGAGATGGCAAAAACCAAGTATTCTGAACAATTTGCAGAGATCGAAATGACTGAAGATGAGAAAAAGCAGTTATATGCCTTTGATTATTCATCTCTTTCGGCATTAAGGGGATATCAAGCGAGTGTTTAACAATCGCCTAATGGATTATTTCGCAGAAAAAGGTGTTTTGCGATAATAAGTATCGATGATCACATCCGATTCAATGTCTCTTTATTAGAATCCCCACTAATACCTTGATGCATTGTTTTTGTGAAGAATTCGGCAACTTTTCAGTTTTCTGAATGTTCGCAAATATTATATTAAATCGGAAGGGAGGTGCGCTATGCTGAATGATTTTACATGGAATATGACCGGATACATACCAAAACACCAAGTTAATCCGCACGGTGACGGCATCATTCCCTATGTGGCAGAGCGCATCTTCCAACTGGAACCGGAGCCGCCAGCGGTGGGCAATCTGAACGAATATATCCTGTCTGCATTGCACGAAAAGGATTTGATATACTTCTCGTTCTTCCTTCACTATTACGAGCCGCAGCTCAACAAGCGCATCAAAGGCTTTCTCGTGTGGACGGCGGTGATTTGTACGACACAGACCGTTTTCTGGATATTAAGTCTCTCCTGCCGGGAGCAGATGCTCCAAAAGCTGATGGACTATGATCCTGCCAAGGGTGCGGAGTATGCTACATACATTTTCCGTTCATCCGGGATGCTATGTCCGTTTTCGCATGGGCGAAGAAAAATGGTCGGTATCTTCTCTGACCAATTATAAAATGGTGCGGTCAATGGCATGGCTGTACCATAACACCAAGGATGCGGTCGGCGAATTTGCAAAGAAATACAACTGCGATCTTGCCCCTTGCCGAAGAATATCTGAAAGTTGTCCGTGGCATCCGCAACCAGCAGCCATTCTATGTGACAGACGAAGACGGCGAGGAAACCGGCGAAGATGTTGCCCTGGATGATACTTGGAACTATACCGACATCCTCTGGAACGGCATACAGGCTGAGAATGTGCAGCGGGCATTTGAGAAACTGAATTACCGAGAGCAGACCTTGCTTGAAAAGCGTCTTGCAATCTGTATGGCCTGTGGGCGAGTTCGGCTCGTGGAAGCACCGCCCCACCTTTGAAGAACTGGCAGTTATGTTTGAGGGCAGCACAGCCAGCGGTGCAGAACGGGCTTACCGAAAAAGCGGTGGACAAGCTGACAGAACTTTGATTGCCGAGGGTGCTATCCATGCCGTCCAACTGAAACAGAAATCCAAGACTCGTCACAAAAAGAAAATCTCCGCCGCAATCTACGAATATCAGGTAGACTGCGACGGAGAATGGGGCGAAATATCATTGATTTCGAGAACGGTACAGCAGAGATCATCCGACTTGCTGATTGGGATACCATGAAAACAAATCGCTTTGCGAACAAGGTGATAGCGTATCTTCTGAACTGTGAAAAACGAGAAACTGCCAACGAAAACAATGCTGGCATTTGAACCATAAAAAAGAAAAAACCGCTACAACATTCATCCCCCCCTTTGGAATGAGAATTGCAGCGGTTTATCTGCTTGAAAAACTAATTATTCGATATTTGTGATTTTCTAATCATCGTTTGCCAGATGGGTAAAGCCTTTGTTTTTCTCAATAACCTTGATACCATAAACATCTGCAATTTGTGCAGGATAGGTTTCAAGGATTTCACCAGCGTATTCAATTTCGATCACATCTCCGATTTCAGGTTCTGGTGATGGATGCACATTTCTGATCGGCACTTCAATTCGGTCTGCACTGCTCAATTCCCAGCTACCTTCAACAGGCTTCACAAGATAATGGCCATCATGAATTTCCAGAATTTCAGCCCGGAACACCTGATGGGCTTCGTTGGAAAAACCTTCAATCTGAATACTATTATTCTTGAAAACCAGTCGGCCTGTTTCTACCAGTTCATCAGTATGATATTTTGTTTTATCTACATACAAGCGGCCATCTTGATGATCCTGTCTGAGAGTGAAATCAAAATACCCTCTGTCAGACAGCTCATAGCTTACTCCGTTTGCATAGTCATAGATAATGACACGGTTGTCAATCATGCCTGAGCCCCAACTGATTGAAGAACACAACTCAGGCAAACCGTCGCCAGTGAGGTCGCAGAAATAGGCGTTCCAGATTGGCATCCCCGTATAAAGTGAAGTGCTTTTACTACCCTTAACAGCCAGCATCTCTCCGGAAGTCCAACGGAAGCTCGCATCTGGAAACTTGGTGAGGCTGATTTCAAGACTACCGTCCCATACCATTTCATCGGGGGTCTCAAGATAATCAAACCATTTGGTTACGGCCGCAGCCGTATTGTCGGATTTGAAAGTTTCACCCGTGGAATGGAACCTTTCGCCATCCTTAACTTTGACATAAACGAAGTTGTTGGAGTCCTGCTCAACAAACACGAGGTCATTACCGTCACATCGGAAATGGTTCACCAGCCCATAGCCGCTGTGCCCATCATCGGTCAGGATAATGCTGTCTCCGTTCTGTTCCCAAGAGCCAATTCCAATATAGCTGCTGGCCATTCCTTCGTAATAGGTGAAAGTACCATCATTATAGAGGGTGATTGTAAAGTTGCCCATGAATCCTTCGCCTTCGTAGAGATAGGTTTTTCCTGCAACCGTATTATCAGCAGAAGAAACATCTCCACCTGCACAGATTCTACTTAAATAATCTTTGAAGTCCTCATCGGATACCACATATCGTTCTTCGTTCCACTCGATATCTACCTTATCATTGTCGGAGAGAGAATAACCGTTTATTCTGATATATGTGCCATCTTCTAGGAGTGCGCTGATTTGCTATATCGGTGTGAACCCACCATATTCATCGCTCTTATTCGTGTTCTTGACCCCGGCCAGTCGAGAACTCAACTCACTAATCTGTGCGGAATTCATTTCAATAGCCACCGCTTCATCCGCATTTCGCATATCAAAATGATTTGCGGAAACGATGGTATGTGTTGCTTCATCGAATTGGAATCCCATCGGGTTGGTCAAAAAGCAGACCGCAACGATCACACAGGCAATGACTGCCAAAATGATGACCCAGAACGCGGGCTTCTTATAATTCATCACAGACTTCACACGCTCCTTTACGCCGACCTCACCAAAGGCGAGAGGGCAAGCGGCAATCATACGGCGGTTTACGCTGCAGGCCACAAGTGCTTGCGTATAATCGGCTCTCTGCTCATTGCCAAGTTCCTTGATGACTTTTTCATCGCAGGCAAGCTCAATGTCACGACACAGTAGAACATAAGCCAACCACATGAGAGGATTGAACCAATGAATCGTCAGCAGGAGAAAACCAAGAGGCTTCCACCAATGGTCTTTGCGGCGAATGTGCGCCTGTTCGTGGGCAACAACGTGCTCCAGATCCTGACCATTCATATTGAACGGGAGATAGATTCTTGGCTTTATGATGCCAAGCACAAACGGAGATTTTACATTCTCGCTCTGGAAAATGTTGTCCTTGTAGCGAACGGCAGTATCAACTTTGCGATGCAGACGCCAATAGCTGATAGCTGTATATAAGGCAAGTGCAATCATACCGAAAATCCAGATGTATTCAAAGATACCGATGGTGATTTGCAAAGGATTTACACTGGCACCAGCCATCGGAGTATTGGACTGGCTGATGATAGGATTAACAGCATTGTTTATTGCATTTATTCCACTATTGATGGTAGGGGTGGTATTCATGCCAATGTTCGGCGGAATGGTTTCGGCACTTGTAATTAGACTCAATGCGCTCTCGATGGAAAATGGGAAAGCCAGCCGCACTGCTACGATGCCCCAGAGCAGGACATTGACCCACTTGGGGGCTTTCTTCAAAACAAACCGGAGCAACAGCACTGCCAGGACGAGCCAACTTGCCGATATGCTCATGTTGATGATTTTCAAAAGAGTTCGTTCATTGTGAACCTCCTTTCCTGATGCGGTCGATCATGCGCTGTACCTCATCAAGCTCATCTTCGGACATAGCCTGATGCTTTGTAAAAGCAGCGATAAAGGCAGGCAGAGAACCCTCGAATTTTTCTCAACCAGTTCATCGATCTCACACGCCTGGGCTTCATCTTTGGAAACGAGAGAAGTAACAGTGCCATTGTCGTTCTTCAGCACACCACGCTCTCCAAGACGCTTGATAACGGTATAAGTCGTAGTCCTTTTCCATCCGAGTTGATCCTGGCACAGCTTTACAAGCTCGACAGCAGTAACCGGCTCATGCTCCCACATAATCAAACAAAAACGATATTCACTTTCGTGAATCTTCGGAAAATCCATATTCACGCCCTCCTTGTCTACACCATTAGACTTCGCACATAGTCTACCACATTAGACAGCCAAAATCAATAGAGTTCACAGAAAGATACAAAAAAATTGCCCGCAGAATTTTTCCCACGGGCAAAGTGTTGGTTAGCTATCAAGCGGTTTGTATTCAGTTACAGTTTTCAAATAGGTTTCGGGATTACCGTTCAGTATCAAATCAGCATATCCAATCGGATCATTGTAGATCAGATAGTCCAGTTCTGACCGCTGATACATATTGTCGGCAACCTCGTTCTCCACTGCGATGGTATCAATAGAAATCATGCTGCCATCAAGGAATTTCAGCTCCACACAGGCGTTATCCATGTTGAACTCACAAGAAATCAATCTATCCATAAGAAACCTCCATTTTGCTGGATGTTAGATCATCCCAAAATATTTGAATGCTTCTCGGATTGCTTTTTCCTTCTCCGGTGGGCATTGTGGCTGTCTGGAATCCTCGGATTTCGGCAGATTGTAGTGATCTGCGAGGTTGCTCCATCTTCGGACATATCCATATCCTCCAGTGAGAACTCCACACGAACCTTTTCGAGTCGATTTCTCCTTGGAAAGCAAGACAACCGTCTCCACGTGGCGCGTTCCCGGGAACATATCCACCGCCGCAGCGCGGTGCAGACGATAACCAGATGCAGCAAAACGCTTTTACATCCCGCCCCAGTGTGGCCGGATCGCAGGATATATACACCACCCGCGCCGGATCCATAGCCGCAACAGCATCAATTACCTCCGGCGCCAGCCCTTTGCGGGCGGGTCCACAACCACCACATCGGGCCGCAGCCCCTCGGCGGCGCATGTTTCGCCATTTCTCCGGCGTCGCCGCAGAAAAACTCCACGTTGGAAATACCGTTGTGCACAGCATTTGCTTTGGCATTTTCGATTGCTTCCGGCACGATCTCCGCACCAATCACCCGCCCGGCTACTTCCGCCAGGGCCAGCGTGATGGTGCCCGCACCGCAGTACAGCTCCAGCGCCGTTTCCCCGCCTTTCAGATTCGCAAATTCCACTGCTAGCGCATACAGCTGTTCAGCCTGGTCGCGGTTTACCTGATAAAACGACGGCACCGACAGCGCAAACACATGGCCGCACAGCGTATCCTCCAATTCTGCCGCACCCCACAGCACACGGTAATCCGGCCCCAAAATACTGTTGCCCGGCCGCGCGTTTACATTCAGCACAATGCCAGCCGTATCCGGCCAAGCTGTCCGCACCGCACCGATCAGCGCATCCTCTGCAGGCGTTTTTTCCCGTCGCCACCAGGCACACCAGAGCCGCTCCATTCTGTGCTGTGCGGACATAGAGGTGGCGCAGCCAGCCCTTTCCCGTCTGCTCATCGTAAGCATTCACCTGATGCTCCGCCATCCAGTTCCGCACTGCCGCGGCGACCCGCTCCGCCGCCTGACTTTGAATCAGGCAGTGCTCCACTTCATTATCTGATGGCTCCGCGCACGGTAAAAACCCGATTTGATGCGGCGGCGCCACCGGATACTGCACCTTATTCCGATAATGGAGCACGGAAGGACTCGGGAGAATGGGAAGTTCTGGCGGCGTCTGGCCGCCCAGGCGCTCCAGCGCGTCCCAAACTTTCTGCCGCTTGGCGGAAAGTTCTTCCTCATAGTCCATATGCCAGAATGCACAGCCGCCGCACTTCCCAAAGTAAGGGCATGCCGGTTCCGCACGGTGCGGTGAGGCGCGGCGCACTGCCACCACTTTTCCAAAGGCCGTATTTTTCAGTACCTTCATCACCAGTACGTCGCACTCCTCGCCGGCAATGCCGCCATGGACAAACAACACTTGTCCATCCACCCGGGCCACACCCAGCCCTTCGCTGGAATAGCCGGTAATGGAGACGGTATAGACCTCATTTTTTCTGATCACATCCATGGCAGCGTTTCAGCACTCCTTTTCGGCACAGCGCCCTTCTTTAAGTTTTTATTTTACAATAAGAACCGCTTTCCCGCAAGGGTTTCCTCTCCCCCCGTGCCAAAACGGCGCCGGGGAAAATCCCCCGGCGCCGCTTATCCGGCTTACCCGCTGAAATGTTTGAAGCAGCACAGAAGCTTCTCTGCTCTGTAATGCGCCACGCTTCCGTCTCAGCGGTCCCACTTTTCAATCAGCGCCCGGATCTGATCGGCAAATTTGCCCAGATCCTTGTTCGTGCCGCCTTTGTTGTGGCGGATAACCTCCTGCAGCAGAAGGCCCACGTTCTCCAGTCTCTGGTATGCAGCAGAACCTTTATCCGCAGGCACCGTCTTTTTCCGTTCCGGCGTATAACCGGCGGAAATCATGCGGTTCTCCGCCAGATCGTACACTCTCGGTATATTCCGGCGCATGCACCGGATAGCCCCGATCTTTCAGCTTCTGCGCAAACACCGGCGCCACATCCGCGTCGCCGTGCACTACAAACACATGCTCCGGTCTTGGTGCAAACGCGCCGATCCATTCCACGAGGTTCGACAGATCCGCGTGAGAGGACATCCCTTCAAATTTTACAATGCGGGCGTGCACTGCGATCTCTTCACCGAAAAGGCGCACCTTATCCACCCCGTCCAGCAGCCGCGCACCCAGAGATCCCTGCGCTTGATACCCCACAAAGCAAATGGTGCATTCGCTGCGCCACAGGTTGTGCTTGAGGTGGTGCCGGATGCGGCCGGCATCACACATGCCCGATGCGGAAATGATTACTTTCGGCGTCATATCCATATTCAGCGCTTTGGATTCCTCGCTGGTGGAAGTCATCATCAGGCCCGGAAATGTGAACATATTCACGCCGCTCTGCACCAACGCGATGGCTTCTTCATCAAGATATCCCCGCAGATCGCCGGAAAAGACCTCCGTAGCCTCCCGGGCCAGCGGACTGTCGATATACACAGGAAATTCGGCACAGAATGCACCATGCCCTTTTCTTTGATCTCGCGGATAAAATACAACAACTCCTGGGTGCGGCCCACAGCAAAGGAAGGCATCACCACATTGCCGCCCTTGCCCAGCGTTTCGTCGATCACCGCCGCCAGGCCTTCGGTATAGCTGGGCACCTCGTTGTGCTCCCGGTCGCCGTAGGTGCTTTCCATCACCACATAGTCGGCCCGGTGCAGCAGCACAGGATCCCGAATGATGGGCTGGCGCATATTGCCGATATCGCCGGAAAAGACGATGGTTTTGGTAACGTCTCCCTCCGTCAGCGTCAGGGTGATGCTGGCGCTGCCCAGCAAATGACCTGCATCGGTAAACACCGCTTTCACACCATCACACAAAGCCACTTCCTCGCCGTACTCGCAGGTGTACAGATATTCCTTCACCTGCATGGCGTCTGCTACGGTATAAAGCGGCTCCACTTCGCGCTTGCCGGCACGCTGGCCTTTGCGATTGAGCCACATGGCGTCGCTCTCCTGAATATGGGCGCTGTCAAGCAGCATAATCTCCATCAGCTGCGCCGTCAGCCGAGTGGCCAGAATCCGGCCGCGGAAACCCTGACGGATCAGCAGCGGAAGGCGTCCGGAATGATCGATATGCGCGTGAGTCACCAGCACATAATCAATCATCCCGGGCTGAAACGGCAGCGCCCCGTTGTCGATCTCATCACGGCCCTGCTGCAGCCCGCAGTCAATCAGGATCTTTTTCCGGCGACCTCCAGGCAGTGGCAGCTTCCGGTAACACAGCGGTCGGCGCCATAAAAGCTCAGTTTCATCACTGGACCTCCTCAACCGATAAAATTCGGGTCTTCTTTGTTCAAATTATACCATACTTCCCCTGCCTCTACAAGTCATTTTCGCCGTTTTGCCATATCCCGCTGCAGAATAAATCGGCCGCAGGATGTCAATTGTAAAATATGTAAAAATCCACGAAAGAATCTGCAATTATTCTCTGTTTCTGTTTGGGAAATCTCTTTTGCCCTACCGCGGGCCTTTGTTGTATAATAAATAGTAAAATCAGGGGCAAAGCGGACTTTTCGGTCTGTCCCCGTCCATATCCGGCGGACAAGCCTGCCGCCGGGCACTTTAAAACGGAGGTATCTTCTGATGATATTTGATGACAAACTGCACGAAGAGTGCGGCGTATTCGGCGCCGTGGTCAACAACCGCGAAGCGTCGGGCCTGACCTACAATGCCCTGTCCGCCCTGCAGCACCGCGGCCGGGAGGGCGCAGGCATCGCCTCTCTCAACGGCAGTGCGATCCTCTATCACAAAGATCTTGGCCTGGTCAGCGAAGTGTTCAGCAAAAGCGTGCTGAGCCGCCTGCCTGAGTCCAACATGGCCATCGGCCATGTACGCTATTCCACCACCGGAGCCAACTGCGTGCAGAACGTTCAGCCCGTGGTCACGGAGTACCTCCGCGGCCGCCTGGCCACCGCCCACAACGGCAACATCGTCAACGCCGGCGCCATCAAAGAGCGTCTGCAGTCTTATGGCTGCGATTTTGCCGCCACCAACGACACCGAGGTCATCTCCTCCCCTCATTGCCTACGAGGCCCTGCACACCGATTCCATTGAGCAGGCCGTCATCAACGCCGTCCGCCAGCTGCGGGGCGCGTTCTCCTGGTCATTCTTTCCAGCAAGAACAAGCTCATTGCCGTGCGTGACGGCTTTGGCATGCGCCCGCTGTGCCTGGGCCGCAGCGACCATGGTATAGCCGTAGCCAGCGAATCCTGCGCACTGGACAGCTCCAATTTTCAGTTTGAGCGGGATGTCAAACCGGGCGAAATGATCGTCATCGAAGCCGATGGCTCTATGAAATCCTCCATTGTTCTGGAAGAGAACCGCACCGCTTTCTGCCTCTTTGAGTATATTTATTTCGCCCGCAGCGACTCTGAGATTGATCATCTCAGCGTCTACCAGGCACACTTCAACATGGGCCGCCAGCTGGCACAGGGAATTTCCCGTGGAAGCGGACATGGTCTGCGGCGTGCCCGACAGCGGACTGGACGCCGCCGCAGGCTATGCTTTTGAAAGCGGCATTCCTTTGGGATCCGGTTTTACCAAAAACCGCTACATTGGCCGCAGCTTCATCTTCCCTACCCAAACTCAACGCGACAACGCTGTGCGTCTGAAGCTCAATCCCCTCAAAGCTAATATCCGCGGCAAGCGTTTGGTGGTAGTAGACGATTCCATTGTCCGCGGCACCACCTCTGCCCGCACCGTAAAATGCTGCGCGACGCCGGCGCCGCCGAGGTCCATATGCGCATCTCCGCCCCCCTTTACCCACACCTGTCATTTCGGTACGGATATTGATGATGAATCCAAACTGATCGCCAATAAGATGAGCATTGAAGAAACTGCCAAATTTATTGGTGCAGACAGTTTGGGCTATATCAGTATTGAAGGCATCAAACAAGCCTGTGACGGCTGCAGCCTGGATCTGTGCACCGGCTGCTTCGACGGCAACTATCCCATGGATATCGGACACCACAAAAATCCGAATTCGAGTGTTAATCATCAAAAACAGGAAAGGGGTATCTTCCTATGGCAAAAAAAGCATATCTGGTATTGGAAAACGGCACGGTATTTCAGGGCTTTTCTTTCGGCGCCGAGGCGGATGTAATCGGTGAGATCGTTTTTCACCACCGCCATGACCGGGTATCTGGAAACATTGACCGATCCCAGTTATTACGGTCAGATCGTCGTGCAGACCTTCCCTCTGATCGGCAATTACGGCGTGATCCCCGCCGACTATGAGAGAGCGCGCGCTCCTGGGTGAAGGCTTACATCGTACGGGAGTGGTGCCAGTCCCCTCCAACTTCCGCTGCGAGGGCGATCTTGATTCCCTCCTGAAGCAGCAGGGTGTTCCCGGCCTGTGGGGCATCGACACCCGCCGCCTGACAAAATCATCCGTGAGAGCGGCGTGATGAACGCATTTATCACCACGGATGAAAGCAAGGTCCCCACCGGCGCAGAGCTGTGCCGCCCCTATGTCATCACCGGCGCCGTTAATGCCGTCAGCAATTTTGATGCATACGAAACCGTGGAAAACGGGGAGCGCACCGTGGTGCTGTGGGATTTCGGCGCCAAAGAAAACATTCCCCCGCGAACTGATCCGCCGCGGCTGTAAAGTCATCCGTGTGCCCGGCTCCACCACCGCCGAAGAAGTGCTCGCCTATAACCCCGACGGTATTATGCTCAGCAACGGCCCGGGCGATCCGTCTGAAAACACCGCTATCATCAACGAGCTGCAAAAAATTGCCGACTGCGGCGTTCCGGTATTCGGCATTTGTCTGGGCCATCAGCTGATGGCTCTGGCCATGGGCGCCAAAACCGAAAAACTGCACTACGGCCACCGCGGCGCCAACCAGCCCGTGAAGGAAATTGCCACTGGCCGTGTATTCATCACCACCCAAAAACCACGGCTACGCCGTCGTATCCGATTCCTGCCCGAAGGCGCCGTGCTCAGTTACGCCAATGCCAATGACGGCACCTGCGAGGGCGTGAACTACACCGGTCGTCCCATCTTCACCGTCCAGTTCCATCCAGAGGCATGCGGCGGCCCGCTGGACACCCGGTTCCTGTTTGATAAATTTATCGACCTGATCGACGCCCACAAGGGCAGTAAGGAGGCCAAAGGCGCATGAATCACGAAGCTGATCGCCCGCCGTGTCCGTGAATGCAATGTTTATTGCGAAATTTATTCTTACCGTACTGACCTGGCCAAAATCAAGGCCAAAAATCCGAAGGGCATTATCTTTACCGGTGGTCCCAACAGCGCTTACCTGCCGGATTCCCCTACCATCGATCCCGAAATATATACTTGGGGTGTTCCGGTACTGGGCATCTGCTATGGCAGCCAGCTGATGATGCATATGCTGGGCGGTAAGGTTTGCAAGGCTCCGGAACGCGAATATGGCAAGACGGTTGTGGATCTGGATACCACCAGCCCGCTGTTTGACGGCCTGCCGAACCAGAATGTTTGCTGGATGAGCCATAATGACTATATCGAGCAGGCTGCCCCCGGCTTTGATATTATTGCCCACACCCCCAACTGCCCGGTTGCCGCTGCACAGGATGCCGCCCGCGGCCTGTACTGTGTGCAGTTCCACCCGGAAGTGCTGCATACCGAAAACGGTACTAAGATTCTACATAACTTTGTTTACAAAGTTTGCGGCTGTGCCGGTACCTGGAAGATGGACTCCTTTGTGGAGCATAGCGTGAACGCCCTGCGCGAGAAGATCGGCAATGGCAAGGTGCTGTGCGCTCTTTCCGGTGGTGTGGATTCCAGCGTATGTGCTGCCATGCTGGCAAAGGCCATTGGTAAGCAGTTAACCTGCGTGTTTGTTGACCACGGCCTGCTGCGCAAGAACGAACGTGAGCAGGTTTGCGAAGTGTTCGGCGAGGGCGGCCAGTTCGACATCAACTTTGTCTGCGTGGACGCCCGCGAACGTTTTTACAGCAAACTGGCCGGTGTTACCGAGCCGGAGCGCAAGCGTAAAATCATTGGCGAAGAGTTCATCCGTGTGTTTGAGGACGAGGCCAAGAAGATCGGTGCTGTAGACTTTTTGGCACAGGGCACCATCTACCCGGACGTTGTGGAAAGCGGCCTGGGCGACATCTGCTACCATCAAGAGCCACCACAATGTTGGCGGCTTGCCGGATTATGTGGACTTTCAAAGAGATCATGGAGCCGCTGCGGATGCTCTTCAAGGATGAAGACCCGCCAGGCTGGCCGTGAACTGGGCTTGCCTGAATATCTGGTCGCCCGCCAGCCGTTCCCCGGCCCCGGCCTTGCCATCCTAAACCGCCTGCCACAATAGAGTGGGAATAAATATTTAGTGTTTTGGAATCCTGAAAAGCGTTGGTAATACAGCGTTTTTCAGGATTTTTCTTTTAGTGGCTACAAATTGGCTACATTTTTGCAGCGATTTTTGTAGCCAGAGGCTCACGGCATGATGCCGTCAAGCTGTCTGGCTACCTCCACCTGCTTGTTGGGGTACAGGTGGCTGTACGTGTCCATCGTGGTCTGCACCTTCTCATGTCCGAGACGCTCCGCGATCAGCAGCGGTGAGAAGCCCATCTCCACCAGCAGGCTGGCGTGGCTGTGGCGAATATCATGCACCCGAATCCGCTTCACACCTGATGCTTTGCAGCCATACTCCATTTCGTGATACAGAAAGCTCTTGGTATAGGGAAAGAGCCGGTCGTCCTTTTGCAGTCCGTAGCAATGGGACATATATCTCCTGCAAACAGTTGCAAAGACCGTCGGGAATGGGGATAGTGCGGATGCTTTTCGGCGTTTTCGGAGTGGTGATAATATCCTCTCTGCCGAGGCGCTGATAGCTCTTGTTCACCGTCAGGGTCTTCTTCTCGAAGTCGATGTCCGACGGTGTGAGCGCCAGCAGTTCTCCCTCCCGGATCCCCGTGTAGTACATGGTCATAAATACCGTGTAGCTGGCAGGCCGGTCTTTCATGCTCTCGATAAAGGTCTGGAACTCGTCCTTTGTCCAGAACAGCATCTCGTCGGCTTTCTTCTTGCCCATGCTCCCGCCTTGTGGCAGGGGGTTTCTTTCAAGCCATAGTATTTGACTGCGTAGTTGAAAATCGCCGTGAGCTGGTTGTTGATGCACTTGAGATAGGTCTGGGCGTAAGGCTTGCCATTTTCATCCCGATAGCTGGTCAGGGAGTTCTGCCACTGGCGCACATGAGTGGGCTTGATCTCGTTCAGCGGGATTTTCTTGAAGAAGGGCGTTACCTTCAGGTCGATCAGCCATTTCTTGCTGGCAACGGTGGAGGGCTTGAGGCGGTGCTCCATATCCTTGACATACAGGGCGATGAAGTCACCGAAGGTCATGCCGAGGCTGCCCGTGGATTGGCTGATAAAGTCCCGTTCCCATTGAAGGGCTTCCTTCTTGGTGGCAAAGCCACGCTTCTTCTTGTGGATGGTCTTGCCCGTCCAGTCCGTCACGCGGATCTGGGACATCCAGCGACCGGTGTCGCCGTCTTTTTGTTACTGACATTTTTACCTCCTTCCCTCAAGAATCAGGCTTTGATGGGGTTATTTACTCATTACTCTCGTTTTACCGTATTCTTTTCCAAAAGCTCTGTCCGTCTTGCAATTAGTTCATCACGGTCAAGTTCTTCCGGCTCTGTGCATTTGACTGCGTTCGCGGCATAGTATGCAAGCGTCTGCTCCTTCCAGCGCTTATATGCTGCCTGCGTGGAGTTATAGGCGCGAAGCTCGCTGCGTTCGTCCTCCCACTGCTCAAGGAACAGGCACATATCGGCGTTGAACTCTGCCATGCTCTTTCCGTCAAAGGAAATGGAACATTCCCACTGCTTGCGGCGGCGTGGCTTCTGCACGTCGATCTTGAAGTCGATGCCTTCTACCGTTTCCAGCTTAAAGAGAAAGTCCATCACGTCGGAAAGCGTTCTGATCTGCGTTGTACTGGATTCGTAGCCGAGGATATAGGTCGGCGTTGAATCCAACAGGTCGGCAATCTGATTGACAACGGCAATCGACACTTCGATCTCTCCAGTTTCGTACTTCTGTACGGTGCGGAGAGATTTTTTCAGCATTTGTGCCAGTTCGGTCTGGTTCAGCCCCTTGCGTTTTCGGAGCTGCTTGATTCTCTGCCCAATGGCGGGATAATCGAAATTGTCCATATCTGATTCACCTCGTCCATATCATATCACAGAATAAAGCGAATTGCAAGTACATATTTTTATTTTCTAAAGGCTTGACAGATGCATCTTGTGTGCGTATAATAAAATATGTACTCAGGGTGCGTATTTCGGAGAGGCTGGAGAAAGGAAGATGAACAAAAGATACGCAGACCGAGGCGGATCACATTGAAACAGGAGGTACTATGAGAGCACAGTTTATCACAGCGTCAGAGGTGGCGGAGATCATGGGCATCAGCCGCAGCAAGGCGTATCAGATCGTCCGGGAGATGAACAGAGAACTGAAATCCCAGGGCTATCTGACCGTAGCCGGAAAATGCCCCGCCCAGTATTTCAAGCAGAAGTTCTACGGCTTCCAGATTCCCGGAGGTGAGCGCAATGACGGAAATGAAAACGACCGCCCTCATCCCATCTGTTGGCGCAGATGGAGTGGCAGCCGCCTCACAATTCATCTAACCAGAGCATACCACATGAAACCTGCGAAAGCAATCCCGGAGGAAAATATTGAGGAAATGCGTGAGAGAATCCGACGCATGAACGATCCTCGTTATCTTCATACGGTTTCCATGACAGAGCTGTATCAGACCGTCTACAAGAGCAGACCGCCCGTCATAGACGGTCTGCTCTTACCCGGGCATATATCCTCGCAGGAGCACCCAAAATCGGAAAATCGTTTCTGGTAGGAGCTTGATTCAGCACAGGGCGAAGGCTGTGGGGCTATGAATCCAGTGCCGGATGTTTATGATGTACGGCGTGGCGGATACCGCCAGCCTGCATTTTGCAACGGCAGCAAACAAAATCGGAAACGGTCTTGACGAGCAGCTTGAGAATTTCATAAAGGAACACCCCGACACGAAGCTGGTTATCATTGACACCATGCAGAAGATTCGGGAGACCGGAGGCGAGGCTTACAGCTACGCCAGCGACTATGAGATCATCGGAAAGCTCAAGCGTTTTGCGGACAGACACAGCATTTGCATCGTTACCGTCCATCACACAAGAAAGCAGCCAGCCGGAGACAGCTTTGAAACGATCTCCGGCACGACGGGACTTCTTGGTTGTGCAGACGGAGCACTCCTGATGCAGAAGAAGAAACGGACAGCATTGGAGGCCACGGTCGATGCAGTGGGGCGAGATCAACAGGATCAGATTCTATATCTGAAAAAAGATGCCGACACGCAGATATGGAGCCTTGAACGGACGGAGAACGAGCCGTATCAGGCGCCGCCCGACCCTGTATTGGATACGAATACCTGAACGTTAAATCCGGCAGGCTGCTGGACGAGTACCATGAGGGTATGAGAACAGGGCCAAACCTCCGGGCGGCAGGTGAAACTCACCTATATGGCAATCGACAATGTTGAGTACGAAGTAATCGACTGATGAAAGCGCGACGACTGCGACGGTCGCGACGGTGGAAATGATGCCATCAGCAACCGTCGCAATCGTTGCGACCGTCGCGGATATAGGAAGGATAGGAAAATGAAAAGCCCCATTACAAATCCCCTATGATCTGTTCATCGACCTCGCCATGTACCATCTGCGGGCGAGGATGATTTGAAAAGAAGAAATCCGGCAGGGCTTGGAGAAGCTCACGACGCCATGCTGAACCGACAGCTCTACTCACAATACAAGACCGCTCCTACCGAAGAACAACGGGAGCAGGCGCGGCAGGAGTATCTTGACCGGCGTGGAGTGCCGCAGAGCTACCGATGGACTACTCCTCCTTGGGAACTGTGACAGGAGCGTGCCACGCTCCTGTTGCTGGAGGACAAAGTCAAATCATTGGCTGACACAGCCCCTCGCATCCCCTCCCCATCGAAAAACCCGCAGATTTTGAGATGGATGGATGTTTGACAGTTGAAAAAGGACGGGATCATCTCCACCCGTGGATTGAAAGAGGATGCCTTTCTCTACGGCGAGCTGGTCTTTGACGTAAACACCGCCTATTTTCATAATCACGGCGGCTATGACTTCGCAAAACAATTTTACACCGATGCTTATAAATCCGCAATAGAAATCGTCGGCGGCGAGCAGTATATCCTTTCGGCAGTCATGCACGCCGACGAGCGCAACCGCGCCATGTCCGACGCGCTGGGCAAGGACGTGTACCATTATCACCTTCATGTGGTCTATATCCCCGTCGTAGAGAAGAAAATTCTGTGGTCGAAGCGGTGCAAGGATAAATCGCTGGTTGGGACAGTCAAGGAAACGATACAGCAGGTCAGTATGAGTAAAAAGTGGGATTCAAGCCCGCGCTGGACGAGCATGGAAACCGCTGCTGAA